>Ga0137418_10000133_pt1 | contig 54934 bp, 40 predicted proteins | sample CZODoug3_1_2_16f_FD_122242 | JGI IMG/M metagenome (GOLD analysis project Ga0137418, IMG submission 122242) | Vadose zone soil fungal communities from Angelo Coast Range Reserve, California, USA - CZODoug3_1_2_16fungal (Hybrid Assembly) | ecosystem: Environmental > Terrestrial > Soil > Vadose...
CGCTGGACGCGATTGTCCGACAGAAAGCCTGCGGGCGCTTCAATTCGGCGAGCTTCACAACGACCCACGACCAAGTGGTCAGCGGTAGGCGGCGGCCTGGATGCCGTACAGCTCCGCGTAGTGGCCGCCCTTGGCCATCAGCTCATGGTGCGTGCCGACCTCCGCGAGCCGGGCCCCATCGAGCACGACGATGAGATCGGCCATGCGGACCGTCGAGAAGCGGTGGGAGACGAGGATCGTGATGCGGCCGCTGTCGCTCTCGCCGGTGCCGCGCGCCGCTGTTGCGTAGTGCTCGAACAGCGCGTGTTCAGTCTCCGCGTCCAGCGCGGCTGTGGGTTCATCGAGGACTAGCAGCAGCGGCTGATGGCGCATGAAGCCACGCGCCAGCGCGAGCTTCTGCCACTGGCCGAACGATAGCTCGACTCCGCACGGCCACGTCGGACCGAGCTGCGTGTCGAGGCCTGAGGTCAGACGGGCGACGACGTCGCCGGCGCCGGCGCGGTCGACAGCCGCCAGCACGGCGCGCTCGTCGTCCAGTCGGGGAAGATCGCCCAAACCGACCGTGTGTCCGAGGCGGAATTCGAAGCGGAAAAAATCCTGGAACGCGCCCGCCAGACGCGCCCGCCACTCGCCCGCCGGCACGCGCGCCAGCGGCGTGTCGTCGACGAGGATTGAACCAGATGACGGCTCGTACATCTTCGCGAGCAGCTTGACCAGCGTCGTCTTGCCGGCGCCGTTCTCGCCCACGATCGCGACCACCGCACCCGCGGGCAGGGTCAGCGATACATCGTCCAGAACTACGCGTGACGTGCCGGGGTAGGCGAACGACACGTGTTCGAGGCGGATGCCGCGGTGCAACCCGGTGGGAACCGGCAGATCGCCCGACGCAGCGACGGAGGCGGCGTAATCCTCGAGCCACGCGAGCCGCCGCGAGCCATCCATCCAGAATCCGCGCAGGAATCCAATCTCGCCAACCGTGGCGCCGATGTAGGCCGACAGGCGCGCACCCGCGGCGAGCACCAGCAGCACCTCGGCGGCGGGCGCGCGCAGGCCGGACGATACGAACACAATCGCTCCGACATAGGCGACGCCGAATATCGTCCAGGCCAGTGCGTGCCACCATGCCGAGCCCCACCGAGCGGTCGCCACCGGTCCGTACCAGCGCTCCCACGCCGCTCGCCGCTCGGTGACGAGGCGCTCTCCGATGCCGGTGACACGCACTTCCTTCCCGGGCGAGGCGGTTGTGGCGATGGTGAACAGGTGACGCGCCAGCCGATGGGCTTGTGCCCCACGCTCTTGCGCGGATCTCTCGATCTCGGGACGCCAGGTCGACGTCAACACGGTCGGTACCGCGAACACCACGAGCAGGATGAGAGCCGGGTGAACCGATGCCAGCAAAGCCATCGTCACTCCCAGGCGCAGGATCCACCCGAGCGTGGAAAACAGCGACATGTACATGTGGTCGAGCACGAACACCTGATTGCGGAGCATGAACAGCCGATCGAGATACTCCGGGCGTTCCTGATGCGCGACCGTCGCGATCGATGCGTGCAGTCGCGCTACGTGCGACTCGAGCGCGATCGTCACCTTGTCGCGGAAGTGGCGCTGGACGCGCGTGCTGACCGTGCGTAGAAACCACGTCGCGGCGGTCGACACGCCGAGGCCAATCGCCGCGCCTTTCACCATGCCGGGTCTGTGCCCGAGGACGCCTTTGCCGAGCAGCATCAGCCACAACGCGAGAAGCGCATCGGGCAGCGCGGCGAGCTGCGACAGTCCAAACGCCGCGACCATCAAGCGCGGCTCGTGGCGATACCCCAGCGTGCACAACCGCCACATCGACGACAGCGCGGGAGGCAGCGGGTCGATCGCGCGATCCCGATCAGGTGAGGACGTCATAAGTCGTGCCCTCCTCATCGTCCGGGACGTTGAAGCGTTGTGCCTGCAGGTCGAACATCGTCCGATAGCGTCCGGCGAGCGCCATCAGCTCGTCGTGCGTGCCGAGCTCGATGAGCCGGCCGTGCTCGAGCACGCAGATACGATCGGCATGGCGGACCGTGGAGAAGCGATGCGAGATCAGGATGGTCGTGCAATGCCGGGTCGCGGCGAGCAGTCTATCGAAGATCTCCGCTTCCCCGCGCACGTCGAGTTGCGCGGTCGGTTCGTCGAGCAGCACGACGCCGGCGCCGAGCTTGACCGCGGCCAGCGCTCGGGCGAGCGCGATGCGCTGCCATTGGCCGCCCGACAGGTCGGTGCCGCCGTCGTACCCGCGGGCCAGCACCGTGTCCAGCGCGGCCAGATCGGTCGCTCCTGCCGACTCGAGCGCGGCGCGCACTACATCGTCTGGCGCGCCTGCCGGTGCCACGTTGTCGCGCAGCGGCAGCTCGAGACGGATGAAGTCCTGGAATACGGCCGCGACGCGCGAACGCCAAGATGCAAGATCGAGCTCGCGAATGTCGACCCCGTCGATCTCGATCGCACCTGACTGCGGATCGTACAATCGGCACAGCAGCTTTGCAATCGTGGTCTTGCCGGCGCCGTTCTGTCCGACGATGGCGAGCGAGGAGCCGGCGGGAATCGTGAGGTCCAAGTGCTCCAGCACGGGCACGCCGCCAGCACTGAGGGGAGTCGACGCGGCCGCAGGGTACGCGAACGAGACATCGCGGAGACGAATATCGCGGGCAGGTTTCGCGTCCGCGGGGCGTTTGCCAGAAGACAGCCCGCCGGCGGGACGCATCGCCGGCTCGAGCCGCATCACCGCGACCACCGGGGCTGCCGCTCCGTCGAGCGCCCAACTGAATCCGCCGAACGCGATCATTGACACGCCGACGGCACTCTGCACGTAGACGACGACTTCCCCGAGACTAATGCGGCCCGCGGCGGCGGCGCTTGCCAGCAACCAGAACACCACGACGTTCGCTGAGACGACGAGGAGCATGCTCCAGATGACAGGACGCTCGCGCAGACGCGTGGCTGCGTACTGAAGCTGGTGCAAGCGAATCCGTCTGGCGATGAAACGGTCGATCGTCCAGCCGGCGAGGCCGAACAACCGCAGTTCCTTGCTCGCGGGCGGGTCTACCGCCAATCGGTAGGCGTAGTCGGCATCCCGCTGCGCGCCGCGCACCTCCTCGGTGTTGCGGTCGTGCCAGATCGCGCTCTCGCGTAGAAGCCAGTGCGTCGCCAGCCACGCTCCCGCGAGCACGATCGGCGCCCACCACGCGTATCTGGCGAGGATCACAGCGGACGCAACACCTCCGATCATCTCGACCATGCCGGTCGCGATGAAATCCATGGAGATCGACAGCGGTGGTCCGGTCATCCCGAGGTCGAAGTCGCGCGCGATAGTGAGGTCGCCGGTGAGCGTTGGATCCTCGAGGTGCCCCATGCCCGGCGGGCGCACGCAGGCCTCGGTAAGCCGGTCGTAGAGCCACGCGGCCGTGCGGTCGCCGAGGCTGGTACTAACGGCCTGATGAATTGGGCTGAGCACCTGTAGCAGCACGAAGATCGCACCGGCGAAAGCGAGCCGACCGGTGAGTGGATCGCCGCGTTGTACGGCACCGACCAGCACGCCCATCGCGATTGCGAACGCCGCCGGCAGGATCCCTCTCAGCAGGAGGGCCGCCCACCAAGCGGCGGCCAGGCCAGGGTCCGCCTTCGGTAGGACGCCGAAGAACTTCCATTCCTTGCGCTCGGTCAGGAGTTGGAGCACGCCTGCATTCTGCCACAGAACCGGCGCGCGGACAGGCTCCGCCGCCCAAGCGCAGCCGAGCGAGCCCACGGTTGTGGCGAGCGTCACCGTCGGCTGAACGGCCTGTTGTCACGTTCCAAATGGCGCGTCCGCGCGATCCAATCCGCACCGTTGGCCTCGAAAACGATGAACCGTGCCGCTCGGTTGCTTCGCCTGGAATACAAGCCATTTTCCACGGCTTCGCCATAGCTCCCCGTAAGTCTTAGTGCAAGTCGGCATGGCGCCAACAATTCTCCGCTCAGATGGGTGCCGGGAAAATGCCAGGCTCCATGCGCGTTTATCGGGACCAATCCGGAGGTGCGCATCGTTCCAAGACTGAGTTCCGCGGGCAGGTCTCTCCGATAGTAACTACCCTCGATACAAGGGACGGGAACGGCGCCGGCGCGGGCGTAATCTGCGCTGGCAGGGCGTGCTGCGGAGCTCAACTACTTGGAACCTGCGCACGATACCGTGCCCGAACCCTGGCCATCGCAAAAGCATGGGCATCGACCAACTACCCACCACCAGCACGTGTGGCGATTGGCAGGCAAACCGGAAGCAACCGCACAGCCGACTGATCGGCGGTCGTCAACTCTAGTTGATACTTATTTCTGAGTTGCACCACCAATGCGCTGCCTGAGAAGCTTTTGATGCGCACTCCTTTGATGCCCACGCCTTTTCCTCAGCCTCCCGGCTCAATGGACGAAAAATTGGAATAAGCCCATGGGTTTGCCTCCAACCGCTCGCCCGGCGTCTGAAGACCCGGAGGGCCCTTCTAATTCTACCGCGCGTGGGGGTATCGTTTTGGTTAGCGGGCGGGTTGCAGATTGACTCGGTTATAACCTCCCCCAAAGGCGCGCACTCCTCGCCTCGCGCGCGAGGCGGGAGTCACTAGGCCCCGGCCCACCACCTGAGTTCTCGCTACCTACGGCCGCCTGTAGGCACCTGGAGAAAGGGCGCAAAAGCAGAGCGGCGGGGGCAGCGAGATGGAAAATGGCCTCAGCGGACGCATCCCCCTGCCGGGAAACAAACAGACTCTCAGCGTTGGTCATCAGTACGCCTGAACTGCGGGTGCGCCTGTACGTGGACAGCGGACAAAGCGATTTCAAACCGGACCCGGTTTGTACACTCCATTCAGCTCGGGAAGATGTCGCCGTAGACTGCGGTTACGTAATGGGGTGGCATGTGATCCTTTTCGTGGACGGCTTTGTAGACACCTGAGAATGTTGCCTTGTCACCGGCTCCAAAGTGTTCCATGGGGGAATGGGTCTCCTGTCCTTTGCGGTAACCGATCTTGGAACAACGTCGGCTTGGATGGCGAATGTAAAGGCTAGGCAGGAATGGCCACAATGGCACCGAAGTGCTAGGTCATGTCAGTTCACGGAGGCCCGCTGTGTTATTGCGATTAAGGGATGGCCGGCGAAGCCTAACAGTAATGAAGGTAAAAAATGAGGAAGCGGGTATCGCTTTGACGTTTGGCCCGTAGTTGGGAATGATGCCTTCAATCGATTTCGGCGTCTCGTGGGGGCGAGAAATTCACGATTGCAGTTTTGCCTGGATCTCTGCCAAACGAATGCTGTCGGCGATCTTACAACGCACCAACGGCGATGGTCTGATTTCCTCCCGGTGCAGTCTCACTGCCACAATCAACCAGGCGGCGATCAGTATCGCGGCACTTGATTTCTTCTCTTCTTTCTTGTTGTTGGCCTCTCGGCTCCGCAGCTGAGGCCACGTATTGCTAGGGGGCGGTTGGCCTTTGAAAACCTCGCTCGGACCATTGCGAAAGGCCGTCCAACAACAGGAACAGCTCAGAATTACTAGATATCCGGGCGGGGCCTCAGACTTCTCCGGTTGAGAGAACCTCCGTTAGCTGGGATGAAACCTCGCAGCCTGGTCAATCGGAGTTGCCGGCCGCTGATCCCCAGGTGGCGTACGGGACTTCGGGAACAGCGTACTTCATGTCTCTCGTCTTTCCAGAGTCCAAAAGTTTCCGGAACTGCATTTCTACCTTTCTACCGCAGCAGCGGCCCCGGTCATCGCGAGACGGACGCAGCGACCTCCACAATTGATCACATTGTGTTCGAGATACCCCTGGGGTGATTTCGCAGGCGAACGGAAGAGACTGGAGGCTTTGGGGCTTCAAGTCGAAGTCGTCGAACACGCATGGGTGCATTGGCATTCGCTTTACGTGACCGATCCCGAGGGCAATCAGGTAGAACTGGTCCGCTGCGATGCCAGCGTGTGAGGCGCCAGCACAACCCGTGTTTTGAGAAACACCCCGTACTGACTTGCCGCCCTGGCTAAGGCTTGTCTGTCGGCTTTTGTGAGCGAAGTGAACAGGTTTGGTGTGATCACAACCGATCCCTTGTCCAACCTGCGTTTCCACGTGCCTACAACCTGTCCGTTGATAACAATGATAGGGTTGAAAATGCCATTTCCAGAGCTCGCGCGTTTTGCATGCAATGGCTCGAGGACGGCACTGCGGTCCTTATAGGCAACCGTGTATTCGTCATAAGCCGGCAAGGCGTAAGCAGTGGGCCCCGCATCTTTTGCGGTGCGCACAGACGAGGACAGCCAGTAGGTGCGTCCCTTAATGACCTCCTGCACTAGGTGCGACTTGGACATTTCAAGAGCATCCCTGGCATCGGCCATCGTAAGGCCCGACCACCATGCGAAATCCTGCAACGTTGCTGGCCCGTGGCTCGTAAAGTAGCGGCTTGCGAGTTCCGCCAATGCCATATCGCGTTCCTTTGCTTTGGCGGCGGGTGCCCATTCATCGAGCAAAGCGAAGGTTGGCTGCTTCGCTTGGCGTGCGCCAAAACAGATAAGCCCCTCTTGCGCAAGGTGGCCTAGGATATGCAGGCCGCGCCCGGCGGCGGTCGCAATACCTGCCGCCTCTAGTGCCTTGTACATTGCATTTCGCGATAGGTGCCTGCCGCCGAGCAAGGCGCTCATGAATGCCTTCCTGCTGCGCGCAAATACACCCGCGTCGAGCTCAAGTTGCTTGCGGCGCCACCGACTATTTGCGACCACGCGGGGCGTCAGAAGAGTGAGCATCCACCGGACATCGGTGGCCGTCACAAAATGCAACGTGCCGCGCATCGGCCAGGTACGGATGATCGTTCTGTCAGCAATGGCTTGCTCAACAGCTTCCTCGGTCGCGTTTTGCATGCGGAGCCCGATTGCCCAAAGCGAGCCGAGATAATCCTGAGCCTGGACCGCACCGAGCCATCTCACCACGTCGCTTGGTTTCTCGAGACCAGAGCCTGCAATATGCTGGCTGCAGAGTCGGTGTCGAGCGATATTTAGGGGCGTCTTCAATGAGCGGTGAACAGCGGTCACGAGCTCGAATGGAAGCTGGCGGTAATGGTTGTTGGCTCGCCCGCTTTGGACTGGGTCAGGACTGACCCAATGTATTCAGACCGTTCCATTGTTACGTCTCCCTGCGGTGCCTTGACAGTCGATTGCGATTCGCAAATCTCAAGGACGGTCTCCAGTTTCGTGACGCGCAGCACTTCCCGAACCTGCCTGGTGGGATTCACTAGCTTGAGATAGATACCAGCGGCTTGCAGAGAAACCAATACGCCTATTCCCGCGGCGTCGATCGCATCGACCCCTGCTAGGTCGAGAACGAGGTTCCGTGCATGCTGCTGAACCGCTGCACACAATATGGCAGTCTCTTGACCGCGCACGATTCTGCCTACACACCGCAGAGTCACCACGTCACCCATAGGCTCAATACTTACCGTCAGCATGATTCAATCTCCTGAGCCCGCCGCACCCGCGGGAGGGCGTCTATAATAGCGAACAAAAGGCGAACATACAACGGCAAAAAGAAAGCCCAAAATAGCTCGTCGGCGGACTCCTTCTCACGCTTTCGGCCCTGCGGCGGCTGGTCCGAAAGAATCGCAGCGACCACGCATGCCTTGACGAAACTTCTCGCGGTCCTCGGGGGTCATCTGTTCCCATCGCTCCATCATGCGGCGCCGCCAGTACATGTGCGGGCCCGGTCGACCGCGGAATCCGCCGAAGAGGATCTTGCTAAGGACCAGAATACCGACGGCCTGCCAGAAATGGATCAAATGCCAGCCGAACAGAGCCGGCATCAGCCAATTCCACAGGCGCATGACCACAAAGCCAAACACTGCGACGAATAGCACCGCAAAGAGCACGAACTTCAGTCCTCTCACCAACCGATTCCTTTTCATTTTGCTTGTCCTCATGGTTCCTTGAAGTCGTCGTAGATGGACTGGAGCCGCTGGCGGAGGTGCAGAACTGCATAGTGCTTCCGCGAAAGCAGCGTGTTCACACTTACACCGGTTTGCGCAGCCAGTTCTTTGAAGCTGTAACCCGAGAGCTCATGGCCGATGAAGACCTCCCGCTGCTCTTTGGGTAGTTCGTCGAGAGCCGCGTCCAGCTCCTCCAGCAGCACACTTCTTGCGTATGCCGACTCCGGTCCAGCATCCGGCGAGGGAAGCAGGTCTTCCCACTGGAGTTCCTGGCCATTCTCAGTCCCGACCGCCGGTTCACTTCCTGGTACCTCCCGTTTCTTCTTGCGGAACAGGTCCGTGATACGATTGCGAGCTACCTTGTACAACCAGGCGGTAACCTGCTCTATCGGCTTCATCAATCGATATGCTTCGACGAGTTCGTAGAAGACATCCTGCAGGAGGTCCTCGGCGTCACCCTGGTCGGCCACGCGCTTCCGAATGAAGTTGCGAAGCCGAGACTGCTCCCGCTCGATTGCCTCAGAGATCCGCTGATCTTGCTCCGCCATCGTCCACTGTTTTCTCAGCGCCTCGTCCATCTATTCCTGTAGACGAATGAACGAGACGAATATTTTAGATGGGATGTGGGAACGTGTTTTCCGGAAGCCGTGATGGTACTGAGGACCCTTCACTCCTCTCCAGGCGTTTCAACCTGGAACGGGTTACCCCCTCAGTGTAGTATGTCCCGGCGTTGGGTTTCATGTTAGCCTGACCGCTAGCCCGTATGGTCGGCAGCCAACGAACATATCAACTCTGATCCAATAAACTCCTGCACATCCGCAATTCTGGGAAAGCAAGCTCCCTTTGGGGGACCTGTGTTCTCATTGGGCGGCGTTTGTCGTACCCAGATTTCTCACCAATAATGCCTGGACGTATACTGCGGAGGTGAGTTCTATGGTCACCCAGCATCGGTTTTTTGGGCTCTGCACAACAATCTGTAAGAATGTGCATTCTAGGCGGCTTTCTGGAAAGCGACGAATTGGGTCTTGGTGGCTGCCAAGCGCTGGGCCTTCAGCAGCAGATAATCGAGATCGCGGTAACCCCGACCACGGCGTAACAGGGCCTTGATGTTTCCATTGACGGCTTCCACTACGCCCATCGGTACCTTGATCCTGCAATAGTTCAGAAGTCCTTCCAGATGGTTCAGCAACATCCGCGCTAGCTTCTCCATAGGCTTGAGCCGCTGCCAGCGCAGCTGGTCAATCCAGCTTTGGAGATAACGCAGCATGGCTCCCTCATAGGTGTAGTTCCAGAGTCGATCCAAGCTCTCCTTCAATAGATAAGCCTTCATCACCCGGCGGTTGAGCGCGAACAGTTCGTTGAGCTGCCGTTTCTTGTGAGTGTTCAGATGAACCCAGCGAGTCAACAACAGCCAATGCTTTCCCTTGATCAAGTCCCGTGCCGCCCCACCCTTGCGGAAGAATTCCGCGCGCCGAACCTCGGCCACGGCTTCGTTGGCGTGCTTCATGACGTGGAACTTGTCGTAGATCAGGCGACACTGCGGAACCCACTGCTCCAGACTCAAACGATAGGGCTCATGCATGTCCACGCAAGCCGCACGTATCGCACTCCGCTGAAAAGCGCTCAACTGCTTCTCGAAGAACTCATCCAGCGTTTCTTTCTTCCGTTCACGCCCGAACCACAGCGGCTCACCGGTTTCCAGATTGCTCACCACTGTGAGGAACTTTTGCTTCTTCCCCAGATAGATCTCGTCTACCCCCATCTGCCGCAAAGCCGGCTTCCTTCGCCCCTCCGCCCAGCGCCTCAGATAGCGCACATCAATGGCTCGGACCGTGCTGCTGGACAGTCCAAACTGTCGCGCCACCCGTCGCACCGCCGCGCTCTCACAGGCCAAACCCACCGCCTCTTCGAAGCGCTTGCTGAACGGCGCCTTGCTCGGTAACTGCGGGACTTTCTCCGTCTTGACCCCGCAGTCTGGACAGCGCACCCGATACAATTCCACCACCACCGTCGTCCGAAACTCGAAACAGGGTAAATCTCGTACCTCTCGCTCGTAAGTGTCATACACATCGGTCAACTTCCGCCCACAGCCCGAGCAAACCAGTTTCCGGTTTCCACGTTTACGCCGAACCCACAGCTTCAGCGTTTTTGCCTGCTCCTCGATTTCGTGTCGGTAGACCCGATACCCCGGCCACCCCAGTACTTTGGTCCAGTCCGCCTCTCTCATCCTGCCGAGTGTAACCAGAGTTCCCCAAAATCAAAATGCCCATTAAATCAGGAGGTGTTACAGATTCCTGCTCAGAGCCCAACAACTTCACCCCCCCTTCCGCGCCACTAACTAATTTATATTCACTAAGTTACAATGGTATTTATCAAGTCTGTACAATAATCGTACAGCGTTTCCACCGTCCGGAGGCAACCCAACTGTTATTTCCTGCGGTCCACCCCTTTGCGGCTTTTCAGTCACCCGACGACGCACCAAAAAACCAAGAGCGCAATTTGGACGCTACCAGGACAGCTTTTCCGGTAAGAATTCCGCGAAGAGATCATCATAGTAGGATCTCAGGTGCTTCAGGTCTGGTTTGGCGTGTCCCTTGGAATAGAGGTCATAGGGATTGAACTTCCTCACCCATTCCAGCATCGCTTTATCTTTCTCATTTTCAAGGTGCTGATAAGCGCCGTGACGATGCCAAGCATAGAAGGAGTGGAAGCGCAGCGTGTAAATCGCTTCATCCGAGAGATAGGACTTCATCACTTCTGCGATGTAACCGTCATGACCGAACGACATGTGGACATTCTCCAAGCCGCAATTCGGCTCATAGATCCCGTACTTCGTCTGATACTCGGGAACTTTTGCGTCCGGATTCCGGGTGAAGTATTCAGGGAAGACTACCTGATCGGACCAGGCGCACCCAACCGGGAATGTATCGCCTACGACACCCCACTGCGGCTCGCCATACAAGCAAAGACACTTCCCAAGATCGTGGATGAATCCAACCAGAACCATCCAGCGGGGGTGACCGTCCTTGCGGATCGCCTCTGAGGTCTGCAAAAGATGCTCGATCTGCGTGAGGTCAGTATCCGGATCGCTGTCATCGACCAGAGTGTTCAGGTATTCCGCCGCTTCCCAAACGCTCTTCTTGCCGCGCATCAGGCCGAAGTACTGCTTCTCTTTGCCCAACACAAAGCTGACTGTCTGCTTCTCGTGATTCGTGCAGTAGAACTCCGCCACACCCGGGTTTGCCTGGGCGTCATACTGGCGGAAGTCGAATTCAGACTTTCCTTCTTTGTATCGACCCTCCAGGAAGTCCTCCCACTGATCCAGATTGGGAAGGGAGTTTCCGGATCCTGGATCTGTTGCGCTCATACCTCTGCCTCCTCCAGCCGGCCTACCCATAGTGTAAGTCCTGCGTGCTTAGCAACCAAGAGTTTTCAAGGCCGGTGAATGGGATGCTTGTGGGGATCCAAATATCTCTTTGGCAAGGGGCAGAGGCACTTGCATCACGAGAACCTCGTCGCTTTCCAGAGAGCCCAGACGCAGGCTCCAAGGGTGACGACGAGGGCCATCGCGAGGGCAGCAAGCCAGTAGAAGTTCATGGCGATCGGTGGAACCTCAGCCCGCCGACCAAGCCAGATGAAGATGCTCACTGCAGCAGCAATGATGAGATAGTCCCACCATCCACGTTTCTCCTTCTGTTTGCCAAATTCCTTCCCGGAGTACTCAGCCAAGACAAGGTCGTAGTCAAGGTTGTAGCGGTCGCACTCACGGAGAAGTGCGTCGTCCGCGGACGAGCGCTCACGTTGTCCGGCGACCGCTGAGCTGATGGACAGTGCTCCGAGCACCATGATGACGGACCCGGCAAGGACGAGAAACTTCTGCGTGACAGAAGCATGCGAGAGTTCTCCGAACACCAGTGCTCCCCAAGCAAGCCCCCAAAGCTGGTTCGTATTCGACAGTGGTATGCCTCGTCCGATTCCCAGGTATTTGACCGCAAACTGCTGGAGCAGGTCTCCGACGACCCAGACGAATCCGCCAAGAAAGAGCCAAAAGAGCATGGACCTTACTTGGGTCGAGTGGAAGACGGTGGAATGCGTGCCACCGTCAAGGGCAAGAACGAGCGCAAGCACAGTGCCGAGCTCCCCTACCGTAAATGCAGTCACAAACGATAGCGGATTCATCCCGCTGATGTAGGCCTTGCGGTAAGGCACATACATGGTTCCCCAAAGCAGACTTGCCCCAGCCGCCGCAACGATCCCATGAATCGCGTGCGAAGGCACCACGATTCCACCGTGAATCGTGCTAAAGCCCAGCATGATAGCCGCGGCGACAATGCCAACGCCGCCGATCACTACTTTGGACACGATTCTCCGACCTGCGCCGCGCAACTCGCCGAACAGGAGCCATCCCCAGAATATGCCGACCAAAGCATTCGCATTCCAGAGTGGGAATGCTATGGCAAGACCAACATCGCGGATCGCGAATATCGTAAGCGTATTCGCCACCGCCCAAAGAGCGCCCGCCAGAAGCGCCCAGACAATCAGGTGTTTTTTCCGCATGAGGTCGGACATGACGTAGCGAGTGCCCTTGAGCAGAGTAGGAAAAGTCCACCTTGCGGTAAAAACCCCGGCGACCATGCAGAGTGAGACGGCAAACGGGGACAAACCAGAATTGACGAGCTTGGTCGGCGCCTCGGCTGCGCCCAGCCATACGCCAGCGCCGAGTCCGCAAAAGACCCCCAGGCCGTGCAAAGATCCGAACTGCTGAGAAGTTGGAGCTTGGGTCGCAGTGCTCATGCATCTGATCTTGATGGAGCAGCCTCAATCCGTGGCGTGAACACGAAGACGCTCGGTGTCAATGCAGCTTGATCAGCAGACTGACCCCGATCAACAACACCATCAGAGGAATGACGAAGTGAATGTCGGTAACAACGGCTTTGGCGGTCTGCCGAAAACTCATTTGACCTTTCACCGTTCTTGCGTCATCGATGACGCACGTAAGCCGCCACTGTAAGGTTTGGCGGCGCGAGTGTCAAACCGAATTCTGCTGGACATCGTATAGTCGTGTTAAGTAGCGAGGAATGTAGTCCTCTGCCCTGGCGTTGCGGTTGCCTGCAAATCTCATCGCACTCGCGACCCGCCCAAATACCCTTAGACTGCTAGACTTTTCTCACTGCATACTCTTATCACAAGGCGGCTTCGATGCCATACTTGTTGTTTCTCTCAGGAACTCGAGGTTGCGCCGTAATCGCGTTGCAGAACAACGCACGTAACCAGTCGGTTGCGTTCAAGACATTTGTCATGGAGGGCCAGTAATGCAAGCAACATCGCGGTGGTTGCTGCTGTTGTTTTTGTGGGCAGGCGTGGGGCTGAACTCTGCAGCCGCGCAGATGGCAAAACACTCATCGTCCCACCAGAAGAAACAATCACCTACTGCCAGCTCCATAGATTTGACGAAACAGCCGACGCTGTACGCGGTTGGCTACGCACACCTCGATACCGAATGGCGATGGGAGTATCCGCAAACCATCCGGGAATATCTCAGCAAGACCTTGCGGAATAATTTTGCGCTGGCGGATAAGTATCCGCATTACATCTTCAATTTCAGTGGCGCGAACCGTTACCGGCTGATGAAGGAATACTACCCGGCTAATTTCGCGAGACTCAAGCACTACGTCGCTGCGGGCCGATGGTTTCCGGCGGGTTCCTCGATGGAGGAAGGCGACGTGAATTCGCCGAACGCCGAATCGATCTTCCGGCAGATTCTTTACGGCAACAGCTTCTTCCGTCGCGAATTCGGCACCGCCAGCTCCGAATACATGTTGCCGGACTGCTTTGGCTTCCCCGCTTCCCTGCCAAGTATTTTGCATCACGCCGGAATCAAAGGTTTCTCGACTCAGAAACTTTCCGCAGCCTGGCAGCCGGCGCCTCACGTGGGTGGTCCGGACTCGCCTGAGAAGACTCCTGAGGGTATTCCCTTTAACGTCGGCATCTGGGAAGGCACTGACGGCAGTTCGGTGATCGCGGCGCTGAATCCGCTGACCTATGGCAGCCAAGTGACATATGATCTCAGCAAAACACCGCCTCCGCCGCCCCCGGCAGATCCCAACCTGAGCGAGCAACAGAACTCGTTCCGAACCAGACCCCGAGAAGATTGGGTCAAACGCATCCAGATCAACGCTGACCTAACTGGCATCAAGGCTGATTATCACTATGTCGGCACCGGTGACATTGGCGGCGCCCCGACTGAGTCATCCGTGAAGTTGATGGAAGCCATTGTGACCAAAGGCAAGGCCTCGCTTCCGGGACCACCATCGTCACCGACCGAATGGGAGTCGGACCAACAGCCGGAGGAATCGCACTCGAGTCCAGTGCGGGTGGGCGATGGCGCGATTCAAGTTATCTGGTCGAAGGCCGATCAGATGTTCAATGACATTCTGAAGTGCTGCAACACCGATCGCATGCCGCGCTACAAAGGCGATCTTGAGTTGATCAATCACTCGGCCGGATCCATCACCTCCCAGGCATATCAAAAGCGCTGGATGCGCAAGAACGAATTGCTGGCCGACGCCGCGGAGAAGGCGTCACTTGCTGCTGCCTGGCTGGGTGGACGGCCCTATCCGTTGGAGCGCCTGAATGCGGCCTGGACTTTGGTCATGGGGGGGCAATTTCACGATCTTCTTCCGGGCACCGCTACTCCGAAGGCGTTTGAATTTGCGTGGAATGACGACATCATTGCGATGAATCAGTTCGCCGGCGTGCTCACCAGCGCCACCGACGCGGTCACCTCCGCGATGAATACTCAAACTCAGGGCATTCCGATTGTCGTTTACAACCCGCTGAACGTCGAGCGCGAAGACATCGTAGAAGCGCACATTCAGTTTCCCAACGGAATTCCCAAATCGGTTCGAGTTACTGGACCCGAAGGAAGAGAAGTGCCCGCGCAAGTCTCTGGCGAGAAAAACGAAGCAGCAAGAGTTCTCTTTCTTGCTCACGTGCCTTCCGTCGGCTACGCCGTCTTTGATGTGCAGCCAACCGAGGCTCCAGCTCCGACTTCGGAGCTGAAGGCGTCTGAGTCTCTCCTGGAGAACGCTCGCTACAAAGTGAAGCTCGATCAGAATGGAGACGTCTCCAACATCTTCGACAAGAAAGTCAATCGCGAACTATTGTCCGCTCCGATTCGCTTGGCCATCTCCACAGATAATCCGGAGCGCTGGCCCGCCTGGAACATGGACTTCGAGGACGAACAGCGTGCACCCAAAGCCTACGTGAGCGGACCAGCGAAGATCGCTGTAGTCGAGAATGGTCCAGCCCGCGTGGCAGTTCAGGTGGAGCGCGAAACCGAAGGTTCCAACTTTGTCCAAACCGTTCGCCTGTCAGCTGGCGATGCAGGCAACCGCGTTGAGTTCGCCAACCGGATCCATTGGAAAACCAAGGGAGTCAACCTGAAGGCCACATTCCCACTCAGCGCCAATAACAAGATGGCGACCTATAACTGGGATGTTGGCACGATTCAGCGTCCCAATGAAGAAGAGCGTCAGTTCGAAGTCGCTTCGCACCAGTGGATCGACCTCACCGACCAAAGCGGCAGCTATGGCGCCACAGTGCTTACGGATTGTAAGAACGCCTCCGACAAACCAAATGACAACACTGTGCGCTTGACACTAATCAGAACTCCCGGAACTCGCGGCGGCTACGCCGACCAGGGAACTCAAGACTTGGGCCATCATGACATTGTGTTTGGACTCGCCGGGCATAGCGGCGATTGGCGTGAGGGACAAACGGATTGGCAGGCCTATCGCCTGAACGATCCCCTGGTCGCCTTCGAAAGTACCAAGCACCCGGGATCGCTCGGCAAGCAATGGTCGCTTGTCAAAGTGAATAGTAGCCGCATGCGCATGCTGGCCCTCAAGAAAGCGGAGCAGAGCGACGAAATCGTAGTGCGAGTTGTCGAGATCGATGGTAAGCCGTCGAGTGATGTTCACGTCGCCTTCGCTTCTCCCATTCTCTCAGCTCGAGAAATCAACGGACAGGAACAGCCGGTGGGTCCCGCCAGAGTTCAGGGCGGCGAGTTGGTTGCGTCATTCGCCGCATATCAGCCGCGCAGCTTCGCCGTAAAACTCAGCGCGTCGCCGACCAGAGTGGCCGTGCTGCAATTCGCAACCGTACAGCTGCCCTATGATGTTTCCCTCGCGAGCCTCGAAAACAAGCCCGCGAGTGGTTGCTTTGACTGCTCTTTCGATCGCCCGACCGCGCCGCAAGGCAAGGCTCTGCCTGCCGAGATGTTGCCTGGCAAAGTCGATTACGCTGGGGTCAGCTTCAGCCTTGCTCCCGCGACTACCGGCAAACCCAATGCAGTGATCGCTGACGGTCAGACAATCCATTTACCCGCTGGCAAGTTCAACCGGCTGTACCTGCTGGCCGCCGCGGCCAACGGCGATCAGACAGCCGAATTCAAGGTGGGAGACAAGTCCGTTCACTTGAACGTGCAGGACTGGACCGGATTTGTCGGTCAATGGGACGACCGAATCTGGAAGATCACTGAAGAACCTATCCCGCAGCGCCGCGGCGCTCCGTCCCAGGGCAACTTGCCGCAGGCTCGCTTGAATGAATACGGAGAGATGATTGGCATTCGTCCGGGCTACATTAAGCGCGCCGACATCGGATGGTTTGCTTCGCATCGTCACGATGCTGCTGCGAGCAATGAGCCCTACGCCTATTCTTACTTGTTTGCGTATGCCATCGATGTGCCGTCGAGTGCGTCAACATTTACCTTGCCGCGAAACCACAACATTCGTATTCTTGCGGCAACTGCGGCGAACCAGAACGCACAAGCCTGGCCAGCACAGCCTCTGTACGATGTACTAGACCCGGACGAGGATCGAACACGGGAATGATTTAAAGAGGCGAACTGCACCGAGATGGGTGTCTGACTCTGTGCCGTTCAGGCAGCGTGCGCCGGTGGCCAGCCAAATCGACTGATCGAACGTGACGCGCTTCGATCCGAGCCTTGCCTTGCTAGTCCGCCAGCCTTTTCGAACAGGAGCCGGCAGGGGGCGGGCTCGGCCTTTGAGGTGAGATGCTTCGTCTGGCATTGTTAACGGGCTTATTGACGATTGTCCCCTGCGCAAGCGTTCCTTCGCAGGAGCCCGACCTTGTGCCGCGCGGAACGGTGAAAGCTGACCAGAACAACACCTACCTCGAAGTGCCATTCGAGGTCCCTGTCGGAACTCGACCATAAGCTGGGTCACTTCTGATACGCAGACCTGGGTAACTCCTCGTGAGCGCCGAACCCCGGCCCCGCCGATGATCCGAAATCATCGATCCAAAATCATCCATGAAAAACCACACTCGGAGCGTGGCCTAGCCTGTCGTTCCTCACTGTCACCATGATTCGCGGGAAGAAGGCAGCCAAAGACCTCGTCCCCCATCGTCGGTTCAGAATCGTATCCCAAAGCCCTTCCATGGAAACTCCCAACACGGAATTTTGGCGCGCGACGGGTGTGAACTTGAAAGCAATGAGGTGAACGATCCCTGTGCGTAACCGTCAGCGGGCAGTGAGCAAAGTAATGAACCCGTCCTTCGGTCCATCTCGATGGATCCAGGTGAGCTCCGCTTTGAACAAGCAGGATACGACTCGACAGGATGGAGCGTCTACAGAGGCGATAGTTCATCCTCCTTCTCCTCCTTTTTCCCGGTAACGAGTCTTTTCTCCAGGAACTCCCGCGCCACGTCCTTGCCTCCGATGCCGAACGCAATCGCCAGGCCGAGCATTACCGCGCCAAACGCGGTCCCGAAAGCGATCAGCATCGTCTCTTCTGCAACTCCCAACACTTCGAACACCATGGACAACGCAAAGATGCTGATGATGATCCGGATCGAAATACTCAACAGTCGCGACGACCGAAAGTTCGCATTGACCGCTGCCAGCAATGCCGCACGGGAGAAAAAGCTGGCCGCTAACAATCCCAGGAAGAGAATGACCAGGGCCACAAACAACCGAGGCAGGAAGAGAAAGAACCGCGAGATGTACTCTTGCAAACCCACGATCCCAAGTACGCTCACGCCCAGGAGAATGAACCCGACCCAGGCCACCCAAAAGACACACCGGCTCAACAGTTCCGTGGAAGACGGCAATGCCGCCTGATTCAGTAGACGCGTGGCGCCTGCGTTTTCCGAGAGCTCGGGAAACTTTGTCAGCCGCAGGATACTGCGTGCCAGCACCTTCAACAGGTAGGCAACCACCCATCCTACGAAAGCGATGATTAACATCACAATCAAACGGGGCAGGTAGTGCGCAAAGCCTCTGGCCAGCTCCTGCAAGGCCTGGGTCAGTTCGGTGATGATGATTTCCCGCATTGGCGTCTCACTTTCTATCAGCCCAGACTTCGAGCAGGTACGGCTTCAGACGTTCGAACTCGCCGCACAGAGATTCCAAACTTCTCTCGATGTCTTCCCCGGAACCATCTCGATTCTCCCGCAACAAGGTCAAAATCCTTCCACGGTAGAGAGGAACCAGAGCCTGGATAATATGGTCACGATTGATGACGGATTTGTGATAAGAAGCCGCGAACTCAAACACGCTCTTAGCCCACACGTCGGCTGGGTAATTGAACTCACTGACTTCGAGAGTCGCGATTCTTTGCAGTTCGGAAAGTGTCGACGCCGAGAGGATCGACCGGAAAACAGGTTCTAATTGGGCAACGCCAGTGGCAAACATCTCCCGAAGCCGCTTCCGGTTTACCCGGACAGGTTCCAGGATGACTTCTGATTCAGCGCCTAAAGTGGGCACAGGTTGAGAGCCCGCGATCGTACTCCAAAGCGGAAAATCACTATCCAGGGAAGAGAACAGAGCACCCACCGTCCGGCGCATGGCGGCAACTAGATCGCTGGCACTTCGATCCGGCTGTGCCTTCGTTCCCAGGAAAGACTGGCACACGCGGTATTTTCCTGTGATGGCCGTGATGGTGAGGCAGATTTCGGGGCCGATTCTGCTCCGCTCGTCGTTCCAGGTTTCTTTGGTCAGGAAATCCGTTGCCAGGCGGCCCGAGATAGCGAATTCCGAGGCGTAGGGCTCACGGACTCTATAACCGTAGATCGCGCGTGTCATCGGGTAAAGCAGATTTCGCATGAGGACGCCTTCGAACTTCTGCCTGCGATAGATGGGGGAAACCAGGTCGAAGTTGTCGTTGTAGACAGGACGGACAAGCCGCTGGAGCCAGTCCGGTTCGATGGTTGTCGAATCGGGTGAAACTACCACACAGGCCTTGGCGCGCAGCAAGTCGGCTGCCGCCAGGATCGTTCGCAGCGCAGTTCCGGGTTCTGGACTGCGCGCATACCGCGTGCTGATGGAGTGCAAGGTGCGTAACGCATACACTTTGGACACGCTCCACACGTCATCGATCGAGGCACCGATTACCAGTTCCGGAGTCCCGTCTTGCGATCCGCCATCGGCATTAATGATTACGGCTCGTTCGCGGGGAAAGCACTTGAGAATGCCGGTCTGAATGGCCCGGATGACGGGCTCAATGGTTTTGGCGTTGTTATGCGTCCGCAGGCCTACCAGGATGTCCACCTCGCCCACGTTGATGAGCTGGCGAAGAAAATCATCCGTCAAAAGCGTCTCTTCCGCCAATTCAACCTCCGAGCGAAGCTTTAGAGCTGTGAGTCAGTGCGCATGTGCAACGAGACTGCGAATATCCCCGGTGTCAGGTCAGATCCGTCGCAGTCGGAACCAGTAAAACTGGTAAGGGCCAATGGTTAAAAGGTAAGGCAGATCACCGATACGGGGAAAAATATTCCTGCCAAACATCTCAATCAGAATATTTCCCTTGTAGCGTCGCAGATCCAGTTCGACCGCTTGCGCGGCACTGGAGAGATTGTTCACGACCAGAACCGTCTCCTTTTCCAATTGCCGGACATAGGCCAGCACCCGGTGATTCGCCGGGTACAGAAACTCGATCGAGCCAGAGCCGAACACCGGACTTGAACGGCGAATCCGCATGATGTGCTTCATCCAAGAGAGCAGTGAGTGTTCGGTGCGCTTTTGGGATAACACGTTCACCGCCTGGTAGCCATAAACGGGGTTGAGAATCGGCGGCGAGTAGAGGCTTTCCGGATCAGCGGTAGAAAAGCCTCCATTCCAGCCACCGCTCCACTGCATCGGAGTTCGTACTCCGTTGCGATCTCCCAGGTAGATATTGTCCCCCATGCCGATCTCATCCCCGTAATAAATGATGGGAGTGCCGGGCAGCGACATCAGCATGCCATTCATCAATTCGATTCGCCGCCGATCATTGTCGAGCAGGGGAGCCAGACGCCGCCGGATGCCGAGATTCAACCGCATCGTCTTGTCGCTGGCATAGATGTCATACATGTAGTCGCGTTCGATATCGGTCACCATTTCGAGCGTCAATTCGTCATGGTTGCGCAGAAACAGGCACCACTGACAGGAGGCGGGGATCTCTGGCGTCTGTTGCAGAATTTCTGTGATCGGCTTGCGGTCTTCCAGCCGCAGCCCCATGAACATCCGCGGCATCAAGGGAAAGTGAAAGGCCATGTGGAATTCATCCCCATTGCCAAAGTACGGACGAAGGTCAGCCGGCCACTGGTTGGCCTCCGCCAGCAGGATCGCCCCCGGGAATTGATCGTCGACTTTCTTGCGCAGTTCGCGGATCACCTCGTGGGTCTCCGGCAGGTTCTCGCAAGTCGTCCCCTCCCGCTCAATCAGGTACGGGACAGCGTCGAGCCGGAAACCATCGACTCCGAGTTCCAGCCAGAACTTCATGACATTCCACATTTCCTCGCGCACCGCGCGGTTGTCGTAGTTCAGATCCGGCTGATGACTGAAGAAGCGATGCCAGTAATAGGACTTGGAAATTGGATCCCAGGCCCAGTTCGACATCTCGGTATCCACGAAGATGATGCGAGTTCCGCTATACGTCGTATCGGTATCGCTCCACACATACCAGTCACGTTTTGGATTGTCCTGAGAACTGCGAGACTCTAGGAACCAGGGGTGTTGATCAGAAGTGTGGTTCGCCACCATCTCGATGATCACCCGGATGCCACGGTCATGAGCATTCGAAAGGAAGGTCTTGAAGTCTTCCAACGTTCCGTAGCAGGGATGAACGGATTTGTAATCGGAAATGTCGTAACCGTCATCTCGCAGAGGAGAGGGGAAAAACGGCATCAACCAGATTGCACTCACGCCGATCTCTTGCACGTAATCCAGCCTCTGCGCGAGACCGTGAAAATCGCCAATACCATCGCCGTTGCTGTCAAAGAAAGTGCGCACGTGGACCTGATAGATGATCGCGTCTTTGTACCAACCTGCTTCACGCTTCAATGGCAACCGTGTTCCTCCCGAACGATGGCCGGCCCGCCTGCGCCGGCGTCAATAGAATAGCAATGCGGGCCGCGATCCGCCCTCCTGCCAGCAACCAGGAAGATTCAGCGGTCGTAGGCTATATTCAGTTCCCGTAAGTGCTCAGCTAACTCAGAACTCAGCGCACCGGGTTGGAAGCGCCAGCGCCAGTTGCCCCTTGAGGTGCCCGGCAGGTTCATGCGGGCTTCGCTGCCCAGCCCGAGAACATCCTGCAACGGGATGATCGCGGTATCGGCAATCGATGCGAGCGCGGTGCGGATCATCGCCCAGTTCATCGGTTCATCGGCTCTGCCCAGGTATGTTCTAGCGAATGCGCGCTCTTTCACAACGTCTGCAGGCGTGCGGACGCTATCAATCGTTCCCTCGCTGTTCCACCACCCTAACGACGTGTCGTTGTCATGTGTTCCGGTGTAAGCCACAAGGTTCCGAACATAGTTGTGGGGAAGGAAGCTGGGACCCTGCGGGTCATTGCCGAAAGCAAATTGCAGGATGGCCATTCCTGGGAATCCAAACTGGTGGCGGATCTGCTCGACCTCTGCTGTGATAACGCCCAGATTCTCAGCGATGATGGGCAGCTCACCGAGTTCCTGTTGCAGGATGGAAAACAACTCCGCTCCCGGACCCTTGATCCAGTGCCCGTTGATCGCGGTGCGCTCCGAGGCCGGCACTTCCCAGTACGCTTCGAACCCGCGAAAATGGTCGATACGAACGATGTCGTAGAGCCGAAGGGCAGCCCGGAAACGCTCGATCCACCACTTGTAACCGGTGCTCTTGAGCAGGTTCCAGTTGTAGATCGGATTGCCCCACAACTGTCCGGTCGCGCTGAAGTAATCCGGCGGCACGCCGGCCACTTTTGTGGGATTCCCTTGGGATTCGAGGGAAAAAAGCTTGCGGTTGGCCCAGACATCGGCGCTATCGTGCGCGACATAAATGGGAATGTCCCCGATGATGCGGATGCCGTGCTCGCGCGCGTAGGAACGCAATGCTTGCCATTGCCGGAAGAACTCGAATTGCCAATACTTGATTACAGCGATCTCCGCCGCGAACCGAGCTGTCCACTCCTGCAATGCGCGCGGCTCACGGGCCGCAATGTCGGCCGCCCATTCAGTCCAAGAGATGCCATGGTGAGCGTTCTTACAGCCCATGAAAAGCGCAAAATCATCCAACCAGTTTGCGTTTGCCTGGCAAAACTGTTCAAAATCCCGGCGCTCATTTCCGTCTGCTCGCTTCAGGAAAGTCTGTGCAGCCTTGGTGAGGATAGGAACTTTGAAATGAAGGGCGGCTCCATAGTCAACTTTATTGCGAGCAAAAACAGGACGATGATCCAGGTCCGCTTGGCAGAGCACACCTTGCTCGGCGAGGGTCTCGAGGCTGATCAGCAACGGATTGCCGGCACTTGCCGAAAAACACTGAAAGGGAGAGTCGCCGTAGCCAGTCGGGTTCAAGGGCAGCACCTGCCAAAGTTTGTTTCCTGACTGTTTCAGAAAGTCGATGAATCGGTAGGCCTCAGTTCCGAAATCGCCGATCCCGGCAGGACTTGGCAGGCAGGTCGGGTGAAGTAAGATGCCACCGCGTCGTGGGAATTTCATGAGCCGCTGCTTGTCGCCACGCCATATATTCTAGCTGCTCACCGCGATTGTGCTTATGGAAGAGAAGCGAGGCAGCCAGAAAGCCCTGTGGTTCGCCAAAACTAGATCGTCCGGACGGTATTGACTTTTCAACAGCCTTGCAGGATCAATCGGGCAACACACTTGCAATCCTGCCGGGTTGGTTTCAGCTCATTTCGCCGTTCGGAAGAGGCAATTGACCCTCAGAAGAACGTCGCTGTCAACAGCGGGAAGACCGCACGAAAATCATGGATGCGGCGTTTGAGCGGCTGGCCGAGCTTCAGATTTTCCGGCGTAATGACCACCAGCAGGGCAAGAGCGACAACACGATCAGGGCCTACGACCGCTGACTGTCCACACATTTGATGCATGCCATGGTCAATGTCCAATAACTTTCGACCGACTGATATTCCCGGCGCTCATATCAGCCAGACCGGGCACCCAGTGCGAAATTGTCTCCCCTCATGGAAGCTCGCCTGTCCCAGCGTGAAGTGCTTTTTGAAGGACTCGAGGAAGAGGAGATTCTGAAGCTCCCTAAGAGACGATGGAGCAGCTGATCCTGCTGGGCGAGCCAGTGGTTTTTCAAAACGGGCTCAGCGGTGTTCCTCGGCTCTTTCGCTCTTTCAAGATCAACTGCGGACCGACGAGTGGAGAGCTCGCGCCGCAGATCGAGTGGCGGCGAAGGGGTCCGAGTGGCGCAGGTCGAGCGCGCGCCTTTAGAAGCGCTCTGACCCTAATGCGCGCCGGATGCCACAATTACCCCCTGCGGCGTCAAGTCAGAGGTCGATGCCTTTCAGAACAATTCGCTGGTTCCCACCTGCAAGTGGCCCGCAGGGACCATCGACAACGGCCCGGTTTCGCCGCAGATCACTCCCCCACCAGAAATACAGGCTTTCACGGTTGCCGATCTACAACACGCTTCCATGTTGCCATCGCACACGGCAATACGCTGTAGCTGATCACCAACGGCGACGATCAGCTGGCGAAGGTTGCATTAGGGGAGGTCCGCGCCGTCCACTGGTCCAGCAAGGACGGCATCGCCCTGGCGTGCGTACCAGCATTCCTTGGGGAAATGCCGCCGCAAGAACTAGGGTGTGGCTCCGGCGTGACCTGCTGGCGGCGCGGGATCATCTCCAAGTCTTCGCCGGCACGAAGCTCAGCTGAGCCGATTGGATAATCCGGCGCAGCCCCTCAAGACTGCAAGTTGCCAGCGGCCCTGCGGTTTTCTGCGTGAATGACATTGTGCAAATGCTGCTCGAAACTGAGGTAGGGCTCGTCGGCAAACCGATCGGGATAGGAATAAAGAGCCAGCATGTAGATGTTGAAGTCCTCGGTCGTATGTTCTTCCGTGGAGGAATCAAAGCAACCCAAGAGATCGATCCATGTCGTCTGCGTGGCCATAGCAACCCCTTTGTACAGGATGTCACCAACTCCGGGAAATGGCTCACGATACAAGCTAGGGGGAAGGAAACGTCACCGCTTGAATTTCCCTGGGGGGTTGGGTGATCACCACGCTAATGACTCCGGGTGGCCCTGTAAATGGCACTTGTGAGCCAGCTTCGACCGAGCAAAGCGTGGTTGGAATGGTTCCTCTACGGTATTCCAAGGCCGCAACGGTTAAAGCAGGTCTTGAGGCGCTTAATCCAAGGTTCTATCCCCGTACCAGTGCTCCTTTCTGCCGGGGTTCCCTTCCTCCCAAAGAAACCGACTCCGCCTACAGGGGTTCCCCTTTCCTGATCCCTCCTCGCAAGCTGAATGACTCGCGACGACCGGTTGAGGCTGTAGGCCAGAAGACGATGCGAACAGGAAGGAATTGAACCGCGGGTAACCACGGTAGTTACCCCTTATACAGAAAATACCGTATTGTGCCGGTGAGCCGAGAGTGCCATCAATCGTGATACGCGTGGGTGGTTTGAGGAGAACGCACGTTTCCCGCCTCTCTGCGTTTTCGGGAAGGCAATATGGCCATCAGAATATTGATCGCGGACGATGACGCCACAATACGCCAGTTGCTGCGAAGACTTCTGGAGAGACATCCGGAGTGGCAAGTGTGCGACGAGGCGGTCAATGGCGCGCAAGTGATCGAGAAGGTCGAGCTGTTCCTGCCTGATCTCGCGATCGTGGACCTCGGCATGCCAATCATGAACGGCATCCAGGCAGGGCGCGAGATATCCAGAGCCAATCCCCGACTTCCGATGCTCCTCATTAGTGTTCAGGAGGTGTCCCATCAACTCGTCGAGGCCGCTCGCAGTGCAGGCTTCAGGGGAGCGGTCACCAAAGGCCGCGGCCATGAGATTGTGGTGGCGGTCGAAGCGCTACTTAACAACGAGTTGTTCTTTTACCCGGAACAGCCAACAAGCGTTGCCCATCCGTGAAGATCCTCGGCTGCCGCTCACTCGTTGAGGAATCTGAATGCCGAATTTCCTGTAGAGAAAGATCTCCAACGTCTGGCTGTGCCGCGGCCCGATCTAGCCTTCAGCTGGCAGGATGTATTCACGACCCGCCGCGCCGTACCAAAAACTTCCTCGCCAACGTCTGACGAGCCTGGTGAACTTGGTGCGACAAGCCGGCTGAACTCCGCAAGCCTCCACTGAAGGTCGATACCCGCTTGAGAGTGGATAGAAAGGCGGAGTTCACTTGCCGGATCCGTTTGGGTGGGATGTGTGGTCGGCGACCCAGAAGCAATGTCGGTCCAGTCTCCAGCGGGCGAAAGGTAGTCCTTTTACGTGCCCGACGTCGGGGCGCGTGGACGTCGATCGATTGGCGAGCTCTGGCCGCGACGAGCTGGTTCCCTCTGGGGTCCGTGATCGGCGCCTCCCGCAGTTGCAAGGCAGCCGATCACCCGAACGACTATCTTGCCTGGACTCGATCCACAAGATCCTTCCTGACGCCATGTACCTCTCATTCTTGACTTTACAAAGTAACTGACAACCCCCTTCAAGTCGAGAATAAGCAAGCACTTCCGCGCTCCCAGTCCGACCGTCTTGGGGCATTTCATCGCGCTATGCAAGCTCTCGGGCACACAACCCATTAGACCACGATGCTATCTTTTACTTTGGATCTGCCTCGATTCTAGAATCGAAGTCGATGGCGTAGCCCCCCCTTGCAAGTGGAGCGCTCATGGACAGTGAAACAATCCGTATTGGGCGGGACCGGCTTCTGAGGGTCTTCCGTTATCTGGAAGCACTCAATGAGCACCGGAATCCCGTCAAGCGGCAAATCGGGGAACAGTTGTGGACACTGTGGCTGAAGGAGTTACCGGACCATCCCTCGATCAGGAGGGGGACTTCTCCGGCTACAGACTTGCCCGCGCCTGTAGCAGGCGACGACGGGTTGCCGGCCGAGCGACGGGATTCGGATTTCATACTCAAAATCGCCCGCCCGAGACTTACTAATTCACCAACTCCTCCCGCACTGATCGAGCCGTGGCTTGAAGCCGGTTGGGAGAATCCGTTCAAGGAGGTGTCGACGCTTGAATCTAGGAACGACGCGTCCACCGGTGGCGCTGTGCGTGTTCGATTCGGAAGCGATTCCAAACGGGTAGCGACACTCAACCAATGGGAGGCGCATCGAAACCAGTGGGCGAAAGACGAGCGGCCCGCCCGGGCCGCGATGAAGATATTTGAGGATTTTTACGAGCTCTACGGCCGCGTGGAACGCGAAGCCGAACGGGTGGAAATCGTGCTGGGCGACGGGATACTGAGCTGGCGCCGGCCGGAGGGGACTGTACACCATCCCATCTTGCTGCAGCGGCTCCAACTCAGCTTCAGCCCTTCGGTCCCCGAGTTCACGCTGACGGAAACAGAACACCCTGTGGAGCTCTATTCCGCCCTATTCCAGTCGATGCCAGACGTCGATGGACGGGCCATTGGGCGCTGCCGTGACGAATTGGAGCAGGAAGGGTACTCCCCGCTCGACGACGGTCCAACGTCAGCGTTTCTGGAGCGCCTGGTCGTTCAACTTTCTTCTCGTGGTGAAATTGTTGAGTCGGGGGCGCCGGTGGGGGAAACAGACAATCCCCGGGTTGGAAGACAACCCGTGCTGTTTCTTCGCCCTCGGACCCTCGGTTTTGCAGCCGCGATCGAGGCGGTTTTGGAAGATCTCCGCAACCGGAACGACTTACCCTGGTCGCTTCTGAATATCGTGGGCCTCGAACCGCCTCCCCCAGACCTCGAAGGTCCTGGCCGCCTCGGCACTCGGCCCGCGGAGGACGCCGACATCCTCCTCTCCAAGCCCGCCAATCCCGAGCAGATCCGGATCGCGCGCCAACTCGAGCATTCGGGCGGGGTCCTCGTTCAGGGACCTCCCGGTACGGGAAAAACGTACACCATCGGAAATCTCATCGGTCACCTGCTGGCTGAAGGAAAGAGTGTGCTGGTCACCAGTCACACCACGAAAGCGCTCCGAATGGTACGCAGCCAAATTGTGCCCGAGTTGCGTTCCCTGGGTGTAAGTCTGCTGGAAAACGATCTTGACAGCCGCATGCAGCTGGAGAGTGCGGTCAGTACCATTGCTGACCGGCTGTCCAAAACGGACGCGAAGTCGCTCGAACTCGAGGCCGACAGACTCACACAAGAAAGAGCTGGGCTGCTTGGCCGCTTGGCGGAGTTGCGCCAACAACTCGCGGATGCACGTTACGACGAGTACCGAGACGTCGTGGTTGGCGGAAAGGCGTGGGCACCATCGGAAGCCGCGCGGAAGATCGCACGAGAGTTAGAGATCAATGGGTGGATTCCAGGCCCAGTCCAGTCTGATATCGACTTACCGTTTTCCGGCGGTGAACTTGCGGAACTCTATGCCACCAATCGGTCCATATCGCCGGACGTCGAGAGCGAACTATCGGGCCATTTACCTGGCTCCCATGAACTTCCGTCCCCCGCCGATTTCCAGGACCTGCTACTTGAAAGGGCACGCCTGGAACAAGGAGACCACGAGTTCCGTTCCGATCTTTGGCAGAAGGGGAATGGCCCCTCGGCCCATTCCCTGAACGAAACCGCAATCAAGCTCAAGCAGTCGGTCGATGTCCTTGCCAGCGGTAAGAGATGGAAACTGGCGGCTGTCTACGCGGGAAAGAATGGCGGCCCCCACAGAGAGAGTTGGGAGAAACTGCTCGCCCTCGTCGAACAAGTTCATCTCGAGGCGGCGGGTGCTCAAGAAATCCTGATCCAGCATGCAACCACGCTCGCAGACGAGTCGCCGCTTGAGCAGCACGAGCAAACGGCGACAGAGATCCACGGTCATTTGCGGAGCGGAGGCGGCTTGGGATTCTTTAGCCTCCTGACTCACAAACGCTGGAAGCAGTTCATTCAGACGACCCGGGTCGATGGTGGTCAGCCCAAACTCCCCGATCATTTTTTGGCAGCCAGTAAGTTCTCACGGGTCAGCCTTCTTCGCAAGAACCTCGCCACCCGCTGGGACCGGCAAATGGCCGCATTGGGCGCAAGCGGGTCCGCCGAAATGGGGACTGAGATCGAAAAGGGCGCAATTCAGTTTTGCGGCCCGCTCCGAGATTGTCTGGCGTGGCACTCACAGGTCTGGGGTCCGATTGAGAAGGAACTGAGGGAGACGGGATTTCTTTGGGACAAGTTTCTGTCGGAACAGCCCGTGGTCGTGGGAGACGATGGTGAGTTAGTAAGATTGCGAAGGGCGGTGCAAGACTCCCTCCCGCCTATACTCGCGGCGCGCTGCGATCACCTGAAGTGGACCGAGATTAACCAGAAGCTTGCTGAGTTACGCGAGCGTCTCACGGTCGCAATTCGGTCGTTCACAGATTCCCGTGCCATCGCAAACCTCCGCGAGGCGGTAGACTCGTTGGATTCCAGGGCCTACCGCCGCGGCCATACACGGCTGTTGGAACTGCACGAGCTCCGATGCAGCCTGCAACGCCGGAATATTCTGTTGGCACAGCTTGAGACCGCTGCGCCGGCTTGGGCCGCGGCAATTCGAGCCCGCAACGGTGCGCACGCGATCGCTAACGTGCCCGGAGACCCCTCGCAAGCCTGGACGTGGCGCCAGATCCAGGGTGAACTGGACCGCAGGGCCAGCGTGTCCATCGATGAGCTTCAAACATCCATAGAACGAGTGGCCGCCCAGCTGCAGGCCACGACGATCGACCTCATTGACAATCGCGCCTGGATGTTTCAGGCGCGGAGGACCTCTCTTCCCCAAAGACAGGCGCTCATCGGCTGGCTCGACACCATAAGAAAGATCGGCAAGGGCACCGGGATGCGTGCGCCGCGCTTGCGTGCGGAGGCGGCCCATAAGATGACGGAGTGCTGGGGCGCCGTCCCGGTCTGGGTCATGCCCCTCTCCAGAGTGGTCGAGAACTTTGATCCAGGAAAGTCGCGCTTTGACGTAGTCATTATCGATGAAGCCAGCCAAAGTGACGTAATGGCCCTGGTAGCACTTTACCTGGGTCACAACGTCGTGGTGGTCGGCGACCACGAACAGGTCAGCCCGTCCGCGGTCGGACAAGAGGCCGCCGTAATTCAGAATTTGATTGACCAGTTCCTGCAAGGAATTCCTAACGCTCATTTGTACGATGGCCAAACCTCAGTTTACGATTTGGCCCGCCAATCCTTCGGCGAAACGGTCCGGTTGGTTGAGCACTTTCGCTGCGTCACCGAAATCATCCAGTTCAGCAACCAACTTTCTTACGACGGTGACATCAAAACGCTGCGCGACGCGAGCCACGTTCGTCTGAGGCCGCACGTCCTTGCCTATCACGTCACGGGCTCGACCCGGGACGGAAAGGTCAACCACCAGGAAGCCAAAGTCATTGCCTCTCTCATAGCAGCGGCACTTGACCAGGCCGAATACCAGACCAACGAATTCGGGCGGCCATCCAGTTTTGGTGTCGTGTCCCTTGTGGGCGAGGAGCAAGCTCTGGAAATCGACCGCCTCCTGAGAGCGCACCTTGCTCCTGCCGTGTACGAACGGCATCGCTTGCTGTGTGGAACGTCCGCGCAATTTCAAGGAGATGAACGAGACGTGGTTTTCGTGTCCGTTGTGGACGCCCCGGCAGGTGGAGCACTCCATTTTCGTGACCAGCAGATGTTCAAGCAGCGGTACAACGTAGCGGCCAGCCGGGCGCGAGACCAGATGTGGGTCGTCCACTCCTTGGACCCGCAAACCGACCTTCAACCTGGCGACCTGCGGCGCCGGCTCATTGAGCACGCGCAGGCCCCCGAACTCCTCACGAGGACCCTCGACGACCAAGAAAGACGCGTCCAGTCCGCACTCGAGCGCGATGTCATGAAGCGTCTGGTCCAGGCCGGCTACCACGTCATTCGGCGATGGAAGGTCGGTTCTCGGAGCATCGATCTGGTCGTGGAAGGTAACGGTAAGCGTTTGGCCGTCGAGTGCGATGGGGATCGCGATCTCCCGCTCGAAAAGGTGCGCGACGACATGGAGCGACAGTCCATGCTCGAGCGACTGGGATGGACCTTCGCACGCGTGCGGGGCAGTATCTTCTTCCGCGGACCGGACCGCTCGATGAAGCCCATCTTCGACAAGCTGCAAGCGCTGGAGATTCCAGCCAAGGGCCCTGCGTCGGACCGCGCCAATGGGTCTCCAAACCTCAGTGAATTGACCGAACGCGTCACACGCCGTGCCGATGAACTCCGTGAGGAATGGTCTGCCCCTCGCGACAAGCGACGCTTTCGATCTCAGCCCTCTAACTCGCTCCCCTGAGAGGCTGGCAAACCGTCACAGGGGGGTCCAACCGCTGCGGGACCGACGGCAGAGAATGGGCGGAGGGTAGGTGTTATGGCCGCTTGTCCGTCATCGCCTTGTCCTTCCGATATCTGCCACGATAGGATCAGGAACCCTATTATGTCCACTGCGGAACGGCTTTGGTCTTTCGTGGATGCGGCGGGCTGAAGGACCCCTAATATGAGCCAGCGATTATCCCTCGATCGAGGATCCTTCAAACGGTTCCTGTCCGCTCTATTCCAGCAAATGCAAAGGCAGGGACTGCGCGGTAGCGCGGGTAACCGGATTGACCCTCAGGGGGTGCCCGACCTGATCCAGATCGGCCATGACGTAAACAGTGGAAGGCTTGACCTGAATGCGGTCATACGCCGGCTGGTGAGGCTAACTCAGAGGGTAGTTGGCGCCGGCGGCGCGGGCGTGTGGCTGTTCGCCCACAATGAGATCTTCTATTGCGCAGGAGCAGGAAACGCTTCCAACGACGAGCGATTGCGGCTTGAGGTGATTTCGAAACTAGCGGCCTCCTGCCACCTCCGCAAGGACTCGCTATTCCGCCTCGGCAAGCCCACCCCAATAGATCCGGTCTACGACACCAGTCCTGGTCCCGGCTGGGCGAAGTCGCTGCTGGTCGAGCCAATTTATCAAGGACACAACATTGCGGGAGCGTTAGCCGCGTTTTCCGATGAGCTCAATTCTTTCACGGAGCGCGATGCGGCCAATATCCGCTTGATCGGCGACGTGCTGGCACAGGCACTCAGCAAGGCCGCGGAAGCGGGGCTGGGACAGAGCGTCGCCCTGGAACCCGCAGCCGCGCTGCAGTTGATCGAGCATATCATTCCGGCTCTGCTAAGGATGTTAGACAGCGACGAGAGTGCGCCTCACTCGACGAACCGACTTGCGCGGATTGAGCCTCAGCACGACCTTCCGACTCCTGGCATGGAAACGAAATCGCTGCAAGAGTCGCACGAATCGGGGGAGGAAGCTCGCGTCACGGAATTGGTACCGGGAACATGGACGGAACATGAGCCGGCGTCGCCTACCCAGCCCGGGAATTCGCCGACGTCTCCCGCGGTCGAATTCACAAATGTGCCTCGGGTCGGACTGCGAGCAGCCTTGAAGAGCAAGCTTGCGGGGACTTCAACCCTCTGGCCCGTGGTTCGCCAGAAGTGTGACCGCACGATCGCTTCTGTGCGGAATCACGTCTCGCGCACATTCGAGGGGCTGAGACTGGCAGCATCCTGGCTCTTGAATCGCGCCGAAAAGGCCGGCCATCAGGTTTGGCGCACCGCTCGTTACCCTGCGGATTCTCCGCCGCGGGCAACGCTAGCCGCGTATCGCGACTGGCGCCGGGTGAAGGCATCGATCTCGAGCATAGCAAAGAACGCTAGAAACCGACTTTGGGCGGCCACGGAATCCAGAAAAACTTTGCTGACGGTCACCCTGTCCAAACGGCTTGCCCAGCGCGATCTGCGCCCCACGCAAGATTCATTTCTGCAGGCATTGAAGAGCGCCCATACTCGGCTCCAGACGCTGATGCCGTTCCGTCCGCATCTTCGTGGGCTCGGCACAGCGGTTCCTGGGCTGGCGATACTTTTGCTGACAATCATGTTCCTGACCCTGAAGACGGGCCTCCACCATCCCGCCCAAACCACAGCCTCCAGCTCGCGGACAAGCGCGCAAGAGAGGATTCCGCTCACGGCCGGTAGTACAGGATATCGCGAAACACCACGAAGCGATGGAATCGCGGAGTCGGGCGCTCGGGATGCACACGGGGCCGAGCAATTCGGGACGTCGGCCCTCCTGCAGGTGAGCCACGTCCGAGTCACCGACCGCACGACCGAGGACGCGATACGGACCCTGAGCCGCTACGAGCTTGCCGGACTACGACGCCGGGCGGAATTCGGAGATGATTCTGCGGCATTCCAAATAGGAATGGCTTACGAGATCGGACACGGGGTCCCACAAAGCTGCACGACGGCTGCCCGGTGGGTCGCGAGAGCGGCTGGTGAAGGCAACGCCCCGGCTCAATACAATCTCGGCTTGCGCTATCGCGATGGGGACGGAGTGCCGGTGAATGGAGGCGAAGCTGTGAAGTGGCTGCAGAAAGCAGCAAGCCAACAGAGTTCCGGCGCTCAGTTGGCGCTGACGCCGCTCACCACGCGTCAGGCGCGTTTTGTGGCATCCCGGCCATAATCGGATCACCCGGCCCGCTGACCTTTTTTACAAAGCCGTATGCCCGCATGTCACCACGACGCGTCATGGCGGCCGAAACACTCCGTTTGGGCACTCGAGACTCCTTGTCATGCGCGCTCTGACCCACGGAGACCCTTCGATGTGATCTACGCCACGCCGTCGCCACTCGTTGGCGAAGTTATGGTAACCCGTTAGCCCGAGCCGCTCACTTCCACACGATGGCTTGCCGAACACCCAATAACTTCTCAACCGACTGATATTTCGGCGGCTGATGGGAGCCAGACGGGTAGCCGGCCGTGGCTGGCAAGCCGAGCCAGGTGAAAATTCCAGTGGCTCAACAAGCGGTTTCCGTTACCGCGACCAAGCGGACCCCTTGAAGTGCCTTGACCTTATTGGGCACCGGATGCCACACTAATCAGTACGAAGGAAGGACCCCGGTTCGAAACGAGGCCCGGTGCTCTTCGGTCCCGATGACTGTGTTCTTCGCAGCCGGGCATCGTACAATAAGCGTACGATGGATGCGGGATTGTGGGTCGTTCAATGCCGTACGTTGGTTTCAAATCCCCTTCCGCACCGACATCCTTTATCCATTTGAGATAGAAAGGCCGGCCGCTGGACCGGTTTGGTTTGTGATCGCATGACTTATCTGATGTATCTGGTCACCACGGTTCACATCATTGTGTGTTTCTTCCTCATCATCGTCGTGCTGTTGCAGAGCGGTAAGAGTGGCGATATTGCAGCCGCGTTCGGCGGCATGGGGAGCCAGACGGCTTTCGGTCCCCGCGGCGCGGCCACGGCCCTCTCCAAGGCAACTACCTGGTCGGCGGTGCTCTTCATGGTGACCTCGATCACGCTCTCCGTCTTTGCCGTGCGGCGCAGTGGCGCAGCTTCAAATTCCGTTTTGTCGGGAGTGAAGGGGTCGCAGACCACGTCCAAGCCCGCTGCTCCGGCGCAGCCACCCGCAGCTCCGGCTTCTCAGCCTGTGCCCGCGCAGAAGTAGCCAACCCGAAGACCAAAGTCCTCCCCCGGTGGAGGACGTTCTCTTTGTGGACGACCGCGAACCGCACCGCCCCGACTAAAATACCTCTTATGATCCACGAGATCCTCCCAGTCGGCCCCCTTCAGTGCAATTGCTCCATCATCGGCGACGAGCAGTCTCGCGAGGCAATTGTCATCGACCCTGGGGACGACATCGAGCAGGTTGTCGCGCTGATCCAGAAGCACGATCTGCAAGTGAAGCAGATCGTCATCACACACGCACACATCGACCATGTGGGCGGAGCCATGAAGCTGCGGGCCACAACCGGCGCACCAATTCTTCTGAATCAGAACGACTACGGACTCCTAAAGATGCTCGACATGCAAGCGGCCTGGGTTGGAATGGCCCCCACGGGGAAAGTCGAAATCGACCACAGCCTTGGTTCGGCGGACCTGGTGAAAGCAGGTTCTCTGGTCGCGCAAGTTCTCCACACGCCCGGCCACACGGAAGGCAGCATCTGCCTCTACTTCCCCGCGGAAAAGACATTGGTCGCCGGCGACACGCTTTTTGCCGGCAGCATCGGGCGAACCGATCTTCCGGGCGGATCGTATCAGAAGATTCTGCAATCTCTGCACGACACCGTTCTGGCGCTGCCCGACGAGACCCTGGTCGTGCCGGGACACGGGTCGCTGACGACGATTGGCGACGAACGAGAGAGCAATCCGTTCCTGGCGAGGCGGTGATCTGGGGCAAACCTAAGCAAACTGGGAATTCAGCAGCTCGAGCACTCTTCGCGTCCCTTCCCGAAAGTGCTGGGGCGGCGTGATCAGGCTCACCACCAGGTACCCGTCGCTCGGGAAGTCATAGAAATGCCCCGGGTGCACGAGCACGGCAAGGTTTCGTAAGAGATCAATCGCCAGGTCTTCGTCGGATTGGGTGGCTGGCACCCGCAGCACGACGTACCAGCCACCTTCTACCTCGAGACGCTCGCAGGTTTTCTGGCGTGAGAGCTGGCGATCCAGTTCCTGCAAATTCGTGCGTACGCGGTCCAGCAACAACGGCTGAAAGTTTTTGCGCTGGGCAAGCAGTGCGGGCGTTGCCAGCTGAAGGGGCGTATTCATCGAGAGGTAGGTATCCGCGATCACTTCCAACCGTGCTAGCGCTTCTCTCTTGCGCTCCTCGGGCCCGCTCGTCACTGCCCACGCGATCTTCATCTGTGGGAGACCGGAAATCTTCGACAAGCCACTCAACGTGAAGGTCAAGACATCGCTATTCAGTGCAAAAGTGGCGCGGGAGGCTCCGTCGTGTGCGTAGTCTAGGAAGACCTCGTCCACCACGAGTGCCAGGCCGTATTCATCACAGAAGCGGTTGAGACTCGCGACCTCGGCCAGCTTCGCGTACGATCCAGTCGGATTGTTCGGGTGAACTACCGCCACGGCGCGACTGTGATGATTCACCGCCTTGTAGAGCGAGGCGAAGTCAATCTGCCAGCCGTGATCATAGAGCAACGGATAAGGGACCAGCTTTACGTCCTCGAGGTCGGCCAGGAATTCGAACAGCGGATAGCTCGGCTTGGGTACCAGCAGTTCCTCGCCAGGATTACAAAGCAGACGGAAGACATAGGAATAAGCCTCGCTCGTGCTGGTGGTAAGAATCACCGACTCCGGATCGAGGTCATATCCTCCGTGCTGGTCGCGGTAATAGCCCACGACGGCTTCCCGAGCCTTCCGCAGACCCTTCGGCTGCGGGTCGTAGTCCATCGCCTCCGGCAGGGCAAGAGCTCCAAGGATGCCCTCCGCCTCGAAGTGAAAACCTGCTCGTGTTGGATTGGAAATACTGAGGTCGAGGACTTCCATCCCGGCCGCGCGCAGGTCCGCCTGCGCTTGCGTGAAGCGATTCGGCGTCAGCTTCCATTCGGTACGCTTGGAAAACATGGGCTGATTGATGGCCGGCTACGGCTTCGAACTCAAGGTCCGGTAAGAGACCGCTCAGTGATCGGAGGGCTGCAGGAAAAACCCGAGCTGCTGCGGAGGGAGAAGCGTCTTCTGCAACCCGTATTGCCGCTGGGCGTCCCGCATCGTCACGATCTTGGTCTGAAACTTGTCGGCCAGATTGTCGTAGCGGACAAGCACGTTGCCCAGCCAGTACGGCCGATTCTCGCGTAGCCAGGCTTTCTCGTACAGGCCGCGCAGTCTCGTCGTCGCGTCGCGCAGATCTTCCAGACGCGCATTGGTCGAGCTGATCTCCTCGAAGTCGTTCTCCACTCGCTCGCCGTCGCTCGGGTGCTGGTAGGCATCCCAATAGTAGTGGTTGATCTCGTTGCTGAATTGGATCTTCATGCCCAGCGCATCCAGGCGCCACGCCGCGAAGATCACGTCATCGAGCGTATCTGCGTTCGCCCGCGCGGCGGCCCGGTTCCGGTAAAGCGCTTCCAGCGCTTGCTCGGCGCCCATGCGCATCTCACGCGCTGCAGGCAGCATCTTCTGCATGAATTTGGCACCGGTCTCGCTGAAGGGGTTGCTCCAGAATAGCGTATCGTCCGCAGTGTCTCCCCAGCCGTTGTCCTTCACGGCCGTGTGTGCGCGGGCCAGGTCGTCCAGCACGCCCTTGAAAGTACTGTCGGGATTGCGATAGAACGCCCAGTCATAGTTGTTCTTGAAGTCGTCGATGCTGGACTCGCCCGGCTGCCAGCCTGCGCAGGCCCCGAAGGCTAGCGCCGGCCAGGTCATCTCGAACAGTGACTCGCCATCATCGTCCCAGGTGGTGTTCAGCATCCCGATGGCCCCCACCTTCTGCCCGTCGCGTACGAAATTCCGGATATTCACATAAGCCAGCTCGAGATTCGGCCAGATCGCGTTCCAGTTGCTCACGCCCGGTGCCACCATGATCGGCAGGCCGGCTTCTTTGTAAGGCTTCAGGATTGCGTTGTAGCTGGGCTTGGCATCGTAGTCCCAGGGCACAACAATCATGTCCTTCGGGAGCGTCGACAGCAACTGGGGATACTTCACCGCAATGTCGCCCCAGAACATCAGCTGCTTGTGATACGGCTGCAGGAGGTCGTACACCTTCCGCAGATGTTCCAGGTACACGCGGCCCAATCCAATTTGATCGGCCAGCGGTTTCGTTTGACCGCGGCCAAGTTCGAACGTTTCATCACCGCCGATATGTAGGAAAGGACCGGGGAATAGCGGCACCAGTTCCGAGTAGAGGCTCTTGATGAAGTCGTAGGATTTTTCTTTGGTGGGCGTGAGCACATGCCCGTGAGGCGTCTCCGCCAGATCCGAATAGATCTCGTATTTCAAGGCGTGATGCAGGTGGCCGAAGGCCTGCTGCTCCGGCAGGATCGTGACGTAGTACTTCTCCGCATATTGCACCAGTTCCTTGATCTGATCTGAGGTGAGTGCAGCTTCCTTCGGGGCGACCAGGGGCTGGCTTTTGAAATCGTACACATGCTCCATATACAAGGCAAACAGGTTGACCTTGAAGGCCGCCAGGGTGCGAATCTGCTTCTTCATGTATGCAACCGTAGGCACGGGGCCGCGGCTGATATCGTCGTGCACTCCCCGCCACTTCATGCTCGGCCAGTCGCGAATGACCAATGCTGGACATTCGGTCCCCTCGCCCTTGGGATGCAACAACTGCCGCAGCGTCTGCACTCCGTAGAACAGTCCTTGCCCCGTTGCTCCCGCGACTACGATCAGGGAATTGTCTGCATAGAGCAGGTAGCCCTGGCCGCCGACGTCCCTGTCTACGTCTACGCCCCTACCGTCGAGGTACGACCGAATCCCCGAGTCTGCCAGGCGGCCCAGTACGATCGCACTCTGCCCCTCGAGCGCCTCCCGCGCAGTTTCGATGGGGACCCTCAGTCCGGACTGATCAAAAACCTCCTGCGCTAGGATTTCCGCTGCATTCTGGTCTTCATCTGCGTAGTTGGCTTCGATGACGATGCGAGTTCCCGAGGTCACCACGAAGGAACCCTCGGCCATCTTCACTTCCTTGGGCGCGGGTAGGAGTTTCAATGAATTTTGCGCAGATGATGTGTGACTAAACGCGAGAGCCAGAACCGACAAATATGCACAGCAAAGAAGTCTTTTCAGAATCATTGGGCCGAGCAGTCCGTTGGGATGTTGAAGGCGCAGACTAAGCCGCCGGAACCTCAATGTCAATGCGAGTTTCCGGTCGCGCCACCTTTCTTTGGAGGCGAGTAGCCTGTTACCCCCTAAATGCCTCCTTATTTACTACGTAGGGCATTTGTGTGATGTCGCCCCCGTAATTCCCTTCCAGCACGTCGGTCAACCCTTGAACACATCGTCCCGCCATGCCTTTCTCCGGATCGATGGAAAGACGGGTGATTTTCGCGGCGCTGGCAAAGTGCGGGTACAAACGGCAGCGATCTTCGATCGCCGAATCGCGCAACGGTGAATCCGCCGGAAGAGGCTCTTTCTCATACACGTCAAGAGCGGCCCCGGCAATCCACCTTTCGCGTAGAGCTTTGGCCAATGCAGCCTCGTCGATGACAGGACCACGCGAGGTGTTCACCAGATAGGCGGTGGGTTTCATCTTCCCAAGCGTCTGCTCGTTGAACAGATGGAATGTCGGAGTAGGGCTCTCGCCTTCTCTCAGCAAAGGGACGTGGACACTGACGTAGTCGGCCGACGCGAGAGCCTGGTCCAGATCGACGTACTTGATCCAGGTTTTCTGGTGGGAAATACCGCGCGCGTGGCGCAGGTCGTTGGTCTCCTGGATCGCCTGTACATAGCTATGATTTTGGTAGGCCGGGTCGTAGCACAGGATATTCATGTCGAACCCGGCGCATTTTTTGATCAGGGCCAGGCCAATGCGGCCCGTACCGATGATTGCGATGGTCTTGCCAGTGACCTCATCCCCCAGGAACGGCAGGTAGGGATGCCAGAAGCCCCACTTATTGTCGCGGATCAACTGCTCCGCGGTCCACAACTTGCGAGCCAGGGCACCTATCATAAAGAAGGCAAATTCTGCGGTCGCTTCCGTGAGGACATCCGCCGTGTTCGTGAAGGGTACCCGATAGCGGTTTGCTTCTTCTCGGTTGATGTTGTCGAAGCCGACCGCGTATTGAGCGACCACCCTCAGACTTCCCTTGCCGGCCTCGAACACTTCCGCGTCGATTTTGTCGCGAAGAGTAGTAATCAGACCATCGATTCCCGACTTCACTTTCTCGACGATCAGGCCCTTAGGCGGAGGCTCAGGATGCTCGTACACTTCGACCTCGTAACCACGCTCACGCAAAAGGTCGAGGGATTTTCCAATGTCACAAGTAGCAAAAACGCGGATTTTCTTGATCATCGTACTCTCAGGTTGGATCACTCAGGTCAACACTATCGAGCAGCACTTCTCGGTCACAGGTTCTTCGTAGTCCACCGTCCGATGCGGTCCAGTGCCTTGTTCAGATTCTCCAGCGAATTGGCTACGCTGAAGCGCATGTAACCTTCGCCGAAATCTCCAAACGCCGTGCCCGACAGGCATGCGACCCCGGCTTCTTCAAGAAGCGCATTCGCGAGCTTCTTGGAAGGCCATCCCGTCTTCGTAGTGTTCGGAAACGCGTAGAAAGCGCCTTTCGGCATCCTGCAGGAGAAGCCCTTGATCGTGTTCAGCCCCGCTACGAACGCATCGCGCCGCCGCTTGAACTCATCCCGCATGCGGTCCACCGACGACTGATCCCCGCGTAGCGCCTCGACGCCTGCGATCTGCGTGAAACTGGCCGTGCACGAATTGGAGTTGGTCATCAGGCGCGTCATAGGAGCGGCAAGGTCGGCGCGCATCACACCGTACCCCATTCGCCAGCCCGTCATCGCGTATGTCTTTGAGAACCCGTCGAGCAGGATCGTCCGCTCCTTGAATCCGGGAACGGACATGATGGAGTAATGTTCACCCTCGAAGATCAGCCGACTGTAAATCTCGTCGGAGAGCACCATGATGTTGCGGTCTCCGATAGCCTCGGCGATGTCGTGAATCTCCTTCTTACTGAGCACGCCGCCGGTCGGGTTGTGCGGCGAATTGAGAATGATCAGGCGCGTTTTGTCATTAATCAGCGACGCGAGTTCTTTCCCATCTAGGCCAAAATCGCGCTCCTCACGCAGCTTTATCGGCACTGCGCGGCCGCCCACATAGTTGATCATCGACTCGTAGATCGGGAACCCGGGATTGGGATAGATGACCTCATCTCCCACATCCGCTAGAGCCAGAATCGAAAAGAAAATAATAGGTTTACCGCCTGGGACGACCACCACCTCATCGCTCGTCACCGAAACGCCTCGGGTGCGGCTGACGTACTCCGCAATCGAGTGGCGGAGCTCCGGGAGACCGGCTGCGGGAGCATAGTGTGTCCAGCCCTTGTGCAGCGCGTCGACGGCGGCCTCGACCACGTTGACGGGCGTGTCAAAATCGGGTTCGCCGATTTCCAGGTGAACGATATCTTTGCCCTGGCGCTCCAGCGCCCGGGCCTTATTCAACACTTCAAAAGCAGTTTCGGTTCCCAGCCGTGACATGCGGCTGGCCAGGCGGAGTTCATACTGCGTGGCATTCTCCATGATGGCAAACCGAGGCATTATACCCCCAGGCGGCTGGGTTGGCCGATACAGGGATTATGCCTCTAAGAAGGCTGGAAGTCCTGGGAGGGACGTCCCGGGGCGGCGTGACGAAGGCAACTGTCAACTTGCGATTGCCAACTGCCCAGTAGGGATTCTCTCCGGCGCGCAGGAATCAATCCTGATCCTTGTCCTTGCTCAATTGGCAATCGGAAATCTGCAATTGAAAATTACTCGGAAACCGTGTGCTCTTCGCTCTGTGAACGCAGAACGCGGTCGACCGAATAGGGCGCTCGACGCGAGGGCTCGTGGTAATGTCGAACCTGCATCTCTCCCAGAAGGCCAACCGCCAGCATGTTGAGTCCGGCCAGGAACAACACGGCCGCAAAGATCATGAGGGGACCGTGCTGGATCAGCAAGGCGGACTGATGGACCAGTTTCTGCTCGACCAGCCAACCGGCGATGCCGAAACCACTTAGGATGCTCACCATCCCGACCGTGCCGAAGAAATGCAGGGGCCGCGAAAGATAGCGTAGCAGGAAGCGAATCGTGATCAGGTCGAAAAACACCCGGAAAGTGCGCGAAATGCCGTAGTGCGAAGTGCCACGTTCCCGGTTCAGGTTGCGGATCGGGACCTCGATAATCGAGGCTCCGTGCCAGGAGGCTAGAGCCGGGATGAAGCGATGCAACTCGCCGTACAGTGGAACTTGCTCGAGGATCTCGCGCCGGTACGCCTTGAAAGTCGTGCCGAAGTCGTGGATGTCCACGCCGCTCAGCTTGGCCATCATCCAGTTGGCGATGCGGGAGGGAATGCGCCGCAGCCACAGGTTGTCGATGCGCTGCTTGCGCCAGCCGCTCACGATGTCGTAGCCCTCGCCGATCTTCTCGATGAACATCGGGATGTCGGAGGGGTCATGCTGCAGATCGCCGTCCATGGCGATGATGTATTCGCCCCGCGCGTGGTCGAAGCCCGCAGCCAAGCCGGCGGTCTGGCCAAAGTTTCGGCGTAACTTCACGACCGTCACGCGGCTGTCGACCGCGGCGATTTCGCGCAGCAACTGAAACGTGCGGTCGATCGAGCCGTCATCCACCAGCACGATCTCGAAACTTTCGCCGTTGGCCTCCATCACCGCCTTGAGACGGTCGTAGAGATCGGTGACGTTTTCCTGCTCGTTATGCAACGGTACAACAATGGAATACTTTGGCATGGAAGGTTTTATTATACGGGAAAATGTGTCGAAATCCGCCGTTTCCCCGCCCGCACCTAACGCGTAAGGACACCAACTGGGTAACCAATCCCCAAACGGGGCCCTACGCCAATTCGCGTGGCCCGTGAGGGCTCACGTCCCGACCCAGCCTGCACAAGGGTCTAAAGTCCGGGCCCCTCCGGATACGCTGGTAGATCCGGCGGCTTCGGCGGCAGCGTCTTCGGGTTCGCCTGGATCTGCTTCATCACTTCCTGGATCGCTCTCTCCAGTTGGGGATCCTGGCCTTTCACGACGAGATCTGGACGATTATCCACCTCAATGTCCGGCACGACCCCCTTGTTTTCCACAACCCACTTGCTGTTGAGGTCGTATCGCCCGAATTCCGGACGTGTGATGTAGCCGCCATCCATCAGTGGGATTTGCCCACGAATACCCCGAACCCCACCCCAGGTTCTTTCACCGATGAGCGGCCCCAGTTTATACACTTTGAAGAAGTAGCTGAAGATATCGCCGTCCGAAGCGGCGTACTGGTTCGTCAAACACGCCATGGCGCCGTGGAAGACTGCCGGGGGAACGGTGCTTGCTTCAAAGTTGCGTGCCGCATCCATCCCCACCAGAATGCGCCGCAGGCGCGCGAAGATCAGCTGGTCGACAAAACCGCCACCGTTGTAGCGAACGTCGATGATCATCCCCTGCTTGCGGATTTGGGGAAACCACTGCTTGACGAACTGGTTCAGGCCCGGTCCGCCCATGTCGGGGATGTAGACATACCCGACGCGGCCGTTGGTGGCGGCATCCACTTTCTCGCGATTGCTCTCCACCCAATCCCACTCACGCAACAAATACTCATCCGCGATCGGCTTCACCTTGACCGTATGCGATCCCTCCTCGGTGGGCCTGGAATTGACGGTCAAAGTGACAGTGTCGCCCGCTGTGTTGGTCAGCAGCTCAAAAGGAGTTTGCGGCGCGCGCAGGGTTTGTCCGTTCACCGCGATGAAGTAGTCCCCTTCCTTTACCTTCACGCCCGGCTCCGTGAGGGGCGATCGCAACTGTGCATCCCAGTTCTCTCCGGGATAGACCTTTTTGAAGCGATATATGCCGGAGGCCTTGTCCACGTCGTAGTCCGCGCCCAGCAGCCCGACGTTGACGGGATGCAGTTCGGGATAGTCCCCGCCGCCAACATAAGTGTGCGAGTTCGAAAGGTCTCCGATCATCTCGCCCATGAGATACGTAACGTCGTATCGACTGGCCGCGTAGGGCAGCAACGGAGCATACTTGTCGCGCTCCTTCTCCCAGTCAACGCCGTTCATGGCGGCTTCAAAGAAGTAATCCCGCTCCTGCCGCCAGACTTCGTTAAACATCTGCTTCCACTCTTGCGGGGGATCTACCTCGGTACGCAAGCCTGCCAGATTCAGAGCGCCATCGCCAACCTTCTTCGGCGAGTCGGATTTCGTGTCGATAATCCCGTAGGTGTGGGAAGCGGGGGGACCGCCGCCGTCGGCTCCACCACTCTGATAGAGGAGCTGGGAGCCGTCGAAAGAAACGGCGAACCGCTCCACGTTTTCGATGAGAATTTTGTCCTTGCGCTCCTTGAAATCAAAGGCGTGCACCGCGGACGTCTCGCCCGGAATTGGGCCAGACAAACCCTGGATCGGCGTGGTCGAATACAGAACAAGATCCTTGGCCGCTCCCAGCCTCTGGATCTGCGCCGGGGGCATGGGGATCGCGAGGACCCGGTTCTGGATGCCGTCGAGGTCAATCTTGAATTCTTTGGCAGGCTCTTTGGCCTCAGACTTCGGCTTCTCCTCTTCGTTCTTCGATTTGTCCTTCGCCTCCCCTTTCTCCCCTTCCTTCGCAGAAGCGGCTGGCGCGGGCTCCCCCTTCTTGATCGTGACCTCGTCACTTGGAGCCGGGAACGGCGATGACTCGTCCGCGCGCAGCGTCGCGACATAGACCCGAGCCGTCTTGGGATTGGCGAACTCGAAATCGAAACTCCCCAGGACTTCGTTAAAATCGCGGTTCGAGACGAAATAGAGATACTTTCCCGCCGGATCAAACACTGGCGAGTAGCTGTTCGTGAAGGTGCTCGTCACAGGCGTGATCTTCTTGTCGGTGAGCGAATACAACAGCACCGCGCGATTGCTGTTCTCGTCCTGCTTGTCGTAAGAGAGCCACTTGCTGTCGGGAGACCACGAATAGTTCGTGATTTCGTCATACCTCGCCCGATCGACCTCGACTGGTTTCTTGTCGCCGACGTCGATGTACCATAGGCGCAGATCCTTGTCGCCCCAGGCCAATTTCTTACTGTCCGGAGACCACCCCGGATTGAACTTGAAGCCTTTGTAGCCGCTGGTGATCTGCTGTTCCTTGCCCAAGCCATCCTGCGGTGCGATGAAAAGTTCGGCCTCGCCTGTGCGATCTGAAACATAGGCAATCCAGCGCCCATCCGGTGACCAAGTAGCCCCCTTCTCCCGAATTCCTGGCGTGCGCGTAAGGTTGCGAGCGCTTCCTTCCTTCGCGGGTACCGTGAACACGTCTCCACGAGCGGCGAAGACGGCGCGCTTCCCGTCGGGTGAAATGTCGAAGTCCGTGATCAGCTTGCTGACGCTGGTCCAATGTCTCATGGTCTCGTCGGTCTCGCCAGGGACCGAGATCGTCAGCTTCTTGGCTTGCCTGCTGTCAAAATCAAAAGTGTAAAGATGTCCGGCATTCTCGAAGACAATGGCATCCGGTCCGAGGCTGGGCCACATCACGTCGAACTCGGTGAACTTCGTCAGCTGCTCGACCTGCTTTGAGCCCTGGTCGTAGCTGTAAAGGTTGAACTTGTGCTCCGGACCACGGTCGGACGTGAAGTAGATCGTGAGGCCATGCCACATCGGAAATGTGTCAGTGTATTCCGAGTGTGGAATCTGCTGCTCAAGAACGTTGTTCTTGATGTCGTAAATGTAAATATCCTGCGCCAGGCCGCCCGTGTAGCGCTTCCAGGTGCGGAAGTTGCGGAAGATCCGGTTGTAGGCGATCCTCGTGCCGTCCGGTGAGAACGAAGTCAGGCCGCCTTGATCCACGGGCAATGGCTCGGGAAGTCCGCCGTCGATCGTCACACTGTAGGGGCGCTTGATCCATCCGTTGGTGGCATCGCACCGCGAGAGGAAGAGAATTCGCTTGCTGTCGGGAAACCAGGTGACGACCTGGTTATGAATCCCCATGCGGTCGCTGAGGGGCTGTGCGCTCCCCTGAAAGAAGGTAAGTTGCCTAGGCTGGCCGCCTTCCGATGGCATCACGTAGACGTTGAAATTGCCGTCGTACTGGCCAGTGAACGCGATCCACTTGCCATCGGGCGAGAACTTGGGGAACAATTCCCTGCCGGGATGAGTCGTGATCCGCCGCGCAATTCCCCCGCTCGTCGAAGCCAGCCACAAATCGCCGCCATACACGAAGGCGACTTTTTCCTTATAAATGTCCGGGAACCGCAAAAGCCCGCCTTCCCGCGATTCCTGCGACATTGCCGGCACGGCCATGCAGACTAGGCAAAGAACGAACCACTTCCACAGCAAAAACATGCAAAGCTCCCCAATACAGGACGATACGAGCGGGTCGGTAAAGGCGGCGTTCACGAAGAACGGGTCATTGTAGCAATCTCTCCCGGGGGTAGCGGTCCCAGGGCGTTCTTGATCACTAGAGGTGCAGTGCTCTGCGCCCACCTTAGTGACGCTTGACCCGATAAAATGAAAGCAGAGGAGCGGCAATCAGCGGCGGACGGTTCACGGCAGAAAACCTGCCCGATTAAGGTCGCCGTTGCCCTACTTCCTCGGAGGGATCTCATGGCAGCACGCACGCGGCGCAACACGGTCGACCTTTCAGCGTTTCCCGACCTGGTCGTGATCTACCTGGGCATGCGGGTTCGGACCCTGCGCGGGCTCCGGACGCTGATCAGCTTCGGCCCCAAGATCAGCGCCGCGATCGATCCAAAACCCGAAGGACTGCTGCTCCATGAGAGCCTCATCTATTCGCTCTTCCCGATTCATCCGGGGATGCGCCAGTACTGGCGGGACTTCCAGTCTCTGGAGAACTGGGCACGGTCGTTGCCCCATCAGCAATGGTGGAAAGACTATCTGCAGGACTCCGGCGGCACGGGCTTCTGGCATGAGACTTACTTCATGCGCGGCGGAATGGAGGCCATCTACGACGACCTGGAGGAGTGGCTCGGCTTCAGCCGCTTCGCACCCACTCGCTCGGCGCAAGGTCCCATGTTCAATGCGCGGAGACGCCTCGGCCTACAGGGCGAACCCTCAGTCCCATCTCCAGTGAAAGAAGAAGCGTCCCAACCGTCCGCCGGTCATTCGTAGCGCAGCGCTTCGATCGGGTCCAGGTTCGCCGCCCGCATCGCCGGGAACATGCCGCTCAGCACGCCGACCAGGGCCAGGATGGTCACCGCGATCATCAGAATCTTGGGAGCCACGATCAGCCGGATATCGCCTGCGGCGGCATGCTGCGCCATCGCACTGTAAAGCGTCAGGGATCCAACTGAGAACGAAACCAGGTACGACAGCAAGATGCCAAGCACGCCACCCGCCGCCGTGATCACCATGGCCTCGGCGAGAAACTGGAACATGATGTCCTTCTTGCGCGCCCCCAACGCTTTCTCGACTCCGATCTCGCGTGTGCGCTGCGTCACCGACACCAGCATGATGTTCATCAGGCCAATGCCACCAATCCCGAGCGTGATCGTCCCAATAAACGCCAGCAGGACTTTGAGCCCCATCGTAATGATGTGGAATTGCGCCAGTTGTTTCTGTGCGTCAAAGACGAAAACGGCGCGTTGATCGTCTGGTTTGAAGTCGTGAGCCAGAGCCAGCGAGTCGCGGATCGTCTTGGTCATTTTTTCGTGATCCATTCCTTCGTAGTCCAGCCAGATTCCTCCCAGGTAGTGGTTATCCTGCAACACATCCATGGTGGTGAAGGGGATGTAAATCTGTCGGTTGATGTCGCTGTCCCCTTCCTGCATGCGCGCCGCGACCACACCAATGACCTGGAAACTGACTCCATTGAAGCGCACCGTCTGGCCGACCGCGTCCATTCCAGAGAACAACTTGTCCTTGGCGTCGTACCCCAATACCGCCACCCGAACATGACCCAAGTTGTCTTCATCATTGAGAAAGCGACCGCTGGCGATGTTGATGTTCCAGATTGCCGCCGCCGGCGGATCGACGCCCTGCACGGGCAGATCAAAGTTCCGGGCACCGTACTGCGCGGTGCACTGTCTGTCAGACTGACGCGAGATGTGGCGAATCAGCGGGGCCACATTCTGCAGCAGCTCGATGTCCTCGCTGGTGAAGCGAATCTGCACGCCCGCCTTGTTGCCACCGGCTTGCTGCGACGTACGCCCGGGAAAGACTCCGACCGCTCTGGCGCCAAAACTCTGGAAGATGTTGGTGATCGCCTGACCAAACCCCTCACCATATGCGAGCAGCAGCACCACCGTCGCAATTCCCCAAGCCATCCCCAGCATGGTGAGGATGGTTTTGCGGAGATCGTGGCGCATTGCACTAAACGCTTGTTCCAGCAGGTCGCGGTGCATCTTATTCCTTGCGGAGGGCCTCCACCGGTTGCAGCGTCGCCGCCCGCCGGGCCGGATACAGCCCAGCCGCCACGCCCGCGATGGCCAGCGCCGCAATGGCAAGCGCTGCCGTGGCCGGCACCAGTTTGGGAGGGTCAAATCCGGGAGGCGACGGCAACCTGGAAAGGGCCCCCATCAACGCTGCGGCAAATCCCATCCCGATCCCCCCGCTCAACACCGTAAGAAAAGCGCCCTCCACAAAGAACTGAAACATGATGCTGCCGTTGGTCGCGCCGACCGCCTTGCGCAGGCCAATCTCGGGAGTGCGGTCAGCCACCGCCACCAACATGATGTTGACGATCCCGATCGCCCCGAGAGCCAGCGTCACCAGCCCCACGCTGCCCAGGAACGCATTCATCGCATCGAAGATCTTTCCGATGTTGTCGACCGTGCGGATCGTATCCCACTCATCAAAAGCATCTACGCTGCGGTAATCGAACCCGTGGTTCCGCGCCACGACCTTGTGCACCGCGAGCTTGGAGGCCTCGTGCAGTGCGCGGGTTCTTGGCTGGTACACGATCAGGGAAAGCGGGTCGAGAAGGTCCACGTTCACCGGGAAGTACTGCCGCATGGTGCCGAATGGGATCCAGCTCTTTAGGTTCTGGTTGGTGTTTTCCCCGTGCCCAATGCGCTCGATCGCCCCAATCACTTCGAACCGAACTCCATTGAGCAGGATTGTGCTGCCCAGGTAGGGACGTCCGGGGAACAACACACGCCTGGTCTCATCTCCCAGCACAATCACATTCCGCTTCTGGGTTTCGTCCATCTCGTTGAGCCAACGGCCCGACGCCAGCGGAAGGTATCGGATCTGGTTGAACTTCGGCGGCACCCCGCTGATCTGGCCGCTGCTCGAATAGAAGTCGCTCGCCGCCCGGATGTCACTTCGCTGGATCACCGGGGCGCACTGTTTCACCTCAGTGGCCGTAGCCTGGATGTCGAGATAGTCCTTGTAGGTGAGGTAATACTGCCGCATTCCGGTGAAATTACCTTCGACCGCGGGCGCGCGACCACCCCAGATGAACATCACATTCTCGCCCAGCGAATCAAACTGCTTTCTGTTTCCGGAGCGGAATCCCTCCCCGAGGCCAACCAGCAGCAGCAGCGAACCCACGCCCCAGGCAATCCCGAACATAGTGAGGAACGAGCGCAGTTTATGCGCCCAGAGCGTGCTCAGGGTCTGGCCGAAGATTTCGAAGAGAATGCGCATCGTCTCTTCTAAGGATAATACGTCAGATCTGACGAGGCCCGCCTGCGATGGCGGTCCGCTTCAAAGGCAACGATGGAGGGGCCAAGCGACGTCAGGTGGGTATTCGACGGAGAAGTCCGGACGACACTTACAAGTCAAGCCAGAGGCTGTAGGGATGTCCTTTCCGCCTCCCGCGGTCGAAGAAACTCGAATCCATGTCGCAGGCGGTCCTGCCCGCGCACGGACGCGCGCATCTGGAAGGTCTGTTGGATCAAGGGCAGCAGGAATTCGACCACCACCACTTCTCCCGGAGACAGCGCTCCCGCGAGCACCGCCGACAGCCCGCCTTCCCCTATGTTGCGCGACCGTCCAGGGATGGTTTCCGGCACACTCGAGCGTAAGAGATTGATCGACACGGGCACGCCGACGTCGTAGCGCTGGAAGCGCCTCTTCTTTTTAACCGGGAAGAGGGCGGTAAAAGGGGCGACCTGGCTCTTCTCGTACCAGCGCAGCGAGCCCTCCAGTGCCTTCTGCGCCATCGCGCCGATGCGCTTGAGTGCATTGATGTCGCGCTCCTCGAAGGCTGCCGATTGGGTGGAAAAGATCTCGAACAAGCCAGCTATCTTGTGCTGTTGAAAAAGCGGCAGAACCAGAATGGATTCGATACCCAACTGGCGGCAACTTTCGACGTCGACCCGCTCATCGGTTTCGACACTCTGGCAATAGAGGGTCTCACCAGTACGCAAACACTCCCCAGTCAGACTGGAACTGGAAGTTTGCAGCGGAACGTCCACTGCTGGTGCCGTGAACCCGGAGCGGGCTCGGCAAAAGACTCCGCCATCTTCCACCACCGCGATGGCAGCGCCACTCGCTCCCGTTATGTACTGGGCACGTTCAGCGAGAAATGTCAGTGTCAGATCTGTCATTGCCATGGGGGACCCGGCTCTGAGACTTCCGAGATCGGCCGCGATTTCCCATAAAGTAACGCCATCCAACCGGTCTCGACACGTTACGGTAGTTCATTTCGTGAGTGGAATATGGACACGCCAGAAGCGGTGACCGCTTCCCATCCGATGGGTTCGCGCGAACCGATCGTGAATCTTGGTCAGGCGACCGAGAGGAGAACTGGAGGCCCCGGGCGGAGTCGAACCGCCGACCTACGATTTAGGAAATCTCGGCGGCTCACTGAAAACAAGCCAGATACACGAAGCGGCGGACACTCCCGGCCGGCTTTCGACGCAGAACAGCTGGGATGCAAGCCAAAGGACAAGGGCAACGATGTCGGATTCCTGACGGCTTCGCATGAGCCGAGCCTTTCGTGAAGCCCTGGCGGCGCGCCTATGTGAAGAGCCTGATGGAAGGAAAAGCAGAGGATGAACGCCCGCTCGTAGCTACCTGGTGGAACGAGCGCGAAGGAAGTTCCGGCATCTGAGGTTGCGAAGTCGCTTTCGCACCTGGTCAAGCCGAACATTAAGGCAGATGAGGAATACGCCGATGACCGCAGACTGGATCACCCAGCTCTGCGAGGCTAGAGATGGCTGGATTCTCGTTCAGGACGAGGCGCTGCCGCACTCTGACCTCTACACAAGCTGAAGAACAACCTTGCGTTCCTCTTCGTTAGCCAGTTCGGTGGGCAAATATCCGTTACAGACGTCCGCCTGCTTCTGGGTTCGGGCATCGCCTTGGGTTTGCGGGTCCAGGGTCAGAGGTCTCTTTCGAGAACTCTCCACCGTACCTGCTCAGGCGCAGTTCTTTGTGGGCTCGTTCCATCCCTTGCGCGATGCTGCCAGTTTAAGTAGACGGGGAAGTTCCAGTGTCAAGTGCTCCTTCATCACAAACGCGAACGCGCCACTTGCCTTGCTGGCTTGCCAGATCCCCTCATCCTCGAAGGCTGACGTCAGGATTACAACCAGGTCTGGCAGTTCTCTCATAAGCTGGGAAGCGGCCTCCAATCCCGTCACCTCCGTCATCCTGACGTCCATAAGAACCAGGTCCGGCATCCACTCATGAGCCAGCGCGACTGCGTCGCGTCCGCTGCGGCCCTTGGCGATCACATCAACGTTCGGCAGGAGGTCCAGGAAGGAACAGATGGCATGCATGAAATCGGCAGAGTCATCGACGACCAGGGTCCGGATTCGCTTTTCGCCGGGCGGCATGGGGTCTCCGCAAACGGCGCATCAAGACGATGCGACTGCCGCACCTCGAAGGCAAGAGCGGCTGGGAGCCATTATAGCCTTCCTTGCGCTGGCCAGGTTGGATGGGTTCACAACGTCGGGCCGTACACGGGCACCAACTGTTCGCCTGGATAAAGAAACGGAAACGTCGTCGGCCAGTGCCTTTCCAAAAACTCTGTCCGCCCCAGCTCTCCAAGCGATTGATTTTCCGAGGGTCGCGTCGGGCGTTCCGGGCCTTCCACAAAAACTTTGTTTTCAGCATCCGTTATTTTCCAGCCGTGCGTTAGAACTACCTTCGGAACGGACGTGGAAACGGCGGGACTCAGGACGGGGGGACCCTAACTACGAAGGATCGCTCGCCACGACAATTCGAACCGGCGTGGACCCGAGGCCGTTCCAGAAATGGTCATGGGACCGCCCCGTACGCCCTTTGAAGCCTTCCATGGCGTCGCTCGATGCTTCAGGAACAGGTAGGGGTGAGTCTGAACCTTAATACGCCTTCATGACCACTTCTGCTGATGTTCCATCTCGCATTCGTAAACTCGCCACCGGTCTTTCCCAACCCAAACCCATGCGGCGCGGTTCCCTTTCCGAACGCAACGTCAAGTGCAGTAAGCCGGGGTGCCCATGCGGGCAGAACCACCAGGCACGGCACGGTCCTTAATCCTTAGCTACAGCCTGACCAGAGCCGTTTCGGGTAAGACTTATTCCCGCTTTCTCAGCCCGCGGCAGGCGGAGGTAGCCCAGGAACAGGTCAAACCCGGCCGTAAGTTTCGCAGCCAGGTCGAGGACTACTGGGAGGCCTGCGAGCAACGGGCCGACAGCCAACTGGAGGACGCCACGGTGGCCTCGGAAGCGGCGGCCGGAAAGGGGGGCTTCCAGCGGACTTCCAGGCCGCGATTGGGACGCCCTTAGGCCGACAGCCGTGCAAGGATTGGATTCTGAGGCGCTGGAAACGCCCGCGCGGCAGCAGCCACTGCACCTGGCGGCGCGCGCCCTGGAAGGTTGGCTCAATGGCGACACCTCCGATCACACCGGGTCGCACCTACCCTCCGGCTGCGGCGCTCAGGCTCAATATTGAAAATGCTGGAGGCCCCGGGCGGAGTCGAACCGCCGACCTGCGGTTTAGGAAACCGTCGCTCTATCCATCTGAGCTACGGGGCCACCTTGTGTTTATCAGTGTTTGGCACTGACTTGGTGCGAACTGGCTCCTTGCTTGCTACTCGTTTCGACGATTCCAGCGTCAGTCGCTCCATGGCTGATTTTACCCGTTCGGGGCGCTCTCGGATGCAGCTTTCTCTCGTGACCACGACTTCGCTGTGACGGAGAACCTTCTGCATTGTGAGATCGTCCGCGCCTAGCTCGTATAGGGTGCTTGCCAAGCCACGCCGGAAGCAATGGAAGCCTCTCCACTGGGCGTCCACACTCCGAAACGCCTTCGCCACCCGGCGTCGTCCTAGCGCCACCAGAATCACACGTAAACATGCGCTCCGATGATGGTGATTGATGCCGGTGCCAAGCTGCCAGTGTTTTGGCGAGTGCCGGAACGACCGGGATGCTGGCTCCGCTCGCGTCCGACTTGGGCGGACCTTCCACGTTGCGGACGCGGGTGCGGCGCACGGTCAGCTCCCGGATGCCGTTGGTCAGCTGTCCGTCCGCATAGTCGTCCCAATGCAACCCGGCAATCTCGCTCATTCGCAACCCGGCATAGGCTGCTACGGAGACGACCGCCAACGGCTTCGTGGTCGCCTCGCAGCTTGCTCAACACGCGCCTCGTGGTAGCGAGAGGGTACGCCGGAGGCTTCTTCGCCGGTCGCGCGGTGCGCGGTATCTTGGTCAGCGTGACCGGGTTGCCCTCGCGCAGTCCTCCGAGCGCGGCAGCTCGGAAGGCGCCACTGAGAAAGTGCTTGATGTGCTGCATGGAAGTCTTCGAAAGGTCGTGATCGTCCACGATACCTTGTAGCAGTTGCTGGACACGCGGAGTGTCGTACTCCCAAAGGCGCAGTTGCGCTTCGTCTCGTCCGCGGATGTAGCGCTCGTACATTCCTTGGTACTCGCGATACCCACGATGCGGGTACAGCCACCCAGTCGACGGAAGGCTCGCTCGTGCAGCTCGGCCCAGATCCGTGAGCTGGAGCGGAAGGTCAGAAAGCGTACCGCCTTGCGGCTGTACCCCAGCGTCATCACGAACAATCGGGTGCGTCGATATTTGCTTGTCTGCGGATCGCGCACCATCGGGCCGGTGCCGTAATCAACTTGCGCTTCCTGGCCAGGAGCGGTGACGATCACCACGCGGGCTTCGGGCACTTGTGCGCCACGCAGCTTGCGCACGAAGCGCTGCACGCTTTGGTAGCTGCTGGCGAAGCTGTACTCGGAGACCAGATCCTGCCAGATGGCCTGCGCATTCCGGCCTCGGCTGAGACCCAACTCGATGGCTTCCCGGTACGGTTCGCAGAAACTGGTGGACGAAACGCACTTGGGACCTTTCCGTTCCGAGCCGCTCATCTCCCCGCCAAACCCGGTGATCACCTCATTCTCGTTGGCCGGTTTTGAAGTTGCTTTTGCTTTTCCCTTCGCAGAAAGGTTTTCGGGGTTGGGGTTGGGGTTGAGAGGATCGGGGATCACCGGAATGGCCGGTTTTGCCGCACCAGAGTCGGTGATCACTTCGTTGGCCGGTTTTGCCGCTCGCCGCCCCCACCCACTGGGCGGACGCACCGCAATCCCCGCCGCTTTCAGGTAGGCGCCTGCGGTTTCGCGACGGATTCTGGTCGCTTGCTGAATGCGCCGCAGCGACCAGCCCAGCCGCCCCAGAGCTAAGACTTGTTGTTTCTTCTCTTCGTTCAAGACATTGGCCATGCCCACGGAGCCTACAAGCCTCCGCGGGATTCAATGTCCCGGACGCTACTCTCGTTGGCCGGTTTTCAGGTGATACTCACTGGCCGGTTTTGGGTGATCGCTGAGGAGCACAATCGAGACTGCAAATCACATAGGGATTGAAGCGCGTGTCTAACTCATACTCTTTATTCACTTCGGCAAAGAGGGAGTGTTTGAGAACCCGAGCAACCGTCATTAGCGTCGCCGACTTGACAATTACCGCGAGCGTTCCAAGAAACCTAGCCCGGTATCCCTCAGACTTCCACCTTGCAGCCGTATAAGGGCCTTGAGAGGCGGTGAATTCCTTCATGTGAAAGTAGGGAACATCAAACTGGCATAGCGCCAATCTCCAGTCCACTTCGTATCGCTCCCAGACATGGACAGGGGAGACAATGCCAGCAACCACAGTTTCGGGATGATCTTGTTTGCCGCTGGCATCGAAATATGCGGTGTATGCGAGCATCATGGCAAACAGATTCGCCTTAGAATATCTGGCAGACCAAATAGAACGAGCAAGGGCATTAATTGCTGTTTCCAATCATCGGGTTACGCTCGCTTTCTGTTAACGTACAACGATTAGTTGGGTTAGTCAACTATATCATTGCCGCGCTAACCCGATGATCCCAAAGGTTCGGGGGGGAGGGGGGATACCCGATCTGCTACAGACCGGGCGCATCCCTGACAGAACAGACCGGGGACATTCCTGACACTGCGGTTGATGCACGAAGGCGTGTAGAAGAACGACATGCCTTGGAAAGCGAGCAGCGTGAGGGGGGCCCGATTCACATCATGTCATCCGCGACACGTATATCGAATATTGCCGCGTTCCACCGGCCTTCCCGAACCCTGCGCTTTGCGATAGCACTTGCTCGAGCAGCGGATTGTGATAAAGCACATAGACCGCCCGCGGATGCGCGCGCAAGCTCTCTTCCAGATTCGCCATCACTTGCCACAAGCCGGTTTCTGGTAAGGGATTGAACAGATACAGAACGGACGGTTCAGCAGGAAATACGAAGTCGCGGGCATCGGTGCAAATTGCTTCCAGTGCGAAGCACTTCTGTGCTTCGTTCTGATATTTACTCACATTTTCCTGCGCGATCTGGTGCAGTGCCGGGAGCAGTTCAACGCCTACGATGCGGCGAAATGGATAGTCCGAAGCCATGAGCAGCGTCCGCCCCTTGCCCGATCCAAGATCGATGAAGGTGAAATCGTGAAAGTCGATGCCAAATTGCAGGCGCAAGGTATCAAGCATCTCGTGGAAGACTGCAGGCTCACTGGGTTGGTACGCGGAATGGAAGACGCCGAGGAGTCGATCGCGCCATCCGACCGCCGCACTCGTGGTGTTGACGTGATGATCCCAGTCGTAGTCGGCGTCTCCGTAACGCTGCCGTCTCCGCTCCGGCGTGGAGTCGCGGATGAATTCCCAAAGCGCTGGCAGAAGTTTGCGGGTTGCGGCGACGCGTCCTTCACGCGCGGCAATATCCTG
>Ga0137418_10000134_pt1 | contig 54893 bp, 46 predicted proteins | sample CZODoug3_1_2_16f_FD_122242 | JGI IMG/M metagenome (GOLD analysis project Ga0137418, IMG submission 122242) | Vadose zone soil fungal communities from Angelo Coast Range Reserve, California, USA - CZODoug3_1_2_16fungal (Hybrid Assembly) | ecosystem: Environmental > Terrestrial > Soil > Vadose...
TTCCCAATCGGCCGCAGCGGCGAGCACGCGCTCGATCTGCGCGGCGAACTGCTCCGTGCCCTCGCAGATCGGGACGATGCGCTCGAGGCCGGTCAGGCCCTGGGCTCCGGCGGGCGTTGTCACCAGCGGCAGGCCCCACCGCAACGCCTCGACGACTTTGCCCTTGACCCCCGCCCCGTAACGCAAGGGCACCAGCGCGACATCGGACGATTGGTAGAGCTCGTCCAGTTCGGCGTCTGAGACCGGTCCGAGCATCCGAATATCGCCAGCAAGGAAAGGCTGCAGGCCGTCGGGCGCATTCGCCCCGACCACTTGCAGTTCGAAGGCAACGCCACGTTGCCGCAGTATCGGCAGCACGTCGCGCATCAGCCACAGCGCGCCATCCCGATTCGGCGGGTGCCCGAAGCCGGCCACGAACAACAGCCGTGCGCGATCGCGTCGGGCCGCCTTGCGCGGCGTCCCGAAGCGGTCGAATGCCATCAAGGGGATGACCCTGGCGTCGATGGCCGGATCAAGCGCGCGCACCTCGGCCACTTCCGAATCAGACGCGTACAGCACCAGATCGCTCAGTTTCCAGATGCGCGGCTCCAGGAGGGTCATCAGACGCAGCTCGCGATTCGGGCGCAGACCCTGTATCCGTGCCTGCTCGCGCAGGCGAAGGTAATGGATGTCGATGCCGTAATACAGCACCTTGGCCTTGCTAAAACGGCGCACCTGCGTCAGGTATTCCCTGGCGACCAGAGGCCGATTGATCAGGACCGCGGCCAGCGACGGGCCCAGTTCCTGAAGCAGCGATCCGAAGCGCTCGGAGTGTTCTGCGCCGTACACGACCTCCACTCCGAGCTGCTGCAGGCGCTCGGTGTAGCCCGGCTCGTACCAGAGCGTGTGCGGGCGGAATTTGACGTTCCACCCCTCCTGCACCAGGGTGGTCACGACATCCCAGACCGAGCGCGAACCGGCATCCCGATCGGGCTTCGGAACGTAGTGGTCCAGTACCAGCACCGTGCGGTGCGGCTTCAGGCGCTCTCGCGCGATCCGCACCCCGCTGTCGTATGCGCGGTGCTCGGCCTCCAGCAGGCTCGCCCATGAGGCGCGAATCGCGCGCGCGTTCTCCAATTGTTTGCGGCCGATGCCGTTGGCGCTCACATCGCCGAACTGGAGCTGCGAAACCCGCGAAGCCGGCTGGAAATAGACGCGGGCGCCACTGGCGCGAATCTTGAATGCGAGGTCGACGTCCTCGCAGTGAGTCGGCGCGTCCGTCGCGGTGAAGCGCCCAAGCTTCTTGAACGTCGCGTTGCGCATCACCATCGCCACGCCCGAACAGTAGTCGGTCTCGCGCAGGTAGCTGTAGTCGGACCGTGCTGGATTGTCGCCATGCCCGAAATGCCAGGCAGAGCCGTCGCGCCAGACCACGCCGCCGGCCGCCTGCAGTCGTCCATCGGCCAGCAGCAGCTTGGGTCCAACCAGGGCGCAATCGGGGCGCATCTCGAACACGCGCAGCAGGCTGTCCAGCCAGCCTTCGTGGATCAGGATTCGGTCGCTCAGGAAATTCAGGTATTCGCCTCTCGCCAGGCTGGCGACCCGGTTGCAGCAGCGCGCATAGCCGATCGCCGTGGTCTGGGTCTCGACGCGCAGCCCGGGTATGCGCGCCAGCTTGTGCATATGCGGATCGCTGCAGGCGTCGTCGATCAGGATCACTTCGAATCGAGCCGCCGGTGGGTTCGTCGCGATCCGATGCAGGCAGCGCAGGCTCGCCGCGTAGCCGTGCTGTGCGCATACGATGATGCTGACGACCGGCAGTTGGGACGCCTGCTCGAACCGGGTCTCCGCTTCGAGGCGGGAAACCGGCAGGTCGGCGATCGGTTGCGGCTCGGCGAAGACCGCTTTGTGTACGCGTCTCCAGGTCTCATAATGAACCATGCCGCGGAACGCCGCCCCGGCGGTCCGGTAAACGATGTTGACCAGGCGCTGCTTGGCGGCGTTGGACAATGGCAAGGCAAGGTACGCCTGACGCAAGCGCTCGCTCATCGCCGAAGAGGCCACGTCAGTCCCCCTCGAATTGGCACAAACTGAATACCTTCAGCCCATGCTTTTCCAGCCGCCTGCGGCCACCGATATCCGGCAAATCGATCACGAAGCAGCATCCCACGACGATTCCGCCCATCTTCTGGATCAGCTGCCAGGCGGCTTCGGCAGTGCCGCCGGTGGCGACCAGGTCGTCCAGCAGCAGCACGCGGTCGCCCGGGCCGATCGCATCGACGTGGATTTCGATCCGATCGCGACCGTATTCGAGCTCGTAGTCGTGCCCGATCGCCTCGGCCGGGAGCTTGCCTTTCTTGCGGATCGGAACGAACCCCACGCCCAGGGAGAAGGCAACCGGCGCTCCGACGATGAAGCCGCGCGACTCGATAGCCGCGACCTTGTCGATTTTCTCGCCGCGGTAGTGGTTCGCGATCTCCTGGATCGTCACGCGGAACCCGACCGGGTCCTTCAGCAGGGTCGTGATATCGCGAAACATGATCCCCGGCCTCGGGTAGTGCGGCACGGTCCGGATGTGCGACTTGATATTCATGTTCAGGCCCGCACTTCGCCCTTGACGCGTCCGTACACGTCCGAGAACCGCTCGATGTCGTCCTCGCCGACGTAGCTGCCGCACTGCACCTCGACGATCTCCAGCGGCGCCGTGCCCCGATTGGCCAGCCGGTGCTTGACTCCCACCGGGATGTAGGTCGACTGGTTGGCGCCAAGTTCCACCGTTTCTTCACCGCGGGTCACGTGCGCAGTTCCCGAGATCACCACCCAGTGCTCGCTGCGTTTGTGGTGCAGCTGAAGCGACAATGACGCTCCGGGCTTGACCTCGATGCGCTTGACCTTGAAGCCGTCGCCCTCGGTCAGCACCGTGTAGCTTCCCCAGGGGCGGTGAACGGTTGCGTGCTCGATTGCCACCGAAGAGCCGGCCTTTTTCAGGTGGGCGACCACGTCCTTGACCTGCTGACTGGCATCCTTGTGGGCCACGAGCAGCGCGTCGGGCGTGTCGACGACGACCAGGTTTTCGACGCCCAGCGCTGCCACGAAGCGGTCCTGCGCCCGCACGAACGTATTGCGGCTTCCCATCAGCAGAGCCGGTCCGACGGCCGCGTTGCCCTGCTCGTCGGGCGCGTGGGCATCGGACACTGCCTTCCACGATCCGACGTCGCTCCAGCCGATATCGCATGCGATCAGCCCGACGTTGCCGGCGCGCTCCATCAGCGCGTAGTCGATCGAGATATTCGGCTGGGCCTTGAAGGCTGCAGGATCGAACGTGATCTGGCCCGCTCCGCTTTGGGTGGTCCCGGCCGCCTCGAAAGTAGTGCGCGCGGCATTCAGTACGTCCGGTGCGTGTTCGCCCAGTCCGTCCAGGCAGGCGCGCGCCGTGAAACAGAACATGCCCGAGTTCCAGACGAAGTTACCCGCTCGCAGGTATTGCTGGGCGGCGTCGCGCGTGGGCTTCTCGACGAAGCGCTCGACGGCGAATGCGCGCGCTGCCGGCAGCGCCTTGCCCCATTCGATGTACCCGAATGCGGGATCGGGACCGGTGGGGGTGATGCCGAACGTCACCAGGCGGCCGGTCGCGGCCAGATCGATCGCGCCGCCGCACGCCTGCCGGAACGCGGCCGGATCCTGAATCAGGTGATCGGCGGGCAGCACGAGCAGCAGGCAGTCCTCGCCGTATTCGCGACGGGCCCACAGGGCTGCGAGCGCAATCGCCGGCCCCGTATTGCGTCCCTCGGGCTCGAGCAGCAGCGTCAGCGGGTGCGGCAGGTTCGCCGCGGTCAGGTCTTCGACCACCTTGTAGGAGTAGGCGACATTGGTGACAACGGCCAGCTGGACGATCCCGTCCAGCCCGGTCACGCGCTCGGCCGTTGACTGCAGCAGCGAGCGGCCGTTGGCCAGTCGGATGAACGGTTTTGGCATCGATTCGCGTGAAACAGGCCAAAGCCGCGTTCCGGCGCCGCCACACAGGATGATCGGTACAAGCTTCATAGCGGTGCGACCCAACGCCTGGGCCGATTTCCCCTCAAGGTGCAAGCATAGACGACCCGCGAGGCGGCCGATTTCCCTGTGCGACAATAGGTTGTAAACGAATGCGACGGTCGGACGCCGTCGGTCATGCCAATGAAACAGAAAGTTGCATTGATCACGGGCGTCACCGGGCAGGATGGCGCGTACCTGGCCAAGTTTCTGCTCGACAAGGGCTACCAGGTGCACGGCATACGGCGCCGCGCATCGATGTTCAATACCGGCCGGATCGAACATCTCGTTCACGATCCCCACGAACCCGGCCCGCGCTTTGAGCTGCACTACGCGGACTTGACCGACTCGACCAGCCTGATCCGGGTGATCGAACAGGTGCAGCCGGACGAGTTGTACAACCTGGCTGCGCAAAGCCATGTGGCCGTTTCGTTCGAGGAGCCCGAGTACACGGGCAACACCGACGCGCTGGGAGCTTTGCGCCTGCTGGAAGCGATCCGGATTCTCGGACTCCAGCGCAAGACCCGCTACTACCAGGCTTCGACGTCGGAGCTGTACGGGCTGGTGCGCGAGATACCTCAGCGCGAAACGACCCCGTTTTACCCGCGCAGTCCCTACGGAGTTGCCAAGCTATACGCCCACTGGATCACGGTCAATTATCGCGAAGCATACGACTTGTACGCTTGCAACGGGATCTTGTTCAACCACGAATCGCCCTTGCGCGGCGAAACCTTCGTTACGCGCAAGATCACGCGCGCGCTCGCCCGGATCCGCCTCGGGATGCAGCAATGCCTGCATCTTGGAAACCTGGAGGCCCGGCGGGACTGGGGGCATGCGCGCGATTACGTCGAGGCGCAATGGCTGATGCTGCAGCAGGAGCGGCCCGACGACTACGTGATCGCCACCGGTCAGAGTCGCAGCGTGCGCGAATTCGTCGATGTGGCGACCGCGCGGCTCGGCATCCGGCTCGCCTGGGAGGGTCAGGGCGCCGAGCAGGTCGGCCGGGTCGAGTCGTGCACCCTCGACGCGGCGCCGCCGCTGGAGCGCGGCAAGGTGATCGTACGCGTCGATCCACGCTACCTGCGGCCAAGTGAGGTCGACGCCCTGGTGGGTGATGCCAGCAAGGCGCGGTCGAAGCTGGGCTGGTCGCCGCGGATCGGCTTCGAACAACTGGTGCAGGAAATGATCGACGCCGATTTCGAGGCCGCCCAGCGAGATTCACTGATCAGGGCGCATGGATATTCGGCCCCTGATCAGAGAGAATGAAGACGGCGCTGATCACCGGTGTGACCGGCCAGGACGGCGCCTTACTTGCCAAGCGGCTGCTGGCACGGGGCGATCGGGTCGTGGGTACCGTGCGTCGATCGGCCTCGGCGAACCTGTGGCGCCTGGAAGAACTGGGAATCGCTCAACATGAGCGCCTGTCGCTGAAATCCTTCGACCTGCTGGATGCGGAGCGTGCGCGCACTCTGCTGGCCGACGTCCATCCGGACGAGGTGTACAACCTCGCCGCGCAGAGCTCGGTGGGCGCTTCGTTCGAAGAGCCGATGCTGACATTGCAGGCGGTGGGAGCCGCGCCGCTGCAGTTGCTGGAGGCAATCCGGCAGTTCGACCCGAAGATCCGCTTCTTCCAGGCGTCCTCCGCCGAGATGTTCGGCATGCCACGCTCGGCGCCGCAGGACGAGGACACCCCGCTGTGCCCGCGCACCCCGTACGGAGCGGCCAAGGTGTACGCGCACTGGATGACGGTGAGCTACCGCGATACGTATGGGCTGTTCGGCTGCAGCGGCATCCTGTACAACCACGAGTCGGCGCTGCGCAGCCGCGAGTTCGTCACCCGCAAAATCAGCGATTCGGTTGCCAAGATCCGTCTCGGCAAGCTCGAGTGCTTGCGGCTGGGGCGACTGGACTCCCGGCGTGACTGGGGCTACGCGCCCGATTACGTCGAGGCGATGGTTCGGATGATGCAGTCCGAGTCGCCCGGGACCTACGTGCTGGCGACCGGGCGCACCGCCTCGATCCGGGACTTTGCCGCGATCGCGTTTCGCGTAGCGGGGATCGAAATCGAATTTCGGGGCACCGGGCCGGATGAAACGGCGGTCGATCGCAACGATGGACGTACCGTGATCCGGGTCGACCCCGCGCTGTACCGTCCGGTCGAGTCCGAACAGCTGGTCGGCAACCCGGCCCGCGCGCGCGCAGCGCTGGGCTGGGAACCGGCGATGCCGCTCGATCGAATCTGCGCCGAAATGGTGGAGGCTGACCTGCGGCGCAACGCGGCCGGAGTGTCGCTCTGATGATCCTCGTTACCGGCGGCGCCGGCTTCATCGGAGCGAACTTCGTTCACCAGTGGTTCGAGTCCGGCCACGAAGCTGCGCTGGTGCTGGACAAGCTGACCTATGCGGGCAACCTGGGCAACCTGGCGGACCTGATGGGCAGGTCGGGCTTTCATTTCGTTCATGCCGATATCTGCGATCGGACCGCGCTACAGCGGGTTCTGACCGAACACCGACCGCGCGCTATCGTTCACTTTGCTGCCGAGAGCCACGTCGATCGTTCGATCCGCGGTCCGGCGCAATTCCTCCAGACCAATTTCACCGGGACCTTTGAGCTGCTCGAGGCCGCGCGGGAATACTGGGTCGCGCTGCCGGGCGCGCAGCGCGACAGCTTCCGCTTCTTGCATGTGTCGACCGACGAGGTCTACGGATCGCTTCGGGAAACGGATCCAGCCTTTTCCGAACAGAGAGCCTATTCGCCCAACAGTCCCTATGCGGCGTCCAAGGCCGCCTCCGACCACCTGGTGCGGGCCTGGCACCAGACCTACGGATTGCCCACGCTGGTGACCAACTGCGGCAACAACTACGGACCGTACCAGTTCCCGGAAAAGCTGATTCCGCTGATGATCCTGAATGCGCTCGAAGGCAAGCCGCTTCCGGTCTACGGGGACGGACTGAACGTGCGCGACTGGCTGTACGTGACCGACCATTGCACGGCGATCCAGCGCGTGCTCGCGAGCGGGCGGATCGGGCAGACCTACAACATCGGCGGCGGCTGCGAGCGGCGCAACGTCGAAGTCGTGCGCGCGATCTGCGCGGCGCTCGCGGCGCTGCGGCCCAGGGCCGGCAGCTACGAGTCGCAGATCGAGTTCGTGCGGGATCGCCCCGGGCACGACCGGCGCTACGCGATCGATGCCAGCAAGGTCCAGGGCGAGCTGGGCTGGCGTCCGCAGGAAACGTTCGAAAGCGGGCTTTCCAAGACGGTCCGCTGGTACCTGGACCATGCCGACTGGGTCGCGGCCGTGCGCGACGGCCGCTATCGGCAGTGGATCGAGCTGCACTACGGAAGCGACAGACCGGGCCCGACATGAGTGCCGTACGGCGTGGCATCGTACTGGCCGGTGGCTCCGGCTCGCGGCTGTACCCGGTCACGCAGGTGCTTTCCAAGCAGCTGCTGCCGGTGTACGACAAGCCGATGGTGTACTACCCGCTGACGACGCTGATGCTGGCGGGCATTCGCGACATCCTGCTGATTTCGACGCCGCAGGACACGCCGCGCTTCTCCGAGTTGCTGGGCGATGGCAGCCAGTGGGGAATCAACCTGCGGTATGCGGTCCAGGCAAGGCCCGAAGGCCTGGCGCAGGCGTTCCTGATCGGGCGGGAGTTCCTGCAGGGCGGCTCGACGGCGTTGGTGCTCGGCGACAACATCTTCTATGGGCACGACCTGACAGAATCGCTCAGGCGCGCCAACGCGCGTGAACACGGTGCCACCGTGTTCGCCTACCACGTGCTCGACCCGCAGCGCTACGGGGTCGTCGAATTCGACACACGAGGCAAGGCGGTGAGCATCGAGGAGAAGCCGCGTCAGCCGCGGTCGAACTACGCAGTGACGGGCCTGTACTTCTACGACGGTCGGGTCGCCGATGTGGCGTCCCGGGCCCGGCCATCGGCTCGCGGCGAGCTGGAGATCACGGACGTGAACCTGCAGTACCTCCAATGGGGCGATCTGGAAGTGGAGATCATGGGGCGGGGCATGGCGTGGCTCGACACCGGCACCCACGAATCGCTGATGCAGGCTGCCCAGTTCATCCAGACGATCGAGCAGCGCCAGGGCCTGAAGATCGCCTGCCCGGAGGAGATCGCCTACCGCAGCGGCTGGATCGGCGCGCAGGACGTCGCGCGGGTGGCTGCATCGCTCAAGAACACCGGCTACGGCGAGTACCTGCAACGGCTGTTGACGGAGCAGCTGCAGCCGCCGACCGCGTGAAGCGCAAGACTATTCATCTCCCCTCTCCCGCAGCGCGGGAGAGGGGCAGGGGTGAGGGCACATGAAAGTCCAGACTACGGCCCTGGACGGCGTGCTGATACTCGAACCGAATGTGTTCACGGACGCGCGTGGCTCTTTCTTCGAGAGCTTCAATGCGAGGGGGTTCGCGGAGGCGATCGGCTCGCAGGTCGACTTCGTTCAGGACAATCACTCGCGTTCGATCCGCAATGTGCTGCGGGGAATTCACTACCAGCGGGTGCGACCCCAGGGCAAACTGGTGCGGGTTTCGAGTGGGCGCGTTCTGGACGTCGCGGTGGACCTTCGGCGCTCATCGCAGACGTTCGGCCACTGGGTCGGCGTGGAGCTGTCGGGCGACAATCGCCGCCAGCTTTGGGTTCCGCCCGGGTTCGGCCACGCTTTTCTGGTCTTGAGCGAGTCGGCCGACGTGCTGTACAAGACGACCGAATACTGGTCCGGCGAGCACGAGCGCGCCGTCCTTTGGAGTGATCCGACGATCGGGATCCGGTGGCCGCTGGCGGGGGCGCCGATCGTTTCGGACAAGGACGCGGCCGCTCCACTGGTCGGGCGGGCGGACCTTTTCGATTGAAGATCCTGCTGACGGGGCGCACCGGCCAGGTCGGCTGGGAGCTTCAGCAGTGCCTCGCGCCGCTGGGGCAGGTTGTGGCGCCGGAGCGAGCGGCGCTGGATATGGGTCGCCCGCAGGACGTTGCTGCCGCTGTGCGCTCGATTTGCCCCGATCTGATCGTCAATGCGGCCGCCTATACGGCCGTCGATCCGGCGGAGCGGGACTCGCAGGCCTGTTTCGCAGTCAATGCCGGGTCGGTGGCGGTGCTGGCGCAGGAAGCTGCCCGGCTGGGCGCGCTGCTGGTTCATTACTCGACCGATTACGTGTTCGATGGTTCGCAGCGGACGCCCTACATCGAAACCGACCGGCCGGCGCCGATCAGCGTGTACGGGCACAGCAAGCTCGCCGGCGAGCAGGAGATCGTCGGCAGCGGCTGCCGCCATCTGATCCTGCGCACCGGTTGGGTCTACGCGATGCGCGGCCGCAATTTCCTGCTGACGATGCTCAGGCTCGCCCGCGAACGTCCCCAACTGCGCGTCGTGAACGACCAGGTCGGGGCTCCGACGTGGGCGCGGGACATCGCTTGGGCGACGCTCACCGCGCTGGATCGGCCCATGCCGGCCGAGGGCCTGTTTCACGTCGCCGCATCCGGCTCGACCACCTGGTTCCAGTTCGCGCAACGAATTGTGCAGCTGGCCGGCATGGTTACGCCGGTGATTCCGATCCTTACCTCGGAGTATCCGACCGCCGCCGCGCGGCCGGCTTACTCGGTGCTCGACAGCACCCGCTTCGAGTCGGCCACCGGCGCTCGGATCGGTTCCTGGGACGAGCGGCTTGCCGCGTGTTTCAGGGACGACCGTCGGGACTCTGGAGTCCTTCGCCGCTGAGTCCAGTCCGGCGCAACGGCCCGAGCTCGTTGCGCCGGCGCATGTAAGTGCGGAACACGGGCGACGTCCACAGACGGATCAGGCTTGCCAGGTGCCAGCCGAGATGGCGCAGCGAGCGATGGCTGTCGCGGCGCGCATCGTGTAGGAGCCTCGCGCCCGTCACGTGGCGAAGATGCCATCCGGCGAGCTGCATCCGCAGGCACAAATCCGTGTCCTCGCAGTACATGAAATACCGCTCGTCGAATCCGCCCAGGGAACGGAATGCCTCCGAGTTCAGCAGCAGGCACATGCCCGCCAGCCAATCGAAATCGGGGTCGGTGCCAGGCCGTTGCCGGCCCAGCCTGCGCGCGATGACCTGCATCGGGGTCGGAACCCGCCGGGCCGCATCGGCCGCAGTGCCGTCGACGTTCAGAATCAGCGGGGCGACCAGGCCGTCTTGCGGTTCGCACGCCGCTAACAGCGACCCCAGCGCGTCGTCCGAAAGACGCAGATCGGGATTGAGCACCACGAACCAGTCGGTGTTGCAGTGCCGGAAGGCACGGTTGTGGTTGGCACCGAATCCGAGCGCACGATCGTTGCGCAGGGTGATAACCTCAAAGGGTGCGCCGTCGGCGCGGAGCACTTCAGCCTGCGGCACGTTCAGGGTTACCACCAGCCGCTTCAATGGCGGGCCGGCGTGCCGTATCAGGTCGGCGATCAGCGTATTGACCAGCCGCATCTGGCCGTGGCTGACCACGGATGCGGTGAGCTGAACATCGGAATTCATTCGGCCGCAGCATAACTTGGACCGCAACGCCGCCCGTTAAGTTTGGTCTTAGACTGAGATGGTGCGCAACCTATCCGGATGCCTTGAAAGAGCCGATGGCGTGACCGCGGCCGAGGTGTACGGGGAGTACTTGATGCGGCGCAGCCGCCTGAGCGGCGTGTACCGGCGGTATTTCCTGTACCCGCGGATCTGCCATCGGCTGCACGGGCGGACCGTGGACGTGGGCTGCGGAATCGGGGATTTCCTGCAGTTCCGCCCCAACACGATCGGCGTCGACATCAACGCACACACGGTCGCCTATTGCAAGGCGCGCGGGCTGGATGCCAGGCTGATGGAGCCGGACGTGCTGCCGTTCGAGGACGCCAGCTTCGATTCGGCGCTGATGGACAACGTGCTCGAGCACATCGCCGAGCCGGCCGCCCTGCTGCGGGAGCTGCGCCGCGTGCTGCGGGGCGGCGGTCGGGTGCTGATTGGGGTTCCGGGAGTACTGGGTTGGGACTGCGATTCGGACCACAAGGTGCGCTACGACGAGGCTTCGCTCAGCGCAACGCTGGGATCTTGCGACTTTGCACCGGTCGAGATTTTCCATACCCCGCTTTGGCAATCGGCGTGGCTGAGCCGGCGCCTGCGTCAATACTGCGTTTTCGGGCTGTACCAGAGGCGGCACTAGCAGCTCACGTGCTCAGCCGATCTACGCGGGGTAATCCGGGCGGGATCGGGGCGAGGTCGCGTGCGCCCACAACGCGCGGATCTGCGACCGGACGAATCCGCTGGCCAGTGCACCGGCGGCCAGCGTCAGCGCCGACGCGAGCGCAAGCTGCGCCAGGCCGATCGCGTTTCGGGGCAATGGACTGAGCCAATGGGCCGTCAATGCGGCGGCGGTCAGCGAAGCGATCGTGATCGGCGCCACATCGCGCAGGTACCACGCCGCCAGCTCCCCGCGCAGGATGCGCCGGTGGATCAACGGCATGCTGATCGCGAAGTAACCCAGGTTCAGCAACAGCCACACCGATGCGGCGCCGAGCGCCCCGAAGTGAGTTGCGCCCCAGGCGATCGACGGCACCGCGAGCAGCACCGAAACGATCGACTGCACCAGGCCGAACCGGGTCTGCCCGTATGCGACCTGCAGCGACCAGGCCAGCGTCATCGTGGCGTTGATGCCGTAGCCCGCGGCAAGCAGTGCGAGGATCGGCGCGGCCACTTGCGCGATGTCGTCGCTGCCGGTCCACAGCCGCAACACGTCGGACGCGAACACCGCCAGCACGACGGCGGCCGGAACGATTGCCACGGCCACCACCTGGTTGCTGGTGTGATAGAAGCTCTTCAGCCGCTCGATCTGGTCCAGCGCCACCAGCTCGCTGAAGCGCGGTTGCACCGCGATGTTGATCGGCGCTGCCAGCCGGTTGATTCCGTAGGCCAGCGTGGCGGCCAGCATGTAGCGGCCGAAATCGGCCAGCGGCAGCAGGCGCGATAGCAACACGCGGTCGGTCTGCGTCAGCAGGAAGGTCAGCAGTCCGACGACCGCCAGGCTGGCCGTGAAGCGGTACATCTTCCGAAGAACGCTCAGGTCGAGTCGCCGTGGTCGGTCGGACTTCGGAAGCGCGACCCACAGGGCTCGAGCCAGAATGAGCGAATGCAGTGCCCCGGTGACGGCCTGCCAGGCAAAAAAGACCTCCGTGGTCGGCGCAACCACCAGCAGCGGCACGAACACGCCGACCTGGCGCAGCGTGGTCAGGCTCGAATTCAGTCCGTTCAGCAGAAGCTGCCGTTGCAGCCCCGCCAGCCCGGAACCGTAGAAGACGATCGGAAATTGCAATGCGACCGCAAATCCCATCAGCTGAACCGCACGATCGAGGTGCGGATCCACGGATGCCGGCGCATGCAGCCAACGGCCCGCGATCCATCCGCTCGATGCAGTCAGCACGATCCCGATCAGGACGCACAGCGGCCCGTACACCCACTGCAGGCATCGCACCAGATTCGCCATGGCCGCGGGCTCCAGCGTGCCGGCGGCGCCGCGCGCCATTTCCCGGTTCAGCGTTCCGGACATGCCCAGATCGAGCACTGCAATCGCCGCCTGCAGCACGATGAAGAAGCCGATCAGGCCATAGCCGTCGGCACCGACGATCCGCAGATAAAACGGCGTGACAATCAGCCAGAGGACGAACGCCCAGATCTGGCCGGCGAAGTTGGCGATCGTGTTGACGCGCAGCGTGTTCAAGGCATGAGCGCTTCGGTACTCCGGCTAGAAATCCAGCCGCTTGAAAATTGACCAAGGCATCGAACGCACCACGCAAGCGATGACCGACCAGTACCGGGGTAGATGGACGATGCCGCGATCGCTGCCCAGGTTGTCGAGCACCGCTTCTGCGATGCTCCGAGGGGTCGCTGGCGGAAAGAGCAGACGATGGCCGAACGACTGCTGGGTCGCCACGTATCCGAGCCGATAAAATTGGGTCCGGACGCGGCTGCGCGCCGTAAGGCAGCGCAGACTCTCGAAATAGCTTTCCAGGCCGCGTTTGGCGGCCGAGTAAACCACGTTGGCTCCTCGGCCTCGAATCGCCGCGACCGAGCCGAATCCGACGATATTGGCCTGTTCGGCGGCAATCAACAGCGGCAGAAGCCGAGCGATCAATCCGACGACGACGAAGAGGTTCACGTCGAGCAAACGCCGTGCCTGCTCAAGGGACAGCGAGCCGTCGTCATTCCCGGAAGACTCTCCGATCGGAAAGAAAACGGCGTCGATGGCACCGAAGGCGCCCGCGGCCCGGTGGATCCGCTCGATGCATTCCAGCGGGCGGCCCGCGTCGGCAGCGACGGTTTCGACGTGAACGCCGTGCGCGAGGTGCAAGTGTGCCGATTGGGCTTCGAGGTCGCGCTCATCGCTGGCGACCAGCAGCATCGCATGGCCTCGCGCTGCAAGGGCTTCGGTCAGCGCGCGCCCGACTCCGGCCGAGGCGCCGACGATCACTGCCCTCATAGTCCGAGCCTTTCCGACAGTTCCGATCGGAACAGCCGCTTTGGATCAAAGCCTCTCAGTTGGCTGCGAAAGCGGTCCGCATCCGGATAGCAGGCGTCGACGACGGCACGCGGCAGCCGTGAGTCCTTGATGAGGTTCGGACGGCCTTCGCATCGAACCACCAGTTTGTCCAGGAACGCCAGGAACTCCGGGGCGCCTCGCGTCCTCGGGAAGTTCAGCGTAAAGCAGGTGCCCGCACCGCTAAATCGCAGCAGCTCCGGGTCGCCTCCAAAAAGCTTGCCCGATGCCAGTGTCACTGCCACGGGACGGTGCGCGAGGTAACTGCCCACGGCGGCCAGATATTCGTCAATTCGCCCGTTTGGTATCACGGTCTGGTATTCATGAAAACCGCGCGCGCCGAATAAGCCGAAGTAATACTGAAGTCGGTGAGTAGGGAACAGAACCTCGCACAGGGTCACCGATCGGACTGCACCCAGGGTCTGTTGCCTGCTTCGATAGGCGAAATTCAATATCGGCGTAGTCCATCGATTCAACAAGGGCAGCCGCCACGCGGCGCGGCCACTCGCCGACAGTGGAGGAGGTGCCGTGGAGCCGACGCCGGTCCGGGCACGCCCTTGCTGGCCGGCCGCCGCGAAACGGGCCGAGAACAAAAAGCCTCTCCCAAAGCGAAGGCCCTTGAGCGTGAAGTCGTGCCACGTGTAGGCGAAGTCGCTCTCCAAGGCGTCTCTTGCCAGGCGGACCACTCCCGACGCCACGTTGTCAATCGGTATCGCGTGCAGCTCTATCGCATCGGCGGGAATTGGGCTGGCCTGCAGCCGTACGCGCAAGATGTGTCCGGTCAGACCGTAACCTCCACAGGTCAATCGGAACAGGGTCGGCTCCTTGTCCGGATCAACTTCGATCAATCCCTGCTCGGGGTGGAAAAGCGTCAGCCGAACGACCTGGTTGATGAACGTGCCGTCGCGCGCCTGGTTCTTGCCGTGGACATCTGCGGCGACACAGCCTCCGACCGTGATTCGCCCATGGCCCGGCTGAACCGGCAGGTAGGCGCCCCGGGCCGACAGGAAGTCGTGCAGCGCCGACAGTTCGATGCCTGCCTCCACTTCGACGATACGCTCCGTGCTGCTGAATCCCAGTATGCGGTTGAAGGCTCTATGTTCGATCGACAGACCGCGTTCGCGGAAACTTGCCGCCGCATAGGACAGGCCCGAACCGCGCGCGATGGACGGTTCCCAGCCGGATCCGGGGGTCCAGAATCGGTGCCGATCGGGTCGCTGCAGGTGCCCGGCCGCCGACACACCCCCGTCGAAGCTTCTGAAGCGCTGCTGCGCAAGAGGCGAATTCCCACGGCCACGCACCGTCTCGGAATCGGGTCGGGCGGACGCACCGTCGTTCATTTCAGGAGGGTGGCAGATGCGTGTAGCGGCGGTGGATCACGTAGTTCGGTCGGCCCAGGCCGTTCTTGTAGGTGCGGGCGACGTACAGCGCCGTGAAGGCCGCGGTGCCGCCCAGGTACGTTGCTGCCAGAACAGCGTTCGCCAGGTGCAACCAGGCGTTGCCTGTGACGATTCCCCAGGCTCCCAGGGCGGCTGTGGCGGCGAGCCAGAAGGGAAAGAAATAAATGGGCAGCCGCAGCGCGAGAGTGGATGAGGCCAGCACGCCGGCGACTGCGAAGACGCTCATTCCAAACAGGTTGTAGTGGGTTTCCCCCGCGATGCGCCGCTCGCGCTTGTAAGGAATTCCGATCCGATGGAATCCGACTCGCGCAATCGAACTGCGAATGAAGGGAAATGAACTGCGATCGCACAGCAGAGCGTCGCGCACTTCCGAGGTAAACAGGGAGAATTCCGCCATGTACAGGATGATGTCGTCGTCCGCCACGCGCCGAATAACGTGGTAGAAAAGGTTCCGGAGCATCTTGAGCGCGCGAGTTTCTTCTCGATCAACACGCTCTCCATAGACGATGTCGAAGCCCTGCTCGTAGCGCGCGACGAATTCAAGGATCATCTCGGGCGGATCTTCGCAATCGACGTCGATGAAGACCATCACGTCGCCGCGCGCATTGCGCAGACCGCACTCCAGTGAACGCTGGTATCCGACGTTCGAACTCAGCGTGATGACGAAGACGAAGGGGTGTTCCTCGCGCAATGCCTCGATGATCGGATACGTGCCGTCGGTGGATGCATTGTTCAGGAACAGCAGCTCGACACTGTAGCGCGCCGACAGGCGCTCGATGACGGGCTTGATCCGCTCGAAAAACAGCGGGATTACGCGCTCCTCGTTGAAGACCGGACAGATGATGCTCAGTTGCTGGAGCTTGGCTTCGGCTGCATTCATTGTTCGCCAGGACCGTCGAACGACAGTTCTCGAAAGTCGAATTGAACGGACTGGTCGTAGAGCCAGGAAACGCCGGCCGGACCCAGCACTTGGACACTGCTGACGCGACGCGTGGGCCCCAATATTGCGGGGTCCTTGCGCAGCAAGCGTGCGAACGCCTGTCCCGAGAAGATGATGGGGCTGAGCAGAAAGCCGCTGCGCGCGACGTCCGGAACCAGTCTGTTCTGAAGGACCGTGCGGTCCTCGAGCGCGATGCCCAGTTCGATCACGGGCAGTTTGAAAACGAAGTCGACCACGCGACCCAAGGTCGTCTTCTTGATGTCGATGCTGACCCAGACCGCAGAAGAGGCTCTTGGCACGGGAACGGGCGTGGCCCAACCGGCTGCCGTGGGCGGTCCGATCGCGGTCAACCGCACCGTCCGTGGCGATGCACGCCGCACCAGCAACACGCGGCTGCCTGCGGACTGCTGTACATCGTAGCGGGCGATCAGGTCGGGCCACAACGCGCCATCATCCTGCGCCGGGAAACGATTGTCGATCGTCGCAACGTCGAACACGATGGACGAGGGTGCGTTGTCACTGCGCAAAAATGATCGATTTACCTCGATCAAGGACCCGTTGTATACGTTGAAGCTCTCGAAGATGGGCCGAGGGTGGTACTGAAGCTTGTTGGCGACGACCCCGGCTGCGTCCCAGGGCATCGCGTCGACCGTCCCCGATAGGGCCGGCATCGGACTCTGGGCGCGGATCATCGCCATGGCCATCTCGTACCGCTTCATCTGTTCCGATCGGTGACGCCCGAGCGCGACTCCTCCGACCGCATCCACGCGCTCGAGCAGCCCGCTTGCGAAATTGCTGTCCAGGAAACGCCCGATGGGTTCGTGATCGATGCGGCAGTGGCGGGCGACCGCGAGGCCGAGCGCCACGACGCCCAGACCCACCAGTGCGGCCCGCTGAACCCGACTGCCTCCGAGCGCCGAAAGACGCGATCCGTAAAGCGCGGTCGCTGCCGCCAGCGAGCTCCAGCCTATCGCCGAGTGCACATCGTGACGAACGAACGAAGCCTTGAAGACCATGAACGAGAACGCCAGGAATATCAGTATCGGCACGGCTCCCAGCCAAGGGTCCTGCCTCCAATCCTCGCTCTTGCGCTCCGCGGCCTGGACCAGCAGCAGGAGCGAAAACGACATCGCGACGAACGCCAACAGCTCGAACGGCGAACCGAACAACTGCATCGCTTCGCTGTAGCCCGCCGTCACGGCAAGCGAGGCGTGCAGGTAGGCGGGAAAGTGGGCGAGTTTCTGTCCGGCCAGTGCGAAAAATACGAGGATCGAGAGCAGATAGCAGAACGTGTACCAGGGCAGAGCGCGCCGCCGCAGCCGGTGCAGGTCGGCCAGAATCACGCAGGCGAATCCGAACAGGAAATAGGTGAACTTGATCAACCCCGCCAGCGCGCTGAGCGCCAGCAGGGCCGGTGCCAATCCGTAGATTCCGATGCGGCGCGGATGAAGAGCGACCAGGACGAACGTGAGTGGAAGCAGGAAGAAGAACGGATCGCTGAAAAAGAGCACGCGCCAGGTGCTGCTCCGAAGGGCGATGAACAGTGCAGCGACGGCCAACAGCCGCCCGGCCGGGCGCACGCCATTGAACAGTGCGGACACGCCGAGACCGAACGCCGCCGCAAAGGCCAGCCAAATGCCGAGCGAGAGTGAGTAGTTGTCGGGATCGAACAGCTTGCCGTACAGGAACCCGTACGGGCCGTATGTGAAAACGATGTCCTTTCCGAATTGCCAACCGTGATTGAAGGCGTAACTGAAGGCGACCGCCCAGGAAGAGTCCAGGTCGGCCTCCGGAACTCCGGGAATCCACGGTGGTATCAGAAGAAGGGCGAGTGCGAGCGTAAGCGCCGTGAAGAAAGCCGATGCCCTCTTCGAATCCAGCGCGAGCGCTGTCATCGACTCTTTCCAGACTCGCGGCGGGACAGCGTGTCGGCGAGCTTGGCGGTCGCGCCCCAGAAGGCCAGCGGCTCGTAATCGGGGATTGGGTAGTGACCGAGGTCCAGTTCGATGCTGGCATGACGCGCTCTGATCCATTGCTCGACGAGCGATCGCACGGATACCGGACGTCCGGAACAGACATTGACGACCCCTGCGCCGGCCGCGTCGAGCGCCAGAGCGACCAGGAGGCGTGCGGCTTCGCCGACCGGCAGATAGTCGCGCAATTGGTCGCCGCGCGACATCCGAAAAGCACGGTCGCCGCGATCGATCGCCGCCATCAGGGCCGGGTACAGAGACGACGCGGGCTGACCGTCGCCGTAGAGATAGAACAGTCTGCCCCAGGTCAGTGCGAACGGCGAGACGTCGCGCAGCAGTTCCAGTTGGCGGCGCAACCCGTCTTTGGCGAGGCCGTAAGCGGTCGTGGGGCCGGTAGGCAGTCCTTCGTGAAGTTCGCCAGCCTGCAGGCCGTACTCCAGGCAGGTGCCCGCGCACAGTAGTGACTGCAACCCGGCCCGGACAAGACCGCTCAAGAAACGGTAGTGGGCACCGAGTTGAACTTCGAAATGCCCCAGTGACTTGTAGTCCGGCAACCCGGTCCAGGCCAAGTGGATCAGGACGTCGGGCCGCCCCAGAGCGTCGAATTGCTCGGCCCCCGGTTCCTGTACGTCGAGGCGAACGGCCCGGATGCTCGACGACCAGGGGGAGCTTTCTGTGGCGCGGCGCGACGCTACGACGACTTCGCCGACGTCCTTGCGCGCCGCGAGCACTTCGACCACGTGTCGACCGACGAACCCGCTTGCACCGGTGACTGCGATTCTCATTGCAATTCGAGCGACGGCAGCGCGAACACGAATTGTCCACCCCAAGCGCGAATGTAAGCGAGCTGTTCGGTGATTTCCGCGCGCAGGTTCCATGGCAGCACCAGCACGTAGTCCGGTCTTGCGCGCCTGAGAAAATCTTCTCCAACCACCGGGATTCTGCTGCCGGGAAGATACTTTCCCTGCTTTGCGGGGTTTCGGTCCACGACCCACGCCAGCAGATCCGAACGCACACCGGAATAGTTGAGCAGCGTGTTGCCTTTGGCCGCCGCTCCGTACGCTCCCACGCGTTTGTTAGCGCGCTTGGCCTGGATCAGGAACTCGACGAAGTCGTCCTTGATCCGATCCGCGCGCGCTTGGAAGTTGCGGTAATAGTCGACCTGCAAAATGCCGGCGATTCTTTCACGCTCCAGCATTGCCGACACGGCGCCGGTCACCGTGTACGACACGTGATCGCTGCGCTGCGCGTACAAGCGCAGGCTGCCGCCGTGAGTCGGGATTTCCTCCACGTCAAACAGTGACAGGCCGTTGCTATCGAAGATCGGCTTGAGGGCGGTCAGCGAAAGGTAGGAAAAATGCTCGTGGTAAATGGTGTCGAACTGAGTCTCCTGCACGAGCCGGAGCAAATGCGGAAACTCGAAGGTCGCCACACCCCGTGGCTTCAGGATACGCGCAAATCCGGCGACGAAATCGTCGATGCCGGGAACGTGGGCAAGCACATTGTTCGCCACCGTCAGGTCGGCAGATCGCCCGGCAACAACCAGCGATTCGGCCAGGGAAACGCCAAAGAAATCCTGCACGACCTCGATTCCGATATTGCGCGCCGCGCATGCGGTGCTCGCGGTCGGTTCAATCCCCAGACAGGGGATGCCGCGCCGGGAAACGTACTGCAACAGATAGCCGTCATTCGATGCGACCTCCACCACATGCGATGCCGACCCGAGCCCGAATCGATCCACTACCGCGGCGACGTAACTCTCCGCATGGCGAAGCCAGCTGCTTGAATACGAACTGAAGTAAGCGTAGTCGTCGTTGAACAGACTGACGGGTTGCGCGTAGTCCTCGGTTTGTACCAGCCAGCAATTCGTGCAAACCAGCACGCGCAGCGGATACCAGGTCTCCGGAGCGGCCAGCTGGGCGGCGGTCAGGTACGAGTTGGACGGAGGTGCGGTGTCCAGATCGATGAATGGCAGGCTCACATCCGCGCCGCAGTGCCGGCATCTCATAGGCGAACACCGGAAAATTGGTCATCCAGAAAGGGGTGCGATCGGTCCCGCTCGGAAAGAGCGGCGATCGCCAGCGGCCAGGCGATCGCCACGGACGGGTCCTGCGCGTTGACGGCGCCCTCGGCATCGCTTGAGTAGGCACGGGTGTGCAAATAGAGCAGTTCGCAATCTTCGGCCAGCGTCTGGAAACCGTGCGCGAATCCGCGCGGGATCACGAGGCTCGCCCGATTTTCCGCGGTCAGCACCTTACCGTACCAGCGCAAGAAGGTCGGCGAGCCGTGCCGAAGGTCGACCGCGACATCGAAGACTTCGCCGTGCAGACAACTGATCATCTTGATTTCGGCGTGGGGTGGGTACTGGAAGTGCAGGCCGCGCACGGTGCCGCGTCGTGTGGTGCAGGAATGGTTGATCTGGGCGATCGGCGCGTCAAAGCCGGCCGCCTCGAGTTCTTCGGCGCAGAACAGCCGGCACAGGGATCCTCGCTCATCCGTCAGGATCCGTCGCTGTACGACCTTTAATCCGCCGAGCGGCGTATCGGCAATGTCAAAGCGGGACATGAGGCGTCGTGCCCTCGCCGCCGCCGTCGAATTCGGCGATCTGTTCACGGCAGAAACGGGCCATGTCGGTGCCGCCTCGCCAGGCCGCGTGCCAGTGCACGGTCTTCTCAATCGCAGTTGCCAGATCCCAGCGCGGGCGCCAACCGAGGCGGCTGCGAGCTTTGCTGCTGTCGAGCTTCAGATATCCAGCTTCGTGCGGGCGCTCGCCTGCCGCAGGCTGCCAACGGGCGGACGGCAGCGCGGCCACCAATCGATCCAGCAGCCAGCGCACAGGCTGCGCGTCGTCGTCGGATGGCCCGAAGTTCCATGCGCTGGCGTCCGAGGCATCGCCGCATTCGCAAAGGCGCTCGGCCAGTTTCAGGTACCCGGACAGTGGTTCCAGTACATGCTGCCACGGCCGGACGGCATCGGGGAATCTGACCTCCAGCGGCCGGCCGGCGCTTTCGGCGCGGAAAAAATCCGGCACCAGACGGTCCGGCGACCAGTCGCCTCCACCGATGACGTTGCCGGCGCGCGCGGTCGCCACCGCAACGCCCGTCCCCGCAAGGAACGAGCTGCGGTAAGCCGCCGTCACGAGCTCGGAGCAGGCCTTGCTGCTCGAGTACGGGTCGTATCCGCCCAGGGCCTCGGATTCGCGATAGCCCCACAGCCACTCGTTGTTCTGGTAGCACTTGTCGGTTGTGACATTCACGACGCCCTTGACGGACCGACAGGCCCGTACGGCCTCAAGGAGATTCACCGTGCCCATCACGTTGATCTCGTACGTCTCGGCCGGTTCGCGATACGACTGCCGCACCAGGGGCTGCGCCGCCAGGTGAAGGACGACGTCGGGCGTCGCTTCATGCATCGCCTGCGCGAGGGCCTCGCGATGGCGCACGTCGCCGATCGTGTGCGAGGCCAGATCGGCTCGGACGCGGGCTACCTCGAACAGGCTCGGCTCGGTCGGCGGCGGCATGGCATACCCATGCACGACGGCGCCGCGTTGACGCAGCCACATGCACAGCCAGGCACCCTTGAAGCCGGTGTGCCCGGTCACGAACACGCGCCGACCGCGCCAGAACCCTTGGGTCATCCCCAGACGTTCCAGGGAGCCCGACCGGACGCCCAGAGCTTCTCAAGGTGCGTCTTGTCGCGCAGCGTATCCACGGGGTGCCAGAAGCCGGTGTGACGGAAGGCCGCCAGCTGGCCGTCGCGCGCCAGCGACTCCAGCGGCTCGCGCTCCCAGACCGTGTCGTCGCCGCTCACGTAGTCGATCGCGCGCCGCTCCAGGACGAAGAATCCGCCGTTGATCCAGCCGCCGTCGCCCTCCGGTTTCTCGGCAAAGCGGGCAACCCGATGGTCGGCGATGTCCAGGGCTCCGAATCGACCTGGCGGCTGAACAGCCGTCACCGTAGCCGATCGTCCCTCCCCACGATGAAACGCCAGTAGTGCGGGAACATCGATGTCGGCCAAGCCGTCACCGTAGGTGAAGCAGAAAGGACCGTCGTCCAGGTACGCGGCCACGCGTCGCAGCCGGCCTCCAGTCTGGGTCTGCTCTCCAGTGTCGATCAGAGTGACGCGCCATGGCTCCGCATTGCGCTGATGCACCTCGATCCGACTGTCCGACAGATCGAAGGTCACGTCCGAGTTATGCAGGACGTAGTTGGCGAAATACTCCTTGATCACGTAACCGCGATAGCCCAGGCAAATGATGAAGTCGCGCACCCCGTAATGCGCATAGATTTTCAGGATGTGCCATAGCAACGGCCGCCCGCCGATCTCCACCATTGGCTTCGGGCGCGTCGCGGTTTCCTCGGCAAGCCTGCTTCCCAGACCTCCGGCGAGGATGACCGCCTTGATTCCGGCCATGTTGACCAATCGGCCTCTCAGTCTCGATTTTCGATGTCAGCGAAGATCTTCTTTAGTCTAACCTCAGGCGACGAGGCCCATTTTTCTGCCCAAAGCCATATTCGCCGCCAGAAACCCCTGCTTCGATCCGCAATCGAAGCGTGTTCCGGTGAAGCGCCGCACGATGACTTCTCGCTGCGGCACGCGGCGGGCGATCGCATCGGTGAGCTGGATTTCGCCGCCGCTGCCGCGCAGCGTGGTGGCGAGCTCCGCAAAGATCTCCGGCCGCAACACGTAGCGTCCCACCACGGCCAGCGTCGAGGGCGCCTGCTCGGGGCGGGGCTTCTCCACGATCCGCACCACGCGCTCCTCGGGCGCGTCCATCGGCTCGGTGGCGACGATGCCGTACTTGGAGGTGTCATCGCGCGGAACGTCCTGCACCGCCAGCACCGAGGCGCCGTGGCGCTGGTAGCTTTCGACCAGTTGTCCGGTGACTCCAGGGGTGGCGTCGATCAGGTCGTCGGCCAGGATCACCGCGAAGGGCTCGTCGCCCACCACCGGCTGCGCGCACAGCACCGCGTGCCCGAGTCCGAGCGGCTCGGGCTGCCGGACGTAGACGAAGGTCACCCCGCGCGGGGTGGCCGACATCAGCGCCTCGAGCAACTGGTGCTTGCCGCCGCGCTCGAGCATCTGCTCCAACTCGGGGATCCGGTCGAAGTGATCCTCGATGGCCCGCTTGTTGCGTCCGGTGACGAAAATCATCTGCTCCACGCCGGCCGCCGCGGCTTCCTCCACGGCGTACTGGATCAGCGGTTTGTCCACCACCGGCAACATCTCCTTCGGCATCGCCTTGGTGGCCGGCAGGAACCGCGTGCCCATGCCCGCAACCGGAAACACGGCCTTGCGCACTCTTCTCGCTTGCATCGGCTTTCCTCGCTTTGACAACTCGATGGGCGATGCGGCTCACGCGCCGGCGGCGCGTGTGCGGCGCGCCAGCAGCTGCTTTCCGATCTCCACGCCCCACTGATCGAACGCGTTGACGTTCCACACCACGCTCTGAACGAAGGTGCGGTGTTCGTACATCGCCAGCAGCGCGCCGACCGACCTGGCGTCCAGGCGCGCCAGTCGGACCAGTGTGGACGGCCGGTTGCCCGGCGCCGCGCGGTGCGAAGGCTGCGGCTCATCGCCCACAATGCGATCGCCCCAGGCGAGCGCGTCGGCTTGCGCCAGCGCGAACTCGTTCAACAGTTGCGTGCGGCGCTGATCGCCCCCTTCGTGATCGGCGATCATCACGATATCCAGCGGAACCCAGCCGGTACCCTGGTGCAGGAACTGGAACACGCTGTGCTGCGCGTTGCTGCCGATTTCACCCCACACGACCGGTGCCGAGTCGATGGAAAGCGGCGCTCCGGCGCGGTCCACGCGCTTGCCCAGGCTCTCCATCTCGAGCTGCTGCAGGTAGGCGGGCAGCCGCTGCAGGGCCTGCGAGTACGGCACCACGGCGCGCGTCTTGATGCCCCAGAAGTTCACGTACCACACGCCCAGCATTCCCAGCAGAACCGGCAGGTTCGACTCCAGCGGCGCCTTGGCGAAATGCGCATCCAGCGCCGCCGCCCCCGCCAGCAGCTCGCCGAACGCCTTTCGGCCATGCGCGATCGCAATGCCCAGGCCGCACGCCGACCACAGCGAATAGCGCCCACCGACCCATTCCGGGAACGTGAACACGCGCGCCGGATCGATTCCCAGGGCCGTCGCGCGGTCCGGCTGACTGGTCACTGCGGCAAGGTGCGACTTGGGGTCGAGTTCCGGTGCGCGCTGCTTGAGCCACCGCAACGCGGCTTTCAGGTTCTCAACCGTCTCCAGCGTGGAGAAGCTCTTCGAAATCGCCAGCAGCAGCGTCGTGTGTGGATTGGCCTCGGCCAACGCCGCGTCCAGGTCGGCGGGATCCAGGTTCGCCGCAAAGCGCACGCAAGGCCGGCGGGCAGGTCCCAGCGCTTCGGTGACAAGCCGCGGCCCCAGGTCCGAGCCACCGATGCCGATGCAAACGACGGTTTCGAGCGCAAGCCCCGTCGCTCCGGCAACGTGTCCTGCGCGCAGCTGCTCGGCGAATTGCAGAAAGCGTTCCCGTTCGCCCTGCAGCCTCGCTCCCCAGGCGGGGTCGACGAAGGGGTCGGTCGGAGTCGATCGCAGCGCGGTGTGCCAGGCCGGCCGCGCTTCGGTCGCGTTGACCACGGCCCCCGCCAGCAGGTCGTCTCGTTGCTTTTCCAGATTTGAAGCTCGGGCCAGCGCCACCAGGGCGCGCAGCGTGCCGCTGTCGATCCGATTGCGCGACAGATCGACGCTGAGCGAAGCGGCTTCGAATGAAAAGCGCTCGGCTCGCTGCGGATCGTCGTCGAACAGGTCTGCGATGTGGATCTGCTCCAGCGCGCGGCGGCGCTGCGCGAGCACGTGCCACTCGGGCAGATCGGTCGGTGTCATCAGGACTCGGCCCGGCATTGGACGGGGGCTTTGTTAGACTGGATTTTATCCGTGCCCGATAACGGGGCGGCGAACCGCGTGCGGACTCGCGTCCGGCACCGAACATGACAGCTTCCATCGATCCGTCGATCTTCAAGGCGTATGACGTGCGGGGCATCGTCGACCGTTCGCTGACCCTGGAAGCGGCGCGCGCGATCGGCGCTGCGCTGGGCTCGGAGGCGCGTGCGCTGGCGGTGCGCGAGATCGCGGTCGGCCGCGACGGCCGGTTGTCGGGCCCGGCGCTGGGCGATGCGCTGATCGAGGGCATCCGCTCGACCGGTTGCGGCGTGGTCGACATCGGGATGGTCGCCACGCCGATGCTCTATTTCGCCACCCACCATCTGGAAACGGGATCCGGCGTTTCGATCACCGGCAGCCACAATCCCCCGGAGTACAACGGCATGAAGTTCGTGCTGGCCGGCCAGGCGATGTACGGCGAGGGGCTGCAGGCGCTGCGACGGCGCATCGATACGGGCGACCTTGTTCGTGCCAGCGTGCCGGGTCCGCTGCGCTCGGCCCGGATCGCGGACGCGTACGTCGAGCGCATTGTCGGCGATGTCAAGCTGGCCCGCCACTTGAAAATCGCGATCGATTGCGGCAACGGGGTGGCCGGCGCGGTGGCGCCCCGCCTTTTCCGTGCCCTGGGCTGCCAGGTGATCGAGCTTTTCTGCGAGGTCGACGGCACGTTCCCGAACCACCACCCGGATCCGGCCCAACCGGAGAACCTGCAGGAGCTGATCGCATGCCTGCAGCGCACCGACGCGGAGCTGGGGCTCGCCTTTGACGGCGACGGTGACCGCTTGGGCGTGGTGACAAAGGACGGGCAGATCATCTACCCGGACCGCCAGATCATGCTGTTCGTGCCGGACGTGCTGGCCCGGCATATCGGCGGCGAGATCATCTTCGACGTGAAGTGCACGCGTCATCTGGCGCCGTGGATCCGCAAGCACGGGGGCAAGCCGACGATGTGGCGCACCGGCCACTCGCTGATCAAGGCCAAGCTCAGGGAAACCGGGGCTCCGTTCGCCGGGGAGATGAGCGGGCACCTCTTCTTCAAGGACCGCTGGTACGGCTTTGACGACGGTCTGTACGCCGGCGCACGCTTGCTCGAAATCCTCAGCCGCGAATCCGACCCGTCAGCGGCTTTGAACGCACTGCCCGACGCGGTCTCGACGCCAGAGCTTCATATGAAGACCCGGGAATCCGAGAACTTCGAGCTGGTCGAGCGGCTGCGTTCGCAGGCGCACTTCGAAGGCGCGCAGCAAGTGATCACGATCGACGGCGTACGAGTCGAGTATCCCGACGGTTTCGGGCTGGCGCGGCCGTCCAACACGACGCCGGTCGTCGTGCTGCGCTTCGAGGCCGATGATCGGCAGGCGCTGGCGCGCATTCAAGCCGACTTCCGGCGCGCCATTTTGGAGGTTCAGCCAGCTGCACACCTGCCGTTCTAGTCGCCATCCGACCATGCCTTCGGTGATGCGGTGCGGGTGCTGATCGTCAAAACCTCGTCGATGGGCGACGTGGTCCATGCGTTGCCGGCCGTGTCCGACCTGGCGCGCAGCTGCCCGGGAACGGTGATCGAGTGGGTCATCGAGGAGGACTTCGCCGAGATTCCGCGGATGCATCGGGACGTTGCGCGCGTGATCCCGATCGGCCTGCGGCGCTGGCGCAACCAGCTCCATTTGCCTTCGACCTGGAAGCAGATCCGGGCGGCGCGGCGCGACCTGCGCGAATACCGCTATGACCGGATCCTGGACCTGCAAGGACTGGTCAAGAGCGCCTTTGTGGCGCGCTGGGCGCGCGGCCCGGTGGCGGGGCTGTGCGGCCGCAGCGCCCGCGAGCGGGCCGCATCCTGGCTCTACGATCACCGGATCAGCGTTGCCTTGAACCTGCATGCGATCGACCGCAATCGGCTCCTGGCGGCGCGGGCGTTCGGCTACGAGCCCGGTGGCGCGCTCGACTTTGGAATCCGAGTGCCGAAAGTCGCGACGGCGGCGCTGCGGCCGTGGATCGGCGAGCAGCGTTTTGCGCTGTTGCTGACCAACGCCAGCCGCGCGAGCAAGCTGTGGCCGGACGAGAACTGGCGCGTGATCGAAGGCTGGCTGGCCGAACAAGGACTCGACAGCGTGCTGGTTTGGGGAAACGACCGCGAAAGGGCCGCGACAGTGCGTCGGGCCGCGCCGATGCACGCGGCGCGGGTGGCGCCGCCGGCCGGACTGGAAACGCTGGCGGCAGTGTGCGCGCGCGCCACGCTGGTGATCGGGCTCGACACCGGGCTGACGCACTGGGCTGCGGCGGTCGGCGCGGCCACCGTCGGCATTTTCTGCGATTACGACCCGGCCCGGGTGGGCCTGAAGGCCGATGAGCGCCGGGTCAACCTCGGCGGCGTGGCCGATTGCCCGAGTTCGGAAGACGTGATCGATGCCGCACGGCACCTGCTGACGGCCGGGGCCGCGCAGGCGGGCTAGTAATGCGCGAATCAATGAGCGGATGACGGCGGCAGCGGCACGGCGGCTGTACACGTTCGGCTGGTACCTTGCGCTGCCCTGGGTGGTGGCCTACCTGCTGCTGCGGAGCCTGCGGCAGCCGCGCTACCGGCGCAACTGGCGCGAGCGCTTTCTCGGTCTTGGTCCGCTCCCGGAAGGAGGCCGCGCTGCGCCGTCGGCGGGCGCGCAGATCCTCTGGCTGCACACGGTGTCGGTCGGCGAAACGCGCGCAGCGCAGCCGCTGATCGAGCGTCTCGCGGGGCGATACCCGCATGCGCAGTTCGTGCTGACCCACATGACGCCGACCGGGCGCGAGGCCGCGCTGCCGGTGCTGCAGGCGCTCGCCGGGCGGATCACCCAGCGCTACCTTCCATACGACCTGCCGTGGGCAGTGCACCGCTTTCTGGCGCAGGTGCGCCCGTCGATCCTGATCCTGCTGGAAACCGAAATCTGGCCGAATCTTCAGTTTCAGGCGCAGCGCGCCGGCGTGCCGATCGTTCTGGTCAACGCTCGCCTGTCGGAGCGCTCGCTGGCGCGCACGCTGCGCTGGCCGGCGCTGATGCGCCCGGCCGCCGCTGCGCTGTCTGTGGTGGCGGCGCAGACGCAGGCCGATCGGGCCCGCTGGGCCAGGCTGTACCAGGGTCCGATCCATGTCACCGGCAACCTGAAATTCGACGCGACGCCTCCGCCGGAACTGCTCGAGCGCGGCCGGGCATGGCGGCGCCGGCTGGGAGGCCGCAGCGTCTGGATGTTCGCGAGCACGCGCGAAGGCGAAGAGCGTGTGGTCGTCGACGCGCTGACGGCTGCGATCCGGGCGGGGGCATCGGTTCCGGTGCTGCTGTTCGTGCCGCGTCACCCGCAGCGATTCGACGAGGTGGCAAGGCTCCTGTCGGCGCTGGGAAGCCCGGTCGTGCGGCGCGGGCAGTTCGCGTCGATGCCGAGCGATGCCCTCGTGCTGCTGGGCGATTCGATGGGCGAGATGCCGATGTACTACGCGATGGCCGATCTGGCGCTGATCGGAGGAAGCCTTGCGCCGCTGGGCGGTCAGAACCTGATCGAGGCCTGCGCGTGCGGCTGTCCGGTGCTGTTCGGGCCGCACATGTTCAATTTTTCGCAGGCTGCCGCCGACGCGCTGCTGTGCGGCGCCGCACTGCAGGTGGGCGACGCGGCCAGTGCAGTCCGCACGATGCTCGATTTGCAGTCCGACCCGGCCCGGCGCGAGAAAATGGCGCGGGCGGCACTGGCCTTTGCACAGGCGCACCGCGGCGCCACCGAACGGGCGATCGAGCTGATCGACGACGTGCTGTCCGCCGCGGTCGCCGCGGCGGTCGAGCATCGGAGGTGACTGCGGCCGATCACCTCAGCGCTGCAGCAGCGCGTTGATCGCTTGCACGTCCCGGTCTTCCAGCGTTCCCGAGGCCGCCTTGAGGCGAAGTCCATTGACCAGGAAGTCGTAGCGCGCCTTTTTCAGGTCGCGTTGCGTATTGAAGAGCTGCGTGTTGGCGTTCAACACGTCCAGATTGATCCGCACACCGACCTGGTAGCCCAGGCGCGTGGATTCGAGCTGGGTCTTGGCGGAGGTCTCGGCGGACTCCAGCGCCCGCACCTGGTGCAGCCCGTAGTCGGTGCCGGTGTAGGCCTGGCGTGCCATCTGCGCCGCGTTGCGCCGCGCCGCCTCCAGATCCTGCTCGGAACGGCTCTCGTTGGCGCGCGCTTCCCGGATCCGGCTTTGCAACAGATCCCCGGTGTACAGCGGCACGGTCGCGATCAGCCCGACCGCGCCGGATGTCGTATTGGTCGAGAAGGCCGTCGTACTGTTGTTGTTGAACAAGGACACCTGCGGAGCGACATTGGTGGCGTGTTGCCACTGCACGCTCCCGCTCAGGTCGACGGTCGGCCGATAGGCGTCGCGCGCGCGCTTTGTCTCGCGGCGTGCGATCTCGGAAGCCGCGCGCGCGGCCAGTACCGAGAAGTTGTTCTGCTCGGCGTCGTGAGCCCATGTTTCGACATCGGCGGGGTGCGGCGCCGCCAGCTCCGGCGGGTCGCGCAGCGGCGCCAGATCGCCCGCATCGCGTCCGATGATCGCGCGCAGCGAGCTTTTTTTCACGATCAGGTCGCCCAGCGCCACCTGTTCCTGCGCCAAGGCCTGGTCGTAACGCGCCTTGGCCTCGTGGGTGTCGACGATCGTTTTGGTGCCGACTTCGAATTCGCGCTGAGCCTGTGCCAGTTGCTCGGAGATCGCCTGCTTATTGGTCTGGATTGCAGCCAGCGCATCGCTGGATGCCAGCACGTCGAAATAGGCCTGCGCCACCCGCACCATCAGGTCTTCGCGCGCCTGCGCGAACTGCAGCTCGCTTTGCCTGACCGTCAGCTTCGACTGCGACAGCGCGTCCCACAGCTGGGCCCGGTACAGGGGAAGGGCGACCTGCAATGTCGGGCCCCAGGTCGTGAAGGTCTGCGCGAAGCTCGGCTCGATCTGGTTGTTATCGGACACCAGGTGGGACCGGGTCTCATTGATCGAGGCCGACAGCGATACGTTGGGCAGCAGGGCCGCGCGGGCCTGCGGCTCGGACTCGCTGGAGGCCTGCTGGGCAAAACGGGCGGATCCGAACACCGGATCGTTGGCCAGCGCCTCGTTCAGCACCGACAGCAGATCGCTCTGGGTTGCCCGGGCGGCCGAACACGCGCCGGTCAGAGTCAGCACAATCAGGCACGAGCGCATCGCGCGTTGCGAAACCATTCACCCTCCCTCCCGGCCGGCGTGCCGGCCTTGCCCGCTCAATAAGTGGCCATCGACCGGTCGATCTGGCGCGCCCACGCGTCGACTCCGCCGACCAGGTTGTAAATTTCGCGGCACCCGTGGCGCTCCAGCGCCAGCCCGGCGTGCAAGCTGCGTGCGCCGTGGTGGCAGATGCAGACGATCGGGCGCTCGGGGTCGATCGATGAGAGAAAGCCGCCGAGCGCGCCCAGCGGCACCGGCTCCGATCCCTCGATCCGGCACAGCGCGAACTCCCACGCCTCCCGCACGTCGAGCAGCAGCGGCCGCTCGCGCTGCATGTCGGCCAGCCACTGTGACAGCTCGGCAACTGACAGGTTCTTCATAACCGCGGCACCGTCCCCGACGAGCGTGTCGCCTCAAAAGCGGAATGGATCGGGCCGCCATGCATTGCGCAACGGCTTCAGGCAGGTCTCGAACAGGGGCAGCGTGTCGTAGCCGGTCTCGGAGATCCGCGTCACGATCTGCGCCGTCATCGCCGGAGCGTCGCCGACGATCGCAGCCAGACGGCCGCCGACCTTCAATTGCGCCAGCAGCGCATCGGGCAGCACCGGCAACGAGCCCGACATGATGATCACGTGGTACGGCGCGCGATCGCTCCAGCCCAGTGCGCCGTCGCCGAACTCGACCCGCACATTGCGGACACCGGCCCGGATCAGGTTCGCCTCTCCGAACGAAGCCAGGCGCCGATCGATCTCGATCGACAGTACTGAATGGGCGCGGTGAGCCGCCAAAGCCGCCATGTAACCCGACCCGGTGCCGACCTCCAGAACCATCTCGTGGGCCTGGATGCCCAGCTCCTGCAACAGCCGGGCCTCGACTTTCGGGGCCATCATCACCTCGCCCGTGTCGACCCCGTCGATTCGCAACGGCAGCTCGATGTCGGCGAACGCCAGCGCCCGCAGCTGCGGCGGCACGAACTCCTCGCGCCGGACCGTGTACAGCAAGTCCAGCACGGACTGGTCGAGCACATCCCACGGGCGGATCTGCTGCTCGATCATGTTCAGCCGGGCCTGCTCCACGTTCATGCTCGGATAACCGGCCAGCGCCGTATTCACAAGACGGCGGATTCTATCAACGCGCGCACGCCAGCCAGCGTGCTCGATACCTTAATGCGACGAAATCCCGATAATATGAGGCGCTATCCGACCCCATCCCATGTCCCAGCCGTTCGAAACCCTCCAACTGCAGATCGCGCAGGGCGTTGCCACGCTGACGCTGAACCGCCCGGACCGGCTGAACAGCCTGACACGCGCGATGCTGACCGAGTTGAATAACGCGCTGGCCATGGTACGGCTGGACGCGTCGGTGCGCTGCTTGCTGCTGACCGGCGCCGGCCGTGCCTTCTGCAGCGGTCAGGATCTGGACGACGAGTCGGTCGACCCGGCGTTGGGCCCGATCGACCTGGGCTCGGTGGTCGAGCACGGCTACCGGCCGATCGTGCTCGCGATTCGCGATCTGCCGATTCCGGTGGTAGCCGCGGTGAACGGGATTGCCGCCGGCGCGGGGGCGAATATCGCGCTCGCCTGCGACGTGGTGATCGCCGCGCTTTCGGCAAGCTTCGTACAGCCGTTTTGTCGCCTCGGTCTGCTGCCGGGCGCGGGGGGCACGTGGACTCTGCCGCGACTGATCGGACCGGCGCGCGCCATGGGCCTGGCGCTGTTCGGCGAGCCGCTCGAGGCGGCGCAGGCGCAGACCTGGGGCCTGATCTGGGAGTGCGTGGCGGACGAACAGCTGGCCGCGCGCGCGCGCGAGCTGGCAACGCGCCTGGCCGAAGGACCGACGCTGGGCTTCGCGCGGACCAAGCAGGCGATCCAGGCGTCGGCGGCGCAGACTCTGGAGGCCAGTTTGGAACTGGAAAGCGCGTTCCTGCGCGAGCTGGGCGGGAGCCTGGATTACCGGGAAGGCGTGGCGGCGTTCCGGGCGCGGCGCCCGGCCCGCTTCATCGGCGGGTAAGTGGCCCGACTCGGACGACACGAGATGATTTCAAAGTTGCCGCTGCTGTCGCTGCTGGAGACCCGCGTGCTCGGCGTGCTGGTCGAAAAAGAGCGCACGGTCGTCGATACCTACCCGATGTCGCTGAACGCGCTGACCTCGGGCTGCAATCAGAAGAGCAACCGCGAGCCGGTGATCGAAGCGACCGATGCCGAAGTGCAGGCCGCCGTGGACGCATTGAAGGCCCGTACGATGGTGATCGAATCGAGCGGCGCGCGTGTGGCCCGCTATTCGCACAACGTCGGCCGCGTGTTGCGCGTGCCCGATCAGGCGGTGGCGCTGCTGGCGGTGTTGATGCTGCGCGGCGCCCAGACCAGTGCCGAGCTGCGGACCGGCACCGAGCGGCTGCACCGGTTCGCCGACATCTCCTCGGTCGACGCGTTCCTGGACGAGCTGGCGGCCCGCGCCCCGGACCAAGGGGGACCGCTGGTCAAGCGGCTGGCCCGCCGGCCCGGCGAGCGCGAGGCGCGCTGGATGCACTGCCTGTCGGGCACACCGGTCGAGGACAGCGTGCCGCAGGCCTCCCACGAACTGGGCCCGGCCGATCTGAGCCTGTCGGAGCTTGCGGCACTGAAGGCGCACGTGGGCCGGCTCGAAGACGAGGTCGCGCAACTGCGCGACCGCTTCGACAAACTCACGCGGGAGCTGGGCGTTTCCAGCTGAGCGCGGCAGCACGGGCAGCCAGCCGGGCAGCGTCGTTTTCGCCGCCTGTTTTCGACGTCCTAGGGGTCCGGGCGCACGACAGCCGCCCCCTGCAGCCGGCCTTCGCGCAGCGCCGCCAGCGCCTCGTTGGCGCTCGAAAGTGGCCACATCTTGATATGAGTCTGGATCGGAATCTGCGCCGCCAGAGCCATGAATTCCTCGCCGTCCTTGCGGGTCAGGTTCGCCACCGAGACGATCTGGCGTTCCTGCCACAGGATCGAGTAGGGGAAGCTTGGGATGTCCGACATGTGGATGCCGGCGCACACGACGGTGCCTCCAGGGACCAGCGTCTTCAGCGCCGCCGGCACCAGCGCCCCGACCGGCGCAAAGATCAGCGCGGCGTCCAGCGACCGGGGGGCCGGCAGATCCGATCCACCGGCCCATACCGCTCCCAGTTCGATCGCGAACTTCTGCGCCTGCGCGTCGCCCGGCCGCGTGAAAGCGAAGATGTCGCGGCCCTGGTGGCGCGCCACCTGCGCAATGATGTGCGCCGCAGCACCGAATCCGTAGATGCCGAGCCGCTGGGCCTGACCGGCGAAACGCAGCGCGCGGTATCCGATCAGCCCCGCGCACAGCAGCGGCGCAGCCTGCTGGTCGTCGTAGCGGTCGGGCAGCGTGAACACGTAGCGGGCGTCAGCAACTACCACATCCGCGTAGCCGCCGTCCAGCTGATACCCGGTGAACCGGGCGTTGACGCACAGGTTCTCCCGGCCGGCCCTGCAGGGTTCGCACTCGCCGCAGGTCCAGCCCAGCCAAGGAACGCCGACCCGGGCGCCGACAGCGGGATGATCGACCCCGCCGCCCTGCGCGACCACTCGACCGACGATCTCGTGGCCCGGTACGACCGGATGATCCAGCGCCGGCAACTCGCCGTCGACGATGTGAAGATCGGTCCGGCACACACCGCAGCAGGCGACCTTGATCAGAACCTGCCCGGGGCCTGGCGCCGGATCCGCCCGCGTCGATGGCTGCAACGGCTGCCCAGGACGCATCAGCTGCATGGCGAACATTCGGTTCCCTCGCTTTGGGCGAATCAATCCCGCTGCCGCTTGTGCCTATTGCACGGTCAGGCCCCGCCCGGTGCCTACAATTGAACCGCGGCGAGTGTCCGGCCGACCGAAACCGGAGGCAAGGATGACACAAGACGGCTCGAAGGTTGAGCGCACATTGTCAATCGTGATGAGCGCTCTGGTGCTGCTGTGCGGCAGCGCGCACGCGGTGGATCGCGGCGCCCCGCCCACGCCGGCGCACGACGTGCTGGACACCTACTTCGACATGAAGGTGGACGATCCGTACCGGTGGCTGGAGAACGGCGATGACCCGGCAGTGAAGCGCTGGAGCGCAGTGCAGGACGCCCGCACGCGCAAGTACCTGGACGGGCTGCCGCTGCGCAAGCCGATCTTCGAGCGGCTGTGGCGCCAGATCTCGAAAACTTCGAGCTCGTTTTATTCGCTGTATGTCGTCGGTAACAGGATCTTTGCTTTTTGCAACCAACCTCCGAAGCAGCAGCCGATGATTGTGCTGCTTGCGCGGGAGTTGGATCCGTCCAAGGCGCGGATCATCGTCGATCCGAACGCGTTGAATCCGAAGGGCACGACCGCGATCGACTGGTTCGTACCCTCGCCGGACGGCAAGCGGGTGGCCGTCTCGCTATCGGACAACGGCAGTGAAAACGGCTCGCTGCACGTCTTCGATGTCGCGAGCCGCCGGGAAATCGGCGAGGTGATCCCTCGGGTGCAGTACCCGACCGCGGGCGGCAGCGTCGCCTGGCGTGCCGACTCAACTGGTTTCTGGTACACGCGCTATCCGGGGCCCGATCGGCCCGCCGCGGAGCAGCATTTCTTCCAGAAGGTCTACTTCCACCGGATCGGCGACAAGCCGGCCAAGGACGCTTACGTATTGGGCGAGGACTTCCCGAAGGTCGCCGAGATCTTCCTGGACAACCGGTTCAACGCGAACCACGTTCTGGTGACGGTGGCCAACGGCGACGGCGGGGAATATGCGCACTACCTGATCGCGCCCGACGGCAGTACGCGCCAAGTGACGCACTTCGAAGACAAAGTCGTCGCCGCCGTGATCGGACCGGACGACCAGCTCTATCTGGTGTCTCGCAAGGACGCGCCGCGCGGCAAACTGCTGAAGCTGGACCTGGCCGAGCCGAGCCTGGAGCGCGCGCGGCTGATCATGCCGGAGTCGCAGTACGTGATCCAGCCGGGTGGCGAATTCGGCGGCGAACCCGTGGTGGTCACGTCCAGGGCGCTGTACGTGCGCGAGGTGGACGGCGGGCCCTCGCGGGTCGCCGTGTTCGATCACGACGGCACACCCCAGGGCGTGATGCCGCTGCCGGATCTGGCGACCGTCGACGAGGTCGAGCCGCTAGGGGACGGCACGCTCCTTTATTCGATCAGGACCTTCCTGCGGCCACCCTACTTTTCACGGTACGACGAGGCTAGCGGCACCGCGGTCGAGACCCAGTTGGCCCAGACCAGCCCGGTCTCTTACCCGGATGCCGAAGTCGTGCGCGAGTTCGCCGCCTCGAAGGATGGAACGCGGGTGCCGCTGAGCATTGCCCGGCGCAAAGGCCTGAAGCTGGACGGCTCCCACCCGGTCCTGCTGACCGGCTATGGCGGCTACGGCCTCAGCCAGACGCCGCACTTTCTGGGGCCGGACGTGCGCCTGTGGCTCGATGCCGGCGGCGTGTACGTGATCGCCAATTTGCGCGGCGGCGGCGAATACGGCGAGCAGTGGCATCGGCAGGGGGCGCTGACGCAGAAGCAGAACGTGTTCGACGACTTCGCGGCGGCGGCCCGCCACCTGGTATCGCAGAAATACACCTCCGAGGAGCACTTGGCGATCAGCGGCGCCAGCAACGGCGGATTGCTGATGGGCGCGGCCCTGACCCAGCATCCGGAACTGTTCCGTGCGGTCGTGGCTCGGGTCGGCATCTATGACATGCTGCGCGTCGAGCTCGATCCGAACGGAGCCTTCAACACGACAGAGTTCGGCTCCGTGAAGAACCAGGAGCAGTTCCGCGCACTGTTTGCCTATTCTCCGTACCACCAGGTGACGGAGGACACCCGATATCCGGCCGTGCTGATGGCCACCGGCGAGCACGACGGACGCGTGAACCCGATGCAGTCGCGCAAGATGATCGCGCGACTGCAGGCGGCGACCGTGTCGGGGCGGCCGGTGCTGCTGAGCATCAACGCGAATGCCGGGCACGGGATCGGCAGCGCGCTGTCGATCCGGGCCAACCAGATGGCCGATGCCGAAGCGTTCCTGTTCGATCAACTCGGGATGAAGCTTCCAAGCGAGCCCTCACCCCCTGCCCCTGCCCCGCAAGCGGGAGAGGGGTCGGGGGTGAGGGTCTCACGCGCTCAACGCAATTAGCAGATCCTTCGCCTCGACCTGGTCGCCCGGCTTGACGTGGACCGATGCGACGGTCGCGTCCCGGTCGGCGAACAGCACCGTTTCCATCTTCATCGCTTCGATCGACGCGATCGGCGTGCCCTTGGTGACGCGCTGACCGGGGTGCACCGTGACCGTGACGATCGCGCCGGGCATCGGGGCGCCGACGTGCGCGGGATTGCCCGGATCGATCTTCGCGTGCCGGCGCAGCGCCACGGCCCCTTCGCGGGCGATCCGCATCAGGCGCTGCTGCCCGTTCAGCTCGAAGAAGACCTTTATCAGCCCCTCGTCGTCGGGCTGATCGCTGCGTCCGGTCTGGCGCACGATCAGGGTCTTGCCTTTGTCGATCGAGACGGCGATCTCCTCGCGGTCGTGCAGGCCGTAGAAGAAGGCCGAGGTCGGCAACGGCGAAACGTCGCCGTAGCTGCGCTGATGCTCCGCGAAGTCGCGAAACACCTTCGGATACATCAGGTACGACGCCAGATCCGTGTCGCTGGCATGGCGCGCGATGTGCGACTCCAGCTCTGTGCGGACCGCGTCCAGATCGACATGCGGCAGAAGATCGCCGGCGCGCCGCGTGAGCGGCGCCTGCCCCTTCAGGACCTTCTTCTGCAGGTCGCTTGGGAAGCCCTCGGGCGAAAGGCCCAGCTCCCCCTTGAACAGCGCGACCACCGAGTCGGGGAAATTGATCTCGCATTCGGGATCCAGCACGTCCCGCTCGTTCAGGTCGTTGGCGACCATGAACAGTGCCATGTCGCCGACCACCTTGGAAGTGGGCGTCACTTTCACGATGTCGCCGAACAAGCGATTGACCTGCGCGTAGGCGCGCGCGACCTCGGGCCAGCGGTGGTCCAGTCCCATGGCCCGCGCCTGCTCGCGCAGATTTGTGACCTGGCCGCCCGGCATCTCGTGCAGGTACACGTCCGAGGTCGGGGCCCGCAGGTCGGGTTCGAACGGCTCGTACAAGCGCCGCACCCCCTCCCAGTAAAAGGACACCTCCCGCATCGCCCCGGTATCCACCTCGGGCATCCGTTCGGTGCCGGCCAGCGAGGCGATGATCGCGCCCAGGTTCGGCTGCGAGGTCAGGCCCGACATCGAATCGATCGCGCCGTCGACCGCATCGGCTCCGGCCTCGATCGCCGCCAGCACGCTGGCCGCCGCCATGCCCGAGGTGTCATGCGTGTGGAAGTGGATCGGCATGCCGACTTCCTGCTTCAGCGCGCGCACCAGCTCGCGCGCCGCCCGCGGCCGGCACACGCCGGCCATGTCCTTGATGCACAGGATGTGTGCGCCGGAGCGCTCGATCTGGCGCGCCAGCTGCAAGTAATACTTCAGACCGAACTTGGGTCGGCCCGGATCGAACAGGTCCGCTGTGTAGCACAGCGATGCTTCACACAATGCGCCGGATTCCAACACCGCATCGATGGTCACGCGCGTATTCTCGATCCAGTTCATCGAATCGAACACGCGGAACAGGTCAATGCCGTGAGCCGCTGACTGCCGGACGAAATAGCGCACCACGTTGTCCGGGTAGCTGGTGTATCCGACTGCGTTGGCGCCGCGCACCAGCACCTGCAGAATCAGGTTGGGCATCGCTTCGCGCAGGCGCGCCAGCCGCTCCCACGGGTCTTCCTTCAAGAAACGCATCGCCACGTCGAAGGTGGCTCCGCCCCAGCATTCGACCGAAAAGAGCCCTGCCAGCCTGCGGGCGTAGCACGGAGCGATCTCCACCATGTCGGCGGTGCGCATCCGGGTGGCAAACAGCGACTGGTGCGCGTCGCGCATCGTGGTGTCGGTCAGCAGCACGCGCGGCTGCTCGAGCATCCAGCGGGCAAAAGCGCTGGCACCCAGCTCGCGCAGGCGGTCACGCGCGCCGGCCGGCGCAGGCGCCGAGCGGTCGCAGGCAGGCACCACCGGTCGCGGCAGCGGCAACAGGGGCTGCTTGCGGCCCTTCATCTCAGGATTGCCATTGACCGCGACTTCCCCCAGGAAGCGCAGCAGCTTGGTGGCGCGGTCGCGCCGGGGCTGGAATTTGAACAGCTCCGGCGTCGTGTCGATGAAGCGAGTGGTGCACTCTGCCTTGCGGAACTGCGGATGGGCGATCACGTTTTCCAGGAACTGCAGGTTCGACGTGACGCCCCGGATCCGGAATTCACCGAGCGCCCGGTGCATCCGCGCGATCGACTCGTCCACCGTGTGGCCCCACGCGGTGACCTTCACCAGCAGCGAATCGTAAAAGGGTGTGATGACGGCGCCCGTGTACGCGGTGCCGCCGTCCAGCCGCAGGCCAAATCCGGCGGCGCTGCGATAGGCCGTAAGCCTTCCATAGTCGGGCGCAAAGCCCTTTTCCGGGTCTTCGGTCGTGATCCGGCACTGAACCGCATGGCCGTTGATCCGGATCGACGGTTGTGCCGGCAGCAGCGCATCGTCGTCGCCGATCCGCCCGCCCTCGGACACTCGGATCTGGGCCTTCACGATATCCACGCCGGTGATCTGCTCGGTCACCGTGTGCTCGACCTGGATCCGCGGATTGACTTCGATGAAGTAATACGCTCCGCTGTCGGCATCCATCAGGAACTCGACCGTGCCGGCGTGCGTGAAGCCGGCCGCGCGCGCCAGTCGCAGCGCCGACTCGCACAGCGATTGCCGCGTGGCCTCATCCAGGTACGGCGCCGGAGCCCGTTCGACGACTTTCTGATTGCGCCGCTGCACCGAGCAGTCGCGCTCGTAAAGGTGAACCAGGTTGCCGTGCGAATCGCCCAGGATCTGCACCTCGACGTGGCGCGCGCGGCGCATCAGCCGTTCGAGGTAGACCTCGCCGTTGCCGAACGCGGTCACTGCTTCGCGCCGGGCGGCTTCGAACTGCGAAGCCAGGTCGTCTTCCGATTCGATCGCGCGCATTCCGCGCCCGCCCCCGCCCCAGCTCGCCTTCAGCATCAGCGGATAGCCGATCGCGCGCGCCTCGCGCAACACGCCGTCCAGGTCCTGGGGCAGCGCGCCGGTGGCGGGTACCACGGGCACGCCGCTGGCTACGGCCAGATTGCGTGCCGCGACCTTGTTGCCCATCGTGCGCAGCACCTGCGGCGACGGGCCGACGAAGACCAGGCCTGCGCTTTCGCAGGCGGCAGCGAAGTCAGGGTTCTCGGACAGGAAGCCGTAGCCGGGGTGGATCGCGTCGACGTCGGCCTCGCGCGCCACCCGCAGGACCTCGCCGATATCCAGATAGGCCGCGATCGGCTTCAGGCCCGCGCCCACCAGGTAGGACTCGTCGGCTTTGAACCGGTGCAGGCTGAAACGGTCCTCGTTGGCGAACACGGCCACGGTGCGGATGCCCAGCTCGGTAGCCGCGCGGAACACGCGGATCGCGATCTCGCTGCGATTGGCGACCAGCAGAGAGCGGATCCGCTTCATGCAGAGCCGCGTGTTCCGGCCGAAACTGCGGCGTTCAAAGGCTCCCCGGCCTGGTCGAGATCGTGGATGGCATGCGCCGATCGACGGCGGCCAGAATGCCCTTCAGCAGATCGATCGGCGTCGGCGGGCATCCGGGCACGGCCACGTCCACCGGTATCACGTTGGCGACCCGGCCGCAGCTCGCGTAGCTCTCGCCGAAGACCCCGCCGGTGCACCCGCAATCGCCCACTGCGACCACGAGGCGCGGCTCGGGCATGGCCTCGTAGGCTCGCTCCAGCGCCACGCGCATGTGGCGCGAGACGGGACCTGTGACCAGCAGCAGGTCCGCATGACGCGGGCTGGCCACGAAGCGCATGCCCAGCCCTTCGATGTTGTAGTAAGGATTGTTCAGCGCATGGATCTCCAGCTCGCAGCCGTTGCAGGACCCTGCGTCGACGTGGCGGATGGTCAGCGCGCGGCCCAGGATCCGAAGCATCTCGCTCTCGATCCACTGCGCGTTGGTGCGCCACTGCAGCTCGGCTTCGGGCGGCGGCTCGCTGATAAGGCCGGTGCGGGCGATGTTGCGGATGATCGGCCACATGTCAGAGGTCCTGACCCGAATAATTGAGGTTGAACGACTTGTTGATCAGCGGGAAGTCGGGAACGATGTTGCCGATCACCGCGTGCTCGAGCAGCGGCCAGTTCTGCCAGGACGGATCGTGGCAGTGGCAGCGGCGGATCACCCCGTACTGGTCCAGCTCGAGCGCCACCAGCACCTCGCCGCGCCAGCCCTCGACCCAGCCCACCCCGTATGCGGGAGTCGAAGCGACTTGCAACGCGCTGTGGATCGGGCCCTGGAGCGACTCTGCCTGCAGGCGCGCTGCGATGGTGCGGATCAGGCGAAGCGACTCCAGGGCCTCGTCGAATCGCACGGCCACTCGCGCCGCGACGTCGCCGGCACGGCTCGAGACGCAGACCGTGCCCAGCGCGTCGTATGGGGCCAAGCGGAAGTCCGAACGCAGATCGTGCGCCTGCCCGCTCGCTCGGCCGGCCAGACCCGTCAAACCGAGACGCGCCGCCAGCTCCGGGCTGACTCTTCCGGCGCCGGCGAAACGATCCTGCAGCCCCGCGTGCTCGTCGTAGATCGAGCGCAGCTGCCCGGTCTCCCGCTCGATATCGTCGCACTGGCGGGCGATTTGCTCCAGGTGCGCCTCGGCCGGATCTGCCCGCACTCCGCCCGGTATCACGGTGTCCATCGCATAACGGTGTCCGAACGCTGCCGCGTTCAAGCGCAGCCAGTCCTCCTTCAGCCGCGAAAACTGGGCCAGCCCGAACGAGAACCCGGCGTCGTTGCCGAGCGCACCGAGGTCGCCCAGGTGGTTGGCGACGCGCTCGCGTTCCAGCGCGAGCGCCCGCAGCCACTGCGCGCGCTCCGGCACCGTGCAGTTGCACGCGGATTCGACCGCCATCGCGTAGGCCCAGCCGAAGGCCACGGTCGTGTCGCCCGATACGCGCGCGGCCAGCAGCGCGGCGTCCAGCGGACGCTGGCCTTCGAACCGCTTTTCGATGCCCTTGTGGGTGTAACCCAGGCGCTCCTCCAGCCGCAGCACTTTTTCGCCGACGACCGAGAAGCGGAAATGACCCGGCTCGATGATTCCGGCGTGCACCGGGCCCACCGGGATCTCGTGAACGCCATCGCCTTCGACCGGGACGAACGGATACAACTCGGGCGCGCCCTCGAAGGTTTCCAGACCAGTGTGTTGGGCCAGCAGCGGGTGGTAGTCCGCCGGCCAGGCGTCGTGACGCAGCCACGGGCGCGCATCGTGGTGCTCCTCCGGCAACAAGCCCAGCAGGTCCGCCACGGCCCGCTGCATCCGAACCGCCTCGGCGAACACGTCGTCGACGCCGGGGTAGACGCGCAGCGAGTCGGTCAGCGGCAAGGTCACCCACGTCAAGCCGGCGCTGGTAGCGTAGGCGGCGTGCAAGGCCATGTGTCCGTCGATCGGCCGTCGGTCGGTCGCCCACAGGCTCACCAGGCGTCCGCCCAGCGACCGGGCCAGACTGGCGGCCGCCTTCCAGGATTTGCGCGTCAACTGCGCCCTCGAGACCGGCAGCGGACCGGGCAGGCGGTCGAAGGTGCAGTTAAGGCCTGGCAGCACCGGTCAGCCTCCGATCAGGTTGGCCGCGCGGCTGTACCAGTTGACCAGGAACGGCGGGATGAACAGTCCCAGCGCCAGCCCCAAGCCCAGGTGAGTGAACACCGGTATCAGCGCCGGCGGGTGCGGCAGCCGCTTCACGTTGGTCTCACCGAACACCATCGGCTGCACGCGGGCCAGTACCGCGCCAAACGCCACGGCCAGCGCCAGCAGCAGCAGGGGAGCGGCCCACGGCAGCTGCCGCATCGCCGAGGTCAGGATCAGGAACTCGCTGGCGAAGATGCCGAACGGCGGCATGCCCAGGATCGCGAGCGTTCCCAGCATCAGCCCCCAGCCCACGGTCGGGCTGATCTGCACCAGGCCGCGGATCTCGTCCATCACCTGGGTGCCGGCCTTTTGCGCGGCGTGTCCGACCGCGAAAAAGATGGCCGACTTGGTCAACGAGTGCATCGTCATGTGCAGCAGCCCGCCGAAGTTGGCGATCGGGCCGCCCAGCCCGAACGCGAACGTGATCAGTCCCATGTGCTCGATCGACGAGTAGGCGAACATGCGCTTGATGTCACGCTGGCGGTGAAGCAAGAAGGCGGCCAGCAGCACCGACATCAACCCGAACACCACCATCGCGCGCCCGGGCAGGCCGTTGCCCAGAGCCCCGTCGGCCAGGACCTTGCAGCGCAGGATCGCGTACAGCGCCACGTTCAGCAACAGGCCGGACAGCACGGCCGAAATCGGAGTCGGGCCCTCCGCGTGCGCGTCCGGCAGCCAGTGGTGCACCGGCACGAGCCCCGTTTTGGTGCCATACCCGAGCAGCAGGAAAACGAACGCCAGAGACAGAATGGTCGGTTCGAGCTGCGTTTTGACCGCCTCCAGGTGCGTCCAGAGCAGCGCCCCCTCGCCGCCGCCGATCAGGCGGTCGGCCGCCAGATACAGCAGCAGCGTGCCGAACAGCGCCTGCGCGATGCCGACTCCGCACAGGATGAAGTACTTCCACGCCGCCTCCAGCGCGGCCGGGGTGCGATACACCGAGACCAGCAGCACGGTGCAAAGCGTTGCCGCCTCCATGGCCACCCACAGCACGCCCAGGTTGTTGGTGGTCAGCGCACACAGCATCATCGCCAGGAACAACTGGTACATCGCGTGATACAGGCGCATCCGGGGCGCCGTCATCCGGCCTTGATCGCGCTCGATCCGCATGTACGGGCGCGAGAAGATCGAGGTCGTGAAGCCGACGAAGGCGGTCAGCGTGACCAGCAACACGTTCAAGGAATCGATGAAGAACAGCTCGTGGTACACCAGGATCGTGGTCCCGCGCGCGACCTCGGCCGTGAGCCACAGCGCGCAGGCGGTGGTGGCGGCGGACACGAGCACGTTGACCTCGGCGCCGATTCTGGTGTGGCCGAGCAGGGCCAGCAGCGCGGCGCCCAGGATCGGGCAGGCGAGCAGCAAGGTCAGCGGCAGCTCGCTTGCACCCAGCGTAAGCGGCAACACGATCAGTCCTCGCGCAAGCGCTCCAGATGGTGGATGTCCAGGCTGTCGAACTGCTCGCGGATCTGGAACATGAACACGCCCAGGATCAGGAAGCCCATCAGAACGTCCAGCGCAATGCCCAGCTCGACCAGCATCGGCATGCCGTTGGTGGCGGCGGTGGCGGCGAAGAACAGGGAGTTCTCCATCGACAGGAAGCCGATCACCTGCGGCAGCGCCTTGGCGCGCGTGATCATCATCATGAACGACAGCAGCACGCTGGCGAGGGCGATGCCGAGCGTGGAGCGCGCGATCGACGAGGACAGGGCGGCGATCGGCGTGGCCAGGTTGAAGGCGAACGCCACCAGCAGGATGCCGACCAGCATCGTCATCGGCGTGTTCAGCAGCGGCTCGACGTCCCAGCGCACCTGCAGCCTGTCGATCAGCTTGTGCAGCAGGATCGGCAGCAGCACGACTTTAAGCAGGAACGTGGCTCCGGCCGATACGTACAGGTGATGCTGGGCGGTCAGATAGCCGACGTCCAGCGTCGCAGCGACCAGCGTCAGGCCCTGCGCCGTGAAAAGGTGCACCAGGTTCAGCACGCGCCGCTGCGTGATCATCGCGAACGCGAGGATCAGCAGGATGGCGGCGAACAGGTTGATGGCTTGTGTCAGCAGCGCTATCACGAGTCGACCTTCCTGCTATGTGGGGCCGAATTTCCCACGCAGTGCTTCGCGAAACCCCGCCTTCGTCCCTCGCAGCCGATCCCCCCGCCTTTCGAGCGCAGGCTGCACGGGTGTCGAAGCTCCGTTGCCAGTCATCTTCAGAGCGCTCGCTACGCTTCCAGCAGTCCATGCACCAGCAGCCCGATCACGGCCAGAAGGAAAGCCGTCGCGAGGAACTCGGGAACCCTGAAGATGCGCATCTTGGCGCTGACCGTCTCGATCAACGCCAGCAAAACGCCGCCGATCGCCAGCTTCAATGCCAGTGCCGGCAGCGAGTACACCATGGCCAGCGGCGCATCGACTTCGGCCACACCCCACGGGAAAAACAGGGCCAGACCGATGCACGAGTAAGCGAACAGCTTCAGCGAAGCGGCCCATTCCAGCAGCGCCAGATGGCGCGCCGAGTACTCCAGGATCAGCGCTTCGTGCACCATCGTCAGTTCCAGGTGCGTGGCCGGGTTGTCGACCGGAACGCGCGCGTTCTCGGCGAGCGAGACGATCGTGAAAGCGACTCCGGCGAACGCCATGCTCGGATAGAGCTGGAATTGGCTGTGCGCCATCTTGTTGACGATGTTGGCCAGCGAGGTCGAATTCGTGATCAACGAGGCCGAAAAGAGCGTCATCAGCAGCGCCGGCTCCGCCAGAAAGCCGATCAGCATCTCGCGGCGTGCCCCGAGGGTTCCAAACGCGGTGCCGATGTCCATGGCGGCCAGCGATATGAACACCCGCGCGAGCGCGAACAGGCCAACCAGCGCGATCGCGTCGGCGACGGGAGCCAGCGGCAGATCGGTCGACAGGGCCGGCACGATTCCGCACGCCAGCGCCATGCAGCCGAACACGATGTACGGGGCGGTTCTGAACAGCATGGAGGCGTTGTCGGCCGCGACCGGTTCCTTGTAGAACAGCTTGTGCAGTTGCCGATACGGCAGCAGCAGGCTGGGCGCGGTCTTGTTCTGCAACCACGCGCGGCACTGGTTGACCCACCCGGTGAGCAGCGGCGCGGCCGCCAGCGCGACCGCGAACTGCAGCATCTGCGCGAGGAACGCGGACGGACTGATCAGCATGGCGTCATCGGGATGCGGTCACCGGGTGGAGTCAGCGGCCCACCAGCAGCAGCATGACGACCAGCGTCAGGAAGCTGTACAGCAGATAGATCGAGATCCGCCCCTGCTGTACTCGACCGGCCAGCCGGGCGGCACGATCGACCAGCGCCTGCACCGGCTGATAGATCCAGTGCCAGAAACGATCCTCGATCACGACCCGGTAACGGGGCCGCGCATCGAACGGGGAGGGCAGTTCGCGCCGCATCCAGAAGAACCCCTCGAAGATCTGCCGGATCGGTTGGCCGAAACCCTCGGACGTGTCCTGCATCCGCGCGGTCTGGTGGGGGAACCCGCAGTCCCAGGGCGGTGCGCGCCTCAGGCGCCCGTGGTACACGATGCGAACCGTGATCGCGGTGAACGCGATGCAGGCGGCCACGACGAGCAGAAAGATGATCGGACTGTAGCTGGCGCGTTGAATCGAGGTCGGGGCGAGCAGCAGCCAGCCGTTGGCATGAACGGTCTGGGCCAGGCCGAATCCGACCAGTAGATGGGTCACGCGGTCGACGCAGTCGATCGCCTGGATCGGGGCGAGGCCAAGCGCGACGGAACCGGCCGCCAGCCAGGCCAGTCCGATCCTCTCCAAGCGCGAGGCATCGCGTGCCCGCTGCAGTTTTTCCTCGCGTGGTCTGCCGAGGAAAACGATGCCGAAGAACTTGACCATCGCATACGCGCTCAGCGCGGCCACCAGCGCGACAGCCGCGGCGACCACCGGCACCAGCATGTTCAGAAACGAGGTTGGCAGGTTGGTGGTGAACAGGAATGTCTGCAGCAGCAGCCACTCCGACACGAATCCGGACAGCGGCGGTAGCCCTGATGCGGCCAGAGCGCCGACCAGTGTGAGCCATGCGACCCACGGCATCGTGCGGATCAGCCCCCCGAGCTTGCCCAGGTTGCGCTCGCCGGTTGCGTGCAGCACCGTGCCGGTCGCCAGGAACAGCAGGCTCTTGAAGAGCGCATGAGCCGCCACGTGAATCAGCGTCGCGGTCAGCGCCAGGGCCGCCAGCGCATTCATTCCGTACGTGTGGAACATCAGCGCCAGGCCGGTGCCGACGAATATCAGGCCGATATTCTCGATCGATGAAAAAGCAAGCAGTCGCTTCATGTCGGTCTGGACCGTCGTAAAGACCACTCCATACATGGCCGTTACCACGCCGAGCCCGAGCAGCAGCACGCCCCACCACCAGATCTGAACGTGCAGCAGGTCGAAGGCAACCCGCAGCAGTGCATAAACGGCGGTCTTCAGCATGATTCCGCTCATCAGCGCGGAAGCCGGCGACGGCGCCGCCGGATGGGCCTCCGGCAGCCAGACATGCAGCGGAACGATGCCGGCCTTTGCGCCGAAACCGATCACGGCCAGTACGAACGCGATCGACGCCCAGAACGGCGACAGCTGCTGGACGCGCAGATTGGCGAACGTGAAATCGCCGGTATTGGCCTGCAGCACCCCGAAACACAGCAGGATCGCGAGGGCACCGATGTGCGCCAGCAGCAGGTACAAATATCCGGCGTGGCGGATCGCGCTCACCCGGTGGTTGGCGATCACGAGGAAGTACGATGACAGCGCCATCGTTTCCCAGGCGACCATGAACGCGTACGCGTCGTCGGCCAGGACCACCAATGCCATGCCCGCCAGAAACAGGTGATACTGCAGGCACTGCAGACCCGGCGGTGTGCCTTCGCCCTTGCGAACGTACCCTGCCGAGAAGATCGAGGTGCCGGCCGAAGTGGCGCCGATCACGGCCAGAAAGTAGGCCGACAGGCTGTCCATTCTGAGGTGGAAGGGCAGGCCGGGCAGGCCCAGGCGCAGCACGGTGGACTGCGGCGGCACGAACAGTCCGTGCAGCGCCACTGCGGCCAAGGCCAGTGACATCAAAGCGCTGATCGGGAACAGCCCGTGCGCAACGAAGCGCGTGCGCCGCAGAGCCACCAGTGCCACGACGCCGATGCCGACCCAGATCGCGATGACTGTCAGTATTGTGTCGAGGTCGAGCATCCGGTCCATTCCGCCGGCCCCGCGCGTCACGGCGGTTCGCCTGACCGAAGGTTAGCGCAATCCGTAGTGTTGTCCGTGCGACATCACGTGATGGGGTCGGGAAAAGTTCAGCCGGTCCGGACATAATGCGGCACTTGGCGCGGCCGCCACCGGCGGTCTGATCACGCGACGGGAGGTCCTATGGGTCGACGGCTTCGTTGGGCGTTGTTCGCAGTTGGATGCGTGACGTTGAGCGGGTGCGAAACGGTGCGCGATGCGGCCGATTCGGTCGGGTCCGCGGCCTCTTCCGGTTGGAACTGGGTATTCGGCTCGGGTGGCGAGGTGGCCACTGCGACGGTCAAGCCGACGCAGGGCAACAACGTATCGGGCAAGGTCGAATTCAAGCAGGCCGGCAGCGTGGTGCACGTGAAGGTCGATCTGGTCGGGCTCGCACCGAACTCGGAGCACGGGTTCCACGTGCACGAACGCGGCGACTGCTCCGCTCCCGATGCGATGAGCGCCGGCGGGCATTTCAACCCCGAGGGAGTCCCTCACGGCATGTATGCGCATCCGCCACACCACGCGGGAGACATGCCGAACCTGAAAGCCGACGACAAGGGTGAAGTGCATACCTCCTTCGAGGTCAGCTACCTGTCGGTCGGAAGCGGCGGCAGCGACGTGGCCGGCCGCAGCGTGATCGTGCACCGCGATCCGGACGACTACAAGTCCCAGCCGGCCGGCAATTCAGGGCCGCGCCTGGCGTGCGGCGTGATCGTCGAGAGCTGATTGGAGTGGTGGCCCCCCTTCAGGGAGAGGGGCCTCAAACCCGTTCGAACACCAGGTCCCACACGTCGTGGCCGAGCCGCTCGCCACGCGCATGGAACTTGGTCGGTGGCCGCTCGCACAACGGATTGGCCGGTATCGGGGCAAACCCGGGATGCAGGTTGCGCAGTTTCGGCTGCTGCGTCAGAACCTGCATCATCTGCTCCGCGTAGTGCTGCCAGTCGGTCGCGCAGTGGACAATGCCACCGTGCCGCAGCCGGCCGGACAGGCTATCGATGAAGGCCGGCGCGACCAGCCGCCGCTTGTGGTGCCGCGCCTTCGGCCAGGGATCCGGAAAGAAGATGTGAACGCCCGCTAGGGACTCAGGGCGCAGCATATCGCGGACGACTTCGACGGCGTCGTGCTCGACGATCCGCACGTTGGTCAGATTCAGCCGGGCCAGGTGCATTGCAAGCGAGCCGATGCCGGCCTCGAACACCTCGACCGCGAGAAAGCTCAGCTCGGGGTGCGCGGCGGCGATCGAGGCGGTGGTCTCGCCCATTCCGAACCCGATCTCCATCACCATGGGTGCGTCGCACCCGAAGCAGGCGGCCGGCTCGAACGGATCCGTGCGAAACGGCACCTGGTAGCGCGGAAAATCGACCTCGTACGCGCGTTGCTGGGCGCGGGTGACCCGGCCGCGCGCCGATCCGAACGAGCGGACCGTGCGAAGCCTGCGCGCCTGAGTCGGCTCCGGGTTGGTTCCGGGCATGGGGATGGAGGAGACTCCGGTGGGAACCGCCGAATGATCGCGACCGGCGATGACCGGCGTCAAGTCGGCGTTACGATTCGGTTCCAGGTCTTTTGTAGATCGCGCGGAGGGATGCCATGGAAACGGTCACGCGGGACAAGCTGGTATCGGACGTCAAGGACGTGTTGGACGATGTCGAGCAGCTGATGCGGCAGGCCGCATCGGCCGGCGGAGAACAGGCGGCCGAGTTGCGCAATCGTGCCGCCGATGCTCTCGAAAAAGCGCAGGACAAGCTGGAACGGCTGCAGCGCGACGCGATTTGGGCCACTCGCGAAGCCGCCGATGCGGCCGACAAGTGGGTTCATCAGAATCCGTGGAGCTCTATCAGCGCGGCCGCCGCAATCGGACTCTTGATCGGCGTTCTGCTGGGTCGTCGCTGAAAGCTGCGGCAGGGGCACCGGTGGGAGCACTGCGCACAGCGGCGAGAGCGGCCTCGTCCCTTCTGCTGGCGCGCGCCGAGTTCGCTGCCGTCGAGTTGACGCAGACCAGCGCCGATGCCCTGCGCTGGCTGCTGTGGGCTCTGGCGGCGACCTCGATGCTGGCGCTGACGCTGATCGCGGCGACCGCCACGATCGTGCTGGCACTGTGGGATTGGCTCGGATGGTTCTCGCTCGGGTTGCTGACGCTGGCCTACGCGATCGTGACCGCTTACCTGTTGGTCCGGCTGCGCCGGGAGCTTCGCAGCCGTCGGCCGCTGCTCGCACAGACGCTGGCCGAACTGAGCAAAGACCGTGAGGCGCTGTTCGGTCGGGGCGCCGACGCCGGGCCGGAGCCGAGGCCATGAACCGGCGTCGGGCGGACCGCAAGCTGCACCTTGAGCTTTTGCGCGCGCGTGCCGCGGCCAATCGGATCGAGCTGTCACTGGCGATGCACGACATTTCGCAGCGACTGGATCCGCTCAGGCGGGCCGCCGATTCGATCGGCTCGCTTGCCGGCGTGATCGGCAGCCGCCGTCGCGCGCTCAGATGGCTCGCAGTAGCGGCCGCCGCGCTCGCCCGCGCACGTTGGGTGCGGCAAGTGGTCGCAGGTGCAGCCACCAGGCTGCGTTCAAGCGCCGCGCCGCGCTCGCGCGCGTTTGCACTGACCGCGCTGGCGGCGGGCGCGGTCGCGCTGTTGATCCGGCGCGGTCGCGGCTCGCAGGCCCGGGACGCGACGACACAGGCCGGTCGCGGCGAGGAAACCGGCTAACATCGAGCCCGATGGCCATCTGGACCCCCGCCCCCCGGCACGTCGTTCTGGCGGTATTTCTGCTGTCGGCGCTTTACGTGCACTTGCGCGGCCGCGTTCGTTTCGGCCTGGTCCGCGCGCTGACCGACTTCACCGTGCTGCTGGCCCCCTACAACGCGATGATGTACGCGTTTTCGAAGGTCAGAACGTCGGCGTTCATCGATCCGTCGCAATTTCCCGACCTGGCGCCGCTGACGACGCATTGGCGCGAGATCCGCGACGAGGCCGCGCGCCTGAACGACGAGGGCTTCATCCGCGCCGCGGCCGGTTACACCGACATGGGCTTCAACTCGTTCTTCCGCACCGGCTGGAAACGCTTCTATTTGAAGTGGTACACCGTCGACTTGCCGTCGGCGCAGCGAATGTGTCCGCGCACGACCGAGCTGCTGAAGGCGATCCCGAACGTGAAGGCCGCCATGTTCGCCTCGTTGCCGCCCGGGGCTCGCCTGGTTCGGCACCGCGACCCGTATGCCGGCTCGCTGAGGTACCACCTCGGTCTGATCACGCCCAACAGCGACCAGTGCTACATCGTGGTCGACGGCGAGCGGTATTTCTGGCGCGACGGCGAGTCGATGATGTTCGACGAAACATATATCCACCACGCCGAGAACACGACCCAGATGCAGCGCGTGATCCTGTTCTGCGACATCGAGCGCCCGCTGAAGAGCGGCGCGATGACCGCCATCAACCGATGGTTTGCGCGCAACGTGATGAAGGCCTCGGCGTCCCAGAACGTCGAAGGTGAAAAGCTCGGCGTCCTGAACCGGCTGTTCGGCGGCTTCTACCAGTTGCGTCTGCGCGCCAAACAGCTCAAGGCCCGCAGCCGCACCGCCTACTACCTGTTGAAGTGGGCCCTGCTGGGCGGGCTGATTTATCTGGTGTTCGTCTAGCCCGTCGCAGCCCGAATTTGATCCAGCGGTGAGGCGCCTCGCGGCCGGTGAGCGCCCTGATCGCGGCGGCCCACCGGCTCTCGACATGCGGTTCCGCGCTAGTGCGAAGCGGCGCTGGTCACCGCGTCAACGAAGCTCTTTCCGTTCGGCGTTCCAAGGCCGGTGACGTTGTCCCAACCTTCCGACGTGGTCAACGACGTGTCGGTACCGAAGGTCAGCACGAACCAACGCGTTGAAAACGGGCTGTTGTAAAGGGCGCTGTAGAACTCGAAATCCTCGGTGTTCTGCAACGGCTGAGCCAGATCAGAGGCGGACAAGCGCGTCGTCCCTGCAGTTGTATGGATCCTTCCGCGCACGTTGTGCTCGGACCCGACGGGAACGATGTCCGTGATCGCGCTGCCCGGCAGCTGGTACAGCAATTGCGCGGCCTGGCCCAGCGCCTCGCCGGCGCTCTGATTGGCGATGGCCCACAATGCCGAGAACATCGGGCAGGCCAGACTCGTGCCCCCGACCACCCCGACCAGAGGGCCGGCCGGCCCGCCGCAACTGCTGCCGTCGCAGACGAACTCGGCCCCGGTGTACGGATCGGCCAGGAACGCAATGTCGGGTACCCGGCGACCGTTTCCGGGCAGCCCGGACTGGTAGCCGGGCTTGGCATAAACCGCGCTGGTACCGCCGCCCGCGCCGAACTGGAAGCCCAGTTGCAGCGGGGGAACGACCGGCGTGCTCCCCTGCGCAATCGTGTTGACGATCCGGGTCAGGTTGGTGCCCCAGCCCGTCTGAAACAGAATGTTGTTGTTTGCGTCCAGTGCAAGGCTGGTCCCGCCTATGGCCGTTGACCAGGGAGAATCGGCTGGCGTACTGACGCCGAACAAGGCGAGATTCGGGGTGAAGCCGCTGGGATTGGAGTCGCCCCCATCGCCCGACGAATAGTGCACCGAGATCCCGCGGGCGGCGGCCAGGCGGTTCAGACGGTTCCAGGTCGTTTGCAAGCCGGCCGGCACGTCAGCTTCGGCCTCGCCGTAGCTGTTCGAGATCACGTTGCCCAGATGGTGCCGGATCGCAAACAGCACGGCCGCCTGCAGGTCCGAGTCGTTCGACGTGGGGGCGATCACCAGCGCGATTTTCGCGTTCGGTGCCACCGAATGGACCCACTGGACATCGAGCGATGTCTCCGTCGCCCACCCCGTGTCGGGCGCCGGCGGCGGTCCCCCCGGGTAGTACACCTGAAAGTTCGCAGCCGTCAGATCAGGCAGTCCATAGACCTGCGAAAAGATCTCGGAGTCCTGCGCGATGGTCGGCGAGCCGATCGCATCGACGATCACGACCGTCTGTCCGGCGCCATCCAGCCCGGCACCGTACAGGCTGTTCAATCCATACGCGGTCTGGACTTCGCTTGGCTGGTATCCACACGGGGCCAAAGTTCCGAGCGCCGTATTGGTGATGTCCTGGCCGTATCGATTGCCCGAGTAGGTGGCCGTTGGCAAGCCGCCGTTGGTGGTGAAGGTCTGCGTCTGAGGCGACCGTATGCACTGCGATGAAAAGAAAAAGCCGTTGGTGCCCACCGCGAGCGGCCGCGCGGCAATGACCGAACCGGTGTCCGGATCGATCGGTCGAACCAGGTGGGGTTGCATGGCATGCTCGGACAGACCGCTGACCGCCGCAACCACGGAACCTGCGGGCTCTTCGACCGTCGGATCGCTGGTGTTGGACCGGAACGTGCGCCCCCGGCCCTGGAACTGGTGCAGCTGAACCCGGAACGCGTTCTGGATGTCGTGCGCCGAGCCTTCCACCTGCACGTACAGATTGTGTTCGCCAACGGCCGAAATCGTCAGGTGGTTCTTCAATGCGAACTGCTGCACGGCCGCCAGATCCGCGGCGGTTGGTGCCAGATTCGCCTTGAATGCGTCGGCGCCGAGCCAGCGATGAAAATTGGGCGAGCTCTTGTCGTACATCTGCTGGACCTGCTGATCCATCGTGCTGCTCTCGTTCTGGGAACGGAGCCAGAGCGTCAGGCGGATCGTCGCCGCGGCGTCGACCGGACCGAGGTCCCTGGCCTGCCGGATCGTGGCCGGCGTGCTGTCCGCGATCACCCGCGCGCTGGCGGATTGAGTGGTCGCGGCGCCGCCGATTACGCACGCCGCGACGGCAAGTAGAGCGGCCCCGCGCAAACTACCCCTGAGTCCGAAACGCGATGTGACCCGCGCTCCAAGGTGCTTTTGAGTGGTCATCAGATTCTCCTCGACAGATCGAAGGTGCCGATTCCTCGGCCGAAACCGCTTCGGCGCTCGATGCGCGGCAGGCTACGCCCACCGGTTATGCGCGACAACCACAAGTAACTTATGGGGAAGCAAGCTGAGAGGGCCGTTTTACTTGGCGTTCACATCTGATGCGGCGCGGTCTCTTTCGCCCCGTTGGGTCCACGGTTTTCAGCAAAGCGCTGCCGGTGGTCTCAAGACCTCACAACAGGCACCGCCGAGCATTGGCGAGGGGTTTTCTCCAACGTATAGTGCCGCCATTCTCAACGAGTTGAGTCCGCCGATTGAACCGGAAGAGCCCGGGCGGACACAAACGTGCGCGGGCTCTAAGCGTTGGGAGGGGAACATGTCGAAGAGTCGCATTTCGGCGGCTGTTCCGGCCTCGACCGCATTAAGGTTCGTCGAAAAGCAACCCAAAAGAACCAACCGGAGGCTAGATCATGAGGGCAATGATATTTACGGCCGTCGCCGCACTGCTACTTTCCCCAGCGGCCGTCACGGTCGCGCAAACGAGCTACTACTTTCAGTCGCACTACGCCAAGCTCAATGCGTCCGGGGACGACAGTCCCGGGGCGCGCGCCGGTTACGAGTACGACAACCGTGCGTTCCCGGCGCCCCACGTGCACTATTCTCAGCACCGGCGGGCCGCGGCCGCATTCGACGTGCTGCAAAACGCGCCATCGCAGCATACGGCGAGCTGGACCGAGCTGGGTCCGTTCACCCCGGTCGAACCCGCACCTTTGACGTTCTCCGGGCGCCAGGCGATCACCTCGGGCAGGATCACCGCGCTCGCGATATCGCATCGATGCGTGTCGGGCGACTGTCGCCTGTTCGTCGGCGCGGCCGGCGGCGGGGTCTGGGTCACCGCCGATGCCATGGCGTCGACGCCCACATGGACAAGCGTCAACAACGGCATTCCAACCACCGCCATTGGCTCGCTGCTGATCGATCCGACCGATTCGTCCGGCCAGACTTTATATGTTGGAACCGGCGAAGGGAACGGCTCGAGCGATTCCGAAGCGGGCCTTGGCCTGTACAAGTCCACTGACGCCGGCCAGACCTGGTCGCTGGTCCCGGGAAGCCTTGCCGTGGCCCACGACCGCTCGGTCGCGGGGATCGCGGTGGACCCGCGGGATGGCCAACACATCTTCATCGGTACAGCCGTGGCGCGGCATGGAGCTTCTGCGGTCAACGGCGGCCGCTTTACGCCACCCAATGCGCCGACCGTCGGCCTGTACGAGTCCCATGATGGCGGCGCCACGTTCACGCTCGCGTTCAGCGTTCCGAGCGATGCGGTGAATCCGGCGTCCGCAAATGGGAGTGACTTTTTCCGCGGCGGGGTGACCCGGATCGCGGTCGATCCGAGCTCGCTCGGAGAGCAAGGCTCGACCCGGATTTACCTCTCAGTGTTCGACTATGGTCTTTACAGAACCGCAGCCGCAGGTGGCTACGAGCAGGTGTTTTCTTCCGCCGGCGCAGGCGCAGTAGGCACTTCGTCCACGTCGCGCACCGAATTTGCCCTGGCTGCCCGGGAAGACGGCTTGCGCATTTACCTGGGCGACACCGGAACTGGTGCCGCGGACTTCTACCGGGTCGACAACGCCAATGTGCCGGCCGCGGCGTTGACCAGCGCCGGAGTCAACAGCGGCTGGATCAAGCTGTCGAATTCCACCCCGGGCACGCCCGGATTCGGCTCGTACAACTTCTGCATGGGGGGGTCCAGCCAATGCTGGTATGACATGTATGTCGTTTCACCGCCGGGGCGTCCCAACACCGTGTACATCGGCGGTTCGTTGCGGTATTCGGAATTGCTCGGCCCGTCCAACGGACGCGGGGTGCAGCGGTCGATCGATGCGGGCGTGCACTTCACCGACATGACCAACGATACGCAATCGCCGCCGTATGGCATGCATCCGGATCAGCACGCCGCCGTGTTCGCGCCCGGCCATCCCGACATCGGGTTCTTCGGATCGGACGGCGGCCTGGTACGCACCAG
>Ga0137418_10000135_pt1 | contig 54840 bp, 47 predicted proteins | sample CZODoug3_1_2_16f_FD_122242 | JGI IMG/M metagenome (GOLD analysis project Ga0137418, IMG submission 122242) | Vadose zone soil fungal communities from Angelo Coast Range Reserve, California, USA - CZODoug3_1_2_16fungal (Hybrid Assembly) | ecosystem: Environmental > Terrestrial > Soil > Vadose...
CGGTAGCGCCGAACGTCTTTGTTGAATTCGCGAAGACCGGGCACCCGTTCGCAACCGGGACAAATATCCATGACCGGGAAGAAGACGCGGTGCTCAATAACAATCGACATGCCACCTGCGTGGACTGCCACAACCCGCACGGCTCGCTGCCAGTGACATCGTTTGCGGCACCTCCGGCAATTCGTCCCTCGCAAACCTCGGTGGTGGGAATCAGCGCGTCGGACGGACAAACGGTCTTGACTCCAGCCGTGAACCAGTACGAAAACTGTCTGCGCTGCCATGGGGCCAGCGCTGGAAAAGCGGCGGACACGAAATTCGGATATTTGCCGGTTTGGATCGCATCCGCGGGCGATCCGTTGAACATCATCCCTCAATTCAGTGCCTCCGCCACTTCCAGCCACCCTGTGACTCACGACCGAAGCAGTTCGCTGCCCCAGCCAAGTCTGCGTGCCCAGATGTTGAATCTGGATGGAACCACGCCCGGGCGCAGCATGGGTGACCGCATCCTCTGCACTGATTGTCACAACAGCGACGACAATCGGGAATCTGGCGGCACCGGAGCCAATGGTCCGCATGGATCGAAATATCCGCACCTGCTCGAGCGTCACTACGAGTTCAGCCAGGCAGCGGCGCCCGGTCAGCTGATTGCGAACCTGTTCCCCAGTCCCGACCTGACCGTGAACGGGCCGTACGCACTGTGCGCCAAGTGCCACGACCTCAGCCAGATTCTCGCGAATACCAGCTTCAGCGAACACGCCAGGCATATGAATGATGGCTTTTCGTGCTCCACCTGCCACACGGCGCACGGAATTGGAGGGCAGAACGGCAGCATCTCGGGCGAAAGGCTGGTGAACTTCGACGCCAATGTCGTGGCGTCGAACGCGGGGGCACCCGTTTCCTACAGCCGCGCCTCCAACTCGTGCAGCTTGACTTGTCACAACCACGCGCACCAGCTGTCCGCGAACTCATCGCTCAGGCGCTCCACAGGGAAATAGCATGCCGATGTTTCTGAAAACAGAGGTGGCGATGGGCGGCACCCCGCGTTGCGCGCTATCCATTTCGGCTCCCAGGCCGCTCGAATACCGTTGCCCGGAGCAGACCAAACACCACACACAAACAATACAGATTAGGAGAGTAAGTGATGAAAAGACTGTTTCTGGCAATCTTGCTCATGGCTTCGGTCATGTCCTTGATGTGCTTGGCTGACGATCTGACGGACGATCCCACCTTCAAGGCGAAGTGCGTCATGTGCCACGGCGCAGCAGCCGAAGGCAGAGAGAAAATGAAGACTCCGCCGATGAAGGAAAAGGCCGGTAAGAACGAAGCCGATCTGCTCAAGGCAATCGAGAACGGCAACGACAAGCAAACGCCGAAAATGCCTCCGTTCAAAGACAAGTTGACGGCCGAGCAGATCAAAACGCTCGTCTCCGAGATCAAAGCGCTGAAATAAGGAGCCGGCCATAGCCCACAAGATCCCTCCCCCCTCCCCCCGTATAAGGCTGGTTCGACATGATGTTTCTTGCTCCTGCGAGCGACATCATGCAGAGAGTGTCCCATGGCGCAAATCGGAAGCTTCGTGCTTCTCCTGGCTCTGGTCCTGAGCGGCTACTGTTTTGTCGCCGGGATCGTTGCCCTGGTTCGGGGGGGCCGGACTCGGAACGAATCGGAGAAACCGCCCGACGCGCGGGATCGCGATCTGCCCGCGCCCTATAAGTTCGCCGTTCTGTGGTCGGGGCAGGAAGGCTCGCTGCTTTTCTGGTCGCTCTTGCTGGCAGCCTATGGCCTTGTGCTCCGGTGCCAACACAAAACCGATCAGAGGTTGTTTGCCCATGCATCGGTCGTGATCGCTGCCGTCCAGCTATTTTTCTTGTTGCTGCTGAATTTTGCCGCGCATCCGTTCGCTCAAATGCAAGGCAGGTTGCCCAACGACGGCAGTGGACTGAATCCGCTTCTGCAGGGTGACCAGTCCTGCGCAAGCGCAGCCGGCTCCAGTGGGCGGCCGGTGGAGGCCGGTATCGTCCCCGCTGCGTTGAGGGGCTTTCGGGAGCCGAATGCGATTCCCTTTCGGCCGTGCGGGTTTTGCGGGACTCTTGCTTTCGGCGAGCCAAGTCCTCGACCTCGGTCACCCTTACTCTGCCGGACGGTCTTCGGTTGTTCATTCGACTCCATCAGCTCCCACGAGTCTTGTCAATCACTTGCAGCCATTTTAGAGACCACCGCGACGGATGGAGGTTCGCCAGAATCCAAGATTGGTTGGTCAAAATGCCCGTGACTTACTCATCCATTTCTGTTGGATCTGGCCTTCAAGAAGCTTGCCTAACATCTACTTGCAATTTCAGGGAGAATGCCCAACAATCTACCCTCCCTCTGTCGCCAGCTAACTTTCCCAGTGCATGGAAAAAATAGTAATTAGCAGCACCGAGATAGCGGAAACCGGTACTCCTCCCGAGCAGCCTGTCCGTCTCGAACCGAAATTGCCGCCCGCGGTACCGTGGTGGGCCAAGCTCGCGCTGAGCCCGCTCGTGATTTTCCTGCCTCTGCTTTGCCTGGTGGCGCTGGTTTTGCGCGTGGCCATGCGGGGACTTCCGCCCCGGACCCGGTTTGCCTGGACTGGCCTGCTCGCCACCTTACTGATCATCAGCGGTCTGCTCACCTCGGTCGCGGCTGTGCTTCTGCTGACGTTGCACCCGGTGCCATCCCTGGTGAGTGGGGGCCTCGCCGATCTCGATGAACGGACCGACTTTCCCACGTTGCCGATGAGTGCGCCCATGTCGGCCAAGCAGGTTTCGGAAAATCTCAAGCCGTTGGTATCGGTGATGTCGCCTGCGCGGCGAACCTGGTTTACCAACCAGGAAGCTCCGAGCGCCAGCTTCGGAGCTGGCATGTTGCTCGAAGCCAACACAGATGGTTATCTGTTCGTGACCGCACGCCATGTGGTGGATGGTATGGGCTGGAAGTCGAATCGCGGGGACCGCGACGTGCTGGTCGCGATGGCCTCTGGAACCTGGGGCGAGGGACAGGTGATCGCCCGTCACAAAGCCCTCGATCTCATCCTGATATGGGTAAAGCGCGAGTCCGGTCAGGGCGATTTCGTGCAGCCCATCGCTCGACCCGCGGAAGTTGTGGACGGTGAAACCGTCTTCGTGATCGGTCATCCCGAAGGTCTTCGCTTCACTCTCAGCACCGGAATCATCTCCCGCACGGATCGCAACCTGTTCCAGATGTCGGCACCCGTGAGCCCCGGGAACAGTGGCGGACCGGTCTTCGACGACAAAGGCGAACTGGTCGGGATCGTCACGTCCATGGTCGACAAGCAGATGGACCCGAATGCGGAAAACCTCAATTTTGCCGTGCGAGCGGATGCCCTCCTGGAGGACTCCGATTGGGATTTCGTCGGCAAGGGTGAGAAACGTTTGTCAGACTTTCTCGCCAAAGGCACCGATCGCGGAAAAGACCTGCAAGAGGTGCGCCACTAGTCAAGCGAAGGAAGGAACAGGAACCGATTAGGACATGGCCACGATCAACGTTACGGTGTACGACTCGACCGAGAACAAGCGCGTTCCCGTAGAACTTCCCAATGATGCTCCCTGCAACAAGATCATCGCGGTGCTGGTGGAAAAACTCCGCCTGCCCACCCACGGTCCCGACGGCGCTCCGCTGAGCTACAAGTTTCACCACAAGAACTCCGGACGACAAATCCAGGACGCCCAGACTCTGGCCGATGCCCAAGTGCAGGACGGAGACATTCTCCGCCTGCAGCCCGAAATCACGGCAGGACGAGAGTGAGAACGCCCGCATGGCGCCTACCTTAAAGGGCGATCTTCAGGAAGACCGGTTCAGCCGCATGCGGCTGATCCCCTGGTGGGATCAGGCGAAGATCGCCAAGTGCCGCTTGCTGGTGGTCGGCGCCGGTGCTCTCGGGAACGAAATCCTGAAAAATGCTGCTCTGCTCGGGTTCCGCAAAATCGTGGTGGTCGATCTGGACCGCATCGAGGAGTCCAACCTCTCCCGCACCGTGCTCTACCGCAGCCATGATGTTGGCAGGTTCAAGGCGGAAGTGGCGGTCCGCGCTTACGGCGACCTGGCGCCCGACGCAACCGTCCAACCCCTGGTCGCGAATGTGGTGCACGGCATTGGACTGGGCGTGTTCGAGTGGAGCGATCTCATCCTGGCCGGGCTCGATAATCGTGAGGCGCGGTTGTGGATCAACCGTGCTGCGTGGAAAGTGAACCGGCCGTGGATTGACGGTGCGATCGAAGGCATCAATGGCGTTGCGCGCGTCTTCCTGCCAGGCGTGCCGCCCTGTTACGAATGCACTTTGGGAGAGGTCGACTGGAATCTGCTTCAAAAACGCATGTCGTGCAACCTGTTGGTTCTCGAACAGGACAATGAAGGTAAGGTCCCTACGACTCCGACGATTTCTTCCATCATTGCCGGTCTCGAAGTGCAGGAAGCGGTGAAGCTCATCCACGGACTGCCAACCCTGGCCAGCAAGGGCTATGTTTTTGAGGGCTTGCACCATTCCTCCTACGTGGTCGAGTACACCGAAAATGCCGAGTGCATGAGCCACCACACGGTGCCGGAGATCATCCATCTGCCGGAGAGCGCTCGGGACTTGACGCTGCGACAACTCCGCGAGCGAGCGCAGCACGATCTTGGTTCCCACGATGTCGCGATTGAATTCAGCCGAGACGTCATTCATAAGTTCTGGTGTCCGGTGTGCGGCCGGGAGGAGGAGCGGTTCGCTCCGGCGGGCAGCATTCGCTTTGAAGCCGCCAAATGCCCGGCGGATGGCCAACTCAGGACGGTGGAGGTTCTCCACAGCTACGCTGGAGGCCAGGAACTCGGAGAACGCCGATTGGATCAACTCGGCCTGCCACGGCTCGACCTTTTTACTGCTCGTGGCGGCGAGCGCGAAATAGGCTACATTCCCTTTGGCGACGCCGAACAAATTCTTGGGCGAGCCGTGCAGGAGGAGGCCGCCGGGTGAGCCGCAAGTCGAAAGCACAAGATCAGCCCGTGCTGCGGATCGACAGCGAAGTCGTCCGCCAAATCCGACAGCACGCCCGCTCGGAAAACAAGACCGAAGTCTGCGGCGTGCTCATTGGCCGGGAAACCGGGGAAGGCATCGAGATCGCGGCCTGTATTACTGGAGTCAAGGCCACCCAGGGCGGAGCGCACGTCACCTTTACCCAGGACACCTGGGAGCACATCTACAAGATTAAGGACAAGGAGTACCCGAACGAGCGCATCCTCGGCTGGTACCACTCCCATCCCGGCTTCGGGGTGTTTCTCTCCGATCAGGACACCTTCATCCACAAGAACTTCTTCTCATCCCCGCGCCAGGTGGCCTGGGTGTACGACCCGCATTCCGACGAGGAGGGATGTTTCGCATGGCAGGAGAACCGGATCGTGCGGCTGACGCGCATCGATATCGTAGACCAGCGGGGAGGCGAGCGAGCCGAAGACACCAACAAGCCAGAGCCGGTTCTTGCCGGTGACGCCCCCGACGATTCCTCTGCCAAGATCCGGGTCGAGTCGATTGAACGCGCTCCTGTTTCCGACGAAGACTCCCTGCAACGCCTGGTCGGAGCCGTGCTCAGCCACCTCTCCGTCCTGTTGCTCGGGTTCGCGATCGCCTACTTCCTGTTTCCAAAGGTGCTGGTGATGGCGGTCCCGGTCGACCCGCGAACCGGTATGCCTGTGGGTCCCATGGTTGAAGTCCCGGCCAAAACGGGCATGGATTTGCTCCGATCGGCTCCCCAGAACAGTGAAGACAAGAACCATGGCCCAGCGAAGCCTCCGGGGGCGACCGGCAGCCCGGCGAAGGAGGGGGATGTCCAACACTGATCACCAGGACGCCATCAAGATTACGCTGGATGACCTCTCCCGGGTGAAGGTTCAGGAAGCGGGCGGGGGACCGATTCTTCCCGCCTCCCCCGGAAGCAAGTCTTACGGCACGATCACGGATGCTGCCGAGCAGGGTCCCGTTGTTCGAGACGAACGCGGCAGCATCCTGTTGCAGGGTTGGTTCTACCTCGGGCTCTCGGGACTGCTCGGTGCAGTCGCCGGCTGGGCCATCGCCGAGCCGGGTTTTGTCGATGGCTCCCAAGGGGGGGCTCGTTGGGGTAATTTCTGGCTCATTCCCATCATTCTCACCCTGATGTGCCTCGGGTTCGGTATCGCCGAAAGCACCGTGGAACGCTCCCTCAAGAAAGCGCTGCTCCGGGGTGTGCTCTCGCTCCCGCTGGGAGTGCTTTTGGGGTTCGTCTTCAACATCCTCGGCGAAGTGGTCTACGCAGTGCTTATGAACATAAGCGTGGATCTGGGCGCTCATTCGGAACGGAATCCTGCGCTCTGGATCGCTCGTGGCCTTGCCTGGTCGGCATTCGGGGCTGCAGGGGGCGTCATCTACGGAATTGTGGGCCAGTCCTCCAAGAAGGGAACCTACGGGGTGATGGGCGGAATGATAGGAGCAGCGATCGGGGGCATGATCTTTGATCCCATCGCGCTCCTGACCCACGTGGGCAGTGTGAGCCGGGCCGTAGGTTTCGCACTCGTCGGGCTGTCGACCGGAGTGGGCATGGGCCTGGTAGAGAGTGCACTCAAGAATCGCTGGCTCTACGTCCTGTCGGGGCCACTGGCGGGAAAGCAATTTATCCTCTACAAGCCACGGACAACTGTGGGAAGCAGGCAGCAGTCCGACATCTACCTGTTCAAGGACTCCAACATTCTCCCCGAACATGCGACCTTCGAATTGACCGGTTCCCGCGTGCAGGTTCGTGCCGTGGGTCCGGTATATCTGGCAGGGTCGGCGATTCAGTCACGGGTGCTTCAGGATAACGACCTCCTGCAGATCGGCCGCTACTCGTTCCGCTACAAGGAGAAGCAGCGGTCATGACCGGTACGGTCTGTCCTTATTGCCGGGCAGCGATCGACACGGCGGTCGAGGAGCATCTCAGCTGCGCGGGTTGTGATACGCAGCATCACTCCGATTGCTACGCGGAGAATGGCGGCTGCACCGTGTTCGGCTGCCGCTGCGCTCCCGCGGAGGAGCCCAAGCTGAGCATTGCCGCGCCCGATCTGGCGCATGCCGCTCTGCCATCGAGTGTGCGGCCCTACTCTCCGCCACCTCCGCCGCCCCCGCCGATACCCGGAGCTCCGGTGCAGGAAGTTGAGGAACCCAGCGTCGAAGAATTGGGCGCGAGCGTCGTTCCTTCCATCTTCGGTCCGTACTATAGCGAAACTGAACCCGTCCACGAGCCCAAGAGTCGCACTGGATTCATCCTGCTGGGCGCTCTGCTCGGGGCTTTCGGTGCGCACAACTTTTATGCCGGCTACAAAAAGAAAGCGCTGGCGCAGCTGGCGATCACCGTTGTGACCCTGGGATTCGCTGGCCCCATGAGCTGGATCTGGGCCATCATCGATGTCTGCACGATCGATTGCGACAACTATGGAGTGAACTTCACATCGTAGGAGCCATTTTGCATGGACTATCTGGTGAAGCGGGGCGATCAAAGTTTCGGTCCATACACCCTTACCGACCTGCAGCGCTACGTGCAATCGGGCAACATTCTGCCCGAAGACCTCGCGCAAAGCGAAGGCATGAGCGACTGGGTGCCGGTGCGGCAGGTCCTGGGGGATATCCCCGTGGCCCCGCTTGCTCCCGCGACGCCTGCCGTTACTCCCCCCGCGGTCGAACTCGTTCCGCTCCCGCCGAACCTGCACTGGGCCTTGGTGCTGCTGCTGGACGCCGTCACTCGAAATCTCTTCAACCTGATTTGGGCGCTGGTGCTCGCCAATTGGGGGCGCAAGCTGTGTGGGAATAACAAGCCGATGGTCCTGGTGGCCATGTACCCCGCCGGCATTATCACGGGAATGATTGCGGCAGCGGTGACTGGGTCTACGGCGCTCAGCGGAGTCTTTATTTTCGCCGGACTGGTCGTCTATCTGTTCGGGATCTTCTCCATCCGCGAGGCCGTCGAGGACTATTACAACTCCATCGAGAACATCGGCCTCACGCTGAGCGGACCAATGACGTTCTTCTTCAGTACCATTTATCTGCAGTACCATGTGAATCGCTTGGCTCGTTGGAAGAAGACGGGCGTGCTCTCCTGAGGAGATATTCTGACTTCCATGCTTTCGCCGCGCACACGCCGTCTCATACTCGAGGAGCAGGCCCTCGAACAGCGCCTGCGCAACTGGCCCCGCATCCAGATCACCGGGAAAGCCGGGATGCCACCCGAGATGTACCGCTGCACCTACAAGATTCGAGGGCTCTATGTGGCCGGATCGGGAGAAATACTGGAGCGCGACACGCACGTGCTGGAAGTAAGCCTGTCACTCGGCTACCCGCGGCGCGCGCCTCAATGCCGAATGCTCACTCCTGTTTTCCATCCCAACTTTGATGATTCGATGGTCTGCATCGGCGATTTCTGGGCCGCTGCTGAAGGCCTTGATGACCTCATCATTCGCATCGGTCGCATGATTGCCTACCAGGAATACAACACCAAGAGCCCCTTGAATGGTCTGGCGGCGAAATGGGCCGCGCAGAATACCCACCTGCTCCCGGTGGATGCGCGCACCATCGCCCCGCCCACCGGGCACGAGGCAGAGTCGCAGCAACCCCCAGTCGAGACCATCGTCACAACCATCCCGGCCCCGCCGCCCCAGGCGGGTAAGGTGGAGAGAGGAGCCGACCCGTGGTCGGAGAAGATCGTTATCGAGTGAGCGGGGCTCACCCTGACCCCGGTCTGCCAGGTTCCCATTTGTCAGCCTTGGCCCATCCGCACCGCGCGCAGCCGGTCGACCGCCACGGCGACGACAATAATCACCCCAATAATGATCTCCTGAATGTAGTTCGGCCATCCCATCAGCTGGCAACCGTTTCGCAGGAAGGCCATGACCAGCGCGCCGATCATTGATCCCAGGATGCTGCCCTCGCCCCCGTTCAGGCTTCCACCCCCGATCACGACGGAAGCAATAACGTCCAGCTCGACGCCCACCGCGACGGTCGGATCACCCTGGCGCAGGCGTGACATCTGCACAATCCCGGCCAGCCCGAAAAACAATCCACCCACCGAGTAGATCCACAATTTGAGCCGGTCCGTACGGATACCGCAGGCGCGAGCCGCGCCCTCATTCGAGCCGAGCGCGAAAACCCGTCGCCCGAAGACCGTCCGGCGCAGAATCAGTGCCATCAGAATCGCGAGCGCGAGCGCGATCCAGACGCCCGGCGCGAAAATCATCCAGCTGCGTGCCGGGAACGAGGTGGCCAGCTCGTTCAGCCAGGTGCGGGGAATGTTGACAGTCTGCTGGTCGGCAACCCACTTTGCGACTCCACGAGCCACACCCAGCATGCCAAGCGTCGCAATGAAGGGCACCACCTTCAGACGGGTAATCGCGAGGCCGTTGACAAAGCCAACGAGTGCCCCTACCACCACCCCGGAGATCAACGCAGCGAAAGGAGGCCAACCCGCCTGCAGTGCGATGGCGGCGGTCACCCCTGACAATGCGACCACCGAGCCCACGGAAAGATCAATGCCGCCGCTGATGATGATCACCGTCATGCCGATCGCACTTAGAGCGACGATGACAGTCTGCGTCAGCACAATGCGCAAGTTGTTGGCCGAGAGGTAGCGCCCGGGATTTCCGCTGATGGTCGCGAAGAACACGATCACGACCGCGAGCCCGAGAAAAGGCCCCAGGGCTCGCAGCCACTGGCGGGCGGCCGATCGGCTGGATCCGGTTGCCACTACCGATGACGTGGATGCTGTGGTGTTCATGCTTTCAGGCTTGCCTCCCCCTGGGATCCGCAGACGAGCCAATCGCAGCTTCCAGCACGGACTCCGGAGTCCATTCTCCAACCGGGCGCGCCCCTGACAGCACGCCCCGCACCATCACGGCCAGGCGGTCGCAGATGCCGAAGAGCTCAGGCAAATAGGAGCTCACGACCAGCACCGACTTGCCGGAGGCAGCCATTTCCGCGATCGCTTCATAGATCTGTGCCTTGCTGCCCACGTCCACACCCCGGGTGGGCTCGTCCATGAGAATGATGCTGGCCCCCTGGTGCAGCATGCGGACCATCGCGATCTTCTGCTGATTCCCGCCCGACAGGGTGAGCACGCGCGCTTCCGGCCCCTTCGTCTTGACGCCCAGCTTCTGAATCCAGGTCTTCGTCTGTTTTGCCTGAAGATCAAGATCAATCCACGACCAGCTTGAGCAGGACGAGAAGTTGGTCATCGTCACGTTGTCGGCGACCGAAAGCGTCAGGGCCAAGCCCTCTCCTTTGCGGTCTTCGCTCAGATACCCCACTCCCCGGGCCATCAGCCATTGCAGCTTGGAGCGAGACTTTCGGGCGGTAAGCGGATCCTTGCCGACGACGATCTCCCCGGTTTCCGCCGGCAACAGCCCAAGCAGGCTGCGCACCATCTCGGTGCGCCCTGAACCGATCAGGCCGGCGATGCCCAGCACCTCCCCGCGATACAGCTGGAAACTTGCCTCGCGAACCGCCGGCGGAGAGCTTAGATGCCGCACTTCGAGAGCGAGTTCCTTCGTCCGGCTGGGCATCCGGTGGGGGTACATGTTTTCCACGGGCCGCCCCACCATGGCGGTGATAATGTCCGCATCGGGCACATCTTTGAGAGTCCCGGTCCATACGCTGGCCCCGTCGCGCAACACCGTGAAGCGATCACAGATCTCGCGCACTTCCTCCAGGAAATGGCTGATATAGATCACGCTAATTCCCGCAGCGCGCAGCCGGCGGATCGAAGCGAACAGGCGATCGACGTCGGAGCGCTGCAGGCTGCTGGTGGGCTCATCCATCAGGATCAGCTTCGGATTCTGTGCGAGCGCGCGGCTGATCTCCACGACCTGCTGGGCCGCGAGGGAAAGATCGGCGAGACGGCGACCGGGCGCGATCGCGGGCTGCTCGAAGTCGCGCAGAACCTCGAGAGCGCGCCGCTCGATGGCTGCTTGATCGACCCATCCTAGGTGCGCGGGTTCCGTACCCAGCAGGATGTTCTCCGCCACGGAGAGGTGCGGACACAGCGAAAGTTCCTGATGAATGTGCGCGATTCCCCGGCGACGGGCGCCGTCCGGGCTGGACGGACGATACTCCCGGTCCTCGAGCCGCATTGTGCCCGCATCCGGCGAGAAGGCCCCCGAGAGGATGTTCAGGAGTGTGCTCTTGCCCGCGCCGTTCTCGCCGATCAGCGCATGAACTTCGCCTTTGCGGACTTCCAGGTCCACACCGACGAGCGCCTGGGTCGCTCCGAAACTCTTTCGAATCCCATTCAGTTGCAGTCGCGTCAAGAGCCCCCCAGGTACTTGGCGAGCGGTGGATGCAAAAGCCGTTGGGCATCGGGCGTGTCCAGATTCTCCGGCGTTACCAAGGTCGCCCCGGTATCGACCCGTTTCTCAAACGGTTTGTGTTGCAGACAGTTCACCATCGTCTCCACGCCAAGCTCTCCCATGCGGAAAGGATCCTGGACGACGACGCCTTGCATCTGACCGCTGTGCATCGCTTCGATGAAGGCGGCGTTGGTATCGAAGCCGAGGAAAACTACTTTGCCCGCCTTGCCGATGTCTTCAAGCGCGAGCAGCATCCCCGCCGTGGAGGATTCATTGGGCGTGAAGATGCCCTGTACCTCGTCGGCGTACCGGGTGAGCAGATTTTCGGAGGCGCGCTTGGCCGTGTCCCGGGTAGGTCCCGCGTATTGGTTGGAGGACAGTAACTCGATTTTTGGATAGGCCTGCTTGATCCGGTCGACAAACCCATCTTCGCGCGCCTGTGTGCTGGCCGAGCCCTCCTGATACCGCAACACCAAAACCTTGCCGGCCCGCTCTAGCAATTCGCCCATGCGGTCGGCAGCCAGCCCTCCACCTTTATAGTTGTCGGTCGCAACGAAGGCCACGATCTGATCGCTGTCCAGTCCCGAATCCACCACCACCGTCGGAATGCCCGCTCGGGCGGCTTCTTCCACCGGACGCACCAGCGCGTGGCTGTCAAAAGGGGCAAGCACGATGCCCTGCACGCCCTGGGCAACGAAACCTTCGACGACCTGGGTCTGCTGCTCGCGGTCATCCTCGCGCAGGGGACCCTTCCAGATGATCGCGACCTTGATCCCCTTGGCGGCCAGGTCCTGCACTGCTTTCACCGCGCCGGCGTGGATCGACTTCCAATACTCATGGGTCGAGCCCTGAGGAACCACCGCAAGGGTCAGGGTGCCGTCGGTGCGGTCACGCTGATTGCAGCCGAAGCATGCGATGAGCAGGGCCAGGACAAGGGCCAGAACCCGGCAGGTTCTCACTTCAGCCACCTGGCAACAGAACAATGCGGGACCGACACTAGAGTCTCGTCTCCTGCAGAAAAACGATTCTTCCTAACTTGTCGCGGAAGCGCATTGTACACCGAGAAGCGGGAGGATTCAGGAGGTGAAAATGGCCTTCGTCGCTCCATACACGCGCCGGTAGGCCGCATAGGAAGCATTCATGATGGCTGCGATCTCAGCTCGCTGTGGGACCCGCTCCGCCACCCGCACGATCGAGTGACAGGCATCCTCGACGGTTGGCCAAGCCTGGGCCCCGACTCCAGCGAGGATGGCCGCACCGTAGGCCGCGCCTTCTTCGGCTTCCGCCAGTTCGACTTCATGTCCGTAAACGTCCGCCTGGATCTGGCGCCAGAGCTTGGACCGTGCTCCGCCGCCACCGAGCCGAATACGATTCACGGGCACCTGGATCTCGCCAAAGATGGTGAAGCTATCGCGCAGGCTGAAGGCAACGCCTTCGAGGATGGCCCGAATCACGTGACCACGGGTGTGCGAGGCGGTCAGCCCGACGAGCGCTCCCCGCGCACTCGCATCCAGATGCGGTGTGCGTTCGCCCATCAGGTACGGAGTCCACAGAAGTCCATCACAACCCGGTGGGGCGCTGGCCGCCTCGTCGGTCAAGCGTTCGTAAGGATCGCGTCCGTCTTCCTCGCCCGCTCCGAACCGGTCACGGAACCAGCGCAGCGATAGCCCGGCCGCTTGCGTGACTCCCATGACGTGCCAGCGTCCCGGAACCGCGTGGCAGAAAGTGTGCAGGCGCCCCCTCGGATCGAGCGCAGGACGATCGGTCGAGGCAAACACCACCCCGGAAGTACCGATGGTGGCGCTCACCGCTCCCGGAGCGACGATCCCCATTCCGGTCGCGCCCGCGGCCTGATCGCCTGCCCCGGCGACCACCGGGGTTCCGGCCTTCAGTCCGGTGGCCGCGGCGCCGTCGGCCGAGACTTTTCCGCAAACGTCAGTGGATTCATACAACGCGGGAAGAAGCCGCTCATCCATCGCAGCCGCCTGCAAGACCTCGCGCGACCAGCAGCGGTGGGCGACGTCCAGCATCAGCGTGCCCGAAGCATCGGCCCTATCGATGGCCCGCTCGCCCGTCAGCCGGAAGCGCACGTAGTCTTTGGGCAGCATCACGGAACGCACGCGTTTCCAGTTCTCGGGTTCGTTTTCCCGCACCCATAGAAACTTGGTCAACGTAAAGTTAGGCAACGCGGGATTGCAGGTGAGCTGGATAATCCGTTCTGCGCCTATCTTCTCTGTAAGCTCGCGGCATTGCGGTTCGGTGCGCACGTCGCACCATAGGAGCGCGGGCCGCACGACCTGGGAGCGCTCATCCAGCATCACGGCCCCATGCATTTGTCCGGAGAAACCGACGCAAGCGATCGCATCGCCAGTCAAACTGGCCTTGCTCAGCGCCTCGCGGACGGCCCGTCCGCACGCCTTCCACCAGTCTTCTGGATGCTGTTCGGCCCAGCCGATCTTGGGTGAGGCGAAGGGCTGGTGGTCCGCGGTGGCGGAAGAAATCAGCCGGCCCTGTTCATCGATGACGAGTCCCCGGGTGCCGCCTGTGCCTACGTCGATTCCGAGTACGTAAATGTGCCGCCTCCGATGTGATCTCGCCGCGGTAATGTCTCACGCGGAGGGATCTTTACGGCCGCAATGCGGTCAGGATCTCCGCTTGGCCGTGGATTCCCGCACGATCAGTTCGGGCTCGATGGCGATTTCGCCCGGATCGTCCTTACCGCCCTCAATGCGTTCGAGCAGCGTCCGCGCAGCGATGTTACCCATGCGAGTCAGCGGCTGGCGGACCGTCGTCAAGCTGGGCGTGTTGTAAGCGGCGCCCTGGATATCATCGAATCCGATTACCGAAATGTCTTGCGGAACCCGGATCCCCACTTCCTGGAAAGCCCGAATCGCCCCCATCGCCGAAATGTCGTTGTAAGCGAACAGCGCGCTAAAGGGCGCTTTGCGTTCCAGCAACTTCTTGGCGAAAGGATAACCGAGTTGCGGAGTGGGATCGTCGATATCGATCTGGATCGTCAGCTCGGGGTTGATGTCCAGTTTCAGCTCTTGCGCAACCTCAAAAATTGCCTTCCATCGATCTTCCGAATCCGAGCTCTGCGCGTGTCCCTTCATGAACGCGATGTCTCTATGTCCCAGCTCCAACAGGTGCTGGAGGGCGACCCGGGCGGCATGATGATGATCGAGGATAATGTTGGTTACCCCGGGGAAAGGCGTGTGCCCGGCCACCGCCACCGTGGGCAGGGAGGGCGCCTCACGCAGGCGCATGTCCACCGTGATGAAACCCTCCACCCCGCGTTCGAGCAGGATCTGGGCATAACGCTCCAGCAGCTCAGGGTCATGCCGGTGCACGACCGTCAAGAAAAAGTAATTCTTCTGCCGGAGGTACTGTTCAATGCCGCTGATTACCCCTGACCCGTAGGAGTCACCGATCTCTTCCAGGATTACGCCGATGGTGTAGGTACGCTTCTTGCGCAAGGACTGCGCAAAGAAATTCGGCCGGTAGTTCAGCTCCCTCGCAGCGGCCAGGATCCGGTTCTTGGTGTGCTGCGGAATCGAGCGGGACGACGGAGCGTTGTTCAAAACGGCTGAGACCGTGCCCGGCGTCAGCCCAAGGTGGTCGGCAACAGCCTTCAGAGTGACCGCAGAGGATTTCTTGGGCCGCAGTTTTCTGTCCTTCCCCATGGGTTACGCACTTTCTCCCGCCGCCACGTTGCGTGCGGCCGTGAGGCAGGTGCCGGCGCGCATTCTACACGAAAAACCGGCAATGACCCGGGCCTCGCTATTGAGAAGAACGTTTCTCTGGCGGGGGCGCTGGTGGTGTGAACTTGCTGGCATCGATCGGAACATTTTGCTCGACCTGGTCCACCTGGATGGTGAAGCGTCCGTTCGGCCGGGCGATGGTCCACCGGAAAGGAATTTTCACTCCTCCGGCGTCGCGGTAGTCCGCGTAGTCGATCTGGGTGGGATTGAGTCCCAGCGGACTGTCTCCGTACCGTACCATGCGCACCAGGAATCCAGATTGCGCATCGAAGTACAACTTCACCGGCGGCTTCCCCTCGCGTAGCCCACGCACAGCCGTGACCTCTCGATCGCCGATCTTCTCCGCCGGCGCAACCTTCAGCTCGGGGAAGACCTGCTTGATGTGAGCTGCGAAGTAGAGATCTGCGTCGAGACGCGCGGCCTCGGACTCGGCGTTCCCCATCGGGCGTGCCGGCCTGCCGGGATTACCCAGCCATCCGCTGTGCCCGTCGAAAGCGGTAATGATGTCGCCATCGGGCAGATGCGTGATCGACAGACGTTTGTCCGGAGCCTGGGCGAAGATCTCGATCGGAAGTTGATGGCCGCCCATGCGGGCGGAACCTTTCTCAACCCGGCTGGAGATTTTCTGCAGGGCTTCCGCCCCGCCGACGGCCGCCAGGTATTTCTCGAGAATCGGATCCGCACTCGGTGGGTTGGCCGCCCCGGACGCTTCCGTCGAGGCCCCCTCCCCGGCATGGCCATGTTCCACGCCGGCGGGCGCCGCCTCCTCGCTCGCGATGGCTGGAATACCAGCGGGATGAGGGCTGCCCCGGTGGCACGAGTTGCAGGTGACTTCACGATGCCCCTCGAAGCTGTCTTTGTTGATGGCAAACATCATCTGAATCATCTTGCGGGCGATCGGCTTCGGCTTTTTGTCGTCCTTATCGAACGCGCCCTCGACATGGCAGTAGTCGCATTCCACCCCCAGAGACGCCGAGATGAATTGCATCGATGGAATAAGCTGATCGGCGGGAAGCCCTTTCAGCACCTGGATGTTCTTGAAGGCCTGCTCGGTCATCTTAGGCTGAGCGGCAGAACTATTTGCCTGGGCACAGCAATAGGGCGCGCTCATGCCAGTCACCGCCCAAGCGATGCCTGCCACCAGCACCGCGGAAGCTACCGACTCTCTACGCGGTCTCACATTCTTTTTCATATATGGTTCCTGGGTCGGAATTGAAGTGCGAGTGTACCAAAGCGCTTCGGGGATCGGTTATTGAGCCTTCGTGGATGGGAAAACTGCGTCCACCGGCGGCAGCCCAACCCTATCCTTGATTCCCTGGCCTTCCACGATCGTGTAAATGAAGTCCGCCGGAACATCGTTGAAAGTTTCGGCCGTGCCGTTCGGCCAGCGCACTGTGACCTCATCCATTTTTTCGTTCTTCTCCAGCCCGAAGTGCTGGCGAAGGTCATTCTGTGAGAGGTAGCTCGATCCGCCTTTGACCTCGCTGAATTGCGCCATTTTCCCGGTCCGCACGGTAACCCGCGCCCCAATTGCAAACCGGTTGCTTTTGGTTCCCAGGAGCCTGAACAGCACCCGGTGGTTGCCGTTCCGGCAGTGATTCAGCAGCAGCGACGGGGTCTCGCTCACATTCAGCGTGACGATATCCACGCAACCGTCGTTGTTAATGTCGCCAAACGCTGCCCCGCGTCTCGATTGCATCGGGATCTCGGAGAAACCCACGGCGGCGCCGTACTCTTCAAACGTCCCGTTGCGCTGGTTGCGAAACAGCAGCATGGGCTGCTTGAAGTGTGCGGCGTTGGGGATCGTGTCCACCTGCGGATACACGTGCCCGTTCGCGACAAAGATATCCAGCCATCCGTCGTTGTCCATGTCGAAAAAACCGGTTCCCCAGCCCACGTAGGGATGGCTGGGCTGCGCGATCTGGGTATTCCAGCTGACGTCGGCGAAACCATCCCCTCCGTTGTTGTGGTAGAGCGTGTCGGACTGGTCCACGAACTCCGTCACCACCACATCCAACCTTCCGTCGTGATCGTAGTCCCCCATGTCGACACCCATCGAGCCCAACTCTTGGCCGTCGCCGCTCAGGTCCGCTCCTAGCATCAGTCCGACTTCCTCGAACGTTCCGTCGTGCTGGTTGCGGTAAAGATAGTTGGGCCCCGCGTCGTCGGCCACATACAAATCCGGCCAGCCGTCGTTATCGTAGTCGCCCCACACCACTCCCATTCCGTAGTAGTGACGCTTATCACCCACGCCGGCTTTCTTCGACACATCCTCGAAAGTACCATCACCTCGATTGTGAAAAAGGAAGTCTCCTTCGCCCTGCATGCCCCAAGGTCCGCACTGCACCAGCACGCCGCGAAACCGGCAGAACTTCTCGTCGCTGCCAAGTTCCGGAAGCTTATCCATATCGACCCGGACATAGCGGGAGACGAACAAGTCCACGCGACCGTCGCGGTCGTAGTCTCCCCACGCGGCGCCAAGGCTTAGCCCGCCCACGGCGAGCCCGGCCTTTTCCGTGACGTCCTCGAACCTGCAATTCCCCTGGTTGTGGTACAGGGCATTCCCGCCGTAGCCTGTCACGTAGATGTCGGGTAGCCCATCGTTGTCGTAGTCGGCCACGGCGACGCCCATGCCCCAGCCTTGGTGGGTCAGACCCGCTTGCCCGGTGATGTCGCTGAACTTGAGATCGGCGTCCTGATGGTAGAGCGTCACCATCGGATCACCGCCCTGCCGGCGGTAGCGATCCACGTTCGAACCGTTGACCGCGATGATGTCCAACTTGCCGTCATTGTCGCAGTCGATCAGTCCAATTCCGCCGCTCACCGACTCGACGATGTAGCGCTTGTCCGGCGAAGAAATGTGCGCGACCCTTAAGCCGGCCGGCCTCCCGACATCTTCGAAATGGGGCGCCGGAGCCGGGAGTGCCTTCCTTTCGGCAGAATCCTTGGCGGGCGAGGTGGGAACGGTCTGCGCACAGGCCAGCACCGCCGAGAGTAAGCCCAGAAAGAGAAGCCTGCGCATGAGACTGGAAGTCCTCGATTATAGCCCACCCGGCTTTTCTTGCGGCCCCACCAGGCGCGCTCGGTTGCATGCTTCGGTATGGATTTGTCGGGGTTCCTGATGTAAGATTCCCGTCTTAGAAAAACGATTTTGTTATCACGACAGTCGCGCCTCGTCAAGCTGAAGGCCGAATCTCGATTCGGGGGAGGATGTATGAAGCAGTTTGTGAGCGGCCGCGCGGTTCTTTCCCTGCTACTCATGTGCGCGCCCTGGGCATGGAGTGGCGATGCAATTCCCCAGGCTGCCTGGAAGCGTCCCATCGGACAGCCGCTTCTGGATGCCGGTACCAGAAAAGCCGCCCTCGATTCGGGCCACATTGACGACGGGTACTGGCAAGGTGCTCCCGTGGGTGGCTTGGGCGCCGGCACGTTTTCGCGCACCTATCGTGGTGACTTCGCGCGCTGGCATGTCAAGACCGGTGTCCACAAGTACGAAACGGTAAACGTCAACCAGTTCGCCATGTATCAGAAGGCCGGGGACTCCGAGGGTGTGGCGCAAGTGCTCACCACCACCCATCCCGCCGCGAGCGAGTTGAGCAGTTGGAAGTGGGACTATCCGGTGGGCGCCGGCAACTACTACTCGCTCTACCCCAAATCCTGGTATGACTACCGTTGGAACAAGTTCCCGGCGCACGTGACGCTCGAGCAGCTCTCCCCCATCCTCCCCGACAACTACAAACAGACCAGCTATCCCGTCGCGGTCTATCGCTGGCATGCCGAAAATCCGACCGACCAAGCGGTCACGGTTTCGGTCATGCTTTCCTGGGCTAACATGCTGGGTTGGTTCCGCAATTTCAACCGTAACTTCAGCGGGCACATGAGTTACGGCAATCAAAACCGTTTCATGAGCGAGCCCCGGGGCTCCGACGGCGTGATGAAAGGCATCGTCCTTGATCGCAAACGCACTGGCTCCGTTCAGGACGAGTGGGACGGACAGTTCGTGATCGCAGCCCTGGAGTCGCCCGGAATCGAAGTCACCTACCAGACCAGCTTCGACCCCCAAAGTGACGGCAGCGAAGTGTGGGAGCCGTTCTCGACAGACGGGAAACTCACCAACAGCGGGGAAGACTGGATCAGCAGCGGCGAAGACATTGCCGGCGCGATTGCGGTGCGCTTTACTCTCAAGCCAGGCGAAAGGCGCGTCGTTCCCATGGTGATCGCCTGGGATCTGCCCATCGTGGAATTCGGCTCCGGGCGCAAGTGGTACCGCCACTATACCGACTTCTACGGCACGGACGGGACCAACGGGTGGAACATCGCGCGCGACGGTCTGCTCGCTTCGGCGAACTGGAGTGACGCCATCGATGCTTGGCAAGCGCCCTACGTCAACGATGAAAGCAAGCCGCTTTGGTACCGCGGAGCACTGTTCAACGAGATGTACATCCTGGCCGACGCCGGCTCTTTTTGGGGGCGCCCGGTCGGGTCGGATCCCAAAACTCCGCATACCTTTGCTTTCATGGAGTGCTTCGACTACCCGTTTTACGCAACCCTCGATGTGCGCTTTTACGGTTCGATGCCCTTGGCCAAGTTCTGGCCGGAAATCGATAAGCAGGAACTCCGGCAGTTCGCCGACACCGTACCTCAGGACTTGACCGACAAGTACATTTGGGTCTGGAAGTCCCAGCAGTCCGGCGCTCCCGCGTATCGCGAGCGCAAGTCGAAAGGGGCCGTCCCCCATGATCTGGGCGTGCCCGAGGAAGATCCCTTCTTCCAGGTGAATCAGTTCAGCTGGCAGAACACCAACGGATGGAAAGACCTCAACAGCAAGTTTGTGTTGATGGTCTGGCGCGACTACGTGTTCAGCGGGCGCAACGACAAGCAGTTCCTCGAATATACCTGGCCGGCCGTCGAGGAAGCGCTGGCATACCTGCGCAAGTTCGACCGCGACGGCGACGGCATCCCGGAGAACGATGGCTATCCCGATCAAACCTACGACGTCTGGGTTGTTCGTGGAGAGAGTGCATACTGCGGAAGCCTGTGGCTGGCTGCGCTGCGCGCCGCTGAGGAAATCGCCAACGTCCTCGGAGATCAGCCTGCGGCCGCAAAGTACCAAGCTCTTTTCACCAGGAGCCAGGCCAGCTACATCAGGAAACTGTGGAACGGCACGTACTTCCGCTATGACACCCAAAGCGAATACCGCGACGATATCCAGGCCGACCAGTTAGCCGGCCAGTGGTACGCCCACATGACGGGTCTGGGCGATCTGGTACCGCGCGAGATGCAGCGCAGCGCGCTCAAGAAAATCTTCGACTATAACGTCATGAAGTTCGGCAAAGGCGAAATGGGTGCCGTGAACGGCATGGCTACTGACGGCAGCATCATCACGAGCAATGAGCAGGTCCAGGAGGTCTGGACCGGTACCACCTTCAGCGTCGCAGCCCTCATGCTCAGCGACGGCATGAAGGAGGAGGCCTTTCACACCGCTTGGGGCGTCTACCACGTAACCTACGAAACTAAAGGCTACTGGTTCCGGACCCCCGAGGCGTATGACGTGACCGGCAACTATCGCGCCTCCATGTACATGCGGCCGGCCGCCATCTGGGCTCTGGAGATGACCCAGCCGCCGGCGGCGGTGGTGGAGTCCGCGAAAAAGCATTAAACCACCCAGGACCAGAATGGCTCGCGAAGACCCGCGTTCCCTCTCTGTTCCTCAGGGTTCCTCAGCTCGTTTGCGGTCCTTGCTGGTTCAAAAACCGCAGCCGGTGCTTCGCTGTCCACCTTAAGAATTGCCCAACGGGACATGTCCTTCTTACCGCCGGCCGCTGGTCCATCGTGTTCCCCTTCTCCACCTCCGTAACTTGCTGCCATGATTACCGCCCACTAGCCTGATCGGGATGGCTCTCCGCGCCCTTCTGTTCTCCTCGGATGGAACGAGCACCTCGACGCTCTGCCAAGTCCTTACCGATCTTGGGATTGAAGCTGACATCTGTTCTGAAATGCTGGTCGCCGTTCAACGAATATCCCACGAGAACTACGACGCCATCCTGGTGGACTGGGACCAGGAAGCGGATGCAATCTCTCTGCTCAAGACCGCGCGCGAGCGAAAGAACACGAGCCAGGCTCTGAACCTAGCTCTGGTGCAGAACGACAAAGATCTGCCGCGCGCCCTGCAACACGGCGCAAATTCCGCCATCAAGAAGCCCGTTGATCTGCGGCAGGCCCAGGACACGCTTTCGACCGCCCGTGATCTGATCCTCTCCCGGCGATCTGAGCAGAAGACCAAAGAGGAGCGGGCCGCAGTGGCGCAAGCCGCGGTGTCAGCCGCAGCCGCCGAAGGTCTCGACCAGGACGAGTTTCTCTCGACCAAGACCGGCTTTGTCGCGCAGACTGCGCCGCGCAGCGCGCTGGAAGCACAGGAATCCAGCGAGGCGGGGGGTGCTCCCGGCCGAGCGCAGCCGCATTGGCAGGCCAACGGCCCAGCCGCAGCGCGCGAGCAGGAACCCAAAACCCAAGAAGCAACACCCGCAGTGAAAAACAGGTGGGATGCGAAACTTCGCGAAATCCGCACGCCCGAAGTAACCGCACCCGAGCCTCAGCGCTCGCAGGATTCGACCGGCGTCTTCTCTTCGCTTCCCGAAGAAGAACAGACGGAGCCCGCGCTCGGCAGGCAGTCGCATCCGCAATACCTGGTTTTTGCCCTGGTCGGTTGCCTGCTGGTCGCCGGGGTTCTCTGGGCGTGGGCTCCCGGAGATTCGTTTCATAGCCTATTGAGCTCGGTCGTTCATTCGTTGTCCGCAACCATTCACCCAGTCGGATCCCAACCCGCAGCACCTTCGCCGACAGCCCAGTCAGCCTCTCCCGAAAAGCCGCTGCCGCATGCGCCCTCCGCCCAAGTGCAAGATCCGATCCCGCCCGATCCGGGTCCGATCGAGTCGTCAGAGGTCGATTCGAGCAATATTGAGATTATCGAAACCAAGCCTGTACCGAGGCCCGGCGCCCAGCAGCCGCCTTCGACCGAAGCTCCCCCGGGCTCCGACCAGGCGCAGGCGCAGTCCGAATCCGTAGTCCCGGCAGATAGCAACGCCCAAACGGTTCCAGCGCAGCCCCAGGTGCAACCGGTTGTCATCCCCGTGGCCAGGCCGCAAGCTCCAGCTGCGGCTCCTGTGCGCGCAAATCCTCCTGCTGCTTCCGGCGGACGCAGCGGCGTCATCATTCCTGACAGCCTCAAAACATCTCCGTCCCAGAGCCCGGCGAGTTCTCTCGAGCCTGGCGTCGTGCCCGAGCAGACGTCCCGCACTTTGGTGGAGCATAGAGTGGAGCCGGACTACCCGGCGCAGGCGTTGCCCCAGCACCTCGATGGGCCGGTGGTCTTGCAGGTTTGGGTTGCCAGGGACGGCACGGTGCGGGACGTAAAACTGATCAGGGGATACTTCGCTCTCGGCCGCGCGGCCTTCGACGCGGTCCGGCAGTGGCGCTTCAAACCCTATGGCCCCAATGGCCGGCCGATCGACTTCCAGACTGTGGTTACCGTGAACTTCAAGTACCCGGGGTAGGGCTTCTGCCAGTGCGTCGGCCCGAAAGGCGCTGCGGCGGGAAATCAATCCTTCCCCGAGCCCTTTCATCGTTAGTGTAAACCATATCTTATGAATTATTTACCGGGCATAGGCCGCCGACCAACCCGGCCGGCTCACCCCCCCTTCCGCAACCCCAGCAAAGCCTTCCGCCTCGGCGGCCCGAAGCCCGCGTCCGGATAGTTACCACCGTTCGATTTCTGGCAGCCCCGCTGCTGGAACCAACATCAATAAGAGATATAATGCGATTATCTCTCTTGGAAGTGACTTCCCTTCCTTTCTGGATGATTACAAAGCGATGTCAATGAAGACCAAAGCCGCAATTCTTGTTACCTCGTTTGCTGTGCTCTTGTTCATGGTCGTGGGCGGACTGGGTGGCGTGCGCGCCTCCTCGAACGACGGCCCCTTCCGCCAGCTACAGGTCTATAGCGAAGTGCTTAACCGCGTGAACACCGAGTACGTGGAAGAGCCCAATATCCCGAAAGTTACCGACGGCGCCCTGCACGGGCTGCTGGAGGCCCTGGATCCGAACTCCAGCTACCTCAGCCCCAAGGAGTACCAGGAATACAAGTCCAAAAAGAGCGACGCCAAGGCCGACATCGGCGCGGCCGTCTCCAAGCGATTCGGTTACGCCGCGGTGATCTCGGTGATTCCTGGTGGTCCGGCCGATAAAGCAGGCATTCAGGGCTCCGATATCTTCGAAGCCATCGAAGGCCACAGCACGCGCGAAATGTCGCTCGCCGAAATTCGCGCTCTCCTCAGTGGCCAGCCCGGCTCGAATGTAAGCGTTTCGGTCGTGCGCGCGCGCCGCGCGGAGCCGCAGAAAGTTGTCGTCACCCGGGATGTCGTGTCCATTCCCGCCGTGACTGACAAGATGGTGGAAGAAGGCGTCGGCTACATCAAGGTGGACGCCCTCAACAAGGGCAAATCGCAAGAGATCGCGAACCTGATTAAAGCGCTGCAAAAGCAGGGCGCCAAGAAACTCATCCTTGATCTGCGCAATAGCGGTGAAGGCGAGGCCTCGGAAGGTATCGCCACCGCCAACCTCTTCCTGAATCACGGAACCATCACGTACCTGCAGGGACAGAAATATCCCCGTGAGGCTTTTACGGCCGAACCTTCCAAAGCCATTACGAATCTTCCGCTAGTCGTGCTTGTGAATCGCGGCACGGCGGGCCCGGCTGAAGTCGTAGCCGCGGCGATCCTCGAGAATGCCCGCGGAGACGTCGTGGGGGACAAGACCTTCGGCGACGGCTCCGTCCAGAAGCTGATCGATCTTCCGGACGGATCCGCCGTGATCCTCTCGATCGCCAAGTACTACTCGCCGAGCGGCAAGGCTATCCAGGACACGGCCATCACTCCCAACGTCCTGGTCGCCGACACCGACGACGACGCGCCGCTTCCCGACGAAGATCAGGATTCAAACGCCACTGACGAAAACAAGGCCAAAGCCCCCCAGCAGGATGAACAGCTGCGCAAGGCGATTGAAGTTCTGAAGAACCGCGAAACAAAAGCGTAAGAACCATTCGTGGATCGTTCGTCTTTCGCGCTCAGCTGCCGCGTGCCTCCGGGCGCGCGGTTTTGTTTTCTCGCGATTGTTCTCTCGAGCGCAGTCCCGAACCGTGCTGCGGGCGGCGAGACGGGTCGAAGGACCTGACGTTCCATGGCAATGTCCATGCACTCGATGGAAGCAGGCCAACCGCCAACGAGGAACGACCAACGCCTGCTATCCTGACCTCACTCCATGAAGTCCCTGTTCGAGGACGTGCAGGAAGTCGCAGTTCCCAGGAAGAAGCTTGTCGGCCGCGTGGTGCTCGGCCTGCTCCTGCTGGCCGCCGCGCTGGTCGGTACCACCGCGGGTCTGCTGCTCGTCTACTCCACCGACCTGCCGCAGGTCGATGAGCTCGAGCACTATCGCCCGAGTTCCATCACCCAGCTCTACGATGGCCAGGGACGCATCATCGGCTCCTTCGCGCTGCAGCGACGGGTGGTCGCTGCCTACGACGACTATCCCCCCGTCCTGCGCGATGCGCTGATCTCCATCGAAGACAAGGACTTCTACCGGCACTGGGGCATCAACATCTGGCGGATCATGGGCGCGGCCTATCGCGACATCGAGTCCGGCGGCAAGGTGCAGGGCGCCTCCACCCTCACCATGCAGCTGGCGCGCAACCTGTTCCTGTCCCCCGACCGCTCCTTCCATCGCAAAATCCAGGAAGCTCTGCTGGCCGTCCAGATCGAACGCAAGTTCACCAAGTCCCAGATCTTCACACTCTACGCAAACCAGATATTCCTCGGCCACGGCGCCTACGGCTTCGAATCCGCCTCGGAGTATTACTTCAACCAGCCGGCGAAGAAGCTCAACCTCGACGAAGCCGCGCTGCTCGCTGGACTCCCCAAGGCCCCCCAGTATTACTCGCCCATCACGCATCCCGACCGTGCCCTCAAGCGCCGCAACCTGGTCATCAACGCCATGCTCGAGGACGGCAAAATCACCGCGCAACAAGCCACCGACGCGAAAGCCATGCCGGTCCAGCTCAACCTGCAGCACGACCCGAACTCACTCGCCCCGTATTATGTGGAAGAGATCCGCCGCTACCTCGAGAACAAATACGGCAGCGACCAGGTTCACGAAGGCGGCCTGCGCGTCTACACTTCGCTCGACACGGATCTTCAGAGAGCCGCGAACCAGGCCGTCCTCAACGGGGTTGCCGCCTACGAGCGCCGCCATGGCTGGAAAAATCACCTGGTCAACGTGCTCTCCCATGAAGTCACGCTCGATATCTACACTCACCCCGACTGGGACGACGAGCCCGAAGCTAACGGTTATCTGCACGCGCTGGTGACTGCTGTCGCTCCCGGATTCGCCACGGTCAAGTTCGCCCGCTACCGCGCCACGCTCACCCAGCAGGACGCCGCCTGGACCCGGAAAAAGATCCAGAACATCCTCAAGCCCGGCGACCTCTGCTACGTGAAGATCCAAAGGCTCGGCGCCGACGGCATAGCGCATGTGAGCCTGGAACAGGATTCGGGCGCGCAAGCCGCGCTCGTCGCCATCGACAACGCCACCGGTGAGATCAAAGCCATGGTCGGCGGCCGCGATTTCAACGAATCGAAATTCAATCGCGCCACGCAGGCTCTGCGCCAGGTTGGTTCATCGTTCAAGCCGTACGTGTACACAACCGCCATCGATCAGGGCGCCAGCCCGGACGACACCATCCTGGACGCTCCCATCACCTTCGAAACGCAATCCGGCCCCTACACCCCGCACAACTACGACGAGAAATTCGAAGGCACCATCACGCTGCGCCGCGCCCTGGCCCAATCGCGCAACATCCCCGCGCTCCGCCTCGCCGACCGGCTGGGCATCAAAACGGTGATCGACTACGCTCACCGTTTCGGCGTGACGTCAAATCTCCCGGCGTATCTTCCAGTCGCACTCGGGTCCGCCGAAATCACGCTGCTCGAGCAGACCAGCGCCTTCAGCGTCTTCCCCAACGACGGCGTCCGCATCACTCCCCGCTACATCACAAAAGTGACCGACTACGAAGGCCGCGTGCTGGAAGAGAATTTCCCCGACGTGAAAGACGTAGTCTCCTCGCGCACCGCCCGCATCATGACCTCGATGCTCGCAGAAGTCGTCCAGCATGGCACCGGCGTCGCCGCCGCCAGCCTGAAGCTCCCGCTGGGCGGCAAGACCGGCACCACCAACGATTTCACCGACGCCTGGTTCGTCGGCTTCTCCCCCTCGATGACCTGCGGCGTCTGGATCGGCTACGACGAAAAAAAATCTCTGGGCGCGAAGGAAAGCGGAGCCCACGCCGCCCTGCCCATGTGGATCGACTTCATGAAGTTTGCCATGTCCGGCAAAGACCCCGGCGAGTTCCAACCTCCACCGACCACGCCACCCAAACCGGAAATACTGAAGGTGGACACCCCGGACAATGCCCCCGCCGAAGACGAAGTGCACTGAACCGAGGAATGGAGTCCGCCACTTCTAACCGATTCCTCTGGTCCTCCGCCGAGCGTGGAGGCGGGGGAGGAATCTGCCTTAGCGTCCCGACACCCGATTCCCTGCGACGGCAACTACTTTGTCGGTGGAGAAGCAGGCGTCCTGGCCCGTTGATGCAGCCAGCCAGCTCACTTCCGCTGGATCAAATCCCAAAGGTTCCCGTACAGATCCTCGAAAACCGAGACCGTCCCATATGCCTCCTCGCGCGGTTCTCGGACGAACTTAACCCCCCGCGCTGTCATCGCCCGGTAGTCGCGCCAGAAATCGTCGGTGTGCAGAAACAGAAACACGCGTCCCCCGGTCTGGTTCCCGATGCGGCTGGCCTGCTGCGGCGTAGCCGCCTGCGCCAGCAGCAAGCTCGTCCCCGCAGAATTCGCCGGACCGACCAGCACCCACCGCTTCCCCGCGCCCAAGTCCGTATCTTCGATCAGACGGAAGCCCAGAGCGCGCGTGAAGAATGCGACCGCCTCGTCGTAGTTTCGGACGACCACTGCCACGTGCCCAAGTGTCTCGGCCATAAGCCCCTAATTATTGCATTCTCGGGAAGGTTGAAGCCTGCGACCTAAGACCTGAAGACCTGACACCCCAGACCTGCGCAAGACCTGCCCCTTGACCACCGCCCCCCGACAGGCGTAGCCTCGCGTGCGAATCCCGGCATTCGACCTCGCACCCAAGGAGGCTCCTCATGGTTCCTCTCTCCGCTCTCTGGCTGCCGATCTTGTTGTCGGCCGTCATCATCTTCGTCGCCAGCTCCGTCATGCACATGCTGCTGCCCTACCATCGTGGCGACTACCAGCAGCTCCCCGATGAGGACAAGGTCCTGGCCACGCTGCGGGCCGCAGGCTTGAAGCGAGGCCTCTACATTTTTCCTTACTGCACGCATAAGGAAATGAAGTCGCCCGCCGTGCAGGACAAATACAAACAGGGACCCGTTGGCATGATGACCGTCTTTCCGCCCGGTCCGCCCGCCATGCCGAAGTACCTGATCCAGTGGTTTGTCTATTGCCTCGTGATCGGCTTCTTCGTCGCCTATCTGACTGGACACACGGTCGCGCCCGGCACAAACTATTTGGCGGTCTTTCGCGTGGCCGGCACCACGGCCTTCCTCGCCTACGGTCTGGGAAATTTGAGCAATGGGATCTGGAAGGGTCAGACGTGGAGCGTGACCATCAAGGAAGTCCTCGATGGACTCGTCTACGCTTTGCTGACCGCGGGCACTTTTGGTTGGCTCTGGCCGCGGTAGATTTCTCAACTCTCTGGTGGCTCCGAAGCGCGGGAGAAACACCAACCACGAAGCGCACGAGGGCGGCTTTTGCGCGCAAAGTTCGCGAAGGGACGCGGAGAAAGCCCGTTCATCGGCGCACGGCGATTCCGATGGACGGACCGCCGGCCACAATCGCCGACGGGCTCTTCCACCCACTCGTCCCTCACTGAGACGGAGAGCGCACTCATTCGCACGGGACACGAGCGAGGCCACTCGCCGTGCAAATATTTCTCGATCCCGCGCGCCCGGCCGCGAGTAGATTCGCCGCGCTCTACGGCGTTCCCCGTACCTGCGCTCAGGACCTTCCCCGAGGAACCCCTTGCGGGCTGCGAAACACGGGAACCGCAATCGTTCTAAAACATTCAGAGCAAACAGTCAGAGCTTGCTGCCGAAAAACATCATGGCGCGAGCTCCGTTGGCCCCGTGCTTGCTATACAAGCGCAGACCGAAAAACTTCTCCGGAGGACTTCATGAACAAACGCACACCATCTCTGTGGATTCTTGGCACGCTCGCGCTGGCCCTGGGCACCGCCCCGCTCTACGCGCAGCACTCTGACTCCTCGCAATCTCCCAGCGCGCCGTCGTCGCAGCAGCAGCAGCCAGGACAGCCGCCCGCCGGTCAGAGCGGCAACGACGCCCAGGCCCAACCGTCTGACGATGGCCAGACCTTCAGCGGCACCATCGTGAAGTCAGGCGACAAGTATGTCCTTCAGGAGGCCGGCGGCAAGACCTATGACATCGACCGCCAGGATGGACTGAAGCAGTACGAAGGCAAGCAGGTCCGGGTCAAGGGCACGCTCGACCCCGATGGCAAGACCATCCACATGAAATAACTCGTCGAAGATCGCGCCACCCAACCCCAGGGCCAGAACATCGGCCCTTTCGCAATTTCCAGGGATCGGCCAATTCTGTTGCGTCTACCCGCCATCGAAATCTCGAGACTTTGAACCTCGAAACCTTGAAACTTTGAAAACTTCCCTCAACTTCGGCTCCGACCCGAACCGCAGCACGTTACCGTCGGGATCCTCGACTTGCATCTCCACAGCCCACGGGCGGTTTGTCGGCGGCAGACGGATCGTCACTCCGTGCGTCTTCGATTCCTGATGGAGCCTTTCGATGTCTTCCACCCCGATCCAAACCCACGCTCCGCCTCGTCCCTGATCGCCCCGACACAGGTAGAGCCCGGCGCGGTCGCGCCACACGCAGGTGAAGTCATCGTTGCCCCAACCGGCGTTCTCGAAACCCAGAACGTCCACGTAAAACCGGAGGCTGGCCTCCATGTTTTCCACGCGCAGGATCGGCTGACTGCCTTCAAAACGCACCCGTGCCGGATTGCTGTCTCTCATGTGGTTGCTCTCCTGTGTCGATCGATCGTACCGACGAAGTAGAATCCTATCGCGCTAGGTTCGGGACCAGGAGGAGCTCAGCGAACCCGATGCACCGATTTGCGCGGCGAGGGGTACATTACAGAGTATTGACCATTCTGGATATTCTGGATGGCGAAACTCCGTGAGGAGTTCCTCCCGGAAACGGCGCGCTACGGAAAGATCCTTTCGAACCTATACTTCCATCAGAACTCGAGCGTCATTTCGCGTTCAAAGGTACTCGAAATCGCGGAGCACCGGTTCGGAATGTCCGAACTCAGGCAACAGCACCTGCGCGTCGGGAAATCGGACTGGCTGGCGGGGCCTCCGCTGTCGGCTGTCGGAATGAAAAACAGATTCAGCCGAATCATCTGCTGTCGCACTTCGCGACGCTAGCCCGATGAATCGTTTTGGTTGGGGCTGAAGGCATTACCCCCGACGGCCCCACTCCTTCGCCCGCCTTTCGAGGAAAGTCGCGCAGAATGAGCGTGATAGCAGCGTCGGTTCTGTCCTCCATGTTTTCCCCCGCCCCTGTACAGAAACCACAGTATTCTCCGCCAACCCCAGGGTGTAATAGCCTGTTACTCGGACGCAGCGGTCCCCCCGATCTCGCGTAAGACCACAACGAGCGCCGCTGCGGGAGTCAAGAAGAGAACGCACGATTCCGGCCCGGCTGTCTTCAAGTTCACGACCTGCTTGTGGGTCGAGGTTTCAACGGGGGTGCCATGCATACTTTGATTCTGCTTGCCGTCTTGCACGGTGTTGTGTCCGTCTCGCCTGTCCGGGTATTCGAGCCCTACCCGGAGGTGAAGTGCCCGCGGGGTTACTCAGTCTGGTGGCCGGGCGGCAAGGAATTTGACAACGACAAGTATGCGGAGTGCATCAAGCCCCTTCGAAAGCAGCCGACCAAGGCGACGAAGGTGGTAAAAGACGTGAGTCTGCGTCACAAGATCGCGGGGCACTGACCGGCCTTTGCCCCAACTTTAGTTCTAGCTGAGGGCGGATAGCGAGCTCACTCATGAGTGGATCTTCTTCGCGCCTTTGCGACTCCTTGGCAGACTTTGATGCGCTTAAAGGAGTTTCCTGCTCCAGGCGACTCCGCGATCCCTTTTGCCCTCGATCGTGACCCAAGTCCCCCCTTCCGAAGCAAATTCGGAACTGGCGATCCTCGACCGAAGCATACTGAAACCAGCGACGGATAGTAATGAGACCGGGCAGTGACCCTCAGCCCATCGCCCATGTACCCAAGTGCGAAGCTGACGAACACGGGCTGTGGTACTTTGAGGTCACACCAGGCGCAGGTTCTGGGCTGTTTCCAGCTTCTGACCCAGCGCCTCGGTGTGTCCATGCGAGTTCACTCTTAAGGATCGAGATAAGTATGGCGGCCCAGTTTCTCAAGCGACTCCTCGGAAGACTATGCCCGCATCAGTTCTCCTGGCCCCACAGCGGCACTCATGGCCAGGATTATCAGGTGTGCCTCATTTGTGGAACGGCCTACGCATACGACTGGAGTACGATGCGTCGCACCGGCCGGCTGGCGATCCCGCCCGATGGGCGAGCGGAATTGTTGCACGACAAGCAGTCCTGATGGAATGATCGGGTAAGGCTTCGCGGACGCAGGGCCGCGACAGATTCTTGGAGAAAATTTGCGGTGCCTTGGTTAGTCGACTGGCGGATGTTTGCTATCGCCGTTGGTCGCGCCTCCCACGCGGAATTGCTCGCCCAGACTCGTCACCAGCGAATTCAAACCGCTGGCCAGCGTGATTCGCAACCGTCCCACGGCTTGCTGCGCCAGTTCTTCCATGGAGTGCTCGAACGACTTCAGAGTCTCGCCGACCTGGATCTTCAGCGACTCAGACACCGACGCTTCGATCCCCTTCTGGACGATCTTCAGGCGCGAACAGGCGTCATCGAGTTGAGTGCTGAGCTCCTGAGAACTGCGGGTTCCCATATCCACGAGAATCGCATCGACCGCGCTCTCCAGTTGCTTGCGCGTGCTGCCCACAGTATTGCTCGCCATTTGCCCCAGGCGTTTGTCGAGGCCTGACTCGAGCTCACGCGCAGACTCGTCCAGCTTAGTGATGCGCCCGTCAAGCACCGCGACCTGTTCCCGCACCCGCGACGCCTCCGACACCACCACTCCCTGAACCTGCTCCAGTTCGCGGCGGCGCTCATTGTGCTCCTCCCCCAGGTTGTGCTGCAGAACCTGCAGGAGTTCCTCACTCAACCGTTTGAGGCGGTTGCCTGCGTCCACAACCTGCTGCTGGAACTCTCCCTGTCGCCGGTTGAGGTGGTCCCGCAGATTGGCGGCCACCTCTGAGGCGAGACCTTTCGTCCGTTGCTCCACTGATTGCAGCTCTTGCCCGACCTGGTCGAGGAACTGGTTGTGGCTGTCCGTGGTCTTCTGGCCGATAGCCGCTTTCGCCGCCTCCAGCACCTGTGCCGACTGCTCGCGCGCCTCTTCTTGGATTCGCGGCCCCAGGTGTTTCCGCAGGCGCTGCTCCAACTGCTCTTCGAGTTCCGGCGGAATTTGCGACAGCGAGACCTCAAACCGGCTCCGCCGTGAGTCCCCACGGGCCAGCTTCTCCCGCAGGTCCGTCACCTCGGCCTGCAGGGGCTGGACAAGTTCGGCCATCATCGTCCGCAGGTTGTCGTCCGAGATCTGTTTCTGGATCTTCTCGAGTGTGACCTTCAATGACGCGGGAATTGGACTCGGCTGCGGATCGACGGTCTGGGGGTTCTTGCCCAGTAGCTTCAGGGGGAGCTTGTCCCCGGTCGGGGCAGCAGGTGCCGACAATCGTCCCCAATCCTGCGGACACGCCTTCAGTCCCCAGAAGTTCTCCGGGCGATCGAGCTTCGCCCCTAGTCTCCAGCCCAGTCGATCGGACTCGAGCGGCTGGCAGTAGACCACCTTAGCGGTCGTCTCACGGCCTTCCTTGCTGTGGAAGTGCACGAGCACTCCCGCGTCCAGCTTCATCGGCGAGCGCATCGAGCAACCATGGGCACTGACCATCAAGGTCTCGCAGACTTCAGAGAAATGAGTTGCCGGCTCCAGGCTGGTGACCAGGATCGGAACGTTGGCCGGCACCCTCGAGCTGCGCCGTGCCGTAGCGGAGGTGTTGGAGTTCTGCATAGTGTATAGCCTTATGGCGAAGGAGTGGGCGCCGGCCAGGCGTTGACCTGCCGAGCACCGTAGCACCTACGTTAACCCCAAGTGCGTCTCGTGGGGTCACTCAGGAGTGTCGCTACGGGATGTTCGAAAGGGCAATGCTGACAGGGCCTTTGGTAACTGGCCCCCGGGAGCCGCTGGAGGTTCGCCAATCTGGGAACGAAGAAGCGATCCTCCCCTATAATCGCCCTCAGTCATGAAATCCTTTTTCCGGTTTGTGCTGGTGGGGCTCGTGCTTTTGCTGGTGGCGATGTTCTCGGCCCTCATGGCGATGCGCTTTGCCATTCACGGGGGCGAGGTGACCGTGCCCAAGCTGACCGGACTGAGTCCGCCGGAAGCCGAGCGCGCCGTCGCGGGTCTGGGGCTGAACGTGGCGATCGAACGGCAGTACTACAGCGCGGACGTTGCGGAAGGCAGGATCATGTCGCAGATCCCCACGCCCGGCACCCGAGTGCGCCACGGTTGGCAAGTGCGGGTTGCGCAAAGCCTCGGGCCGCAACGGATCGCGATTCCGGATGTGCTGGGACAGAGCGGCCGAGCGGCCGACCTGAACATTCGCCGACGCGGACTGGATGTCGGATCGGTCGCTTACTTAGAAATGCCGGGTGCGACGCCGGACCAGGTGCTCGCGCAAAGTCCGCCACCGAATGCCAGTGGCGTCTCCGTTCCGCGGATTAGCCTGCTGGTGACAACATCTCTGCAGGCGCAGGCTTTTGTGATGCCAAGCTTCGTCGGGCAGCCGCTCGGGAGCGTGAACCTCGCACTCCTCGATGCCGGCTTTCACATGGGTAATGTGACGGTAGACACCTCTTCGACGTCTGCCAGTTCTTCTTCGCCAGAGATGCCTCCACCGCAACCGTCGCCCGCGAGCATGATCGTGTCACAAAACCCAGCGCCCGGACAACGAGTGAATGCGGGCGCAACGGTGAACTTCGAAGTGCGATGAACATCGACAGAAGGCGCAGAGTCGCTGAGGCCACCCAGGAGCATCCTTCCCAAGCCGCCAGCGTCCTGGGGCGGACGCGCACAACAAGCTTCGCGCGGGTGAGGAGAACCGAAGCGCCCGGACCTCGGGGGCTTCTGTACCCCAGTGATTTGTTCCTCGGCTTCGGACGGCATCGCCATTCTGCGCCAGCTGGTTGTGATCGACTCGGATTGCAATCAGTTCGGCCTTTCGAAAATAGCGACGAAGAACCCGTCACAGGGATGAAGACCGGGAATGGTGCGCAAATAGGGTCCGTGGAGGAATGAATCGAGGTGCTTCGCGACCAGCTGACCGTCTGTGCGCAAGCGCTCCAACTCAACCCGGTGATCCCGCAGTCGAAAGGACTCATGGGTGCGAAGGGCTTGGTCGACTACCGATTCATTTTCCTCTTTTTCCAGGGAGCATGTGGAGTAGACCAATTTTCCCCCGGGAGCCACCTGCTTCATCGCCGACTCCAGGATCGATAGCTGGCGAGCGCGGAGGTCCGTCAGGTCTGCGGGCTTGAGTCGCCACTTGATCTCGGGATTGCGGGCCAGCGTGCCTGTGCCCGAGCAAGGCACGTCGACCAGCACACGATCGAACCGCTCACGGACAGGCAATTCGCGCACGTCCGCGGTGACCACCTGAAGGTTTTTCGCTGCGATTCGCTTGCGCAAACCTTCGGCGCGGTGCGGATGTAGTTCGACAGCGACGATGGTTGCCTCGGGATTATGATCGGCGATCCCCCAGGTCTTTCCGCCCGGAGCAGCGCAGCAGTCCAGGATGCGCGTACCCTTGCCGACCAGCGCAGCCACGAGTTGAGAGGCTTCATCCTGGATCGCAACGCGGCCTTCGTCGAATGCCTTTGTCTTGGTGATGTCTCCGGAGCAAACCCGACGCGCACCGGCCAGAACAGCTCCGGCCACCAGTTCGATGCCGGCACGCCGGAGCTCTTCCTCCGCAGAAGGTGCGCGCAAGCGGAGCGCTGTGACGGGAATCGACTGATCGTAGCTGCAGACTTGCCGCGCGACATCGAGTCCGAACTGGGGGACCCAGCGCTCGACCAGCCATCCGGGATGGGCCGATGCCGTTGCCAGTGCGTCGGGCGCGCTCGCGGACTGGATGAGGTTTGTTCGCGCTTCGCCAGCCGTGAGGGATTGGGCTAACTTGCGCAGCACGGCGTTGGCAAAGGGTACGGCGGAGCGTTTGCGGGCCCGCTTCACCAGTTCGACGCTTTCATGAATCGCAGCCCGAGCAGGTATGCGATCGAGCCAGCCCATTTGATAAGCGCCCAGGCGAAGCGCAATCAGGACCTCTGGATCGAGTTTTTCCAGGCGCTGGGAAGATGCCTTGGCAATTGCGGCGTCCAGCGACGATCGCCAGCGGAGAACTCCCATGACAAGCTCGGTCGCGAGGGCATGATCTGCGGTTGTGAGTTCCGCACATCGAGCGGAATGCAGGAGTTCGGAGGCGTAGGAATCTTCCTGCTCGACGCGGAGCAGGATGTCGAAGGCGGTGGCACGTGCTGGAGAGACCGACATTGGAGGCGGGTTCCGGTGTTCAGTTCTCAGTTCGGCGGCGGCGAGGACGCCGGCGCTGCCAAATCCCTGGGCGCTTGCAAGCGGCCTGGGCGCTACTTCGCTTCGCCTAGGCGCTCGCCTTCGTGGAGACGATAGCCGTTCGCGAAGTCGTGCGCCGGCATACGCTTCTTGCCTTCGACCTGCACCTCCAGCAACTCGAGCGCAGTGTGCGAGCCACAGCCGACGAGTAGATGATCGCCTTGCAGTTTTATCTCACCCAAAGGAGCGTTCGCATTGGCCGGTTTCGCGGACCATATGTGCAGGTTCTTGCCTCGAAACGTCGTGAATGCCCCGGGCCAGGGCTGGAAGCCGCGCAGGCGGTTCCAGATCTCGGTGGCGGAGCGGTCGAAATCGATTTGACCGTCTTCCTTCTTAAGGATCGGAGCGAGCGTGGCTTGCCCGTGATCCTGGGGACGGGCGCGGATTGTGCCGGCCTGCAGACCTCCTAGAGTCTCCACCATCAACTCGGCGCCGATCGCCGCCAGTTTCGGCGCGATCGCTTCGGCGGTATCTCCCGCGCTGATTGGGCACTCCCGCTGGAGCAGGATGTCGCCCGTGTCGAGGCCGGCATCAATACGCATGGTCGTGACGCCGGTGACAGTCTCTCCACGCGCGATTGCCCACTGGATGGGCGCCGCGCCCCGATACTTTGGCAGAAGGGATGCATGCACGTTAAGGTTGCCAAGGGGTGGAAGGTCGATCATCCACTGCGGGATGATGCGGCCGTAGCCAACGACGATGAGGGCATCGGGTTTGAGCTCGGTGAGTTGATTGCGAAAATCCTCGTTGTTCTTGATCTTGTCGGGCTGAGTGATCGGAAGGCCGAGCTGCAGGGCAGTTTCCTTAACAGGAGACGCCGTCAACTCCATCCCGCGGCCACGAGGTCGGTCCGGCGGGGTGACGACCAGGCGCACGGTGAACCCGGCCTCGACCAGCTTCTCTAGGGTCGGGACGGCGAAGCGCGGAGTTCCGGCGAACACGAGGTTAAGGGACTGAGTCATTGCGAGATTGCGTCATGGATTGAACGATTTACCACTCGCCGGCCTTCACGAGCTTCCGAATTTTGCGTTTCATCAGGTCGCGTTTGAGCGCGCTGATCTGGCTGATGTACAGCTTGCCATTCAGATGATCGGTTTCGTGGAGGAAAGCACGCGCCAGCAGTTCCTCGCCGGTTTTTTCGTAGAACTTGCCGTTCACGTCCTGGGCGCGGATAGTGACCTTGCGCGGACGCGTGACCGACTCGCGGAAATCCGGGATGCTGAGGCAGCCTTCGTTCTGGGTGTGGCGGCCTTCGGTGTGAAGGATCTCGGGATTGACGAGCACCAGTTTGGCATCGGGGTCTTCCTTGAAGGTAACGTCGATGACGGCGAGGCGCTTCGAAATGCCAATCTGCGGTGCGGCCAGGCCGACGCCGTGCGCGGCGTACATCGACTCGAACATGTCCTCGACCAGTTTCTTCAACTCGGCATCGAAGATGCTTACGGGTTCCGCACGCTTCTCCAGCACCGGGTCGCCAAATTTTACGATGGGGTAGATCATGAATCGGTCGTTGGTCGTTGGTCGTTAGTCCTTGGTCGTTCGCCCTTAGCAAACTGACTTCAGTAATTCTTCAATTGCTCCAGGTATCCCTTGAAATTGCGCTTCGTTTCCACCATGGAGTCGCCGCCGAATTTTTCCAGGGCGCATTTCGCCAGGGTGAGCGCGACCATGGCTTCGGCGGCTACGCCTGCGGCCGGGACCACGCATACGTCGGAGCGCTCGTAGGCGGCTTTCACCGGTTCGCGGGTTGCGAAATCCACCGACTGGAGCGGACGCCGCAACGTGGAAATCGGCTTCAGGTAGCCCCGGACTCGGATCTCCTCGCCATTGGAAACCCCGCCTTCGATGCCGCCCGCGTTGTTGCGAGGGCGACTGAACTTCGTAAATCTATCCGCCGCGTCGTAGCCAATCTCGTCATGGACCAGCGAGCCGGGGGAAGCGGCGGCGCTGATCCCGGAGCCGATTTCTACGGCTTTGACAGCCTGCAGCGACATGACGGCCGCGGCCAGCAGGGCATCCAGGCGCTCGTCCCACTGCGCGTATGTGCCGAGGCCGGGCGGGACCATGTGCGCTACAACCTCGAAGACTCCGCCCACGGAATCGCCGGTCTTTAATACTTTGTCTACTTCTTCCTTCATGCGCTGCTCGGTGTCGGGATCCGTACAACTCAGAAGGATCTCGGTCTTGCTCGAAACCGCCTTGATCTGATCCCAGGGAACTTCCTTAGCGATTGCGGCGGCGCCCACGGAAATCACGTGACTGAGCACTTCGATTCCCAGTTCGCGCAGAAAGAGCTTGGCCAGGGCGCCGATGGCAACACGAGCTGCAGATTCACGCGCGGAGGCGCGTTCCAGCACGTAGCGCGCTTCCGAAAAATTGTACTTCAGGGCGCCCGCCAGGTCGGCGTGACCGGGGCGCGGCGACTTCACCGCCTTGTGCTTCGTGGGATCGCCTTCTGCGACCGGAAGAGATTCCTGCCAGTTCTTCCAGTCTTTGTTCTCGAGCAGGATGGCGATCGGGGAGCCGATGGTGATGCCATGGTGCACGCCCGAGAGGATATGGGCCTTATCGGTCTCGATCTTCATGCGTCCGCCACGGCCGTAACCTTGCTGTCGCCGCCACAGGTCGCGATCCACAAAATCCTGGTCCACCTCCAGACCGGCGGGTAAGCCAGACAAGAAAGCAACCAGGGCTTCGCCGTGGGACTCACCGGAGGTGAAGTAGCGCAGCATAAACGTTCGATTCTAAATGATGAAAGCCCGAAAATCGGGCTGGTGGCCCTTAGAAATCAACAGGTTTCTACCGTGACAGGCTGGTTGCTATGCCTGTACAATATTCTCAAGACGTTGCAGCAAGCCGGTTTCCCGCCACGCGACGTGCCACTTCCAAGGTTTTCTGGCCCAGGAGGAGCAGTGTATCTGGAGGAACCAACGCCGACCGAAACGAAACCTGAAATCAAGATTCGCTGCGTGGTGGCGGACGACCATGCCCTGGTTCGGCAAGGGATCCGCCGGTTGCTGCAGGACGAGACGGACGTGGAAGTCGTGGGCGAGGCGGGGGACGCAGCAGAAGCACTGAAGCGCGTCCTGGAGTTGCACCCAGATATTCTGCTGATGGACGTGGGCATGCCGGGATTCTCGTCGTTCGAGGCCGTGCGGGTCATCCAGAGAGATTTCCCCGGTACCCGGGTCATTTTTCTGACCATGCATGAAGATCAGGACTACGTCATGCAGGGGCTTCAATCGGGAGCGGCGGGTTACCTGTTGAAGGACACTCCCGCCGCCAAGCTCATCAGCGTCCTGCGCGACATACATCAGGGCGGCAAGTTCGTGAGCCCGGAAGTGCTGGGCGGCCTGCTCGAGAGCGGGAAGCTGGGTCCGCAGGCTCGAGTGCGTCCGTCGCGTTCGGCGCTGACTCCGCGCGAAACCGAGGTTATGAAGCTGCTCGCGGAGGGCAACACGGTTCGCAAGATCGCTGGCATGCTGGGGCTCAGCCTCAAAACCGTCGAGGCGCACAAGTTTAACCTCATGCGAAAGCTCGATATCCACAACAAGGCCGAGCTCGTGCACTGCGCGATCCGAAAGAAAATCGTTAAGGTGCCGGTGGGCTTCTAGCGCGGGCTGCTGGAAAGCCGGAAAAGCAGATTTCTCGATACTCTCGCCGTGCGCAGGCGGCCGCGAGCGGCTTCGGATGGACAAGAATAACTGATTCTACCTGTCAGCCGGCAGCCAGCTTGGCCAGGCTTTCCAGATCAGTAACTTCCAGGTCGGGTCTCCCTTCCGCACGCTTTACTGCGCCAACTCCGGTTCGACTTGAGGGGCGATTCACCCGCACGGTCGCAAGCCCGAGGGATTGCGCGGGCAGCACGTCGTGGTAGACGCTTTGTCCGATGTGCAGGATGCGATTCGGTGCGACTCCAACCTGATCGAGGGCCAGCTTGAAAATCTGCAGCGACGGTTTGTAGCAGCGCGCTTGCTCAGCGGTGATGACGGGATCGAATGCTACCTGCAGATGGCGCCGAGTCGGTTTGAAGAGGTCATCGTCGATGTTGGAGATGATGGCGAGGCGGTGACGACTCTTCAGCTTTTTGAGGGCGCCGACGGTATCGGGCCAGGGCCGCCAGTTCGAGACAGAGCCAGGCAGCGACTGCAGCTCGTCGAGTGTAGGGGTGAAAGCCAGCCGCTTGCCGAAGGCGCTGACCACCGACTGCAAGACGTCGCAGTAGGAACGATATTCGCCCATTTCGGCCTGTGCCTCGAACTCGCCGTAGAGTTCCAGGAGCTGCGCGTCCGGAATGGACTTTCGGTGGGCGGCGAGGATCGGCTTCAACGCGGTGAATATGCCTGTTTCCCAGTCGATGAGAGTGCCGTAGCAGTCGAATGTGAGGACATCAAATTCCTGAAAGTTCAACATGGGTAGTCGGCAGTCGTTTGCTTCCCCTGGAACCCGCAAAAAGAAGCCCCAGAGACTTGAACTCCGGGGTCTCTCCTGTTTTCCGCGGTCTCTCCTGTTTTAGGGATCGGCGAATACGGCTATTGAGAAATTTCCAGCGGTGCTTCCAGCTTGAAACTGACCGCTGACTCGGCGGGCAGGGTGACATCGCGGTTGCCGGTAAAGGCTGAGCCCGCAGTGCCGGCGCCGCCACCCACCAGAGCGCCGATTGCGGCTCCCTTGCCGCCGCCGGCCAAGGCGCCAATCAGAGCACCCGCGCCCGCGCCGCCGCCAATCATGGCTGCCGTTCGCTTGCCTTTCCCTTTTTGTCCTCGGGCCACCGACGAAGTCTGAAGGGCGTAGCGCTTGCCATCAATGGTGATCGCGTGGAGTTTAATCTGCAGCAACGAAGCGCCTTTGAATTTGCCCGCCGCATGGGCCGCCACCACTGTTCCGGAAGCAGTGGCGCCGGCGGGGATGACCGTCTGACCGTCGACTTCCACCGGCGTGGCGAGAGTGGCCGAGAACGCCTGTCCGGCCTCACTGGTCTTGGAGCTTAGGGTTTCGCCCAGACGGACCGTGAGCACGCTTCCGGACGGAACGACGATCGGCTGCGCTGCTCGAGGAGCCTGTTTCGAGCCTCCGGCCATATTGCCGGGAGCCACGGTGCCACCAGGGCTGTTCGCATCGCCGCCGCTCGTATTGTTGGCGGGCGGCTTGCTGGAGCATGCCAGCAGGCTAAACATCAGGTACGAACTCAGGGTGAGTACTGCCAAGCGTGAACGCATGAGAACCTCCAATCGGAAAAATCTATCGGAAACGCGTTGGTCGGCGCAAACACGAAATACAGGCGGCTGTGTTTCGGACGAGTGGGCGTTCAGCTGTTGTCGGGGCGTCGCGCGACTGCAACCGGGGTGTTGATGTTTTCTTCTGGCACGTCCAGACCAGGCAAAGTCACAGTTTCATTGTGGGTCACGGGAAGCGTGCTGGGTTCCGGCGCGGGCTTTGGCGCCAGGAATTTTGCTGTGTTCAGCAGCGGACGTCCCAAAGACGCGTTGTAGCTGGTCCAAAGGGTCTCGAGTTCAGACTCGCGCTCGAAGTGTGCGCGCATGCTCTCCATCTTCGAGTCGAGATCGTCCATGTAGTGAAGAAGCAGAGCTTCGGGGAACATGGGGAGCTTGGGGGAGCCGAACTCGTACTGGCCGTGATGGCTGATGATGAGATGCTCGAGAAGGGTTTTGAGTTCGGCGGGGAATCCGGGCGCCAGGGCGATCTTGGCCTGCAACATCTCGAGCTCGATGACCATGTGTCCGAGCAACTGACCGCGCGTGCTGTAGGAGAACGAGCGGTTGTAGGTCAACTCATGAATCTTGCCGATATCGTGGAGGAACGCACCCGCCAGCACCAGGTCGCGGTTGATGTGCGGATAGTTGCGGCAGATGAGGTCGCAGGAACGGAACAGAGAGACTACGTGGTCCAGGAGTCCGCCGATGTAGGCGTGGTGCAGAGTCTTGGCGGCGGGAGCGTTGCGGTAGGGCTGCGCGATCTCGGGATCGGCCATGAAGGCCTCGATCAGACCCTTCAGGTGGAGATTCTGGAAGGTGGCGACAAACTCTCCCAGGGTCTGCCAGAGCTCGTCGATGTTCTTGGTGGTTTTGGGAAGGTAATCGGCGAAGTCGATTTCCGAGTCGCCCAGGCGGCGGAGCTTGTGAATCGTGAGTTGAAAGCGATTCTTGTACTTGTTGATGAGACCTTTGATTTTGAGGAAGTCGTCCTGCTCGAAGGCGTCGAGGGCATCCTCGACGTTATCCCACATTTTGGCTTCGACCTGTCCCGTGCGGTCGCCCAGAGTGAGGGCGAGATAGGGCTCACCAGTCTTCTTCGGCTTCACTTGCTTGGACACCACGACGAAACTCGAGGTAATGACCTTGTTTTCCTGCTGGCTGCAATCGGCGATAAAGAAATCTTTCATGAGATGCGTTCGTGTACCCGGGCTATGGCCCAGATCATGGGCCCGTTGGTTCGGGCGATGTGGGTCCGCCGAGCAGTCGGCCCGCGAAGGGACGTCTTCAATTATCTCAGAACAGTAAGTGCTTCTTCTTTTTCTTGAGATTCTTGGCGGCCGCTTCCTTGCTCGCGGTCTCGATCGGTTTGGTCTGATTCGGACTCGCGCCCGTGTCTACGTAACCCGGCCGAATATCGATAAAGGCCTCTTCCCGTAGCTTTTTCAGATAAACGCGCAGCGCGGGCTGAAGCTTCTGATAGTAGAGAGCGTCCTGGATGCGTGGCTCCATCTGTTTCATCGTCGGGATGCCAGCCATCTGGTGCTCGGTGACTTTGAGGATCACGAAGCCCTGCTTGGTGCGAATGACGTCGGTGACCTCGCCGGCCTTCATGGCAAAGGTCCGGTCTTCGAGCTCCTTGGAGAGCGTGCCACGCTTGAAGTCGCCGAGATCACCGCCCTGGGCGGCACTGGGACCGTCAGAAGACTTCTTTGCGACCTCGTCGAAGGCAGCGCCTTTCTGGATCTGATCGAGCAGAGCCTGGGCCTTGCCTTGGGCGGCGGCGAGCGGATCGGCCTCCGAAACCGGGGCGAGAGGAGTTGGCGGCGCGGCCGCGGCTGTTGGAGGGGCCATGGGATCTAGCTTGGCTCCGTCCTGGCTGGCTGGAGCGGCTTTTGGAATGGAGACGAGGATCTCGCTCAGGCGAATCTGCTCGGGCTGCTCCATGTCACTCTTGTGTCCGTCGTAAAACTTCTGCTCTTCTTCCTTGGTAATGTTGAGGTGCGAACCAACTTCTCGACCGATGACCTGCTGCGTGATGATCTGATTCCGCAAGTTTTGTTTGAAGTCTTCATAGGAAACGCCCTGGGACGTCGCGGCCTTCTCGAGCTCTTCCATCGACTCCAGGTTCATCTGCTTGCGCATCTCGTCGAGCTTCTTGATGATCTCCGTGTCGGCGGTGATCCCCATGTCCTTGCCCTTTTCCAACAGGAGCTGCTGGTCGATCAGGTCGCGCAGGACGTCGCGCTCTTTCTCCGCATAGACCGCCTCGAAATTAGTGGGCGCCTGCTGCTTGGCTTCATCTTTAAGCTGCTCCCGGCTGCGCAAATACTCGGAGCGGGTGACGATCGAATTGTTGACGCGAGCGATGATCTCTTCGACCACAGTGTCGGCGTTCAGGAGTGCAGGCAGGATCGCCAGGCCTACGAGCAGGAACATGCAATGCAGTTTTTTCATGGGAAATTACCCGGGAGTCCTGGGCATCCGATGGACTCCCCAAAAACCTCTGGGATTTTGTTCGTACAAGATTGTAACCCCGACGGCGGGCGCGAAGCCAGCAAACATGCTGGTATGATGAGTATCCTCATTCCGGTGGTTCGACACCGAAACCCTGCCCGGAGGTAAGCGCCGTGAACCCCCTCGGTGGTTGCATCATGCTGGTCATGCTTATGGGACCTGCGCGTTCCGCCCCCGGGGCTCCAAGAACTCCTGGCGCACCGTTGCCCACGCCTGCCCAGCTGGAGAAGATGGCAAGACGCTTCGCCCCGACGCCCTTGCGGGTGGAAACTGCGAATCTTTCCGCCGGAGATCGGCAGGCTCTGGTCAAACTGGTAGAGGCGGCGCGCGTTTTCGATCAGATCTTCCTGAAGCAGCGATGGAGCGGGAATCTGGAACGGTACGCACGACTGCAAAGAGATAAAACCACGCTGGGGAAGGCGCGGCTGCACTATTTCTGGATCAACAAAGGGCCGTGGTCCAACCTCGACGAGGACCAAGCGTTCCTTCCGGGCGTGCCGCCACGTAAGCCGCTTGGTGCAAACTTCTATCCCGAGGACATGAGTAAACAGGATTTCGAACGGTGGGTCGCGACCCTGCCATCCGAGGACCAGGAACGCGCCAAAGGATTTTTCACGGTCATTCGCTGGGGCGACAAGAAGGCGGGCAGCCTCGCGATCATCCCTTACAGCGAGGAGTACAAGGACGAATTGACGCAGGTGGCCGCGCTGCTGCGGGAAGCGGCGGGGCTTACCGAGAACCCATCCCTTAAGAAATTTCTCGGCACGCGGGCCGATGCCTTTCTTTCCAATGACTATTACGAGAGTGACATCGCCTGGATGGACCTGGACGCGCCCCTGGACATTACGATCGGCCCGTACGAGACCTACAACGACGAACTCTTCGGATATAAAGCGGCGTTTGAAGCCTACATCAGCCTCCGGGACGATGCAGAGACCGCGAAACTGTCGGCGTTCACGCAGCATCTGCAGGAGATCGAAGACAACCTGCCGATCGATCCACAATACCGCAATCCGAAGCTGGGAGCAGCGGCGCCGATCCGGGCCGTGGACGAGATCATCAGCGCGGGCGATGGCTCCCATGGGGTGCAGACCGCCGCCTACAATCTGCCCAACAACGAGCGGGCGGTGCAGCAGAAGGGCAGCAAGCGCGTCATGCTGAAGAACGTACAGGAAGCGAAGTTCCGCAGCGTGCTGGTGCCGATCGCGATGCGGACGCTCTCCAAGAATGCGAGGGTGGACGTAAACTTCAGCTCTTTCTTCACCCACATCCTTGCCCATGAATTGATGCACGGGCTCGGTCCGCACCAGATCACGGTGGACGGACGGAGCACCACACCACGGGCGGAGTTGAAGGAGCTCTATAGCGCGATCGAGGAGGCGAAAGCCGACGTCACCGGCCTGTTTGCGCTGCAATACATGATGGACCATGCCAGCGAGATGAAACTGGGCACGGTGCTGCCTGCCGACGAGGCGGCGCAGCGTCAGCTCTATACGACCTACCTCGCGTCGGCGTTTCGCAGTCTCCGGTTCGGCTTGAACGATGCCCATGGAAAGGGCATGGCCGTGCAATTCAACTACCTGCTCGACCGGGGTGCTTTCGTCGGGCAGGGGGACGGGACTTTCACCGTCGACATGACGAAAACTAAGGGAGCAGTGCAGGACCTGGACCACGATCTGCTAACCCTGGAAGCGGAGGGCAACTACTCCGGTGCGAAGGAGATGCTCGACCGGCTGGGCGTCGTGCGCCCGGTTTTGAGCAGAGCTTTCGACCGGCTACAGGGGATTCCCATGGACATCGAGCCGACCTTCGTGACCGCGGAGGAACTGGCCCCCTCGGCAAAAGGCGGGTCAACCGCTCCGGCGAAGCTGACTCCGAAGAAGACTGTGAAGAAGAAGAAATAGAGAAGACCTTCCGAGGGGTGCCGGACAATCTGATTCCTGGCGCGCGGAATGATACGAGCTGATCAGAGCTAGGATGGTGGTGGCGCGGCTAAAACACCACTCTCTAAAACCCGCCATCGGCCGTCGCACGAGGAGACTCGACTAGGTCACAGACCTTCGAATCAAAGCGAGCGATGTGGTGTCGTCCTGCGCCGGCCCGGTGCCGACAAAACGCTGCATCGCATCAAGAACCGTCACGCAAATGTCATGGGCGCTGGTGGGCGTGGCACTGTGCAGAGCAGCTTCTACTCTCCGCAGTCCAAACTCCTCGCGATTGCATTCCGCTTCGACAACTCCTTTGGAAACCAGCAGCAGAGCCGCACCGGGCTCGAGCGCGATGATGCGCGCGTCCGAGGTGGTGTGCGAGAACAGGCCCAGCGGGAGCCCAGTGGCACCCAGCTCAGACACATCCAAGCTATGGCGGACGAGCCCCGGTGTGTGGCCGGCATTGAAGTAACACACCGTGCCCAGATCTTCGTTGTAGCAGCCAGCGAAGGCTGGGCTGGAGTGAACCCCACCGGCAGCATCGATAATGGAACGGTTGAGCTCGAGACAGAGCTCGGTCAGAGCCTCCGTTTCATTGACTTCCGGCGGCGAGAGAATTCTCGAGCCGACCTCACGGAACACCCGCTGCGCGGTCGCCAGGATGTCCTGATTTTGTTCGCGGCGGCCGGCTACGTCGAGTAACCCGAACAAAACACGCGAAGGGCCGACTCGAATGGAGTCGAAGAAGTCCCCGGCGCTGCGCTGCCCAGCAAACACGGCCGCAATTTCAGCGCCCCGCAAAATGGGAAACGCCGATGCCACAGGCTCGATGGCGGGGTCTGGCTTCCTCTTACGGCGCTTTAACAGGGACTTCATAAGGAACCTGAATCGGGTGACGGTAGCACGAAAAGGGACAGGTTGTCAGCGCAAGAAACAGCGCTTGGGGCGCCCCTATTCGCCGTACTTGCTGGCGAGGAACTTTCCGACTTCCGATTCCAGTTGACCGTAGTCGGAGTGGATGGTGGCGCGCAGTGCGGCCTCGGCCGAGCTCCCCTGACTCAACCGCTCGAGGATACGTTGTACATCGCTCATGCCGTAGGTTTCGTTGATGTATTCCACAGCGGCGAGCGATTCGTCGTAGGCGACCACCGCCTCGACGGGTGAGAAGCCCATGAAGCTGCCTTCCAATGCGTTGTAGGGAATTGCATGTTGCGCGTGGAACAGTTGGGAAAGGCGGCGTCCGTTCGAGGCCACCGTCTTGGGCTCTACCTCCTGCGCGATGCCTTCGTTCAGCCAAGTGGGGCACCGGCCGCCGGACGCTTGATTCACAAAAGAATGAGCTAACTCATGTTTGAGCACGCGCGCCAGGTCGGAGGTCATCGACGTGATCCCGCTGATCGGGATGCGCAACTTGCCGTCATTCACCGCACCCGACCAGGACGGGGCGTGGGTGACGTCAAAGAAGGCTTGTTCCGTATAAAGGGTGACCGGAATGCTGGCGCGGGGCGCCACGCCGAGTGTACGCACGAGATCGTCGTACTGGGACTCCAGCGTGGCAACCAGTTCGCGGCGCAGCTGTTCGGAAGTCTGTTTGCCTTCGTAACGCAGGATAAAATGGCTGCTCTCCCGCTGCGAGAAATCGGCTTCGGTGGTGGCTTCGCGTTGCGCCTTGGCCAGATATTGCTCAACCACATGATCAGGGCGTATTTCAAGCGAGCGTTTCCAGGAGCGAACAGCCTCTTTGGTGCGATCGGCCGAGAACTGGACAAAGCCGAGGACGGTGTACGCATCCGCGGAATCCGGATTGGCGCGTGCGGATCTCTCGGCGTAAGGCAATGCGGCGGCCGCATTGCCGGAGCGCACCAGCGCCATGGCGTAATAACTAAGGATCGTGGAGTTGTCGGGCCGGAAGGTCAAGGCGGTCTCGAAGTAACGCCCAGCCTGCGGCAGGCTGCCGCGTTCGAATTCGTGCTTGCCCGCAAGGAAGTACGCGGTCGCGGAGAGTTCCGGCTTACCTTCTTTTTCAAGAGCCGTCAGAGCATCGGGGTCAACCTTGCCCTCATGAACCACTCGCGCAGCGAGATCATCATGGCCAGCCAGGCTATCTTCGGGCACAAACGTGGGCAGGTCTTTGGCCGCTCCCGGGCTGTGGGAGGACGACGCGTATGCCGGCGGCAGTCCGCCCGCCTCGATGCTGTCTACCGAGGACCTGGAAATCGCATAGGCGTCGTCCCCGACGTCGTACTCGACCCGGTTGCCGTTCTCGCGGATGTGGTCGGCCCAGATCTTCCGGCCATTCTTCAGGTGAATGACATCGGCGGGCGAGCACACCGCGGCGACGACTGCAAAGAGGAGAGCACCCGGCAATAAGAAGGTGACACGCGTGCGCACTAAGGCGCATTCTAACAACCGGTATAGAGACCCAGTAGGTGACCCAGGTAACCACAAGAAAGTCAGTCCGGTGGATGGTCGCGGTCTCGCTTCTGCTGGCCGGCGGCAGCCTCGCGCATGGCCAGTCGGAGGCCGCGAGTGCCATGTCAAATGTCGGCCAGCCACCCGCGGCCTCCACCCCTGTTGCCAAGCCTGCAGAAATGCTCTACCTGCAGTTGCGCGGCGTCGGCCTTGATTCCACTCGCACCTTCCACATTCGAGGGGCGTCGCTCGACCGCTCGGCCCTGCATATCACTTTGGAGGATGGAGAGATTTCCTTCACGACGGCCGTGAACGGGCACGTGACCGGGGCTTTTTTTGAAGGCGAGGGAGAGGTGTTGCTGACGCCGCCCAACCAGGTCGAGCGCGGTTCGATGGCGCTTTTTACGGGCATGGCGATCCTGGAAGAACGCTTCGCGACTAGTTATCTGCGATTCAACGACGAGACCTTTCAAGAGCTGCAGCCATACTTGCGAGCGTCGGAGGACGCGAAGGAGTTCAGCTCCCGGTGGAACCAGACGGCACACAACCTGGCGGAAGCAGACGCACTTCGGCTGCTGGCCACCTTCAGCCGGTCCCTTCCGGTTTCTGGGGAGTCATCCCCCTCCGCGGTCCCGCCATCTGCTGCAGATCCCATGGCCGATCGCATGCTGCATGTACGGTTGCAAGGTCAGAAGCTAGGAACGTTCGATGTGGACTTCGATTCCTTGGCGTCCGAACAAGCGTCGGCGGGGCAAACCAGGGTGGTGGAAGGGGTGACTTACTACGACCTGTGGACATCGTTTGCACTCGACGATACAGGACAAGAGCGCGCACGCGCGTCCGAGTCCATGGACGCCCAAGTCACGATTTCACGCTACCGGATTCGCGCAGAAGTGAGGCCGCCGACAACCGTCGGCGCGGAAACTTGGGCGGAGATGGAAGTGCAACTAGGCGGAGAGCGCACGCTGTTTTTCGAACTGTCACGCTTCCTGCAGGTGAAGCAAGTGGAAGTGGACGGTCGACCGGTCGAGTTCATCAACAATCCCGCGATCGATGGCACCCAGTTGGCCAGAAGAGGAAATGATCTGGTCGCCGTGGTCTTTCCGGAACCGTTGCGTGCCGGCCAAAAGCTGGAGCTCCGGTTTGTCTATGGCGGGGATGTTCTGTCGGAAGCCGGGGGAGGCCTTCTCTATGTTGGCGCCCGCGGCACATGGTATCCGAACCGAGGAATAACGAAAGCTGACTTTGACCTGGAGTTTCACTATCCAGCGGAGTGGACGTTGCTGGCAACGGGAAAACGCGTCGCCGCCGGAGCCGCAGGCGTGGCGTCCGGCGCCGAGACATCCGCCCCGGGGGAGCAAGTGGGGCGTTGGGTCACGGAGCGTCCGAGTGCGTTGGCAGGATTCAACCTGGGAAAATATGAGCGCGCGGTGGCTCGTGCCGGTGAAGTCACCGTGGAAACTTATGCGGCGCGCGGCATGGAGCGAGCATTCCCCCGCGCGGCCGCTCAAGTCGTCGCCGTGCCCGACATCCGCATGCTTCCAAAGCAGCGAACCGTCCTCCAGGGACCCTTGGCTCCATCTCCCGCCCGCAATGCGCAAGCTGTCGCAGAGAAAGCCGCCCGGGCCGTGGAGTTCTTCTCACAACGATTCGGGCCGTTTCCTTACAGCTCGCTGGAACTCACACAGATGCCGGGCCAGATGAGCCAGGGCTGGCCGGGCCTGGTATTCCTCTCCAGCTTTGCATTTCTTACGCCCGGAGAAGAGGCGGACTTGCATCTCGATCCCTTACAGACGGCCTTCAGAGGTCTGGTGCTGCCCCACGAAACGGCCCACCAATGGTGGGGCGATCTGGTCGGATGGCGCGGATACCGAGACCAGTGGATCGTCGAGGCCTTGGCGAACTATTCGGCGTTGATGTTGCTCGAGACGCAGAGGCCCGCGGAGTTCCATCAGATTCTGGAGGGATATCGGGCCGACCTCCTGGAGAAGAACAAGCAGGACGAGCCACTCCGTGCTGCGGGCCCGGTGACGCTGGGAACGCGGCTCAATTCGTCACACTTCCCCAACGGCTATGAGGCGGTCAGCTATGGTCGCGGTACGTGGCTGTTTCACATGTTGCGGCACATGCTACTCGATGCGGAAGGGAACCGGACGCCCCAGACGGGACGGGGCCCGTCTGGCATCGACGAACCATTCGTACGCGGGCTGCGAAAAGTGCGCGAGCGCTACGCGGGGAAGGACATCACAACCCAGGAGTTGTTCGCGGTCTTCGAGGAAGAATTGCCTTCGCCACTCTGGTACGAGGGGCGAAAATCTCTGGACTGGTTTGTGCAGGGATGGGTGCAGGGTGTCGCCCTGCCCCATTTCAGCCTGCAAGGCGTGAAATATGCGCCCAAGGCCAGCGGGACTCTGGTAAGCGGAGTAATTGCGCAAAAAGAAGCGCCCCACGAGCTGGTGACGGCGGTGCCGGTGTATGCGGTTTCCGCTGGAAAAAAGATGACCCTCCTGGGCAGGGTCCTTGTGGATGGGCCGGAAACTCCTTTTCACCTGACAGCGCCACCTGGTGCAAAAAAAATTGTGCTCGATCCGAACCAGACACTGCTGACAAGACCGAAATAAGAATCGGAAAGCCAGTTGAAGAAATTCCTTCGGTTCGGTCTTGCGACCTGCGTGATTGAACATTCCCGAAACGGTGTCCACCCCTGTCCGATTGCCGGTCGTGGAGTACCGAAATATCTGTCGCGTTTGTGGTCTAAGTGTTCTTTGATCTGTCCAGTTCCGAGAAAACTGAGCCGGTCCCAGAGTGGCATCGGGGATTGAATCCCCGATTGCTTGACGTCGGAGGTGGCGCACGGAAACTGGATCGGCAAAGTCCGAAACAACTGCCGAAGAGAACCCGCACGGCGGCATGTTGGAACTCCGGATCTGGGCTTTCCGGCGAGTACGCAACCGACCAGTCTGCTGGTCGAGACCAGGCCTTTTGTGCGGGATGTGATCGACGAAGTGCCACAGTCAGTCGCACATCGCGTGCTGAAAACGCAAAGTGCGGAAGAGGCGTTGCAGGTTCTACCAACAACGACGCAACGAGGGGAGGGATCTTTCGTTGTGAACCGTGCCCCATCGAAAGCCCCAGTTGATCCAGCGGCTCTTCGAGGTAACCAAGCAAGGGCGCCACGACCGCCGAAATACTGCGCATTTTCCATCTTGTCCAGATGCTTAAGGACCCGTGACGGATGGCCTAACGTTTATCTGGAACCCGGAAGATAAATCTCTACCCGGGCCAGACAACATAGATAATCGGATCGCGCCCCAAACTTCTTCGTCTCGAGAGGGTTCACGCGGTGGACGTCTGGAGGAAACTCAGGCTCAAGTCCCTAGTGTTGCCCGGTGGCTTCTTGTTAGCCATCGCGATGGTGCTTATCCGGGCGGGGGTCGTCAGGATTTCTGTGTCGGTGGTGGACCTCTATTATTACGCTGCCTTCCTGGTGGGACTTCTACTCGCGTGGCGTTTTCATTCCAGTCGAGTGTTCTCTGCTCTGGTCCTGTTGTTGCTCGCGCACCGTGCGCTTGAGTTCTTCTCCTCCGGAGCCGTCCCGACCGAAGGGCCGGGGCTAACGGCTCTGGAAGCGGTCTCTTTCCTGCTACCGCTGAACCTGGCGCTCCTGGCGGTTGCGGCAGAGCGAGGGTTCACGCTTCCTGCAGTCGCTCCCCGCCTGCTGGTGCTGTTCGTGGAGTCCGTTTTCGTGGCGGTGATCTGCCGCCCACAGCCCGCGTTTGGATCCAGTTTGTTCCACGGAGCATTACTGGACCGCGCCTGGTTCTCGTGGACTCGAATTCCGCAAATCTCCTGGCTGGCATTCGCGGTGACCCTGGGGACATTGATGGCCCGCTACCTTAGGTATCACAAACTGTTTGAAGGTGGCTTCGTTTGGGCCCTTCTGAGTTCCTGCCTGGCTCTGAACGCGGGAGGAGTCGGTAACATCGCCCGTGCCTATATCGGTACGGCGGCTGCAATCCTTGCGGTCTTCATCGTGGAAGCGTCTTATGCAATGGCCTACCACGACGAACTGACCGGGCTGCCCTCCCGGCGTGCCTTTAACGACGCCCGGCTCCGGCTGGAAGCACCCTATTCCGTTGCCGTCGTCGATATCGACCACTTTAAGAAATTCAACGATACCTACGGTCACGAAACCGGAGATGATGTGCTCTGCATGGTGGCCGATCGGTTGACGCGCGTTACGGGCGGCGGGCAAGCGTTTCGCGTGGGCGGGGAAGAGTTCTCGATTCTGTTCCCCGGAAAACCAGCTGAGGAAGCAGTCCCGCATCTGGAACTCTTGCGTGCAACGATCGAGACATCGGTTTTCCGACTGCGCGGCTCCGATCGCAGAGCCCTTTCGCGGGGTCATGACCGGCGGAAAATTGCCGCTCGAAGAAAGAAGCGTTCCCTGGTTCGAGCCCAATGGAGACGGCTTTCTGCTTCGCTCGGGCTTTCAGTCACCGTGAGCATTGGTGTTGCCGAGCCCGGTTCGAAGCATCCCACCGTCGAAAGCGTGACCCAGCTCGCCGACAAAGCCCTGTACCGTGCCAAGGAAGGTGGAAGGAATCGGGTAGAGGTTGGCACCGCCTCCCAGGCGCGCGTCAAGAAGAAAGCCACTACGAACCGGGCGTGATGCAGCGATCCGCTTGGCACCGCAAGTCCAACCGCCAGGCGCGCCTAGACGAGCCGCTTCTTGTCGTGCACCGCGGCCAAATCGGCGATCGAGGGATGCGACCGTACCTCGGTGAATGTCCGCTCCGCGGGCAACACTCCCGACTGAACCGTCTTGGCCAGCATTTCCAGGGCGAGCCCCGCGTTGGCTGGGACCACCACAGTGGCCGCCAGCGACCCACTGCGAACCCATGCCTGGCCGGTTTTCGGCATACCGTCGCAGCCCGTAAAGGGCCGGGTAAGCCAATGGTCTCGCAGCCGCGAGTCGGTGATTTCCTGAAATGCTTTTCTCGCTCCCATCGCCATGGAGTCGTCCTGGGCGATGATCGCGTACATCTGCAAAGCTCGCGAGGTCGACAGGCGCAGCCAGGCGCTGACCGCGTGGTAAGCACTCACCTCCGTCCACTGCGCCCGGAGCATGCGGACCTGGATATTTGCGGGCTTGGTCTCCTGCATCCCAACCGTCCGCTGCTGGGCGGCATCGCTTCCCGACGGACCCTGTACATATAAGATGGAGCCCCCCTGTGGGACCAGCGCCCCGATCTGCTGACCCTGGATGCGGCCAATCTCGTGGTGATCCGAAGTGATGCAGAAAACCGGAACCGGGTACGCCGTGCGCAGTTCCGCGATGTAATCGGCTTCGCGATTGAGGATGACCCATCCGATTCCCGCCGCGGCCGCAGCTCGGGCGACCTGGGCTAGCCCGGTCGAGCCGGCCGGCTCGAATACGATGGCGTTCGGCCGCACCGTCGAGGACGACTGAATGGCCTTTAACAGTTGCTGGCTTTGGTTCACCGCATCGTTGTCCGCATAAATGATCCGCAGATCGGCGCCCAGCCGCCGTGCGGTTTCCTCCGCCGACGCCGCCTGTTCGATCTGATAGTCGTTGTCGTTGGTGGTGAGTGACACCAGGAAGTTTAGCTTCTTCATCGTCGCCTTGTGTCCAGAATCATACTCTGTATCATCGGACAAAAATTCACTCCCCAGGAGCCATAAGCATGGTTTACCCTCTCGCCCGAGAGCCCGTGGTGGCATCGCGCACAAGGTCTCTCGACGCGACACTGCCATGGTCCACGGTGTCACTGGCCAGGCTTGGCGCTTTGCGTTCTTACCGTTTCGGGCTCGGTCGAGGCCGCCAGCAGATACCAGGCAGCATGCGGAAGCCACTGCTCTTGCCATCTCCAGTCGTTGTCGGCGCCCGTTTGTTTGTACGTCAAGTTGTAGTCAATGCCTTCTTCGTCATGGAAGCCGCCCGTAATCCCGTTGGAAATCCCGCCGGGCGCATTGGTGAATTCCCAGGAATCAAAGAACATGTACTGCGGGTTGTTCCGTCCCACTCCCTTCAGCATGGAAGAATCGAACGGGTTCAGTCCCAGGATCCAGTTGAGCTGATTGGTGGCAAACGCCTGTAGTTGTTTGCCGAAGTCCGGGTCCCGCGGGAAGTGTCTCGCGGCCAGCCGCGCCGCCGTCGCCAGGGAGGCGAGCCGCGCGTTCTCCCCTTGCCACCAGGGCGCCGCCTCGCTGTTATGTGGGAAGAAGAACCTCGTGCGCCGTTCCCCCGCCTTGTCCTGCACGAGTTGCCGGCTGTAGCCAAAAGGATTGGTCACCTCGCCTGTCACGCCCAGCTCGAAATTCAGCGACTTCCTGACTGTGTCCAAAACCTGCCGTTGAGAGTCAGCTCCGGCAATGTCATCGTAGTAGAGGAGACTCACCACGGGAAATCCCGCATCGGAGGCATGAAAGAACGGCCGATCCCCGCTGTCGGCACGCCAGTAATTCTGCTGGTGACCGCTGCTGACCAAGCGGCTCATCAGGTTTTGGGCCCGTTGGTCAGCGGCCGCCTTGTAGCGGTCTTTGTGGGTAGCCTTGAATAACTCCGTGGCCGCCGTTAAAGCACAGTAGTCGTCCACGATGTTTTCTTTGCCGTCATTAACCAATTTGAGGTTGTTTTGCTCGAGGTAGTCGAAAGCGTCCTCGGCTGCCTTGCGATAGTCCGAACTCGCGAACTCCCCCGAGAACGGATACGCGCTTGCGATCGCCAGCGCCGCGATCGCCACCCCGCCCCCCGACCGGAAACTAACCTCGTACTCCATCTCGTTCTCGGCTTTTTCGGTCGTGCCCCGCTCCGTGCCTTTGGATTGATAGATCTCGTAGTTCTTCATCTCACCCGCAACCTTGCGCTCCTCCGCAACCTGTTTCATTCCGCCGTTGGAAATCGAGCGATAAAATGAGCCGGATGGATCTTTGACCCGCACCAGGTAGTCCGCCCCGAACATGGCCTCATCCAGCATCCTTGCCTGGTAGCGCGCGATCTCCGGGAGCCCGCGGCCTTTCAGTTCTTCGACGCTCTTGAACAAGCTGTAGATCACCAGGGGGATTTGCTGCGGATTGAAGTAAGTTGAGAATGTCAGATGGGACAGGTGCTTGCCGTAGTCCCCCGTGGCGTCCCACCATCCACCGTGCGCGTCCAGCGTGCCTTTCCGGGCTCCATCAAACGGCAGGTGCCGGTCGGCCTGGTCGAAGCGTCCACTACTGCGTTCGTCCTTGAAGTAGTAGACGACGTCTGACAACGTGTTCCGCTGCAACAGGTCCCGCTGAATCACGAAAGGAAATGAGCGGATGGATCCGCGATTGGAGGCGCAATCCAGGTAGTACTGCCCTTCGGCAGTAAAAGAATCGAAATCGCCAGCCCAGAAATACCAGTCTCGCCACTTGGCGACTACACCCTCGGCCCGAGCCGGAACCACCAGGAAAGCTTCATCGCTCGCCAAGTCTTTCAGGGTGCAATTCGAGAATGTATCGCTCGCCTGGCCTCGGATCACAAAATGCTTAGGGCCCGAGGCTTCGTATCCCAGGTGATTTGTGAGAACCTTCTGCTCACCTGCCTGGGCTATCCTGCCAAAGGCGAAAACAACCACAACCACACACGCCACCGAAACGCATCGCCGCATACCGGTTCCTTGGGTGTTTAGGATTCGTGGACG
>Ga0137418_10000137_pt1 | contig 54422 bp, 51 predicted proteins | sample CZODoug3_1_2_16f_FD_122242 | JGI IMG/M metagenome (GOLD analysis project Ga0137418, IMG submission 122242) | Vadose zone soil fungal communities from Angelo Coast Range Reserve, California, USA - CZODoug3_1_2_16fungal (Hybrid Assembly) | ecosystem: Environmental > Terrestrial > Soil > Vadose...
TCTTCCAGGTTTTTCTTGATGTCGGGCACCCCAGGACCGGGCCAGTCCGTCCCAAACAGAGTCTTACGCGCGATCTCTTCCAGACGAGGAAAGTATTGCAGCAGAGTTTTCGGCGGAATTCCGCTGATATCGAGGTACACGTTCGGATGGCGCCGCACCAGGAAGAACGCCATGTCCATCCAGAGCGGCCGTCCCCCGTGCGCCAGCAGGATCTTCATCTTAGGAAAGTCGACCGCGACATCGTCGAGGTACACCGGATCGCCGTACTTGTTCCGCGCACCGGGGAAAATCGACGTTCCCGTGTGAAACATGACCGGGATTCCGTTGGCCTGGGCGGCGCGATAGATGATCTCAAGTTCCGTGACCCCGTTCAGGTAATCGTTGGGAAACAAGAGCTGGTGTGGCGGATGAATCTTGATCATCCCGATCTTGAGCCGGAGCAACTGCTCGACGTCGGCCAGGATATTGGTCGTGTGGCGCGGATGCAGGCTTCCGCACGGGATCAATCTCTTCGGGTCTTCTTTGACGTACTCGGCAACGAACTGGTTCACGCTGGCCGTGAACCCGATGACCTCAGGCGCCACGTAGTTGATCAGCACGGCACGGTCGATGCCAGCAGAATCCAGGTACTTCAAAAAGGCCTTCGGCGAGTGGCAATATTCTTCGATCTGCGCGAAATTGTCGCGCCTGGTTCGCATCAACTCCAGCGCCGACGGCTTGAACATGTCCATCGGGGAGATATGGATGTGGCAGTCGGTGATCAAGTCAGTCGTTGGCCGTTCGTCGTTGGAACGACAGCTACGAGCTCTGAGCTTTGAGCTTCGAGCTTTGAGCACCCTCGCCTATCTCGCGGGCTGCCCCGTTCTTGACGGTGGCGTCACTTCCCTTTCCACTGCGGTCCCCGTTTCTCCAGAAATGCCGCAACGCCCTCGCGGGCATCCTCCGTCTGCATCAATTCCTCGAGGTAGATTCTTTCGGCGCGCGCCAGGCCCTTGTCGAAATGCATCGAGTCCCACGCGTAGATCGCCTTTTTGGTTACGCCCAGCGCCACGGGACTCAGCTTTGTCAGACGGGCGACCACTTCGTCGGCCTTCTCCTTTACTTGATGATCCGGCACCGCCGCGTTTGCCAGACCTAGAAAACGAGCTTCGAGACCGTCGAACTTGCGGCCGGTCAGAATCAGTTCGGCGGCGTGCTTCTGCCCGGCGAGCGCGGACAGAGCCGCGGCAGCGACCGGGGGAAAGCATCCCAGCGAGATCTCCGGGAATCCCCAGGTGGACGACTCGGAAGCAATCACTATGTCACACACCATCGCCAGCTCAGCCCCTCCCCCCAGGCAGTGCCCGTGCACGGTCGCCACTGAAACCTTCCGCGAGGAGACGACCGCGCGGAACACGGCGTGTAACTTTGTGAGCATCTCCTGGACATTGTCGGAGGTGTGGGCGGCGACGTCGACTCCCGCGGAGAACACCTTGTCCGATCCGGCGAATGCGATCACCGCGACATCAGGGCGCGCTTCGGCCTCGGCGATCGCCGCCGCCAGCTGCTCCATCATCGGAATATCGATTATGTTCAGGGGAGGATTGTGCAGGGCAATGCGCGCCACCGGAGGATGCAGGTGCGAGGAGACCCGGCTTGACGAGGTGCTGGCCACCCGAGGAAGGATACCGCAAGGGCGGGCAATTTGCCCGCCCGGAAAGAGACCCTAGAGGTTGATGGCCGATTTGCGCGGCTCGCCGATGGTCTGGAAGGGATCGCGCGCGCCTTCCTTTTCGACAATCCATTTCTTTTCATTGGCAATGATTTCGAGCAGCACACTCTTGTCTTCTGCGGTGGGCATGACTTCGCCGAAGAGCTGCTGGTAGTCCTTGTCGCTGAGCGGTTCGCCGGTCTGCGCGTGGAATTTCTGGTCGGCAAACTGGCCGATCGCGCGGTTGAACCGAAGGTCGGGCGCGTAGAGGTTCTTCTCGCCTGGTTTCAGGAAGCTATTCAAACGTTCGATCAGCCCGGCCACCTCATCGCGATAGAGATGACGGTTGTAGTCGTTTAATTCGTCGAGCTTGGCGTCGTGCCGATTCTGCGGCTCGTCGTAGCGGCCCTTGATGCCCCATACGTACGCCCAGTGAGCAGACGAGGAGTGATCTGTGCCAAAAAGGTCATACGAGCAGGAAATCCACTTGTTCAGATACTTCTGAATCAGCCAGGCGGGAATCACGCCCGCCTCGACGATGCGACGCAGGCCGTCATTGCCGGTCCCCATGTGGAAAGCTTCCTCGCGCAGCATGTACGACATCGAACGCCCCAGCGGCGCGAACGCCGAGTACTTCAGCATCTGGAGCTGAAACTTGCCATCGCGGTCGACGAAGTCGGTGTAAGTGAAGAAATCCATCCAGTTGTCAACATCGACGTTGAAGGCGCCCAGCAGACGCTGGTTGTCGAAAGCGCGCCGCTCCAGCATTTTCTGCGCCTCGACCTTGCCCGAGTAGCCGAAGTGGTCGAGCAGCAGCGCGCACATCTGCCAACCGTGGCGCATTTCTTCGATCATTACACGGGTGAGGGCGCGACGGTCCCAATCGGTTGGGGCGGTTTCGAACAGGTGGCGCTGCTGCTCGACGCTGGCGAATTCGGTGTCGCCCTGGTAGACGATCATGTTCAGGAGGGCGTCGCGCATCTGCTGGGTGGGCACCTGGCGCAGGTTCTCCCACTTGCGGCGGCCCTTGAAGTGGCCGAACTGGATTTCCTCGGTCTCGATCGCGCCGTAAAGCGTGTCGAAGTGGAAGCTGGCGATCTCGTCACGGTCGACGCCGATTTCCTTTCTCCACTCGTCGAACAAGCCGACCCACTCGCTGAAGGTGCCGATTTTGGCTACTTTGCCTGGCATAGAAAAACCTTTCAGCCATAGAGGACACAAAGGGGCCGCAGAGGGAAATCCGTACTTCTCCGTGGTCTCTGGCTCCGTGGCGTACATTCTGCGGAGCGCTGCTCCGCGGGACGGCCGAGGGCGGCCCTCCCCACCTGAGTTATTTCCCGGTAAACGTCGCTGGGCGCTTCTCCACGTAGGCGGCCAGTCCTTCCTTCGCGTCGTCGCTCTGGAAGAGAATCTGCTGGTTTTCGCGCTCCAACGCCAACGCCGATTCCATCGGAATTTCCCACCCGGTTTGCACGGCGCGCTTGATGCGTCCGACCGCTTTTGCGGCTTTGTTAGGCGGGCAGAACTGGCGCGCGTATTCCAGGATGTTGTCCATAAAGCCGTCGCGCTCGTAGATGTCGTTGAGGATGCCCAACTCCTTCGCCTCCTCAAACGAGAAGGTGTTGCCGGTCACCATCAACTCGATGGCCCGGCTCTTCCCGACCAGTCGCGAAAGACGCTGCGTGCCACCTGTTCCCGGCAACACACCTAGATTCACTTCAGGAAGGCCAATCTTGCCGGCGTCCTTGCGCGCGATGCGGAGGTCGGCTGCCATGGCGATTTCGAGCCCGCCGCCCACACAGTGGCCATTGATGGCTGCGATCACGAGCTTCGGCGTGTGCTCCAGGCGCAACAGCGTCTCGTTGGCGTGCAGGCAGAAGTAGTACTTGAAGGTCGGATCAACGCTGGCCAGCATCTTGATGTTCGCGCCCGCCGAGAAGAACTTGTCGCCCGAACCGGTCAGCACAATCACATAGACGTCGATGTCCATGCGGGCTTGGAGGATCGCATCATCCAGTTGGCGATTCATCTCGTAGGTATAGGTGTTGGCCGGGGGATCGAACATCTCGATCACGGCCACGCCGGTATCCTTGCGGTAGTTGATCAGCCTGTTCGTGGTCTCGCCGGTGGCCGGCTGGGTTGTGGTAGCCATGTCAGACTCCTTTTCGTCTCGTGCTTCCCAGAAACTCAAATCGGTGCGTGTTCACGGTCTCTTCTTGGATGGCGTGGTCGGCGGGCTGCAAACTCCGCGAAGAAAGATATCGCTCATTTCCCGTGCGAGTTCTTCCGCGTCGCCATCCACCCCCGGCTTGTACCAAGTGTAAATCCAGTTCATCATGCCGAACAGGCTCAGGGCCGCGGTGCGGCTCGTGAAGTCCAGCCTCTTCGCCCGCTTGAGCTGTTCCATCAATTCGACGCAGATCCGGACGTATTCCCGTTTGATGGCGCCAATTTCGGCGCCGTGGCCGTTCTTCAATACCTCATCCTCGTGAGACAGCACCTTCATGGCCTTCTGATTCGCGAGGAAGTATTCGAGGTGATTGAGAACGAATGCCCGGATGCGAGCCTCGGGATCGCTAACGGCCTCCATTCGGGGTTGAAGCCGCTCCAGGATGGTGGTGAACGTGTGGCGTTGGATCAGGTAAAGCAGCTTTTCCTTGGACTCGAAGTAGTAGTAGAGCCCCGCCAGAGACATGCCACTGGCGCGCGACAAGTCGCGCATGGATGCGCCCTCGTAGCCCTTCTCATCGAAGACGTCAGTGGCGTGCAGCAGGATCTCGGAGAGGCGCCGGTCAAAGCGGGTCTCCGGATGGGGCGTACGCAGACGTGCCCGTGGACGAGAAGCAGAACGGAGCTGCGCTGGAGGAGGCATGATTTATCGAACGTTCGTTCGAATTATAGGGCAAAGTGATATGCGTCGCAAGTGGGCGTGACTCGTTCCCGCAGTGGCCTTCAGCCGGCCGCCTTGTGGGCCCGGCTCAGCCAGTCAAGGGCATCCCGCAGGTCACGGTCGGAGGAGAGTTCAAAAGTAAACCAGCGCCTCTTCTGCAGGACGGCCGGCTGGATTCTTGGCTCCTTCCCGAGCCGCGCCCTCATGTGCGGGCCGGGGGCTGAAAGCTTAAACGCCAGGGAATTCGGCGTCCCCACGCCGCGAGTGCGGGGCAGGAGGGCGAAGATGCGCTGGCGGCGGTACAGCGCACTGAATCCGAACATGGGGCGGGTGGTTACAGCCGGCCAGGTTTCGACCTCGGCTGCCAGCGCCGCCGACCAGGCTTTCATCTGCTCGGAGACAGCCGGCAATTTCGGCCGTCGGTCCTTCAAGGTCGGACGCGGGCCGCTAGTTCGGGATGTCGGCCATCAGGCACTCGACTTCCGCCTTCAGATCGGCAGTCAGCGGCAGAAGGGGCAACCGCACCGCGCCACCATAGTATCCGTTGAGATCCATCGCGTATTTCAGACCCGGGATGCCCAAGCCACCTCCGATTCGTTCCGCCACGTTGGCGATGCGCTCCTGTTTCAGGCGAGCGAGATCGATGTCGCCTTCTTTCCAGGCAGTGTAGATCTCGTAGCAGGCCGTCGGCGCCGGATTCGCGAAGGCAAGGATGGCCCCCACTGCGCCGGCCTGCAGCGACGGCTCGAGTTTGTGGGCGGCGCCCACCAGCACCTGGAAGCCGACTTCCCTCTGGCGTGTCTTGCCGCGGGCAACAACCGTAGCCGCGGAGGACGAGGGCTTCGAATCTCCTGCCAGAACGGACACGGGAACCAATTCCCCGCCCTGCCCGGCGGCTTCCGTGGCCTTGAGCATGCGAGGGGTAACCGCGTCGAATGTCTCGGTTACGGCAGCGCTACGCTTCACGCGTCGCGTGCCCTCGACCATCTTCCGGACTTTCTCCACGTCGCCGCACGATTCCTTGATCCCGATGATGTTCGAATGATCCGCCAGTTCAATCACAATTTCCGCCGGGATGTCGTAGCCGGTGGCTTGCGGGAAGTTGTAGATGATGACCGGCAAGGGCGAGCGGTCGGCCACCGTGCGATAGAACGCCAGCATGTTGGCGGGCTTCATCTGGCTCTTGTAGTAGTGCGGCGTGCGCACCATGGCCACGTCATAGCCAAGTTCGGCGGCGTATTCGGTCAGGAGCAGGGTGTCGCGGGCCGACTCGATCCCGGTCCCGGCCACCAGCACTTTGTGGTTGGCCGCGGCCTCACAGGCGGTCTTGAGCACGGCGCGCCGCTCCTCGTCGGAGAGCAGGATAGCCTCGCCGGTCGAGCCCAGCACGACCAGTCCCGCCACCGGGGTGCGTGAATAACGCTCCACGTTGGCTTCGAGCTTTTTGAAGTAGATGTTGCCGTCGGGATAGAACGGCGTAGTGAGGGGAGGATGGATACCGGAAAGAAGCATGCTAGGTAGCCTCGTTTCGGAACAACTGCTCTATCAGAATAACAAGCGAGGAGGCCGCCCCGCCAGACACACTACCGAAGTTTGTCGGAGTTGATACGATACCCCACCAACTTTGCGTCGGCGCCGCTCGTCCGCCACGTGAACTGCTCTTGCGCCGTGCCTCGATCAAACGTAGTCGAATGGGTCAGCACCACAAGTGTTCCCCTGGTGGTGCGATTCACAAAGAACCCCGTCATCTTGGTCTGATGCTCGTTCCCAAGTGTCGCATGCACCTTTTGCAAAAAGCTTAGGGTATCTGCCCTGGCCCCGTGGCTTTGAAACTCCGGGGTCGCGTCATCGTAAATCTGCTCGTATGCGCCCTGGTTGAGTTGGCCGTGAAAGCGGGCCACGCCCACGTCGGCAGCCCGGTACGCATCCTTCGAGCCGCGGCCGAAATACCACAGAAGCACCAGCCCAATGACGATGGCCGGAATATATATGTTCGGATTCCAGACCTTCTTGACTGGTGCGGGGAGCGGAATTTGTGGGTTGTCGGGAGCGTTGACGATGGAACCCATGCGAACCTGCGGCTCACGAGGGCTTGCGCCGTCATTCGATCGGCTTTGCCCACCGCGAATTGGCTGGAAGAATACCACGGGAAGGGGCTTGTCCGCAGGCCTGCACCGTTCGGATCAACTGCCAAGGCCCACGCAGGTCCCTAGCCGCAGGGGCTATAGGTTTTCCCCCCTGGATCGGTTTCCTGCCGAAACTGGTCCTCATTGCCGACGAAGAATTTTAGAAACAGTGGAGACTTCTCATCCTTGCCGGTCGCCTCGTCCCAGATCATGCCGCCCTTGCACCAGCCGCTGTTGGAGAGTTGTTTGCGTGTGTTTTGCGAGAAAAAAAAGAACTGGTCGTGCCCCCAGCCTCCGGGCAGGTCAGAGGAGGTCTTCAGCGTTCCATCCTGGTCGAGGTGAACCAGCTGGTATTTTCCTTCGCGGGGCAGCAGGGGCGCGTTCGGAACCCGATATTCGATCCGCACCCAGCCTACGTATCCGGAGGGAATCAGGAAGCGAGACGGAGGACGGCGGTGCAGCAGGATGTCAAACGCAAACGGACCGAAAATGACTGCACCGACCAGAACGGGCAGGCTCACCACGAGAAACGCGAGAATGCGAGGGCTCATTGAGGACACGCCGTCACCTTGGGCAATATTTCATGCATGGGTTCCCGGATCGCCCCGCGGAGCGGGTTCTCTTCCTATCGAGTGCAGAACCGCACCGCTCGTCCGGGTTCGCCAATCGTGCCGCAAAACATAAGTTTGTCGCCGGAAGTTGCGGGCACTTCATGCGGTCGGGCCTGACAGACGAACGGTTTTGGGTACGGTCAGCAGCCGGTCGCGTGAAGTTGTCTATTCACTTTCCGGTCGCGGGCCCCAGCCTGAAACAAGGGAGAGATGCACCTTGGCTCCAAGATCGGTAGTGCGAATCGATCACTCATCGATCCAAAAGCTCCACTTCATGGCCGGGCATTCTTTGGACCGCACCTCCATGACGTCAGAATTTCAGGATGGGGCGTTGAACAGAAAACCGTGGTGGCGACTGGGCATTTGCAAAGGATGGCTTTGGTGCCCGCAGGAAACACAGGTGCGAATCAGTCAAAACTGCATGATTTCCTCTCGCCGACAGCCTATCCCTTGTTCGCCGCTCGCTCCGCATGCAGATGCTGCAGCGCCTGAACGCGCACTTCTCCACGCTGGAGTGCCGCGATGCCCTCGGCCGCGGCGCGCGCCGCAGAGAGCGTGGTGATGGTGGTAATGCGGGCGGTCACGGCGGCGCGCCGGATCGCCTTCTCATCGAACCATGGCTCGGCGCCGTGAGGCGTGTTGATGATCAGGTGGATTCGCTCACCCTTGATCAGGTCGACCACGTTGGGACGGCCTTCCTTCACTTTGTAGACACGATCAACGCTCAGGCCGGCGTTCTCGAGGACGTCGGCCGTGCCGGCCGTGGCCACCAGTTTGAAACCCATATCTACAAAGCGCCGCGCGACGTCGGCCACATGCGCCTTGTCGTGGTCGGTCACGCTGATGAAGATCGAGCCCTGGGTCGGCAACTTTTGTCCCGCGGAAATCTGTGCCTTGGCAAAAGCTTCACCGAAGTTGTCGGCGACGCCCATCACTTCGCCTGTGGAACGCATTTCCGGACCCAACACGGTGTCGACTCCCGGGAACTTGTTCCACGGGAACACGGGCGACTTCACGTAGTAGCAGCGGCCGGTATCGAGATCGGTGCCGTGCTCGATGTTTTCGGAGAGGAACTCGCGCAGCTTGCGCCCAGTCATGAGGCGCGACGCGATCTTGGCCAGCGGCACCCCCGTGGCTTTCGAGACGTAAGGCACAGTGCGGGAAGCTCGCGGATTGACTTCGAGGACATACACCTTCCCGCCCTCGGCGTCATTCCCCTTCGATCCGCCGTTGGGGGTACGCGGGATCGCAAACTGAATGTTCATCAGGCCAATCACTTTTAAAGCACGCGCCAGCTTGAAAGTGTATTCCCGCATGCGCTGCAGCAGAGGCTCGGGGATGTCGACTGCCGGCAGCACGCAGGACGAGTCGCCGGAGTGGATGCCCGCCTCCTCGATGTGCTGCATGATGCCTGCGATCACGACGTCTTCGCCGTCGGAGAGCGCGTCCACGTCGACCTCGATCGCGTCTTCCAGGAAGTGGTCGATCAGCACGGGACGGTCCTGCGAATATTCGACCGCCTCTTTCATGTAGCGGATGACGGTGTCCTCATCGTAGGCGATCACCATGGCGCGTCCGCCTAGCACGTAGGAAGGCCGCACCAGCACGGGGTAGCCCACGCGCTTCGCACCCTCGACAGCTTCTTCGAGCGAAGTGGCCATGGCGCCGGGAGACTGGGGAATCTGGAGTTCGTCGAGCAGCTTGCCGAAGCGCTTCCGGTCTTCGGCCAGGTCGATTGACTCGGGCGAGGTACCGATGATCGGCACGCCCGCGGCTTTCAGGGGCAGCGCCAGGTTCAGAGGCGTTTGCCCGCCGAACTGCACGATCACTCCCACGGGCGCTCCGCCCGATGCTTCGTGCTCATACACGGCGAATACGTCTTCCAGCGTCAGCGGCTCGAAGTACAGGCGGTCACTGGTGTCGTAATCGGTCGAAACGGTCTCCGGGTTGCAATTGATCATCACGGTCTCGTACCCGTCTTCGTGGAGCGCGAACGAGGCGTGGCAGCAGCAGTAGTCGAACTCGATTCCCTGCCCAATGCGGTTCGGTCCGCTGCCCAGGATGATGACTTTCTTTTTCGGGGTGGGCGCCGCCTCATCTTCTTCCTCGTACGTCGAGTATAGGTATGGCGTGTAGCTCTCGAACTCGGCTGCGCATGTGTCCACGCGCTTGTAGACCGGCATGACACCATGCTTTTTGCGCAGGTGGCGGACCTTCTCCTGGGCGCCCTTATCGTTCAGACGCCAGACCGCGGCCAACCGCCCGTCGGAGAAGCCCATGCGCTTGGCATCGCGTAGCACCTCGGTGGGAATCGAGTCCATCGGGTGCTTCTCCAGTTCGAGCTGCATGTCGTTGATTTCTTTGAGCTGGTAGAGGAACCATGGGTCGATGGACGTCACTTTGGCGAGCTGCTTGACGGTGTATCCCTGGCGGATCGCATAGCGCACATAGGTCAGGCGCTCGGGGTGTGGAGTGACCAGGCGCTGGGTGAGAATCTTCGGCTCGATTTTCTCGGAGCCGACTTTCCGGCCGGTGTCGAGCGCGCGCACGCCCTTCAGCAGCGCCTCTTTGAAGGTGCGGCCGATGGCCATGACTTCGCCGACGGATTTCATCTGCGGGCCAAGACTTTCGTCAGCGCCGGGGAATTTTTCGAATTGCCACTTCGGAATCTTGACGACCACGTAGTCGAGCGTGGGCTCAAACGATGCAGGCGTTTTGCGCGTGATGTCGTTGGGAATCTCATCGAGCGTATAGCCGACGGCCAGCTTGGCGGCGATCTTCGCGATGGGGAACCCGGTAGCCTTCGACGCGAGCGCTGACGACCGCGAGACGCGCGGGTTCATCTCGATCACCACCATGCGGCCAGTCTCGGGATTGACTCCGAATTGGATGTTAGATCCGCCGGTTTCTACGCCGATTTCACGGATGACCGCGATCGAGGCGTCGCGCATCGCTTGATATTCACGGTCGGTGAGGGTCTGCGCGGGAGCCACAGTGATCGAGTCGCCGGTGTGCACGCCCATGGGATCGAAGTTCTCGATCGAGCAGATGATGATGACATTGTCCTTCAGGTCGCGCATTACCTCCAGCTCGTACTCTTTCCAGCCGAGCACCGACTCTTCGATCAAGGCCTCGTGCACGGGTGAGAGATCCAGGCCGCGGGCCAGCACTTCCATCAACTCTTCGCGGTTGAATGCGATGCCGCCGCCGGTGCCGCCCAGCGTGAACGACGGGCGGATAATTACCGGGAAGCCGATCTTGCCGGCGAACTCCAGGCCATCTTTCAGATTGTTCACCAGGGCTGACTTCGGCACGTCGAGCCCGATCTTTTGCATCGCATCCTTGAAGAACAGTCGGTCTTCGGCCTTTTTGATGGCCGCGATATTTGCGCCGATCAACTGGGCGTTGTATTTGTCGAGCACGCCGCCATCGGAAAGTTCGACGGCCAGGTTGAGAGCGGTCTGTCCGCCAACCGTGGGCAAAACGGCGAATCCGGCGCCCGGCGACAGCTCTCGCTCGATGCGGATGATTTCTTCCAAATATTCGCCGGTGAGCGGTTCGATATAGGTGCGGTCGGCGACCTCGGGGTCGGTCATGATGGTCGCCGGGTTCGAGTTGGCCAGCACGACTTCGTAGCCCTCGGAGGTGAGCGCCTTGCAGGCCTGCGTGCCGGAGTAGTCAAACTCCGCGGATTGGCCGATGACGATGGGCCCGGAACCGAGGATCAAGATCTTCGAAATGTCGTTTCTTCTTGGCATGAAGAATCAGTCGTTGGTCGTTGGCTTTCCGATGTCGATCGCGGATTTTCCCGGGCTGCACCTATCTCGGCCCGCGCTTGTCTCCAAGCATCGCAAAAAACGGAACCTCGTTCAGCTTCCGATACCTCCTCAGCCGCATCGCCTCGGCAACGCTATCTGCATCTCCCGGGCGGGCCACCTGTCTGTCGTCCCGTACTGGTATCGAAGAACTGGCTGTCGGACTTAATATCCCCGCTACCGAACGGTCTGATCTCTGAAACCCCCATCCCCACCCAGCGCGAAACCCCTCATCCAATCCCGACAAAACACCTCCGCGGTCCAAGCAATCGCGGGTGTAGTCGGAGAAGTCCTGACCAAAGCCCTCAACCTCTACAACCATCGTCACCCCGCTTTTGGAGGGCAAATCCTCCGCCCTCGCATCCACGGGGCTTCCCGCAGTGCGATCACGATCGATGCCGCGGCCAAGGCGTTCACCCCTTCCACTCCTCCATCATCTTCACAAAATCCTTGAACAGGTAGTGCGAGTCATGGGGCCCGGGTGCGGCCTCCGGATGGTATTGCACGCTGAACAGCGGAAGGTTCCGGTGGCGCAACCCCTCCAGCGTGTTGTCATTCAGATCGATATGGGTCAGCTCGACCTCGCTCTGCGGAAGCGAATCCGGATCCACGGCGAAGTTGTGGTTATGGGCGGTGATCTCGATCTTGCCCGTGCCCATTTGCTTCACCGGGTGGTTCCCGCCGTGGTGCCCGAATTTCAGTTTGTAGGTCTTGCCGCCCAAAGCGATCCCGGCCAGTTGATGCCCAAGGCAGATCCCGAAGATGGGCTGGCGTCCCATCAGGCGGCGGATGTTGTCGACCGCGTAGGTGCACGGCTCGGGGTCGCCCGGGCCGTTCGACAGGAACACACCGTTCGGCTTCAGGGCCAGCACATCTTCCGCGGGGGTCTGGGCCGGGACTACCGTCACCTTGCAGGCCTCGCCGCGCAGCTTGCGCAGGATGTTTTGCTTGATTCCGTAGTCATAGGCCACGACGTGGAAGCGCGCTGGTTCGTCTTTTACTCCGACCACCGCCACCGGCTCGTGCGACCGCTCGCCCACTTCCCAGACGTAAGGCCGGGTCGTCGACACCACCTTGGCCAGGTCGGTGCCGTCCATCTTGGGGATCGACCGGGCTTTCGCGACCAGTTTTTCCGGATCGGCCTCAATCGTGGAGACCACCCCGCGCATCACGCCGTGGTCGCGCAGGTGGCGCACCAGGGCGCGCGTGTCGATCTCGGCCAGGACCGGAATCTTGAACTGCTCCAGATACTCGTCGGCCACCTGCTGCGAGCGCCAGTTCGAACTTACTTTCGAGAACTCGCGCACGATCAGTCCCTCGATGTAGGGATGCGTGGCTTCATTGTCTTCTGGATTCGTCCCGTAATTTCCGATTTCGGGGTTGGTCAGGACCACAATCTGGCCCGAGTAGGAAGGGTCGGTGAAAATTTCCTGGTAACCGGTGATGGAAGTATTGAAAACTACTTCCCCGTAGCATTCGCCTCTGGCGCCGTAGCCTCTGCCTCGGAAGATGCGCCCATCTTCGAGGGCAAGGATAGCCTGCATTCCTGCTCCCGGGTGTGGATTTTATAGATAGTAGCAGGCAAGTTCCAATCCTGGAAGAGCGGATCTGCTGGACCAGCCAAGCAGGGAAGGAAACACACCCGTCCTTCGATCTACCTGCTCCCGGCTTTACTCAGCCGGCGACATCATGGCAGTGGTAGAGAGGGCCCGCAAGGCATGCCGACAAAATGAGCTGCCACGTTGGCGCTCTGCTATTTTGAATTTCTCCTTGATGTACCCGGTGCATGCCTCCTACGAGGCGCGGCAGAAGCTTCACGGAATTGCATTTCAGAAATAGTGTTCGATTCGGTCGGGATCGCCGCCATCTTCGCCGTGCTTATGGATTTCTGAGAAGCAAAGCGAGAGGCGAAACCCACCAGCCGCCTTCCCAGGAGAACCGGCGGAATAGCGCGTTACCGCAGCCGCCCCAGCTTATCCACCGGCCAATAGCCGAAGACAGCCTTGCCGAAAATGTAGCCTTCTTTCACCGGGCCGAAATCGCGGCTGTCGTTCGACATGCTGCGGTGGTCTCCGAGCATGAAGTAGCTGTGCGGCGGCACCACGATCTCAGAATAGGAGCGTTCATCGGTGTAAGCGGGCGGAACGTAGTCCTCAACGACCGGCTCCCCGTTCACGTAGACCTGGCCGGAGTCGATCCGGATCTGGTCCCCGGGGATGCCGATGACTCGCTTGATGTAGCTCTTCGAAGGATCCCGGGGATACCGGAATACCACGATGTCGCCGCGTTCGATCGGTTCCCAGTGGTAAACGAACTTATTAACGAAGATTCGTTCCTGGTCGTCAAGCGAGGGCATCATGCTGGTGCCTTCGACCTTCACGGGCTGATAGAGGAAAATGATGATGAATGCGGAGATCGCCAGGGAGATGATGAGGTCCCGCAGCCATACCGCCAGCACGGGTGCGGAGCGCGGCGGCTTCCCGACCGGCTGCCGTCCGTTGGGTTGGACTCGCGGGTTGCCCACCGCTTGCATGGCGTCAGTCATTCTATACGGAAGGAGCAGAGGATTTAAGGCATTGTCTGCCTAATCCATGTTCTGGCCCGGGACTCAATCGACGGGGTGTACCACAGGATACCCACTCCGGCTGCGTTCGACCGGCGCCTCAGGTTACAATAAGGCAACGAGGAACCTTCCCTATGTTAAAGCGTGCATTGATCTTGGCATTCCTGTTTCCGGTGACGCTCGCCCTGTCGGCACAGTGGGCCGCATCCCAGGAGGATCAAGGCGTACCTGCCTACAACGCCGGGCCTCCCGCCAAGGGAAAGAAGCTTCCACCCATCCTGCCCAAGGAGAGCCTTTGGGCTGAAAACGCGCAGTTCGCATACCAGACCCACGCCTACGAACTGGCGGCCCAGATTCCAAATGTCCTGCACCAGCAGCCCTGTTACTGCTACTGCGACCGGGGCATGGGCCACAACAGCCTGCGCAGCTGCTTCGAAGGAACTCACGGAGCACAGTGCGATGTTTGCCTGAAGGAGCTGTACTACTCCTACTCGCAGACCAAGAAGGGCAAGACCGCTGCCCAGATTCGCCAAGGCATCGTCAAGGGCGAGTGGAAGCAGGTCAACCTAGAAGCGGCCGCTTCGATGGACTGAGCTGGGTCCCCGGCCGCAAGGGCGGGGACCACCGCAGGGCTTGATTGACGCATCCTTTTAAGACGCGTATAAACCTGCTCGGACCGTAGCGTAAAAGCAATGTTTCCGCAGCCAGCCGAGAGAATCCTCAGAGGGCTTTCGTCCACGCCGCAGGCAGGTGTTCCATCGACCTAGTAAAATGGTTGAACTTGTCTCCTATCAGGTGCGGCCATAAGGAGTAGTTTACGAAACACACAGCAAGCAAACCAACAGGAAGAGTCTTACAGATGGCTCAGAAACCTACCGCCAAGAAGTCCATAGCAGACGATCCCCGGGTCGCGCAGGCTATGCAGAACTACGAGACCGGCCTACGTGCCATGCAGGAACACAAGTTTGACAAAGCCAAGACGCACCTGCAAAAGCTGATCGGAGGGGCCAGCAAGGAACTCGCCGACCGAGCCGCGGTCCATTTGAGCACCTGCAACCAGCACCTGGACAAGGTGACGAACCAGTTCAAGAGTCCGGAAGAGCATTTCGACTACGCTGTCTCCCTCATGAATGTGGGCGACTACGTGCAGGCGCGCGAGCATCTGGACAAGCTCCACAAGCAGACTCCCAAGGCCGATTACGTGATCTACGGTCTGGCGGCGCTGGACTGCATGACCGGCCACGTCGAGGACTCCCTGCGGAATCTGGCCGAGGCCATCCGGTCGAACCCGGCCCTCCGCTTCCAGGCGCGCAATGACTCCGATTTTCAGAACCTGGCCGAGGACCCGCGTTTCACGGAACTGCTTTATCCAGATCCCGGGGCCGACGCCGTTGCGGAAGCCGACAGCCCGGAAGAGACGTACTAGGGACATATTCATGGAACCCCCGCAGCGGCGAGACCCGCGTTCCCGGGACAAGTCCGCTCGTGCCAGTCCGCTACGGGTGGTGGCAATCGGCGGAGGCACCGGTCTCTCCACCCTACTGAAGGGCTTGAAGAGTTTCGTGCCCGCCCCCATGGAACCCTACCGACCCGCTCCGGGCCGTCCCACGATCAGTGAGCTCAGCGCGGTGGTCACAGTCAGCGACGACGGCGGTTCCAGCGGTCGGCTGCGCAACGAGCTCAACATGCTGCCGCCGGGTGACATCCGCAACTGCATCGTGGCTTTGTCGGAAGATGAAGCCCTGCTCTCCAAGCTCTTCCGTCACCGTTTCGAAAAGGGCTCGGGCCTCGAAGGCCACAGCTTCGGCAACTTGTTCCTGGCGGCGCTCACGTCGATCACGAATGACTTCTCGGAAGCAGTGCGCCTCTCTTCAGAAATTCTGCTCACGCGCGGTCATATCTACCCTGCGACCGCTTCGAACATTCAACTCGAAGCGCTCATGGAGGACGACACCCGCGTGCGCGGTGAAACGAAGATCACCGCCAGTAAGGGCCGCATCAAGGAGCTGTTCCTGATCCCGCCGGAAGTACGACCGCTGCCCCAGACCCTGGAAGCGATCGCCAGCGCTGACATCATCACGATCGGCCCCGGTTCCCTTTTCACAAGTTTGATCCCGAACTTATTGGTGCGCGGGATCGCCCAGGCCATCGTGAATTCGCCGGCTATAAAGATCTACGTGTGCAACTTGATGACCCAGGCCAACGAAAGCCTGGGGTTGACAGCCGCCGAACACATTCGCGCCCTCAACCGCCATGCCCGGGCCCAGCTGTTCGACTACGCGCTGATCAACCGGCGTCCGGCGTCGGATGAAATGAAGGCCAAATACGCTCTGGAAGGTGCTGCCCAGATTGTCGCCGACCTCGACGCCGTCGAACAGCTAGGCTGCTGCCCGGTGCTTGGCGACTACCTGGAAGAAGAGGGGGTGGCCCGACACGCCACCGACATCGTCGCCAGGGATCTGCTCGATCTTGCGTTGCAAGCTGGTGGGACCAGCCGCAAAAGCGTGCTTGAACCGGATCCGGCCCGGCGCTGACCGAGACGCCTTCGCCTCACCGCCATTCTCTCTGCCGTCGGCCGATGTGCTAAGCGCTCTGCCGTTTAAGGTTTTCTTCCCCTCGCGGTATATTGAAGCCAATGGCCAAACCAACTGAACCCCGCATCGCGGTCGCCATCATGGCGGCCGGCAAAGGCACCCGTCTGAAATCGAAGTACCCGAAAGTCCTGCACGAAGTCGGCGGGAAACCGCTGCTTGCTCACGTCATCGCAGCGGCGACCAAGGTCGTCTCACGGCTGGATGTCTTCGCCATCATCGGGCATGAAGCCGAACTGGTTCGCAAGGCCGTCCAGCATATGGGCGTGAACTTCGTGCTACAGGACGAACAGCGCGGAACGGGCCATGCCCTGATGGTCGCCCGCGAAGCTCTCGCGCCTTACGACCACGTCATCGTGCTGTCCGGTGACGCCCCGCTGATCAGTCCCGAGACCATCCAAAACCTGCGCGATTTCCACCTGCAAACGAAAGCCGCGATGACGCTGCTCTCCGCAATGCTGGCCAATCCCACCGGCTACGGCCGTGTGATCCGGAAAGGGGGCAGGCGCGACCAGGTGACGGCGATTGTCGAGGAAAAGTCCGCCACACCGGCTCAGAAGAGAGTCCGCGAAATCAATTCTGGCTTCTATTCTTTCGCGGTCAAGCCGCTTTTCAGCCGGATCGGCGAACTCAAGACCGACAACGCCCATCGCGAGTACTACCTGACCGACATGGCCGGCTTGTTTGGCAAAGCCAAGTCCAAAGTGGTTGCGATGAAGACCACCAACCCAGCCGAGGTGCTGGGCAGCAATACCCGCGCCGAAATGATGGAGATCGACGGCCTCCTGCGCATGGCCAAATGCCAGCAACTGATGACCGCCGGGGCGAGCATCTTCTTCCCACAGACCTGCGTCATCGACGCAGATGTCGAAGTCGGCACCGACACCGTGATTGAGCCCTTCGTCCAACTGCTCGGCAAGACTCGCATCGGCAGTGACTGCCGCATCCGCTCCTACAGCGTCATCAGCAACTCGGAAATCGGCGACGGCGTGACGCTCCGTCCCGGTTCCATCCTGGACCAGGCTCGCGTAGCCAGGGGCGCGATCATTGGTCCCTATTCGCACCTGCGCCCCGGCAGCGACATCGGCGAAGGCGCCCAGGTGGGAAACTTCGTGGAGACCAAGAAGATTAAGCTGGGCAAGGGGTCGAAAGCCAACCACCTCACCTACCTGGGCGACGCCGAGATTGGAGCGGGCGTGAACGTGGGAGCGGGCACCATCACCTGCAACTACGACGGCGTGCACAAGCACAAGACCGTGATCGAGGATGGCGTGTTCGTCGGCAGCGACAGCACGCTGGTCGCGCCCCTGAAGATCGGCAAAGGCGCGTATATCGCGGCGGCATCGTGTATTACGGAAGATGTGGCGCAGGATGCGCTGGCCGTGGGCCGAGCTCGCCAGGTCGTGAAAGAAGGATGGGCGAAGGCCAAGCGGGAAGCTCGTGCCGCCAAGAAAGCTTGAATCCACCACGGAGACAGAGAGGCACCGGGAAGCCTGAAGGACTGCTGTGCACTTCCCTGACTTTCCCCCTGCGCCGCAAAAACAAGAAAAAGGCACGAAGCCCTGGAAGCTCCGTGCCTAGGTGTCTCCCTGTTGGATTTAGCTTTACTTCGAAACCGCCGCAAACAGATCCGAGTGCATCAAAGACTGGAACTGTTTGTCGTCGGTCTTAAAGTGCAATTGCAGCTTCGAGCTGTCGGAATCCACCGTCAGCGAATCGATCGCGACCTTCTCGACCGGACTGGCATTCATCTTCTTATAGAGCATGCCCGCCTTGACCAGAGACGACATCGTGGCCGCGGTCATCGAATCCGATGTGATGACATCCAGGTTGAAATTCACACCGCTCGAGAAATCCATGGTGTAGCGCGAACCCAGCAGCCGTTTCTTCACCGTGTCGTAGTCCGCGACTTTGGCAGCATCGCCCAGCGCCGCACGCATCATGTTCTGGGTGCCCTGCTGGTCCAGGAGGCTCCACACCGGCGAGCCATCCACCGCCGCCATCATGTCGGCCATCTGCGAGTTCGAGTCGAGGGTGGGAGTGTAGCCATCGCGCGCATCCAGCGACCCCTTGACCGCGCTGTCGTCGCCGAACAGCAGCGTGTTTTCGTCCAGGAAGGTCATCATCATGCCGTTGCCCATGGCGTAGATGTCGGCGGTGCGGTACTTCGAGGGCAGGATTTTCTTCAGCTTCATGCGCTTCAGCACGACTTTCGACGAGAACGATCCCTGCGCCATGCCGACGACTTTCACGCCCTGCTTGCCCATGCGGTAAGCCGCAAAGGTTAGTTGGTCGACGTCTTTCTCCGAGTCGATCCCGACGCCCTTCAGCGCTACCTCGAACTGCTTGAGGCTCTCGGGCAACACCTGCTGTTTCAGCGCCTCCGCGGTCGGGGAGTCGTGCAGCGCCCGGTAGTCGACCGAGATAATCTGCTGAATGTCGGAAGGGATCACCGCGCGGGACGAGGTTCCAAGGGGCATCGCCCAAGCCGCCGCGCCAAGAAGCAGGAAACACGTCAAACCCTTGAGATTCTTCATATATGACCTCTGGGAATACACACTTGGATGCCGAATCGGCGCTTTGCGTTAACCCGGTATGGATCAATTGTATGCCCGCGAGGGGTGGCTTGGGACACACTAAAGTACAACGGGGCGATGACAGAGTGGACCCCCAGGTCGACGTCCCTGGGTTGCAGCGACGGGCGTCCCCGCCCGTCGGCCCTGTACCGGGAATTCTAAGACCTCAGCGCCGCAGCCTTCTTCCTCACCTCCGCCGCAAACGCCGCATCCTTTAGCGACTCCAGATTGATATCCACATTGGCCAAGGCTCCCTCGATCGCCGCCTTCGCGAGCGCCGACGAGGTGGTAAGGTCCGACTTCGTGTTGGGATTGGTGATCGGCCCGAGCATCGCCGCGAGGTCCGTGACTTCCCGCGCCCGTTGCGCGACGCTGAGCGGCACTCTGGTCGCCTGCTTCAGGGCCGCGTCGACGATTCTGTCCCCCTCGGCCGACTCGCTAGCCTGCTTGTAAGCCTTCATCACCGCGTTGTACGACTCGGCATCGGCGTCGATCGCGGCCTTCAATTCCTCGCGCAGCTGGGCTAAGCGCGCAATCGCCGTACTCAACTGGCTCTCGTACTGCACGTAGGCTTTCTTCCCCCGGGACATCGCGGCCACCATGGACGCGAGGCCCGCGGCCATCGCTCCGGCCGCCGCCGCCGCGCTGCCTCCGCCCGGCGTCGCGGTCGGCGCGGCCAGTTGCTCAACGAACGGCTCCACGCCCGCGCGCAGCCCGCCCACGGCCATCTTCCCGCCCATCACGGCGGCCAGCCGATTCTCCAGGATCAGCGACGAATCGAAGTTCTCCACCTGCAGGAACCATTCCGCGGCCTGCTCCAGGGCCTTCTTCGGGATCAGCCCGACAATCTCGCTTGAAACCGGCAGCACTCCATAGCGCGCCGCCTCGCGCTTCACGTATTCAAAGACGCGATGCACCGGGGTCTGCTCGAAGTCGGTGAGGTTCATCGACACCTGCGCCATGCCGCGCACCAGGAAGCCCGCACCCTTCACAAAGCGCAGGCCGCCGCTCGAGAAGCGGGCAGCCTTGGCCACTTTTTTGGCAATCTCAACGTCGGTTGTATTCAGGAAGACGTTGTAGGCGATCAGAGACTTCCGCGCGCCCACGACCGTCGCGCCTGCGGTCGGATGCACGCGCGGCTCGCCGAAGTCCGGCTTGCGCGCCGGGTTGGTAGCAATCTCGTCACGAATTCCCTCAAATTGGCCCCGTCGGATGTTCTCGAGGTTCGTCCGCTCGGGCGTGGTCGCCGCCGCCTCGTACAGGTACACGGGAATCTGAAAGCGCTTCCAGATCTCCTCGCCCACATGCCGGGCCATGGCGACGCAATCTTCAATGGTCACGCCATCGATCGGGATGAACGGAACCACGTCGGCCGCCCCCATCCGCGGATGCGCTCCCTGATGCTTGGTCAGATCGATGATTTCCGCGGCCTTGCCCACCCCGCGGATGGCCGCCTCCTGGATCGCCTCCCGCTCGCCCACCAGCGTGATCACGCAGCGGTTGTGGTCGGCGTCCATCTCGCGATCGAGCAGGAAGACGCCCGGGACCTTCATGGCATCAACGATGGCGTCGACTTTCGCCTTGTCGCGGCCTTCAGAAAAGTTGGGAACACATTCAACCAGGGTGGACATAAGGAGGAAGAATATAAGGCGGGGTTGGAGCGAGGCAAATCGATGGCAGCAGGTGGGCGGCCGACTGACTCACTGGGAGCCGCCATGGTTCCGCAGGAAGCTAGAACTCAACGGGAGCACCGCTCCCCAAAAACCAGCATCATCCAGCGCTACGCCCGCATGAACGTAGCGATCAGTATTTTCCAGGAGCTGAACTTCCACCCGCTGATACTTCTTGGACTCTAATTCGACTTCGTATGTCTTGACCTCGCCCATTCGGAGATGAGTTGCTCGCAGGACTTCCCTTCCCGCCACGCAACCTCCGCATCCAACACTCCCGCCATTGGTCACGATGCTTCACACTTTTACGCTAGCAACCGTCCCGGTCCCTGCAGCCGCGCCTTGACAACCCGACCGCCCCAAGCGCAAATTTGGAGCGCATGCCAGCTCCCCTCCCCCCTCTCGCCGGACGCGGCTTCACCTGAATTTAGCCCTCTAAACGCCCGTCGGTCGTTTCCACCATCGTTCCTGATCCAGCGTCGCACCCGCATAGAAAGGATTCTCCATGCTGCGCCGAACTCTCACAGTTTTTGCCATTCTCGCCGTGTCGCTCACCGCCCAGGCTCAGAAAGAACGCCACCTCGCCTTCCACTACGCCTTCACGGTGAAAGATGTACCCGCCGGGAAGGAAGTCCGCGTCTGGTTCCCGCTGGCACAGTCCGACACCCACCAGGACGTCGCGGTGCTCGGCAAGGAAGGGGATCTGAAGCTTCGCCAGGCCGAAGAGAGCGAGTACGACAACCTGCTCTTCTACGCGGAAGAGAAGAAATCCACTCGGGTCGAGTACAAGTTTGCCGTCGACTACGACGTCATCCGCCGCGAACACGTGGAACTCGTCAACGGCAAGCTCGCGCCAGACGCCCGCCCGGAGAAAGCCTCGAAACTCATGCTCGCGCGCTACCTGCAGCCCGATCGCCTCGTTCCCGTCACCGGCCTGCCTGCACAGCTCGCGGTGGGGGAGACCAAAGGCGCCACCACACAACTCGACAAGGCTCACGCGATCTATGAGTATGTCTTCCGCACCATGCGTTACGACAAAAGCGGCACCGGCTGGGGTCATGGCGATACCCTCTGGGCCTGCGATTCCAAACGCGGCAACTGCACCGACTTCCATTCCGTGTTCCTGTCGATGGCCCGCTCGCAACAGATCCCGTCGCGTTTCGAAATCGGCTTCCCCCTCCCGGCGGACAAGCACTCCGCCGAGATCCCCGGCTATCACTGCTGGGCCGAGTTCTACGTCGACCAGATGGGCTGGATTCCCGTCGACATCTCGGAAGCGTGGAAGCACCCCGACAAGCACGACTACTTCTTCGGCGCGCACGATGCGAACCGAGTCCAGTTTTCGACGGGCCGTGACCTGAAGCTGAGTCCCCCGCAGGCCGGGCCACCGCTCAACTACTTGGTCTATCCATACGTGGAAGTGGACGGGCGGGAATACTCCAACGTCTCGATCCATTTCTCGTTTCAGGACGTGGAGGCTCCTGCGGCAAAGACCGCAGCTCTACAGTAAGGGGTCTCGCGGGCTGAGCCGGCGGCCCTGTTCGTCCGTTTCTCCCGGCCCTCGCGGGGTTCGACCGTTTTCTCGGGAAGTGGTGCCCTGCCCGGATACCTGACTGAACCAGAAGTTCGGGAGCTGGCAAACTCGGCGCAGAGCAACTGAACGCGATCTCGACGGTCGCGCGGCGTGTTTCGCAAGCTGGGTTTCCGACGCCGCGGAGGCGGAGGAATCTGTCTTTGCTTAGATCAACTGACTGTCCTCGCGCCAGCGATCAATGCCGAGGGAAGAACTTCCCGATGCCCAGCCGCACGTGGAAGGTATTGATCCCGGGATTTGGCGTCGCCAGCCCGGCGTTCGAGATGTGCATGTAGCGCCCCTCGACGCTCCAGTTGTACTTCGGTCCAAGCAGGTGGACGCCAAACACTCCGCTGGTGGTGAAGTTCACGGCATTGGTACCGGTAGGGACATTGTGATTGGTGAAGAGCGTGCCACCATCCAGCTCGAGATAAGGCGCAAACGTCGAGCTTCGGGTCGCAAAATTCCACTTGAGATCGATCGGGTTGAAGCCAACACCGTAGGCGGTATTCTCCGGCTGAAAGACAAGAAACATCGGGACGGCGTCCACCGCGTACTCGAATCTTCCCTTCAGGAAACCCGGCCCGTGCGGCCGCGTCAGAACCCATCCATAGCGCAGGCCAAGATTCCACACGCCGGTGTTCTTAGTCCCGCCGGGCACGGTGTAGCCGCCGCCCGTCCACACCTGGATTTCGCGCCCGCCCTCTTCCGGACCCTGCTGGGTGTGGCTCAACGGCGCGCATGCCACTATGCAAAGGAGAAAGAAGGATCGGAGCAACACGCGCCGGACATCGAGTACAGGTCGCAGGGCCTGGGTCGGCATGGGATCAGGAACGTCGAAGTTGCCACGATACAAGAAATGTGGGGGCCCTGACAAACTTACGCACGGTCGGCGATCTCTGCTACCCCAGCCCCAACCCTCCGTCGACCGCCAGGATCTGCCCGGTAATGAAGTGCGGAGCGGTGGCGAAAAACAGGACGGCCTCCGCGATCTCTTCCCCGGTCCCGTTCCGGCGCATCGGAGTCTGCCGGCCCATACGGCGCATGAAGGCCTTCGCGGCCTTCTCGCCCAGGTCGATCATTCCAGGAGCCACTGCATTGACGGCGATCTCCGGCGCCAGGGCCTTCGCCATCACTTTGGTCAACATGTGCAGCGCCGCCTTCGACGAGCAATAGTGCGCGTGCTGCGGCCAGGGCAGCAGCCCGCCCAGCGACCCCATGTTGATGATCTTCCCCTGCCGCTCACGAAGCGCCTTCAAAGCTTCTCGGGTCACGAGATAGGGGCCGCGCGTATTCGAAGCAAAGATGGCATCCCACTGCTTGACAGTGATGTTTTCAAACTCCACGGTCTCGTACTTGGCGGCGTTGTTGACCAGGATGTCGATCCCGCCCAGTTCCTTTACCGCCTCCTTGATCGTCTCCCTGACGCTTTTCTCGTTAGTGATATCGCAGTGCAAGGCGAAGGCACGTACTCCAATGCCCGCGAGATCCACCACCGTGCGCTGAGCCTCGCGCGCAGAGTGCTGGAACGTGATGGCCACATCGGCGCCCGCCTTGGCGAGCGCCAGTGCGCTGGCCCGCCCCAACCGCTTCGCGCCCCCGCTGATGAGCGCTGTTTTGCCCAGCAGAGGGGCCTCAACTCTTTTTCTCATGGGGGAATTGTATCGCTTTCAGCGAATCTCTACGGGACGGCGGAGGGCGGTCTGCGACGGAAAGGGCAGCGTGGATCGTTGTCCAGAACCCGCAGGAAAACACCTTCTGCTGTGTCAAAAACAAAACAATGCGGCAACGCGACGCCCTGGTCGAAACCTTCCTGCTCCGTCTGTGAGCAGGACTCGGGAAAATGCACGGCCTCAAGCCCCCTGGTCGGTAAGTTCATCCTGGCCTTCGTCGGCTGGCGACGGAACGGCCAGCGCCCCAGGAAGCAACCTGCAATGCAACGCACGGGAGCAAGTCGGCATCCTCCGCCAAGCGAAGCCTATGGTCGCGTGTAAATACGGTTTAATCTCTCTGAGGTACACGAAGGTTTCAATACACGTCGGGGGAATCAGAACCCCTTGGATGGCTTCCGGCCTGGCGAAAGCGGGAACTGATTGACGTTAGCTGCCGATTGGAAAGAGGGATCCAAGTGTCTTTTGGAGCGACAGCTTTCTTCAATCGCCCGCCGCTGCTGCCGCAGCAGCGTGGGCCAAAAGCAGGGGCTGGGCCACCTCGCGCCCCATCATCTCCGCAAACGCGGCAAACACGTCGGGATCCCACCAGCCGCGCTTGACTTCCCTTTCCATGACACTCAGCGCTTCCGCCGGCGGCAGTGCCTTCTTATAGGGGCGCGCGGTCGTCAACGCGTCGTAGACATCAACAATCTGCAGAACGCGAGCCGTGATCGGAATCTCTTTGCCCTTGAGTCCATCCGGGTAGCCGGTGCCATCCATTTTTTCGTGATGATGCCGGATGATGGGCAGCACTTGCTGAAAGGACTTTAGCGGGGCGCAGATGCCCTCGCCCACCAGCGGATGCCGCTGCACATGCTTGCGTTCCTTCGCGGTGAGCTTGCCGGGCTTCAACAGGATGTGGTCGGGAACGGCCACTTTCCCAATGTCGTGCACGATGCCCGCCCGCCGCAGCGCTGTGATCTGGACAGCTTCGAGGACGATGAACTGGCCCAAACGGGCCGAGAGTTCCGCCAGCCGTTCACAATGTCCTTCGGTATACGGATCCTTCCCTTCGATGCTGCGAGCCAACGCAAACAGGACAGATTCCGCGCGCTCGAGCTCGTCGGTGTAGGCCTTCTGCCTGAGCAACGACCGCACTCGCGCCAGCAGTTGCTCACGATCGACGGGCTTGGTCAGAAAATCATCCGCGCCCGCCTCGATCCCCGCCAGGCGGTCCTCGGTTGCGGTGAGGGCGGTGATGAGGATGACGGGGACCAGCCGCGTGTCCGCATCGCCCTTGATGTGTCGGCAAACTTCGAAGCCGGTCATCCGGGGCATCTTCACGTCCAACAACAGGAGATCGGGCTGCCCGCGGCGGAACTCAGCCAGCGCGGCCTCGCCGTCGGGGGCCGTCACGACTTCGAATCCCTCGAGCGACAACAGTTCCTCGAGCGCCGACAGGCTGGACTCGTGGTCATCGGCAATTAGAATGGTTTCAGGCATAGCTGGAAACCCTTACCCCCCAAGTGGTCCACATTCTGCCTCAGATCGGTGATCGAGCAGTAAGTACGCCCGTACCACGCCTCTGGACTACCCTTTCTTCCGGGTTTCTCGGGGTTTTACCGGCCCGGCTTAGAGTGTTTTTGTGGCCTCCGAAATATTGCAAAATGCCCAAGAACTGCTACACTCCCGCTCATGGACGTCCCCCGCAAAGTCCTGGTTTATACACGGAAGGGTTGCCACCTGTGTGAAATCGTCAAGGAAAGCATCGTGAAGCTCGCCCGCCGGGGCGGCTTCGTGTGGCAAGAGGTCGACGTCGACACCGACGATGAGCTTCGCCGGCAGTTCAATGACGAAGTCCCCGTCGTCTTCATCGACGGCCGCAAGGCCTTCAAGTACCGCATGGACGAGCGCGAGTTCCTGAGGAAGCTGGCCAGCTGAGGGAAGGCAGCCGATAGGATCACGGCGCATCTGCCGAAGAGGCTTCGACGTTGCACGTGATTTGCACGAGTTCTATTCCTTTGGATGTGGAGGCTCGCAGTTTTCGCAGCATGGGGCCCTGTGCACCGCCGTTTCGATACCCTGGCACGGCCGTCTGCAGCTAAATGGCTATGGGTGGGTGGCGTGGCGGCGGTTGCGTTCCGAGCGGCTGCCTATCTAGATCGCAAGGTCTTCGGAAACAGGGCGGCGCGCACCGGACATCTAAGCCGGTCAAACCCGCTGGGTTTCGCCGTGAGCACCTTGTTCGGGCGGCATGGAGACGGCATCGTTCGTGCCGACTCCTTCCCGTCCGGATTCTCCGCATTCATTCTTCATTGCATTGTGTTTCGCGGCCGTGGTGGCAATGCTGAGGGAACGACAACCCCTGGCGTGTGAGATTCTCCGAAACTTTGTCCTCCTTCGTGCCCCTTCATCTCCTTGATTGTTTAAACTTTCGTGTGGCCTACCGCGCCCGCCTCCGCTCTGATACACGCGTGTCCCCCGTGACACACCTCCCCCAACCACACCGAACTGACTCCCAACCTTTTCAAGCACTTTGGGCTCGGCTTCCCACCTGCTGATCCAATCTCGACACAACCGCAAGGAGGCCACTCCCGTGATTCGTCAAATTGCCGCGCTTGTTTTTATCTTCGTCTGCACCACCATCGCCTGGATGATCCTCGGTGCCACCATCTTCTCGCGCACCTACTCCCGTAACCATCAACTCGAGGGCCGCGTTACCTCCACCTGGGGTGCGCCACAGGAACAATCTCCCCCGACCGCCAGCTACAAGAAGGTCGAGATCTCCGCCGTCACCGAGCAGGAAGCGGGCAAGATCACGACTCGCAATGACAAGCTGGAGCGCTATATCGCTCTGCCGCTCGATGCCAGCAACATCAACGTCAAGCTGCGGCTTGACCATCGCCAGAAGGGTCTGCTCTGGTACTCCACCTACGCGGTCGACTTCGCCGGTGAATACCGGTTCCGCAACGATACCGCCGAGCCGCAGATGGTCAACTACCACCTCGCCTTCCCGGCCCAGCGCGCGGTCTACGACCAACTGGTGATGGAAGTCGACGGCCAAAAGATCCCCATCACAGCCAACGAGCAAGGGGCCTGCGTGCAGGGCATGCTGGCCCCGGGCCAGATTTCGGTGTTGCACACCGCCTACCGCTCGCAGGGTCTGAACAGCTGGCGTTACAAACTCGGCGACGGTATTACCCAGGTCAATAATTTCGAACTGAACATGAACACCAACTTCAAGGACATCGACTTCGCCGATGACACGCTCTCTCCGACCGAGAAGCAACCCACCGCGAACGGCTGGCGGCTCGCCTGGCGCCATACCAACCTACTCTCCGGATTTCAGATTGGTATGACCATGCCGGAAAAACTGCAGCCCGGTCCGCTGGCCGGACAGATCAGCTACTTCGCTCCCGTCCCCCTGTTCTTTTTCTTCTTCCTGATGTTCATCATCACGACGCTGCGCAACATCGATCTCCACCCGCTGAACTACTTCTTCCTGGCCTGCGCCTTCTTCGCCTTCCACCTGCTGCTGGCGTACTTGGTGGACCACATCTCGATCCACGCCGCCATGGGGATCGCCTCGGTGGTCTCGATTGCCCTGGTGGTGAGTTATCTGCGACTGGTGGTGGGCATCCGCTTTGCGGCGCTTGCAGCCGGCACGGCGCAACTGATTTACCTGGTGCTGTTCTCCTATGCCTTCTTCTGGAAAGGCTTCACCGGGCTCGCGATTACGATCATCTCGATCGCCACGCTGTTTGTGGTGATGCAGGCGACTGGGAGGATTCGGTGGTCGGAAAGATTGGCGGCACGAACAGCGCTGCCGGTTCCGGGGAAAGCGTAGGGACGAAAACGGGCAGCCGGAGGGCTGCCCTGCGCTAGCGATCGCACCGGGCTTGTGCCGACTTTGTTAAACGGGTAACACGATCGCTTTGCCATGAGGATCGGTCACCGAGGCCGCGTTCTGGGCGACCTGTCATGCAAGAAGGCTATCGCTCCGTTCGTGCGGGCACAATCGGCCGCCTCCCCAGTGATTCCCAAAAGTTGAAGGAACTCAAATCGTCCGGAAGACGTCGTACTCCTGCGAAGCTTGCAGCCGGGGTTACAAGAACCCGGCAGAGCTGCGATGATCTTCCGTCGATAGGAGCCCGCAAGGGCACACGGTCCGATACCTCCAACAGGCACCGGCCTTAAAAACGACCGCAACTCAGCAGGATCTGGAACGCAACCAGACGCCGCACCAGGAAGAGCGCCTAACGCGATTGCTGGGGGCATTGAAAGATGAACTCGCACCCCAACCCAGACCGGGAGTCCGGGTTGGTCGATGGTGCTCGCCACGCATTGGAAAGGCCTGAAGAAACCTACAGCCAGCTCGGCCTTCCTGAGGTTGGAGCGCACTCGAAGACCCCATATCGAGTGGATAGATGCCCGGACCCCAGGGGTTCAAAAGAGCCAGGGACGCAGTTTCTGCAAAGCGAACTTGCCGCTCTTCGTCGGTCATGAGAAAGTCTAAGCCCTTGTACAAGTCAGAGCAGAGCTGAGCACCTTACTCCTCTCTGCCATAGAATCGAACCCATGTTGCGCACTCAACTCTACGCCGACCCGTCCGGCCTTTTCGTCCACAACGTCATCCTCGACTCTTGCCGGAAGTTCGCGCGGAAAACGGCGCTCATCGACGCTTCCGACAACCGCCGCTTCACCTACTCGGAGTATGGCGAGACCGTCGAGCGACTGGCCCGCGGTTTCGTCGCCGCTGGCCTCAAGCCGGGCGAAGTCGTCGCTATCTTCCTCCCCAACTCCTGGGAGTTTGCCGCGACCTATCACGCGGCGACCCTGGCCGGAGGAATCCCGACGCTCCTGAATCCGACGTATCGCGAGCGCGAAGTCCGCTACCAGCTGGAGAACTCGAGTGCAGCCATGCTGATCACCGACGGCGCCATCCTCGGTGAAATCAGCCTCGCCGGACTGCCCAGCCTGCGAAGCGTCTATTCCACGCGGCAGCACGCGAGCGGAACCGAAACTTTTGCCGACCTGGTGCGTAGGGCCAACGCCCCTCTCCCCACGCCCGACCGGCCCTCGAACGAAACCCTGGGCGCGCTTCCCTACTCCAGCGGAACCACGGGACTCCCCAAGGGCGTAATGCTCTCGCACCACAACCTGATCGCCAACGTCTTCCAGCTCACCGGTCCGAATGGAACCGCGATCACAGGCAACGACACCCTGCTGTGTTTCCTGCCGCTCTACCACATCTACGGACTCAACGTCGGCCTCAATCCAATCCTGACGCTCGGGGGCACACTGGTGCTCATGCCGCGCTTCAATGTGCAGCAACTGTTCGGCCTGCTCACCTCCGAAGGCGTCACCATGATGCCCGTCGTTCCGCCCGCGCTGAACGCGCTTACCCAGGCCGCTGAGGCCGGCCAGTTTCCCAACAATCACCGCTTGCATTGGGTGAAGTCCGGGGCCGCACCGCTGCCCCCTGAGCTCGCTCGCCGTTTCACCGCCCTCACCGGCATCCTGGTGTGCCAGGGATACGGCATGACCGAAGCTTCGCCGGTCACGCATGTCGGCTACCTCCAACCGGAACTCTACAAGCCCGCGTCGATTGGCCAGCCCCTAGTCCAGACCGACTGCCGTGTGCTCGATGGGAATGACGTAGAAGTTGCGCCCGGATCACCCGGCGAACTCGTGATGCGCGGCCCGCAATTCATGCTGGGATATTGGAAGGAACCGCGAGCCACTGCCTCGGTCCTGCACGACGGATGGTATTGGTCAGGGGACGTTGTTTGCCGTGACGAGAACAACTTTTTCTACGTCCTCGACCGCAGCAAAGAGATGATCAAGTACAAGGGCTTCCCGGTGGCACCCGCGGAGGTCGAAGCCGTCCTGATGGAACACCCGGCGGTGCGCGATTGTGGAGTGGTTGCGCGCCCTAACCTGGAGGCGGGCGAGATTCCCTGCGCGTTCGTCGTTCTGCGCGAAGGCCAGACTTCCGACGACGCCATGAAGCACTCTCTTTGCCGCTTCGTCGCCGACCGCCTCAGCTACTACAAGCAGCCGCGCGAGGTCCACTTCGTGCAGGCTGTGCCGCGTACCCCGTCCGGAAAGATCCTGCGCCGAGAGCTGAGAAAGAACTTGGCCTGACCACCCCCAGCAACCGAAACCCACTCCAGTTTGAACGGCTGCGAGCCGCCAACGTTCCCAGCGCGGCTTGCGCCCTCGCCGACGGGCGGGTACCAGGTTGGCTCACTCGCGCGTGCTCGGGGTTTCCACAGTCGGCCTCAGGACGCCGGCTCAATGCCTCAACTCCGGCTTCGCGCAGGGCAGCCTCTCGCTCCACTCAGCACTCGTTCCTGACGCAACCCAATGCTACACTCGCCACAGTCATGCGGACGGACATCCTCCCCCTTTGTGACAAGCATTTCCGGACCATGGAAGCCTGCATTGCCCCTTTCAACGCCGACTATTCCATCGACTTTTTCCGTTGCACAGACAAGTTCTGCGGGCGCTGCTTCGGCGAGCGCGTGGGTTACGTCACCCCGAATAGGAACGTGGCCCCGGTAATCGCGCCCGACCAACCTCGCTGCGACTTCCACGGCCGCCCCATGTTCATCATCAGCCTCGACCGCCAACGCAACCACGTCACCTATGCCTGCACGGACCCGGAATGCTACCAGCGGGTCCTCAAGACTTGAAAACCGCGTTTCTGGGCTGGCCATTCTGAACAAGGCGCTTTGTCGAGGCTTCAAGATCGGTGCGGGAATCGAGCGCGCAAATCCTCGATCCGACGAGGCACTTCCGGGCACGATTCTTGCTATATTTGAGCGCGCCGCAAATCGTCTAGAAGGATTCCGCGCATGACTCTTCCGTCCCGCCGTTCGTTCTTGGCTCTGTCTCCAATGCTCCCGTGGGTCTTTGCCCGCGCTGCGTCCGGCTCAATCCCGGTCGGCCTTGAACTCTACTCGGTGCGCGAGGCGTTGAAGAAAGATGCGGAGGGCACGGTACGCGCCGTCGCGCAGATGGGATATCAGTGTGTCGAGTTCTACGCACCGTACTTCGACTGGACCGAGGGCCAGACCAGGCAGATGAGAAAGCTGCTGGACGAGCTGGGGATCCGCTGCTATTCGACGCACAACAACCAAACGTACGTAAGCCCGCAGAATATCCAGCGCACTCGCGACCTGAACTCGATCCTTGGGTGCAAGTACGTGGTCATGGCGCACGCCGACCCGAAACCCGGGCCGGACGGTTGGAGGGGTGTCGCCGACGAATTGAATTCGGCCGCGGAACAGCTCGAGCCCTCAGGACTGAAGGTCGGTTATCACAACCACCAGTCCGAGTTCGTACCCGTGGGCGGTCAGCGCCCCATCGAGATCCTGGCCAAGAACACGAAGCCCTCCATCGCCCTTCAGTTGGACGTGGGTACATGTCTAGAAGCGGGTGGGGATCCGGTCGCCTGGATTAAAGCCAATCCCGGACGCATTCGCTCCATGCACTGCAAGGACTGGTCCCCCGAGGCGGGCAAAGGCTATTCAGTCTTGTTTTCGGAGGGTGTGGCGGACTGGGCGAATATCTTCGCCGCCGCCGAGAGCATCGGAGGCCTGGAATACTACCTGGTGGAGCAGGAAGGCAGCCGTCTTTCCGAACTCGACACCGCGCGCAAGTGTCTGGAACTGTTCCGCGTGAAGCATCCGGCCTGAGCTCCACCCGTGCCCCTTGCACAAACGGGGCTTCGACCAGTCACTGAGTCGGGAGCACAGCGCGATGGCGGGTCGAAGGCAAAGGGCTCACTGGGTTCTCACGTTGTCCATGTAGAACGCCCCCCAGCGCTGAACCACACCTGAATGTTCTGCAAGATTCTCGTGTCCGGGGCTGCACAGGACGCGAACAGGCTGGTCAGGTCGACCTCGACCGTCGTGCTGGTGTTGGGATGGATGAATCCAAAGTTGGTCTGGCACCACGCATCCTCGCCCGATGGTCCGGGAGAAGAGAACAGACACTCGCCCAAGGCAAAGCAGAAGTCGGCCCGGTATGCGTTACAGCCCTTCAGCGCCCTACTTCTTCTCCGGAGTTGACTTGTCCTGAGTTGACTTGTCCGGAGTTGACTTGTCCTGAATCGACATCAACTCGACCTCAAAGAGCAAGGTAGAGTCCGGCTGGATATCCGCGCCCGCTCCGCGCTCGCCATACGCCAGGTCGGGTGGGACGAAGAGCTGCCATTTCGAGCCGACCGGCATCAACTGCAACGCCTCGGTCCAACCTTTGATCACACCACTCACAGGGAATGTAGCCGGCTGGCCGCGCTTGTAGGAGCTGTCAAATTCCTTCCCGTTGATGAGCGTCCCCTTGTAGTTGCACACGACGCTATCGGTCGCCGCCGGCTTGGGACCGTCGCCGGCCTTCAGGATCTTGTACTGCAACCCGCTGGGAAGGGTAACAACGCCCTCCTTGCTCTTGTTCTCCGCCAGAAATGTCTCGCCTTCACTCTTGTTCTTGTCCGTCAGTTCCTTGACCATAGCCGTCTGCTTCTGGCGGATCTGGGCCGACAAGGCCCCGAGCGTGGTCCGCATGTCTTCGTCGGTCATGAGCGGCTTGCTGCCGGCAACTGCGTCCTTCATCCCGCGCATCAGGATCGCTGTATCCACGTCGATCGACTGACTCTTCAGTTTGTTCCCCAGGTCGACGCCGATGGCGTAGCTAGTCTTATCCTTTTGGGTGGTGAGCGCCAGGGGTGCCGGAGCGGCCTTCGTGGAAGGCGTTTTAGCGGAAGGGCTGGCAACCGCTTTCTTGGGCGCCGCCTTGCTGGCGGGAGGCGTGGTTGCGTTCTGGGCGGAGCAAAGCATCATGCTGCTGGCAAGCAACCCAGCGAGGAGCATCGGTTTCGGGCAAAACATCGAGTAGTTGGGCATAAACTATTGATTGTACATTTTCGGACGGAATCTGGCATATGACAGGAAAGTGCCATTGACGGTTCGGGTTTCCTTTGAATCCCTGCGCCCCCGTGCCATACAATCGTCGCCGCATGGAACCGGAACTGGTCGTGGAACGACTCTTCCCCGAAACCCAAGGCCAAGGTGTGCTTCGCCTGCGAGGTCCTCTTACCTACGACAACCTTTCCCTGTTTCAGAACGCCATCCGCCGCGAGACGACCCCTACCCTCATCCTCGACCTGAGCGATGTTCCCTATATCGATTCCGCCGGACTGGGATCGCTGGTGGGCGCCTATGTCTCCAGTCACAAGGCCGGACAGCAAGTCGTGCTCACGGGTGTAAATGAGCGGGTCGCAAACCTGTTTCAGATCACCAAGGTGGAACCGCTGTTTCTGACCTTTCCGAGTCTGGAGGACGCCCTCCAGGCGCTCACCACCTCCGGCCAGGCATAGCCCGCGCTATTGGGGAGCGCGATGCCCGAAGTACTTCCGGACGCCGATCACGTTGTATCGCCCCCACGGCCCGTTCGTTCCCAGATCCGCCTGGCCAAGGTTGCGGTCGCGTGACCCGAATCGCTGAAACAGGAAATGCTGGCTCACCCGCAATTCAAATCCACGTCCCATCTCGATGCCCGCCCCCCAAGACCGTTCCCAACCGATGGCCGCGGGCGACCAGGTGTACAGCGTCTGCGGGATGTTCTTGCCAAAGACGAACGTAGGCGCACCGAAGAAAAACAACCGCCGCAATTGAGTTCGCGCGAAGGGCCGCACCTCCACATATCCCGACAACAGGTAGCGGGCAAATGCGTTGCAGGGTGCATCTTTCCCACCGAACTGACCGGCGTTGGCCGCGCACAGATTCGGATCGGGCTCGTTGTGGGGAGGCGCAATATCAAACTGGCTGTAGCCCCAAATGAAATTCTTCGGAAAAAAGAGCTGTCCCCCGTCCACCGCCTGGGAAGGACTCTTTTGGGCAACCGCCGCACCGGCTAGTGCCAGCAGGAACACAATCGTCAGCACACGTTTCATGAAAAGCTCCATGAGGACCGCGATTTGTCTCACTGTTCTTGGGAAACGGGCCGACAGATGGAGACGCATCGAAGCTTTCGAGTCAACCAGCCCAGCCCAATCGGGAGAGCGCGCCATTCTATCGTGAGGACTCTCGATTCCCTAGGAGCACGTAGCTTCTGGAGGGCCAGTGCAATCGCCCCGTCAGGCTGCGGATACGGCTCGGGTTTGTCATGGCACAAATCTAGAAGCGTCGGGACGCCGACGGTACAGCCGAAACATCGCCCGGTCTTGGGGGCGGCAAAAAGTGCCCACTTCGACTCGGCCTCAGTTCCGTGCGCCATCACCTCATGCAATTCCTTGCGTGAGGACGCGAGGCCCCATCCGGCGAGTCGTTGAATGCTCGCTAGCCGCGCCTCAGGATCCGAACTGCCGAGTTTCAACCGACAAGAAGGCCCAACGTGCACCGCGCGAACATCACTCATCAAAGAGCGCGGATGGAAGGAGGGCGGTAGGGGCGGCCCCGCTCAGGCAGTATCCAGGACTGGACGACAACGCTGTCGACACTTAACGGCCTTCTCAGGGAAGGGTCATTGCGCCAAGTCGAAGTAGCGCCCGAAAGCAAAAGCCCAGCGTCATTGCCAGGGCTTTGCCAACGACCAACGACGGCCTCAAATGTCGTAATACAGATGGAACTCATACGGATGCGGCCGCAGCCGCACTGCGTCCACTTCCTTCGCGCGTTTGTATTCGACGTAGGTCCGCAACAGCTCTTCTGTGAAGACATCGCCCTTGAGCAGAAAACTCTGATCGCGCTCCAGCGCCTCGAGTGCATCCTCAAGCGAGCCCGGCATGGAGGGCACTTTCGCCAATTCCTCCGGGCCGAGGTCGTAGATGTCCTTGTCGAGCGGCTGGCCCGGATCGATTTTGTTCTCGATCCCATCGAGTCCGGCCATCATCATCGCTGCAAATGCGAGGTACGGATTGCAGCTCGGATCGGGCGGCCGGAATTCCACTCGCTTGGCTTTCGGTGAAGCTGAGTACATCGGAATCCGGCAGGCTGCCGACCGGTTGCGCCGCGAGTACGCCAGGTTCACGGGCGCCTCAAAACCCGGCACCAACCGTTTGTAGGAGTTCGTGGTGGGCGCGATGAGCGCGGCCAGGGCGGGCCCGTGCTTGATCAGCCCCCCGATATACCACAACGCTGTTTGCGACAAGCCCGCATACCCGTCGCCTGCAAACAGCGGTTTCCCACCCTTCCACAGCGACTGGTGGGTGTGCATGCCGCTGCCGTTATCGCCGTAAATCGGTTTCGGCATGAAGGTGACGGTCTTGCCGTAGTGGTTGGCTACGTTCTTCACGATGTACTTGTACAGCAGCATGCTGTCGGCCGATTTCACCAAGGAATCAAACTGCAGATCGATCTCCGTCTGCCCTGCCGTCGCGACCTCGTGATGATGGCACTCCACGACGAGCCCGGCATTCTGCATGGTGATGACCATCTCGCTGCGCAGGTCCTGGTAGTGGTCGGTCGGAGGCACCGGGAAATATCCTTCCTTGTAGCGGGGCCGGTATCCCAGGTTGTTCTCCTCCCTGCCCGAGTTCCACCTGCCCTCCTCGGCATCGATGAAGTAGAAGCCATGCTGCTCACGCTGGTCGAAGCGAATGCTGTCGAATATGAAGAACTCCGCCTCCGCTCCAAAATATGCCGTGTCCGCTACACCAGTGGACGTCAAATACAGCTCCGCCTTGCGTGCGATGTAACGGGGGTCGCGGTCGTAGCGCTGCTTGGTTACCGGATCAAGCACATCCGCCACCATCACCAGCGTGGAGACTTCCGTGAACGGATCCAGCAGGTAGAAGGTCGGATCTGGGATCAGAAGCATGTCGCTTTCGTGGATGGCCGCCCATCCGCGAATGGAAGACCCGTCCATGCCGAAGCCCTCTTCGAACGAGGACTCCGTTAGTTGCTCGATCGGATAGGAAACGTGATGCCAGAGCCCAGGCAAATCCGTGAATCGCAAATCGAGGATCTTCACGTCGTTCTTCTTCGCGAACTCCAGGACAGTTTTCGGATCGGCCCTATCGGCCATATTGGTCTCCTTGAGGAAGCGCTTGATGAATCAGTTCGTGGGATTGCGGTCAGGAGTCTCAAAACCCTGCATGCGGCTGGCGCTCGCCGAATGCTTTCCGCACTTCCGCCCTCAACCCTTTGCGATTTCGCATGAGATTTCGAGGAGTCGGGGCGCGCTCGCCCGGTCATCGAGTACACCGTGAGTGTAGAAGGCGGCGCCGAGGAGGTCGAAATTGATTGTTTTTATGAGACCGATAAGAGAGGTTTATGTGGGTTGTAAGGCGCTTAATTTCAGCAAGTTCGGGGTGAGGCATGCGGGCGGGGAACCTTCCCAAATCGGCTTTTGCGCAAAAAAGCAGGGTCCAGGCCCTTGACCCTGCTGCTCACAATGCTGTCTCGGTGCCCCTCGTGCTACCTTCCAGCCCGGCATATGCGGTCATCGATTCTTTCAATACTCCCGATTCGAAACGTTTATGATGGTGCGGAACAGCGAATGGCAGTTCTGTACTTTTTTGACCTGATCGCGCCGGCTGCGACCATGCAGCAACGGCGGCGTACCAACAAAACATGGACTTCGACCAACTAGAAACCTTCATGGAAGTGGCGCGACTGTGCTCGTTCTCGCGTGCCGCCGAGAAGCGCTTCCGCACCCAGCCGGCGGTCTCTTCCCAGATCCGGGCTCTCGAAGAAGAGGTCGGCGCAAGGCTGCTCGACCGCTCGGGGGGGAAAGTATCGCTCACAGCTTCCGGGAAGCTGTTTTTGAAATACGCCGACGAAACCATCGAGGCCCGAAAAGCGGTCTGCACGGCGATCGGAGAGACCGAGCGCATCCCGCGCGGCGAGATTGTCGTGGGCGCAAACGAGGGAACCTGCCTCCACATCCTTCCCGAGGTCTTCGCCGAATTCAAGAGGAACTATCCCGAGGTCGCCGTCGGAATCAAGCGGGCCGACTACGCCAAGACCCTCGACTCGGTCATCGACAACTCCGTGGATTTCGGCATCGTGTCCCTCCCGGTGACCGACACGCGTCTCTCCGTGGTGCCCATTCATCGGGACGAACTGGTCATCATCGCCCCGCCGCATCATCCGCTGGCCCACTTGAAGTCGGCCACGGTGGCCGAAGTCGCCAGCTTCCCTCTACTGGTGCCCAAGAGTGGCCACACCCGCGACGCGCTCGAAAACCTGTTTCACGAACGGCGTCTGAAACCGCAGATTTCCATGGAACTCGACTCGAGCGAACTTCTCAAACGCTTCGTGGCGGCCGACGTGGGGGTTGGTTTCATCGCCCGCTCCAGCGTCGCCGAGGACACGCGTGCCAACACGCTCTCCATCATTCCCGTTTCCGACGCCCAGATCCGCCGCGACATGGCTCTGATCTTCCGCAAAGACAAGGCTCTCAGTCGTGCCGCGCTCGCCTTCATCGACACCGCCGTGAAAATCAAAGCGGCCGATTCCGCGCTGGAACCTGCCAAGCGCACCTGAAACCGGCGATCGTCCTGAAAGCAAATCGACCCCACCCTGGCGCATCAGCTAGAATCCAACCTGCGTGACAAGTTTCCGGTTTTCCACGACCCTCGCGGTTTGCCTGACCGGCCTGTTGGCCTCCGCCCAAACCGCTCACAAACCACCCCGCAGAGTCTCCGGCGACCACAAGCTCATATCCATTCGGGTCACAGGCAGCCAGCGGTACACGGCGGAGGAGATGATCGCCTCAACCGGTCTCAAAGTCGGTGGCGTCGCCACCGACGACGATCTCAGGAAGGTCACCAAGGAACTGGGTGAGACCGGACTGTTCACCGACGTTTCCTACAGCTACTCCTACTCGAACGAAGGAACCAAGCTCGACCTGCAGGTGGCCGACAACGACAAACTCGTCGCCACGCATTTCGAGAACTTCGTCTGGTTTTCGGATGAAGAACTCATCGCAAAGATCCACCAGCGTGTGCCCCTTTTCAAAGGCCAAGTCCCGGTCGGCGGCGACTTGGCAGACCAGGTTTCCGACGCGCTCCAAGCGTTGCTCCTGCATCACAGCCTGGCGGCCCGAGCCGACTACATTCGTGAAGGCGAGGGCTTAGAGGGCCCCATCGTGGCGGTCAACTTCCGGGCCAATGGCATCAATATCCAGATCCATGAGGTCGCATTCCCGGGAGCGTCTCCCGCCGATCAGCCAGCCCTGGAGGCGGCCGCAAAGAACCTTCATGGGATCGACTATCTCCGTTCATCGGTGGTCACTTATGCGAAGGCCACCCTGCTCCCGGTCTACGTGGAACACGGCTACCTGAAAGCGAGCTTCTCCGAGCCCCAGGCCAAAGTCTCCCACGAAGATAAGGACGAAACCCAGGTGGACATCGCGCTGCCCGTCAATCCCGGCCTCCAGTACAGGGTTTCGGGTTTCTTCTGGGACGGGCACAAGGCCTTTCCTGTCGAAAAGCTGCAGAGCGTGATTCACCTGCAGGCCGGCCAGCCGGCCAACGCAGTGCAACTCCAGGCTGACCTGGAAGAAATTCACAAGCTCTACGGAACCGTCGGCCGCATGACTGCGTCCGTGAAGCCCGAGCCCGACTTCGACGACGCCACCAGTACTGTCGCTTATAAATTGCACGTGCAGGAAGGTGAGGTGTTCCACCTGGGGGACGTGGAGATTCAGGGAATGGACGCAAAAGTCGCAGATCGCTTGCGCGATGCCTGGACGCTCCGCGAAACCGATCCCTACGACAGCTCCTACCCCAAGCGCTTCATCGACCAGTCCTGGAAGCTGTTGCCGCCTAACCTGAACTGGACCGTCAGCATTCACGAGGCGGTGAACGAAAAGGATCAGACCGTGGACGTGAGCCTCCGCTACGGGCTCAAGCCCTAGAAGCGGTCTCATCAATAGGGGTAAGGTGCGTGCAAAGGTTTCGCTTCACAGGTCGCGCCAGCCGGGAGCCGCGCCCAGCATCTTCTTACGGTCCGCCGCGCCAGTGCCGACCAGATTGCAGAAGTACCATCCGTCGGGCGGCCCAACCATCTTGCCCAGCGCGACAAAGCCGGAGGCCTGGCCAGACCTCGTTCCCATCGCCAAATACCCATCGAACAGCAGTGCGATGTCTTCCCCAAAGCCTGCTGGTTCAGACCCCGCTCCAGGCGAAGCTTGCGGAGGCGCCTTGTCCAAAGCGGGAGCGGCGCGGAGATGCATTGAGCGGTGCGCACGAACAGCCTCTCGAAAGGCTACACAATCGTCCACCCTGCTGTGCGGCGGGCGAGGTCGGATGCCGCGGTCGGCGCGTCCAGTCGCATGGAACTTTGGGCGTCACATAGTCGGAAACGAGCGGCCTGAGCCTGAAACGTCGGGCGCGCAGCGAAGCGAGGGCGGTCTGCACTTCGTGGGTGTGAGCGACCCACTTTTCGCTGTGGAGAACATAGAGTCTCGTGATCGGCGGCGAGCACCAGGATCACCAAAAGGATGATCGCAACCCCGAAGACGATCTTCCCCAGTCGCCCAGCAAGAAACGGCAATGAGACCCTCCGCGAACTTGCTGATGGAGTTTATCGCTTCCGTTCAATCCATCGCCGTTTCTACCGGCCTCGCCAATCCTACGATCTAAGACGGATCTGGGAGCGCTTGGCTTTCAGGCACGCTCGAGTCGCGGAGGCTGAACGACATGAACAATGTTGTTCCGGACGGCGTAGAGGACCAGCTCGCTCACCGAGTGGATATCGAGCTTGCGCATCAGGTTGGAGCGATGCGTTTCGGCGGTCTTGACGCTCAAGCCGAGCGCGACCGCAACTTCCTTACTGCTTTTTCCTTCCGCCAGAAGCTGGACGACCTCGCGCTCGCGTCCCGTGAGGATGTCCTTGCAAACCTGATGCTCCGACCGACCGTTGATGTACGTCCCGAGGACAATTTCCGCGACCTTCGAAGTGAAGAAAGTCTTGCGGCTGGCGAGCGCCTCCAGGGCGGAGACCAGATCGCGGCTGGCGTCGGTTTTGAGGAGATAGCCGCGCGCCCCTGCCGTCAGTACATCGCGCACGATCTGTTCGGACTCGTGCATGGTCAGTATCAGCACCTTGATTCTGGGATCGCTATGAACAATCTGGCGGGTTGCATCGAGGCCGTTAAGGTGTGGCATGCCGATATCGATGATGACGATGTCAGGCCGGAGATCGGTGGCCATCTGAACCGCATGCCTGCCGTCGGAAGCTTCGCCACACACTTCAAAACCCTGACAGGACTGCACGATCGTGCGAATTCCATGCCGCACGATTTCGTGGTCGTCGGCCACCAGAACGCGTAGGGATTTCACAGAATGCCTCCTCGGAATGAACGGTACGCTCTGCCAGGCCAGCCGGCGGAAAAGCCCACCGAATGTGCCGGTTTGTTCCCAATGGCATAGCGGTCAGGTTTCCAGATCAGACGTGAAGAACGCACCCTGTTCGCAGAGCGCCTGCACGACAGCCAGCAAATGAGATGCTGCCTGCGATTTCACGATGTAGCCGTGAGCTCCCGCTGCTTGAGCCTCCCTCAGCGTGTGGCGGGAGTTGTGCTCGGTGACAATCAGGACCTCGATCTCGGGCAGAAGACGCCGGATTTCGCGCCTCAGCGTTAGGCCGTTCATCTTCGGCAGTCCGATGTCGATCACGGCAAGGTCTGGTTGAAAACGCCGCGCCTGCGCGAGGCCTTGTTCGCCATCCTCCGTCTCGCCAATCACTTCCCAGTCGTTCCGATTCTCCAGCATGGTGCGGAGTCGGCAACGAACGGCCAGAAACTCATCCACAAGCAGGATACGAGTCGCACTCTTGCTAATTCGATCCCTGGGAGGGTTGGCTGGACGCGCGATCCCAGTTGTTGGAGACAACCCGATACCCGGTGGCGACCCTGTATGGTCCCATGACCATTTACCGTCTCACAATACAGGGTTCCCTGTACTCCGCTATCCTGAAAAAGAAGTATTCTGAACGGCCACGGCTTCCGGAAGCTGTAACCTCGAGGGCGCTCTGGTAATCTGTACGGGTAGCCCCTCACCCTGAGGATGTGTGCCGGAAGGGGCACTCTTGACCTTGATAGGAGAAAGTTGCATGAGGTTTCGTTCGCACCAGTTCGGTATTGTTTTGGCCCCGCTGTTCCTTATTGCGACCGCGTTCGCCGCAGACAAGCCCCAGAGTTTCACCGGCAAGGTCAGCGACGCCATGTGCGGTAAGGCGCACATGAGGTCCGGCCCGGAAGCCGACTGCACCCGCGCTTGCGTCGGCAAGGGCTCCAAGTACGCCTTCGTGGTCGGCGACAAAGTGTACACCCTCGACTCTAGCGACAAAGCCGTGCTCGGTTCGCTCGACAAACTCGCCGGCGCCGACGCCAAGGTCACCGGCACTCTGAACGGCGATACCATTCAGGTCGCCTCGGTCGCCGCCAGCAAGTAGATTTTTCGTTTCGCTGCCCTCCCCCTTGGTCAGCACGCGGGAGCCTTCTCACAGGCTCCCGCGATTTTTTTTGTTCCTGTCCTGATTTTTCCCCCAATGTTCACAAATCGCTATGTTAGATTTGCGTTTTCTCTCACTCTGGCAAATCTCTGGAGGCAAATGAATTGAGCAAGGACATGGTCCCCAAGCGGATCTTCTTCACCAAGGGAGTCGGCAAACATCGCGAACGCCTCACTTCATTCGAGCTAGCCCTTCGGGACGCCGGTATCGCCGCGCAAAACCTGGTGCGCGTCTCTTCCATCTTCCCGCCCAACTGCAAGCTCGTTCCCCGCTCCACGGGCCTCAAATACCTTCACCCCGGCGAAGTCGTCTTTGCCGTAGTCGCCGAAAACAGCACCCGCGAACCGCATCGCCTGCTGGCGTCCAGCATCGGCGTCGCGATTCCCTCCGACCGCAACACCTACGGGTACCTCAGCGAGCACCACTCCTTCGGCGAGTCCGAAGACGCGGCCGGGGACTACGCGGAAGAACTCGCCGCCGAAATGCTAGCAACCACGCTGAATGTGGAGTTCGACCCCGACCGTTCCTGGGATGAGAAGAAGCAGATCTACCGACTCTCGAACAAAATCGTTCGCACCGCCAACGTCACCCAGTCCGCCGTCGGCGACAAGCGCGGCCTGTGGACGACGGTAATTGCATCGGCGGTGTTGATTTTTGATTGATGATGAAGGGACGGGCGTCCGCCCGTCCCGTTTCTCCGAACAGCCTCTCGGCCCTGCACCAAACACCCTTCCTAGCCTTTGTGGTTTCGGCATTTTGCGTCGGTTCCAAGACTCTCAAAACAAAACGGCCCGTCACTCATAACGAGCGCGGGCCGCAAAAATTCTCCGCGACCAGCTCCTACTTCGCCGCCATCTTTTTCCGAACCTTGCCTTTGTGCGATTTGTCCTTGTCCAGCCGCTCCAGGACAGCGGCCACGAGGATAGGTAGTCCGACGGTGGCATCCACGAGGACTTCCCCGAACCTTCCGCCCTCCGATGGTGGCACGAACTTGCCCCAGGAAATCGCCTCGCTGTAAGGGCTCCCCGACAAGCCTCCCCAATAGACCGGCTCGGGACAGATCCGCACGCCATAGTGGTAACGCTTCAGGGGAACGTTCTCTCCCAGCCGCCGGTGGCGCAGCTCGATGAACGGTCCGAACTGCTGAGACCAGTTCCGCGGAACGCCGCCCCCGATGGTGAGAATTCCCAGGCGCTTCTGCCGCAGCAAAGTAGCCGCAAAATGCTCGAGGTCAAGAAATGGATCGAACCGGATCTTGTGCCGCCCCGTCGACTCGCGCAGCCGATTGTTGAGCGCAACATCCAGGCCGAGTTCTGAATCTGTAAACGCCGGCACGAACACGGGCACGCCCTGCTCGAAGGCCGATTTCAAAATCCCGCGCTGATCCTTGGCTGTCTTAGCGAGGTACGCCCCAATCGCGTGATTCAGCTTGTACGAGCACATGACGTCGTTATGATCCCAGCCTTCCAGCACCTCCGACATCACTTCTTCCACGTCATCGAGATTCTGTTCCGGCTCCAGCGTGTCGTAGACGCGGTTGTAGCCCTGCTCGTACAGTTCTTCATCGGATACTTCAGGGTTCACACGGAAGTGCGCGCGCCCGGTGGCCTCCACCAGCCCGTGTGCCATGAGCGCACCGGTCGAGACGATGGCGTTCACGATCCCGCGATCAATCAACTCGGAAATGATCAGCCCTTGCTTGGCAACCGTCATCGCGCCCGCAAGAGTCATCACGACGAAACAGTCTTCGTCGCGAGCCATGGCCTCCAGCACGTCCGCCGCTTCCCCGAGTTGCCGCCCGGTGAACGCGGTTTTTGACATGGCGCGCACCAGGTCGTCGATCGACCGAACCTGCCCGAGATCGAGCGGCTCCAGCGCAATCAGTCGATCATCAATTGGATTGTGCAGCTTCCGATCGATGCCGGACCCGTCGGTTCCGTTTCCGTGCTTCTCAGGATGGCCGTGCTTGTCATGATTTCCCTGCTTCAAAACGCACCTCCAAGCTCAACCCCTATTGATGTGTAGCACTACTCTACTAGAAGCCAGCGCGATGCGGTCAACCCGCAAGCGTGAAAATCACGCCTCAGCACTTTCTGCGGCAGTTCTCCGCCTTCTCTGCGGTTTAAGATTCTTCTAGCGCAAGGATGAGTCGCATCGCCGGCTCTCCCACCGCGCCTTTGCTATCCTATCCTCCGTCAACACCCGGAGGCTTGAGCGTGCCACCAGAAAAATTCGCCGTGGGACTCGTGCAGATGTCCTGCGGCCCCGATCCGGAAGAGAATCTTCAAAAGGCGCTGACCCGCGTTGCCGACGCCGCCAAGAGTGCCCAGGTCGTCTGCCTGCCCGAGCTCTTCCAGACGCAGTATTTCTGCCAGCGCGAAGACCACGCCCTGTTCGATCTGGCGGAACCCATCCCTGGCCCGACCACTGAGAAACTCGCAGCCGCCGCCAAAAAGCACGGAGTCGTCCTGATCGCATCGCTCTTTGAGAAGCGCGCGCTCGGCGTCTATCACAACACCGCTGCTGTCTTCGACGTCGACGGTGTCCTGCGCGGCATCTACCGCAAGATGCACATCCCGGACGATCCGCTCTACTACGAAAAGTTCTACTTCACTCCCGGAGACCTGGGCTTTCGCGCTTTCGACACGAGTTCAGGCAAGATCGGCACGCTCATCTGCTGGGACCAGTGGTATCCCGAAGGCGCACGACTAACCGCTCTTCAGGGCGCCACGATCTTGTTCTATCCCACCGCCATCGGCTGGCATCCCGCCGAGAAAGCAGAGTTCGGTGAAGCGCAATACGATGCCTGGCGTACCATTCAGCGAGCGCACGCCATTGCGAATGGAGTTTACGTGGGCGTGGTAAATCGCGTAGGTTTCGAAACTGGGAACATTCGCGGGAACGAAGCCAAGGGTGCCGGCCTGGAATTCTGGGGCGGCTCGTTCATCGCCGACCCGTTCGGCCGTATTCTGGCGCAGGCCTCGCACGATAAGGAAGAAATCCTGACCGCCGAAGTGGACCTGCGCAAGCTGGAAGAAATCCGCCGCAACTGGCCCTTCCTGCGCGACCGCCGCATCGACAGCTACGCCCCCATCACGAGCCGTCTAATTGACTGAAGAGTAGAGCGAGGACGATTCATCCCGTGAAATCCGTCAGGGCTTCGACTTCAAGTGTCACTTTGCCTTCGTCTTGGGGCTACCGCATGCCCGCCGAATGGGAGCGCCACGACTCCAGCTGGCTTGCCTGGCCCCATTTTCGCGGCGACTGGCCCGGAAAGTTCGAATCAATTCCCTGGGTCTACGCCGAAATCATCCGCCACCTCTCCCGCCACGAACGAGTGGACCTGATCGTCAACAACGCCGGCTCCGAAAAGCGTGCCCGCAAGACGCTGAAGCTCGCGAACGCCCTAAACAAGAACGTCCGCTTCCACACCTGGCCCACGAACCGAGTCTGGACCCGCGATTCAGGCTGTACATTCGTCACCAAGCGCGCGGGGATGGACGCCTCGTCCGTCCCGGCCGAGCGCAGCTCGACAGCTTTGCAGGCGATCAAGTGGCGCTTTACCGCCTGGGCCAAGTATTCCAACTACCGCCACGACGGGAAAATTAACTCCCTCATGGCGAAAGCCGCCCATGCCGAAGGGCGCCCAGCGCAGCACCATGACAGCCGGGTCATCCTCGAAGGCGGCTCCATCGACGTTAACGGCGCAGGCACCCTGCTCACAACGGAAGAGTGCCTGCTAAGCAAGATCCAGCAACGCAACCCCGGTTTCCGCCGAGAAGACTACGAACAAGTCTTCGCGAACTACCTCGGCATCAGGAAGGTGATCTGGCTCGGCCAAGGCATCACAGGCGACGACACCCACGGCCACGTCGACGACATCACCCGCTTCGTCGCGCCCAACACCATCGTCACCATGATCGAGCCCAACCCGAAAGACAAGAACTACCGAGCTCTCCAGGAAAATGTCCGCCGCCTGCAATCAGCCACCGATCAGGACCACAAGCCCTTTCAGATCGTCGAACTCCCCATGCCCGCGCCGGTCATTTTCGAAGGCCGTCGCCTGCCCGCCAGCTACGGCAATTTCTACATCGCGAATGGCATAGTCCTGGTTCCGGTCTTTAACGACCCAAAAGATCGCATCGCTCTGAACACCCTCGCCGACCTCTTCCCCGGCCGCGAAATCATCCCCATCTATTCGGGTGACCTGATCTGGGGCTTTGGAGCGATGCATTGCATGACGCAGCAGCAGCCGGAGGCGGGTCGTTAGTCGTTGGTCGTCTGCCAGTCAGGAATGACAGCGGGCTTCCGACTGTGGGACCCTCTGGTTACAACTTGGCGAGAAAACACGCGTCGACAGGGGAACACACTCCGGAAGGGGTACTTCAAGAGCAGACGCCCGCTACTTCTTGTACACAGTTGGCCGTGGCCCCTTCTCGAGCGTCTCGCGGTCCCAGATCATGTTTTCGCGGGAGTAGTTGGCGAGTTCAAAATCCTGTGTTAGCTCCAGCGCGTCGGTCGGACAGGCATCCTCGCACAGCCCGCAGAACATGCAGCGGCTCAGGTCGTAGGTAAAGTTGGTGAGTTCCTTGCGGCGGGTTTTCTCGTTGCGTTCGCTCGAGACCACGATCAAATTTTCCGGACAGGCCAGCGCACACAGATCGCAGGCAATGCACATGGTCTCGTCCGTGTCGGGGTTCACGTTCAGACGGGGCGCTCCCCGGTACCGCTCGGCCACCTGGGGCCGTTCCAGCGGATACTGCTCGGTGTAATTCTCTTTCGGATCTTGGTACCGGAACGTAACCCTCAGTCCCTGGAGCAAGTCCAGCAACAACACCTTGCGCAGCAGATTCGGCATCCCCATATCTTGCTAAGAATATCACGGGTGTCTGTCCCCTTATTTTTGTCATTCCGAACCGCCTTCAGCCGGTGAGGAATCTGCTTTTCATGGTTTTTCAGCAACTTGTTCGAGCCCCCGAACGCCCCCGGGGAACTTTTCGCCCGCCCGATCCGTACTTACTCCCGGGTACGCAGCCATGAAGGCCCTCCTGACATCCCGATCCGACGTTCGCTGGGCCGCTGCGGTCATCCCTGCCATGTTCCTGGCTCACTGGGTTTTGACAACCTTTTGCCTGCGCCTTGCGCACTTGCTCCCGGAAAGCGTCCGCACCATCCTCCAGTTGCTCTGAGGAGTGCACGGCACCACCGGAACCACGGCGCACCCTCACACCAAGCTTCCCGCTACAATGCCTGAGAAGACATTCTGCGTAACCGGGAACCGCCTTGGCCAACGACCGACGACGAGCGACCAACGACCGCCACGCGACCGACAACCGGCTCGACGAACCGTTCATGGAAGAAGCTCTGCGCGCTGCCCAGCGCGCGTTGGAGTCCGGCGAAGTTCCCGTAGGCGCGGTCGTGATCTGCGGAGGTCGCGTCATCGCGCAAGGCTGGAACCGCAACCTCACCGGCAACGATCCGACCGCCCACGCCGAGATCGTTGCCTTGCGCGAAGCCGCTGCCGTCATAGGTAACCACCGTCTGGGAGACTGCGAGCTCTTTGCTACGATTGAACCGTGCGCCATGTGCTCCGGTGCCCTGGTCCACGCGCGCATCAAGCGCCTGGTCTATGGCGCCGACGACCCCAAGGCCGGAGCGGTTCGCTCAGTCATGCAGGTGCTCAACCACCCGCAACTGAACCACCGCATGGAAGTCAAGGGAGGCGTGCTGGCAGGCCGCTGTGCGGAGTTAGTTCACTCGTTTTTCCGCCGGCGTCGGAGTGTGCAAAAGCAAGTCCCGTAGTTGTGACAACCGAACCTCCATTGGCCACTGACCACGAGCCACTGCCCTTGAGCCGGAGATTGCGCCATGTCTTCGAGCTTCAGATTTTCCTAACCTTGAAGTCTCTGGACCAGATTGACCGCAGCCAGCTTCTTCGGTACGTGAAGTTGCTGCTAGGCCCTCGTCAATCAGCCCAGCGAACTCCTTCTCCGACAGAGCATCCAGATTTTTCCCGTCGAAGAAGATCAAGCACAGGTATTTCATGTCGTTCTCCTGATCGGGGTGGCAATGCGTTATTCATTAGATAATCGTTCAGGGATGCCCGAAATGTACATCAGGGCCACCAGCAGCAAAGGATTTTCTTGAAGGCTAACGACCGATGGTCGAATCCGGCTTCCAGCCCCAGAATTTTCGGTAGCCCTTCCCTTCGGTGTTGCCTGTCATCCGCCAGCGAAGGGGGCCTCGCTGCGTCATTTGTAGCGAGTTCTTGCCGCTTCCAAGTCGCCCCTCAGCGAAGCCAGGAGGCGACTGAACTCCGGATTGCCGCGGAGAGGTTGAAGCAGTGGGTCGCGAGAGAACCATGGATAGCAAGTGAAGCCAGTATCGGCGGCTTTGCGAAGCCATCTGAGTGCTCGCTCAGGTTGTCCAAGCTGTGCATATGCCGCTCCTAGAGAGTATGCGACGTGGTGATCCATGTACCCCGTGGTCAAGGCCCGATCGACGAGCGACTCTGCTTCTGCCGTGTCTCCGCGTGCTGCGAGAAAGCTGGCCAGCGTAGCTCTCGCTCGTTGCTCGGCTTGGGCACTGCCGTGTAGCGTGCTCAGGAGCTCCTCCGCACCGTGATCGTCACCGGAGTAGTAGAGCGCCTGCGCCAGATACCAGTCTGTGATCGTCGGAGCGCTCAATTTGCGGACCTCCTCTAACCACTGTTTCGCGTCATCAAATTGACTCCCGACCAGTGCCGCCGTTCCGCGTAGCCGAAACGGCTCCATGCGATTTACCGGATCAATGTCGAGCCCAGCCCTGACTTCCCCCTCCACCATCTCAAGCAACCCGAGATGATAAAACGCGCGCGCAATGTAATAGTGCGGCATCGGAAGACTGGGATTCAAGGCAAGCGCCCGTCGGCTTTCGTCAATCGTTCGTGGCCAGTCGAAGTCGGTTTGTCCGTAAACAGCCGCGAGTGCCTCGTGCACCTCTGCCAATTCGGAGTCTAAATCCAGTGCCAGTCTGGCCTCTCGCTGCGCCCGTTCCAGCCATACGTTAACTTCGTTCTCAGTGGCAAAGCGCAAGTGCATCTGAGCGCTGGCGGAAGCCAGGCCTGCATGAGCAAGGACATAGTTGGGTTCCAGCTGTAATGCTCTATCGAAAGACTTTATGGCGGCGAACGTCCCGTCCTTTGTGTAGCGGAGGAGTTCGGACCTGCCCTTCAAATAAGATTCATAAGCCTCTGGATTCGACGTGTAGCTGCGATGGAGCCGCGCTCGTTCCGTGGTGCTCACCGGAATTCTCAGGGCGCCCACCACCTTCTCGGAAATCGCGTCCTCCAGAGTCAGAAGGCTCGCGTTAGGCAGGTCATAGTGCTCCCCCCAGAGCGAAACCATGTCCGTGCCTCGAACCAACTGCACGTTGACCCGCAGATTGTCACCGATCTCCTGCAAGGTGCCGGTGAGCAGGTATTCGGCCCCCAGCACGCGGGCAACGTCGGCTAACTCGCGCTTGCGCGTATCAGAATGCAGGACCGCACTGGTGGGACGCACACGGATCTGCCCGGCTCTGGCCAAACGGGCCGTGATCGCGTCCGGGATGGCTATTGCTAGATGGCCAATCGCTTCCTCTCGATTGAGTACGTCGAAGGGCAGAACGGCCAGCGTCAACGGCGGCGGCGCCGCCCGCTGTCGAGTCGCACGCGTTGTCTTTGTTAAATGCGCGACTGCCAGCACGATTGCAATAAGAGATGCCGCCACAAGCAACAGCGGCAAAACCAGCGGTGCGGGGCGCGTTTGAATGGCTGGTGGTGCGAGGTCGGGAACAGTGCTGTCCGACGCCCGGGCCGTCGCACCTCCGTCGGCCGGGCTCGCTGGCAGGTGAACCGCCGCGATGAATCGATAGCCACGTTTGGGAATTGTTTCAATGAAACGCGGGCTGTCGGAATCATCGCCGAGCGCCAGGCGAATTTGCTTGATGCAGTAATTGAGTCCCTGTTCGAAATCGACAAAGGTTTCCGGTCCCCAGAGTTGGTCCTGGAGTTCTTGCCGGGTCACCAGTTGTCCTGCGTGGGTCGAGAGCCAGGCAAGAATTTTGAGAGGCTGCGGCGGTAACTTGACCAGTAGCCCGCTCTTTCGCAACTGCTCGTTCTTGAGGTCAAGCTCGAATGCCCCAAATCTGACGACCGTGTTGTCAGGTCCGTCGGTCATGGGTCCACACCGGATCTCTCAAAGAGGTTGATTCTACAACGAACTGCGTGCCTCCACTTGGTTGCGTAATGCTACGGACTTCAATGACATGGGCATCCATAGAAAACTCCCTGAAAACTCACTCTGCACCCATTGCCGGCGAGCCGCCGCAAGCATACGGTCGAGGGCGTTTCACCCAGAAACCGCGAAAGGAATCCGATGATGAAAACTCTCTGTGAACTCGTGACGCGTGGCCTGGTGGTCGTTGCCATTTCCCTGGTATGCACGGCCGCACTCGCCCACTCAGCAAACGCTCAGTCGAGTCCGACGATTTTTGAGACGACTCTGGAAGAACCAAATCAGCTCACGCCGGAGATCAGCACCGAGCAACTTCAACAGATCCTCGCGAACGACAGTGAGCCGGTCTTGGACGTGCGCTCTCCACTGGAGTATGCGATCGCACACATCCCAGGAGCGATCAACATTCCGGAGCTGGAGGTGGCCAAAATCATGGAGCTCTACCCCCACGGCGACACGAAGATGATTCTGACATGTAACGGTCCGTTCTGCGGAAAGAGCAAACGGACCTCGGAGCAACTCGTTGCCAACGGATATGTGAATGTAAGGCGGTATCAGCTTGGAATGCCGGTCTGGCGCGCACTCGGTAACACGGTCGAGACCGATCTTGCAGGATTTAGCTACATCGTGCGCGGCGATTACACGGCGGTCTTCGTGGATGCGAGGACGCCAGAGGAGTTCAAATCGAAGACGGTTCACTGTGCCGTAAACGTTCAAGCCGGCGAGGCCGTAGCCGCGAATGACGACGGGCGACTGCCTAAGTGGGATAAAGGTACTCGGGTCGTCGTGTTCGCTAATTCGGCAGCGGACGCGAAAAAAGTGGCGGCCGAGATCGCGACGAAAGCCTATTGGAACAGCAGCTACTTCAGCGGTTCCTTCACGGATTTAAGACGCGCTCGCCTACTCAAAACTGAATCGGAGAGGAACTGCCCCGGTCCACAGTGAGCCTAACGGAAACCCAAGATTTCAGTCGTGCCCTAATTCAGGGAGCCCCGCTGGCAGCGGCGGGGTTCCGTGCGCGCCGACCCTGTGAATTCATCGTTGTTCTCAACGCCCTCGATGCAGACGCTATTGCTGCGGGAGCGCAGACCGGGGAAAGCGAATCCGCTGTCAGCAAGAGCACTCTCGCTCCAGGTAGCTCCCCCCAGTATTCGAGCGAGTCAACTGGGGAGCCAAAAGCACGAAGTCGAGGTATTTGCGGCTAAGCACGGGGGACTCTTCGATTCGCTCACGGTCGATTGTGCTCGCGTCAGTGGCCTCGGTGGGGATCAATCGGCGGGGCTTGTTCTGAAAACAGTAATTTGCTGTTGCACTTGAGCGGGCTCAAGCAGAATCGCAACCCGAATTACCCTCCCAATTGAGACCACCATCGCAGCATTTACGTATCTATGAAGATTCGGTCGATGCACACGGAGTTCGCGTCACCAACGGGGGAAAAGCCCTCAGCGTTGGTCAGCGTCTTCTGCATTTGGTTTGTACCTTGTTTGCGTAACGTAACCGTCGCACCAGCAACGGCACGGCCAACCCGGTCAGCAAACTTCCCTGCTTGGAGGAATCGTTGGCAGCGATCTCGTGGTGCCTCGGATGGCGTCGATGCGCGTGATCTGGTGCGTGTGTGCTGGTCCGGAGCGAGCAGGGCGAGCGCCTGTCGCCGCGTGGCTGCCCTGCCCGACGCCCCCCTCCAGCTTCGCAGAAATGGGAAGTAACCAAAGCGAGGTAGAATTACCTAAACTAAGGGAGCAGCAGGAACCTGGCAGAGGAGAAGTCATGAGGAAGTCCAAGCTGAATTGCGGAGTGGTCATTGGGCTGTGCCTGGCGGCATCGATTGCGTGGGCCGATTCTTTGGAACTGAAGAATGGCAGCCTGATTAAGGGCAAGTTCATGGGTGGCACCGAGAGTGAGATCAGTTTCCAGGTCGGCTCGTCGGTGCAGAAGTACAACCTCGCCGACATCGTTTCGCTCAAGTTTGATTCCGAAAGGGCAGCCAATGAAATGCCAGCACGGCCGAACGGTTCGCTTTCCAGCGAGCCGGGGACGGCAGAACATCACGGCATAAAGGCACCAGCCAATGTCACCATCCCGGCAGGGACGCGTATCTCTGTGCGCACCATCGATGGCATCGATTCCACGAAGAACCGCGTGGGGGATCGCTTCCAGGCTTCGCTGGAGGAGCCGTTGATGGTCGACGGCAAGGTGGTAGTTGCGAAGGGGGCCGACGTCTACGGCCGACTGGCGGAGTCGAAGGAGTCAGGGACGTTTTCCGGCAGATCGCAACTTCGCCTGGAGCTAACCGGGATCGTGGTAAATGGGCAGACTGTGCCGGTGGCGACGGGAGAGTATGAATTGACCGGGAAGTCGCGGGGGGCGAGCACTGCAAAGAGAACGGTCGGCGGAGCGGCGGTGGGATCGATCATCGGTGCCCTCGCTGGCGGCGGCAAAGGAGCGGCGATCGGCGCGGGCGTCGGCGGCGGGCTTGGCGCAGGGTCGGAAGTTGTCACGAAGGGAGACCAGGTGAAGGTGCCGAGCGAGACCCTGCTCGATTTCACGCTGCACCAGGAGCTATCGATCCCGACGCACCGGAGCTCATAACTTCCCGTCCGCCGTGATCCGGCCACAATCCCGAGATGCGACCCTCGGAACCGATATCGGTTGATTGTGACATTGCAACACTCGATTCAATCAGCCGTCTTGCTTACTATGGCCCCATGTTATCCAGCACACAGATGCTGCCCGGCACTTGCGCCACGGTGAGTACTAGACGGTCTTCCGTCAGTGAAAGCTCGACCTCGGGAATGTCCGTTGGAACCATCCCGCTCGGATTCCGGAAGACTTCACACAGAAGGATCATCCACAGGCTTGCTTTTTGCCAGGGCATTGCATTGTCTACTCCCGTCCTGCGCTACGAATTTCACACGTTCACATTCTTTGCGTGCAGGATCAGCAAGGGGAGGTGTTTGCGGCTCTGCATCGTGCGCCACGGACCGCAAACGAAATAGCAACGTCACGATCGAGGAAATCTGCATTGAGATTTTTGCGAGCCCCATCGAGTGCCCTCTTCAGATCTCCGTTCCTCGGGCATGTTGATACTTGCCTGCACCCTGCTCGATATAGCTCGAATTGAGTTCAGCAAGATATCGCGGATTTCCATCAGGGTCCTCAAAATGCGCGAAGAAACCCGATTTCCCCGAACCTGTCGTTCTAGGAATCGCACGCCTTTCGCTCCCAACGCTCCGACTGCGTCGTTCGCGAGATGCAACGCCGGGTCACCGCGCGCCTCCCGCGCATGGACGAGAAGGCGAGCGGAACCGTCCACTGATTTGCTATCCTGATTGAGGTAGTCGTCGACAAACCGGGAGCGGAGAGATGGCCGAGTGGCTGAAGGCGCGCGCCTCGAAAGCGTGTATACCTTTACGGGTATCGGGGGTTCGAATCCCTCTCTCTCCGCCATTACGAAACGTTGGTCTTGAGGGCTGGATTTTGGGCGCTGCGGAGTATTTTTCTAGAGAATTTTGAACCTTTTTTGCATACCCTCGGCCGAGACCAAATTGCCAATTTTATTGGCGGCTAGGAGTTGAAAACGATCCGCCTCGAAAGCGGGTGAAAAACTCCAACGCTAACGAAAATAAACAACTTATCTCGCCGAGTATAGCCGAAAAGTTGTCGCGTTTCATGATAAGCGATCGCGGCCAACATGGCTGTGAAAATCTCTCCCCTTGTAGAACGGGAGGAACACGGTCAAAGGACTATCAAAGTGGCAGAAGCGCTCGAAAATGATTTCCATCGGCCAAACACTTCCGGCGCATTCCGAAGGCCACAACGTCAATTGATACGCTCCGATCAAAACCGCTTCTTTAGCGTGACACAAGCAATTGTATTTCCTGTTCAATTTCCGAGATCGCGATCGCAACTAGACTTCCCTCGCGCAATTGCTGATTTAGTTGTGGCAATCTCGTTTGCTTGAATGCGGACCACTCCACAATCCCTTCGTTGATCTGCTTGTTCGATTCCTTGTAAACAGGCAGTCGCCTGGGCAGGAACGACGCGATCCCCGCCGTCGACAACATGCAGCGCGGAAATCAGTTCAACATAACCGTCTTGTAGTCCTTCGGGCTGCTGTCGGCTGATCTCTTTATTGGTAAGAATTTTGTCGATTTCGGCTTGAACCGACACCAGCGCCAACTTGAGACCTGATTCTTCTCGCCCAGATTCTGTCCAACGTCCGCCAGTTGTTTCATCACCGAACCGATCTCAGCGAGGGCGCGCCGTGCCTCCATGGCCTCGCGAAGATTTCTTGACCGAGCCGCAACTGCCGCTGCAGTATCTCTTCCCTGGATTCTGCCCCGCGCAGTCTTGCCACGTCGCAGTCGACTCGATGGTCAGCGCAAAGTGGGTCAATACGAAGAACGTTGGCGCGAAGAGTGCGAGCGCGCGGGGCTTCTACATCGATTTTTTCATTCCTCCCGACCGTCTGGAAGCCGCCTACGTGCACGAGAGCATCGCCCGCGTTCGAGGAGCGGCGGCCTTTGCAATCAGGGCAGGAGCGAAGATCGTGAGTCTCGGCGGATTCAGCTCCATCCTGATGGAGGGCAACTTCGATCAGCTTCCGGAAAGACACCACACGGTCTTCACGACGGGCAATACGCTGACCGTTGGTTTCATCGTTCAGGGAATCAAGATGATGTGCAAACTGGAGGGCCGCGACCTCCGCAGATCAACCTTGCTGATCGTTGGAGCAACAGGAGATGTCGGTTCCGGCTGCGCCCGTTGCTTGGCGCCTGTTGTGCGGCGCGTGCTGCTCAGCGCAGGCAACGTGGAGCGACTACGCCTACGCAGGCTCGCCGCCGAGTTGCAGGCCGAGGGAGTTCAAGTGGAGACTGCGATCGATCTTTTGGAGAGCGACCACAAGCGATTCTCTGCAGGGGCAGATGTTGTGATCTGC
>Ga0137418_10000138_pt1 | contig 54185 bp, 41 predicted proteins | sample CZODoug3_1_2_16f_FD_122242 | JGI IMG/M metagenome (GOLD analysis project Ga0137418, IMG submission 122242) | Vadose zone soil fungal communities from Angelo Coast Range Reserve, California, USA - CZODoug3_1_2_16fungal (Hybrid Assembly) | ecosystem: Environmental > Terrestrial > Soil > Vadose...
TCCCAGCAAGATAATCAGATTCAGAATCAGCGCCACGTCAGCGTTGATGCCTGCACCCCGGTAGTAAACCAGCATAAATACAAGCACAGCGACCATGCCGATGATGGCGGCGCGAACGCCGGCGCGAATCGAATCGGCGCCCAGCGATGGTCCCACCGTTCGCTCTTCCAGATACTTCACGCCAGCCGGCAATGCCCCAGAACGCAAGATCATGGACAGATCTTTGGTCTGTTGTTCGTTCATGCGACCGCCGCTGATTTCACCTCGATCGCGGATCGAATCTTTGATGTTGGCGACCTCCTGGACTTTGTTGTCGAGCACCACGCCCAGACTGTCGTTGATGTGCGCCGAGGTGAAGTGATAGAAGCGCTGTCCGCCTTCGCCGGTCAGCGTAAAGCTCACGCTGGGCTGGCCATTTTGATCGCGGCTAGGTTGAGCGTCGCGCAAATCTTTTCCGCTGACGGCGGATACGCGCGAGACCAGATACCACGCCTGCCCCTCAGTCTCGGCTCCGGGAGCAGCGTGGCCCGGCAGCAGGATTGCGTCCGGGGGCAACACGCCTCCTTTATCTTGTAACGCCGCCTGCTCGCTGGGATAGGGTCCGCCCAGCACCTGCTTGATTTCGAGCATGGCGGTGGACTGCATGATGTCTTTCACTCGCGCAGGATCGTCTATTCCCGGCAGTTGCACCAGAATCTGATACTGCCCGAGGCCATGCTCCTGAATCACCGGCTCGCTGACGCCGAGCTGATCAATACGGTTGCGGATGGTCTCGATGGCCTGGGTTACTGCTTTGTTCTTCAAGTCGGCGAGCATCTGGGGCTTCATGCTCACGACCCAGGTGTTCTCGGGCCCCGGTGTGGCCTCGTATTCCGGCAGACGCTCCTGAACAATGGTGAGCAAATCGGAGCGCGACTCCGGCGGAACGCCTTTCAGGACGATCCGGTCAGGATTGTTCTTGGGGTCCGGTTTAGTGATTTCCGCATAATTGATCTTCTTGGTGCGGAGCTGTTCCTTGAGCGTTTCCAGCGCATTGTCGGAGTCAACGTTGACGGCGTCATTAACCTGCACTTGCAGAATGAGGTGAGTTCCGCCGCGTAAATCCAACCCGAGGTGGATGCGATCGGTCATGCTGGCCAGCAGACCTTGCTTCGAAAAACTTTTCGGAATCCCGAAAATTCCCAACAGGAACACAACCAGGATCCCGACTATAAGTGCCAACTTCCAGCTGAGATTCTTATTCATGTGAAAACTTGATCCTTACTTACACAGCCCTCTGTGGCTAACTGGCGCTCCGAGCCGCCGACTGGGTAAATGCGCAGGTTCGCTACCCTCCCTACCGGGCTCGGCCATTTCAATTTCCCCCGGCGCTGTACGTGCCGGGCCATCAAATGCTACCCCTTCGGGGGCTTCGAATCGGTGACTCGGTACCGCTTCTTCTCGCGAAATTCAATTCTCAGGTGCTCTGCAGCTCGCACTTCCAAAACGGTCTGGTTCCCCACTACTTGGTCTTGGTTTCATCCTCCGCCGTGGTTACCTGCAGCACCGATGCTTTGGTCACTTCCACGCGCAGATTGTCAGGCGGAATCCGGAGATGAATGGCGTCATCTTTGAGGGCGATGATCGTGCCCCGAAGGCCACCGCTGGTTACTACCTTGTCGCCGGTCTTGAGCGTATCGAGCATGGCCTGCCACTTCTTCTGGCGGCGTTGCTGGGGAAGAATCAAGAGAAAATAAAAGATCGCAAAAATGAAAATCAGCGGGGCTATCCCCAGCCACCCCATGCCACCACCACCGAGTTGTAGTGCCAACAGAGAATTCATACTCGCACAGCCTCCAAACCTTCCTTGGAGGCTTTTGGCCCCGTTTACCTAGTCTGAAATGGCTGCCCAGTCCGCAAGCTTTTGAGGCGCGCACCCGGGCCCCGCCAGCAAAATTGCCAGAATCGCGCCTTCAGCGCTCTTCGTTGTATTTCCTCACGGGAGTTCTGATCGATTCCGGCCGGATATTCTTCAGCTTCAGGCTTGAATCAGGGGACGAATTAACGGCTTCGGTCGAGACCCGCTATCAGCTAGATAACAGGACCTTCCCCAAGTGAAATAGAATGCCGCACCCTTCGCATAGTGTCAAGGTAGAAACTGAGGTTATGGACGGTATTCAAAACTTGCGCCAATACTTCATTAGAGGCATAAAGGTGCCGTAAGTATGCCCGGGAGTAGCGCCGGCACACACGGCATTGGCAATGAGGGTCGAGCGGACCTTGGTCTTGAACATATCGCGCCTGCTTGATTGATACCTTGCCCTCGGAAGTGAACAGCAGGCCATGGCGCGCGGCGCGCGTGGGGAGAACACAATCCATCATATCTACGCCGAGGCGGGCGTATTCGACGATTTCCTCGGGAGTGCCCACACCCATCAGGTAGCGAGGCTTGTCGGGGGGAAGATGCTCGAGCGTCGACTCGACTACCTCGCGGGTCAGCTCCCGGGGCTCTCCGACGCTGAGGCCGCCGATGGCGTAGCCGGGAAAATCGATTTCGATCGTTCGTTCGGCGGATTCTCGTCTCAGCGGGCGATCCATGCCGCCTTGGACTATGCCGAACAGGGATTGCGTCTTGTCACAACCAGCCGAGGAAGCCGGTCTGGGTTGTCGCGCCGGCCGTGGAGCAGCGGCCGAGCTTTGCTCGGCCGGACAGCCGGGGACGGCTGTCCAGACGGGTTCATTGCTGGCGCGCCACGGCACTTCGTGCTTATGCTTTTCAAAATGCCGCTGGCTGCGCTCAGCCCAGCGCAATGTTAACTCCATCGACGCTCTTGCGCGTGCCCCATCTGCAGGAAACTCGGTGCATTCGTCGAAGGCCATAATAACGTCGGCGCCGAGACCGATCTGGGCCTCCATCGCGCTTTCTGGGCTGAAGAAGTGTGATGAGCCATCAAGATGGGAGCGGAAGGTGACGCCTTCTTCATTGATCTTGCGAAGATCATTCAGGCTGAAGACTTGGAATCCTCCGGAATCGGTCAAGATGGCACGCGGCCATGACATGAAGCCGTGTAGGCCGCCCAGCTTACGGACGGTTTCGACGCCGGGACGCAAGTAGAGGTGATACGTATTTCCGAGGAGAATTTGAACGCCGAGCTCCTCGAGGACATCCTGCGGCACGCCCTTCACAGACGCAAGCGTGCCGACCGGCATGAAAACTGGGGTCTCGACTTCGCCGTGTGGAGTGATCAGGCGTCCGGTGCGGGCGGCGCCGTGTCTGGCCTCGATCCGAAAGGGGAGAGACATTGTTGGATTGTAGCAATCAGGGTGGAAATCAGGCTTCAGCGGTCAGCGATCTCAATTCAGTATTCGGCCATGGCATTGCCTGGTGGCTCCAATACAATGAGACCTCGAGAATCGAATCACGCAGTTGCGCGGGGCAAGATCGGCAACGACGAAGACAACTATGGAAGACCAATATGAACGTGCCAACCCGAACACTTAGTGCTTTATGGATTCGTTTACTGCATTGCGCATCTTTGCGCCTGCCTCGAGCGCTCCGTTCGCAAACTTTGAAAACGGGGAAGACAGGATATGTTCTGTGTTGACTTCCCGTTTTCAATCATTTTGTCTCCGATCGTGTGGTGGTACGTTCATCCTTTGCTCTGGTTCGGAGTTGTGGGAACCTTGTGGGGGTATCTGTTGACCGGGAAAGCTTGGGTTCCATTTAACAGATTCGTGGGTGGCCACGAGAGCGACCGATCCAACTGCCCGGTCAATGCGCTCGAGAAGTTAGCTAAGGGAGGGGCATGATCTTCCGCTTCAACGCACCCGTCAGAGCCGCCGTTACGCTCGCCGCTGTGCTGGTGGCGCTCGCTGTTGCGGCTGAACAGTTACCGAAGCCCTTTAGCCGGGCCGAGGCGACCAAGACAATCGCCGAGGCCCGCAGAATCGTGAATCCGGGTGGGGTCGAGCGGCTGGAGAAGGTTAGGATCGGCGGGATCGATCAGTGGGTGTCGATCCGCGGGACCGACAAGCGCAACCCAGTACTCCTGCTGATCCACGGTGGGCCCGGCTATGTCTCGATGCCCATGAGCTGGTGGTTCACCCGCGGATGGGAGGAATACTTCACGGTCATCCAATGGGACCAGCGCGCCGCCGGCAAGACGCACCTCCTTAACGACCCCACAGCGGTCGCCCCCACCTTGACCGGTGAGCGCATGGTGGCCGACGCGGAAGAGATGACCAATTGGGTCCGCAGGGAACTGGGCAAGGAGAAGATCTTCGTTGTCGGCCACTCCTGGGGTAGCTACCTAGGCTTGGAGGTGGCCAAGCGCCATCCCGATTGGCTGCACGCCTATATTGGAGTGGGCCAGCTGACCGACGGGCCTGAGAGCGAACGCCGCGGCTGGGCATTCGCTCTGGATGCCGCCCGCCGCGCGGGAAACTCGGAGGCGGTCCGCGAACTGGAGGCTATCGCTCCTTATTCCGCTCCCGGTCAGCGCGCCCCGCTCAAGGATATCTACACCCAGCGGAAGTGGCTGGGCTTCTACGGCGGCGCCATGGCTCACCGTCGCGACAACTCCGCCGAGAGCGCCCTTGCAGACCTGTCGCCGGACTACACGGACGAGGAGATCTCACGTATCTGGCAAGGCAACGAGTTCGCCGAGCGATACCTTCTGCCGGAGGTTCTCAGCCTCGATCTGTACCGGATTCGAAAACTGGACTGCCCCCTTATCATCTTTGCTGGCCGCTTCGACTTCAACGTCAACTCCCAGGTCGCGGCGGAATGGTTCGCCAAGGTGAAAGCGCCATCGAAGGGATTCGTGTGGTTCGAGAATTCGGCGCATCTGCCGATGACCGAGGAGCCGGGAAAATTTTTGATCTCTTTGGTCCGCTACGCCCGGCCGATCGCCGAACGAGCCGGCGATACCCCGCCCGTCGAGCCCTGAACATCAAGACTTCGAGAGGCTCGCAAGTGGTTGGCGGTCGCTACACCCTTAGTTAGAGTGTCGATGAAGGCTCATCGAAAGGCGGCGCTCCTGCGGCCCACCTTGCCGCTGAAAGCGTAGCCAGCGGTGCGGCTAAACATTCAACATCACTAGCTCTGCGCTCACCTCGGCGCCGTCAATACTCAGCCTGCCCACACTTACCGGCCCTTTAAAGCGGCGGGGACCGGCGCTGCCGGGATTGAAATACAGGACTCCATTCCGGACTTCCTGCTTGGGGATATGGCTGTGTCCGGAAATGACGACGCGAAATCCTGCCGCTTCGGGTTTCACGTCCAACTGCGTCAGATCGTGCACGAGGTAAATGGAGATTCCGCCGGTTTCGAGCACTTGAGTCTCCGGAAGCTGTTGCGCCCATGGGTCCTTATCCACATTGCCGCGCACGGCGGTCACTGGGGCGATGGTTGCGAGTTTTTTGAGAATTTCAGGCGAGCCCACATCGCCGGCGTGAATGACATGCTGTGCGCCGCGGAGGGCTTCGACGGCCTCAGGCCGGAGGAGGCCGTGAGTATCGGAGATTACTCCGAGTAGCATCGGAAGAGGCGATTCATTTCAGCGTGAGAGGGTGCGCCTTCCATGGCTGCGTACGTGCCCGTGCTTTTCAGTTCGTTTGCAATGCGGCGCAAAACGCCCATCGCAGCCCTCATCGGCCCTGAGCCCAAACTGACGCGAGCCACTCCCAACTTGCGCAACTCGGGCACAGAAGGGGAACCGGGCCCGGCCAGAATGTTCAGCGGAAAGCCCAAGTCTGCGACCATGCGCCGGATCGTTTCTGGATCTCGAAGCCCGGGAAGAAACACGCAGTCCGCACCGGCGTCGCGGAAGGCTTTGAGACGGTGCAGTGCTTCGTCGTAGCGCCTGTCGGCGTCACCCACTTGCAAGAGGTAGACATCGGTCCTGGCGTTCAGGACGAGGGGAACGTTCAACTCTCGTGCCGTTTCCCTTACCGCTTGAATTTTTTCGAGTTGAAGCGGGAGGTCCACCAGCGGACGCTGTGGATCACCGGTTGCGTCCTCCAGATTCATGCCCACAGCGCCGGTTTCGACCACGGCGCGGGCGGTCAGGGCCGCATCTTCTGGCTTGTGGCCGTAGCCGGCCTCCGCATCCGCGGAGAGGGGCACTTTCACCGCTTGGACTATCCTCGCGATCGACGCAAGCATTTCTTCGCGGGAAATTTTCTGCCCATCGGGATACCCGAGCGAGAAAGCGATACCGGCGCTGGTGGTGGCCATCGCTTTGTAACCGGAATCCTCAATGAGCCGCGCGCTGGCCACATCCCAGACATTGGGGAGTAGCAGGATTTCGGGACCCGAGTGCAGGGCATGGAAGATGGTTGCCTGGTTCTGCTGATGCTCCCGATCAGTCATGGGCTTAGCCGGCCTCAACCAAAAACACAACGAGCCAATGATTCTAACGAATCATTGGCTCAACAGTTATACCTTGCCGGGAGGAGCTAAGCTACCTGTTGCATCCGCCTCGATTCGATTCCGTCGAGAGCATGCCACAAAGCCTGGGCGGCGTCTTCTGCGGCAGCCATCGCCTTCTCCGCGACCTCGGGATCGGATTCGATCTGCTTTTCTAATTGCTCCCGCCAGACTCGCGCATGGTATACATCGGCGGCGGCGTGCAGCGTGAAATAGCCGCAGGTTTTGTCATCGGCACCATACATCGCGCGCAGGCCGCGCTCTTTTTCTTTAGCCACGCCTGGCACCTGCGATTCGTAGGCGTAAAACGCGGCAAGCGCTTCGGCCGGAGTGCCTTCGCTGGCTACACGGTGGAAGTGATTGATCAACTGCTTGATCTCGGCGCCTGGCGTATGCCCGCGCATGTCGCGGCTCGCTCCCATTCCTTCGGCAAAGTCGCGCCAAATGTCGGCGTGCGATCGGCCGGAACCATTTTTCTCCTGACCAAGTTCGTCGCGCATGTTGGCGAGCACAGCGCGGCGCAATTCGCATTCGTCGAGCCGGATGCCAAACTCCGCCAAGTATGACGGGAAGGCGGCCACGTGATGATAGTAGTCCTGGGCATATGCGCGAACGTCGTCGCGGCTTAATTCGCCCGCGCTCCACGACTCGTAAAACGGATGGCAAAGCAGACCGTACTTGGCGATGCGCGCTTCCAACTGCTCAAAAAATTCAGACGGGTTCATAGTGGCTCCGATGAGTACCGAGGGTGAGCCAATACTATACGGACGGAACATGCGAGTCGGCAAGGGCTGGAATACGTGCTGGAATACGTGGGCGGTTTAAGTTGTTAAAATGAAAGCTCAAGCTGGGAGTGTAAGGCCGCGATGGCCGGCGGTAACGTCTCCATGCAATTTACTGAACAATTCGACTTGGTCGTGGTGGGCGCCGGGCATGCCGGGTGCGAGGCTGCGGTTGCCGCCGCCCGCATGGGTCTGAAGACAGCGCTGTATACCCTGAACGTCGATCTCATTGCGCAGATGTCATGCAATCCGGCGGTGGGCGGAATCGCCAAGGGACATCTGGTGAGGGAAGTGGACGCTTTGGGCGGCATCATGGGCGAAATCACGGATGCAGTGGGTATTCAATTCCGATTGCTTAATACTTCTCGTGGGCCCGCGGTCTGGTCTCCGCGCGCACAGTGTGACAAGCAGGCATATCGCTTGCAGATGCGCGAGGTTTTGGAGTCGCAGCCGAATCTTAAAATCAAGCAGGCGGAAGTGGCGGAGTTGATTTTGGAGGACCGCGGTCAGCACTCAGCATTCGGCATTCAGCCAGGAAATGGTGCGGAAGAGTTGGCCGCGGAACGCTCTCCGCTCGCTCTCAGCGATCAGCCAGAAAACGGCTGTCATTTTACTGAGGACCTTGAACGGGGAACCGAGAACTCGCGCCGCCGGATTCTTGGCATTCGTCTGCGCGACGGCCGTACCGTTGGCGCGGGTGCGGTCGTGATCACGACCGGCACCTTTCTTAACGGCCTTATCCACTGCGGCGAACAGCAGTATCCTGCGGGACGCTCAGGCGAACCGGCGGCCGTGCTTCTGGGCGAGTCTTTGAAAAAGTTGGGCTTGCGGGGTTGCCGGCTTAAGACGGGGACGCCGCCGCGTCTTGACGGTCGCACGATCGACTGGTCGCGCTTTCTAGAGCAGCCGGGCGATGCTGATCCGACTCCGTTCAGCTTTCGCACCAAGCGCGTGGCGCATCACGATTCGCAAGTGCCTTGCTACATCGCCTGGACCACCGCGGAAACGCATCGCATCATCCGTGAAAACGTGCACCGGTCGCCCATGTACAGCGGACAGATACAGTCCATCGGTCCGCGTTATTGCCCTTCGATCGAAGACAAGATCGTCAAGTTTCCTGATAAGGCCATGCACCAGCTCTTCCTCGAGCCGGAGGGGCTGAACACGCATGAAATTTACGTGAATGGCATGAGTACTTCGTTGCCGGTGGAAGTGCAGTTAGCGATTCTGAAGTCGATTCCCGGACTCGAGAATGCCGAGATGCTGCGGCCTGGCTATGCCATCGAATACGACTCGATCGATCCCACTGAGCTTGAGCGCACACTCGAGACCAAAAAGATTGCCAATCTTTTTCTCGCCGGCCAGATTAATGGGACATCCGGTTACGAAGAAGCTGCGTGCCAGGGTCTGATGGCGGGTATCAACGCCGCGCTGAAGGTGAAGGATGAGGCTCCGTTCATTCTCAATCGCACCGAGGCTTATACCGCGATTCTGATCGATGATCTGATTTCGAAGGGCACGAATGAACCGTATCGTATGTTTACCTCGCGGGCGGAGTTCCGGCTGCATTTGCGTATCGACAACGCGGATCGGCGGTTGACGCCGCACGGACGCCGCGTGGGATTGATCTCGGACGAAGCATGGGGAGAGTTTCAGGCCAAGCAGCGGCGTTTCGAGGACCTCAAGCAATGGCTGGAGAGAACCAAACTCACCAGTTCCATGCTGGACCAGATCGCCGCTTCCTGGCAGCGCGTGCAGACGGCTGCGCCGTCCGTCCCAACCCAGTGCAGCTCAGCAGCGGCAGAAATAACGCCTGCCCTCATGGGCCTAACTCTGGCTCAACTTTTGAAGCGCCCCGAGCTTGAAATCGGGCACTTTGTTCAGATTCTTCGCGAGTCCAAGCCGGAGTTCTTTGAGCGGGAGCGAGTCTCCGCGGGTTCTCAACAATCCACGGCCTCTCTTTCTTCTTTGGAGCGCACTGAACTCAAGTCGGTCGAAACAGAAATCAAGTATGAGGGATATTTGCTTCAGCAGCAGCGCGCGATCGACCGCTTGAAAAAGTCTGAGCAGCGGACAATTCCCGACTGGTTCAACTATCGTTCGGTGAGCGGGTTATCGCACGAGATGCAGGAGAAGCTGGCGAAAATTCAACCTCGGACTCTCGCTCAGGCCTCACGCATTCCAGGCGTGACTCCGGCAGCTGTGTCGCTGGTCAATGTCTATATCGAGATTCAAGCACGACGTCGCGAGCAGGCCGCCGCCGTGTAGGCGTCTGCTCGACCGCTCCCCGGCGATTGCCTGCCTGTTTCATCGCTCCTAAATATGAACTCCCGACTTCCCGATCCGAGACGCCCCGCAGTGACAAATAAAAGGCGGCCACTGGCCGCCCTTTTTCGGATTGTTACGTCAGAAAGCGGTTTATGCGGGCTTTACGTTCTCCGCCTGCCAGCCCTTGGGGCCTTTGACTACGTCGAACTGCACTTGCTGACCTTCTTGCAGACTGCGGAAGCCGCTTGCCTGAATGGCCGAGAAATGTACGAATACATCCTCGCCGTTCTGGCGGCTGATAAAACCGTAGCCCTTGGCATCGTTAAACCACTTCACTGTTCCTGTTTCCATGATGTTGCTGAGTTCCTTTTTCTGTGATGTAGCGCTGAAACTTTCAAGGCTTCTGCAGGCAGGTCACGCTGGGTTAAGCGGAGGCACTGGGTGTTGCAGTAACCAGTCAAAGATCAAACGCACCATTATTGTAGCGTGGCAGGCCGGAAAATAGCTAGAAGAATTCGCGGGAAGCTTACTTAAGTCACTGATCTGGCGCGACTTATGGGAGGCCCGGGCCAGGCTTTCGGAAAAACGGCTGAGTTCGCCGTCTTGCAATTTGCTACTGGAAACATTCATGATCAAGCCATGATTTGTCAGTTGCTTTTCCGTTCATTTGCAGTCAGTGTCGCCCTCATAACCTTCGCTTGGGCGGGCATCGTAGAAGATATCCGCGGCGCTCTGGATCAAAATAACTTTGCGGCAGCGAATGCCGAACTGCAATCGTATCGGGGACAGCGCGGTGTCACACCGGAATATGTCGAAGCATACTCTTGGCTGGCCCGCGCGGCTTTCTCGACCCGGCAATACGACCAAGCCGCGGCTTATGCCGAGCAGACCAAGACTCTAGCGCTCGGCCAGCTCAAGCAGCGCTCGCTCGACGCCGAGCCGCATCTGCCCATCGCTTTGGGCGCTGCACTCGAAGTCCAAGCTGAGGTGCTCACTGCCCGGGGCCAGCGCAGTCAGGCAGTTGCGCTGTTGCAGAATGCTCTACGCACCTATGGCAGTTCTTCCATTCGCGCGCGATTGCAAAAAAACCTGAATGTGCTGTCGCTCGCAGGGAAGCCCGCGCCGGTACTCAAATCCGAGCAGTTTCTCGGCTCCAACCCGCAGCCACTGGCTGCGCTGAAAGGATCGCCGGTGTTGCTTTTCTTCTGGGCTCACTGGTGTGGGGACTGCAAAGTTGAAGCGCCGATTATTACTCAGTTGCGCTCTGAATTCGCGCCCCAAGGACTGAAGGTGGTCGGACCCACGCGGCTTTACGGGTACACCGCCCGGACCGACCATGCCGCCCCCCAGGACGAGCTTGCCTACATAGATGCCGTCCGCCGCCGCTTCTACTCCGGATTGCTCGACATGCCGGTCCCCATCAGCAAATCCAACTTCGACGCGTACGGCGCCTCCACGACCCCCACTCTAGTGCTGCTCGATCGCACCGGCAAGGTCGCCATGTTCCACCCGGGAACACTCCCTTATGATCAGCTGCGGACGGCAATCGAGAAAGTCACGGCGCGCTAAGCCTCGAGCTGAGGGGGTGATCGGGTTACCAATCCATCTCTTCGTCCCCTTCCGTTCCAGGCCGACGCGGCGCCGTCAAAGTTGGCGGAATCGTGCGACAGCGGAATCGTGCGACCTTGCCGAAATCATCAAATCTCCTGTAAAATCTATGTTTTGCATCAGGTTCTGAAGCTTTCTGGAGTGATCATGGCACAGCAGTGTGATATCTGCGGCAAGAAGCCGCAAGCAGGAAACCGCATCAGCCACGCCCATAACGTGACTAAGCGGCGTTGGAACGTCAATCTGCGCCCAGTGCATGCGCGGGTGGGCGCCACTACCAAACGCATGCGCGTGTGCACGTCCTGCCTGCGCAGCGGTAAAGTGGTTAAGGCCTAGGGATTCACCGCTTTTCTCCGGGAATTCATCTCATTGCAATTTTCAGTGTTAGACGGATGGCGCAACTCTCCCTTGCATTGGGGATGGGCAAGCAACAAGTCCTAAGCCAGCGCGATCACATCAATTTCCACTAGCACATCCTTGGGCAGCCGTGCCACTTCCACGGTGGAGCGGGCGGGCGGGGCAGAGCTGAAGTATTTTCCGTACACCTCATTCATGGCGGCGAAGTCGCCCATGTTCTTGAGAAAGACGGTGGAACGCACAACCTTCGCGAGGCCGCTGCCCGCGGCTTCCAGAATTTCCGACAAATTGCGCAACACCCGATTGGTCTGTGCGGCGACGTCGCCCGCAATCACGTGCTGGGTCGCCGGATCGATGGCCACCTGGCCGGAAACGAATACGAATCCGTTGGCCTTGATGGCTTGCGAGTACGGGCCGATCGCCTGGGGAGCTTCTTTGGTGGAAACCACTTCGCGCATGAAAGGAGATCTCGGTTCTCGGTACCCAGCAGAACAAAACCACAAGAGGGCACAGAGTAACACAGAGGCGTTTTTGCTGAGAACCGAAGCGCCGCCCTCAGATTTTCTGCAGCCTTTGAACTTCGTGCACCCCCGGTATTTTGCGCAGTCCGGCAATGATCTGCTCGAGATGCTTGAGATCGGAGATGTCGAGCACCACTTCGACGCTGGCCTGGCTGTTGGACGTGTGCGCCGTGATGTTGCGGATGTTGCTTTGCGCGTCGCCGATCACGCCAGTGATGTTCTTGAGCATGCCGAACCGGTCGTCGCAAAAAACGGTGAGCTTGACGGGATACGCAATGGGGGTGCTCTCGTCGCGAGCCCATTCCACCTCGATACGGCGTTCCGGCTCGTATAGAAGATTGGTGACGTTCGGACAGCTGACAGAGTGGACGGCAACGCCTTTACCTCGCGTAATGTAGCCGACGACGCTCTCGCCGCGAATGGGGTTACAACATCGCGCGCGGTAAACCAACATGTCGCCCTGACCCTTGACGGTGATGGCGTTGTGATCACCAAAGACGCGGCGCACCACGCTGGCGATGCCGCCCGGTTTTCCGTGTTCCCAGGTATTGCCGGCATGATCGCGCTCGCCCCCGCTCTCGGCGACGGCGGCAGGACCGGCCGGAAGAAGGCGCGCTAATACCTGCCGGGCGGAATATTTTCCGTAGCCTATTCCTGACATCAGATCGTCCACTTTGCCCAGGCCGTAAGCCGAAGCAACCTTGAGTAGATCTTCGTCTTTGATTTCTTTCAGTGGGATCCGGTACTTGCGGGCTTCTTTGTCGATCAGCTTGCGGCCGATTTCGATGGCGCGCTCGCGCTGATGCAGGTTGAGCCAGTGTTTGATTTTGTTGCGTGAGCGCGAGGATTTGACCAGCGCGAGCCAGTCACGGCTGGGCTTATGGCCGGGCTGGGTCATGATTTCTACAATGTCGCCGGAGTGCAATTTGTGGCGCAGCGGCACCATGCGGCCGTTGACTTTGGCACCCACGCACGTGTGTCCGACCTCCGTGTGGATGGTGTAGGCGAAATCGATGGGCGTGGCATCACGGGGAAGAACAACCACTTTTCCTTTGGGGGTGAAGGTGTAGACCTCTTCCGGGTAGAGATCCACCTTGAGCGCAGAAAGGAATTCAGCGGGGTCACTGACGTCGCGCTGCCACTCCACCACCTGACGCAGCCATGCTAGCCGCTGCTCGTCCTGCGCGGAGACCGGGCCGTCTTTGTATTTCCAGTGCGCGGCGATGCCCTCCTCGGCCATCTTGTGCATTTCCTCGGTACGGATCTGGATTTCAAACGGGGTGCCGTCTTCGGTGATCACCGAGGTATGCAGCGACTGGTAAAAGTTGGGACGCGGCATGGCGATGAAGTCCTTGATGCGCCCCGGCACCGGACGCCATAGATTGTGAATGATGCCGAGCACGGCGTAGCAGTCCTGCAGCGAACGCGTAACCACGCGTAAGGCGCACAGGTCGTAAACCTGGTCCACAGCGATGCGTTGGCGCTGCAGCTTTTTGTGAATGCTGTAGAGTCGCTTGATACGGCTGTCGACTTGCGCCTGAATCCCGGCCTCTTTGAGCTTGTCTTTGATGGTTTGCTGGACTTTGGCGAGAAACTCTTCGCCCTGTTTGCGGCGGGCATTGACAGCCTTCTCCACCTGTTCGTAGCCGACTGGATCGATAAAACGAAAGCCCAGGTCTTCCAATTCACCGCGAATTTTTCCCATGCCCAGCCGATGGGCGATGGGGGCGTAGATTTCCAGGGTTTCCTGAGCGATTTTGTTCTGACGCTCGGGGGGGAGATGTTCCAAGGTACGCATATTGTGCAGGCGATCGGCGAGCTTGATGAGCACCACGCGGATGTCATCCACCATAGCCAGCATCATCTTGCGCAGGTTCTCGGCTTGCTGCTCTTCGCGGGTGGCGAAGTCGATCTTGCTGATCTTGGTGACGCCTTCGACAATGTGAGCCACCTGCTCGCCGAATTCCTTGCGAATGTCGCCGATGGTGACGGAAGTATCTTCCACCGAGTCGTGGAGCAGACCCGCGGCAACCGCGACGGGATCCATCTTCATTTCGGCGAGAACCAGCGCGACCTCGAGAGGATGCACGAGGTACGGATCGCCCGAAGCGCGGCTTTGGCCTTCGTGATATTTGAGGGAAAAGTCGTAGGCTTTCTTGATGATGGACAGATCGTCCTGCGGACGGTTTTCCTGCATCCGCCGCATCAGTTCGCGGAACTTGGTGAGGGTCAGAGCAGTGGTCGCGATCTGTTGGCGCAAGGTCGCCATGTCGGATTATAGCCTGCAAACTGCCTGAGGAATATCTGAGGGGAAGCACTGCTGGCGCGGGATCCCTGGCCTCAAATTATAGCGTCCCGAGGGGTCGACGCGCGGCAGTCGTATCGTCGGATTGGCCCACCGCAGTCTTTGTACCGAGTTGGACATCCGCGGCCGGTGGTCATCTGCTACATTGTTGCAGCATGTGCGCGCTCAAATCATCGCGGATATTGGTAAGCGGTGCATCCGGTCCGATCGGTGCCACTCTGCTGCCTTCGCTCAAATCGAATGGGGCAAGAATAACCCGGCTGACTCGCAACGGCGCGCCTTCGAGTTCGACCACCGATGAAGACCACATCTCGTGGGATCCAGAGCAGACAATTTCTCCGCAAGTGGTTTCGGGCTTCGATGCCGTGATTCATCTTGCGGGTGAAACCATTGCCGGTCGCTGGACCGAGGCGAAGAAGGCAAAGATCCTGAATAGCCGGGTCGTGGGAACGCGCAACCTGGCGCAAGCCTTAGCCCAAACCAGAGAAAAACCGGCAGTATTCGTTTGCGCGTCGGCGATTGGGTATTATGGCCACCGTGGAGACGAACTGTTACGGGAGCAAGCCCCTTCGGGCACCGGCTTTCTTGCCCAAGTGTGCCGGGAGTGGGAGGCCGCCACGGCCCCGGCAGAGCAAGCGGGCATTCGCACAGCACGGACTCGATTTGGAGTAGTCCTGAGCCCCCAAGGCGGCGCACTGCAGAAAATGCAGTTGCCGTTTAAGCTGGGCCTTGGCGGCAACATCGGCGACGGCCGCCAATGGTGGAGTTGGATTGACGTACAAGATCTTGTCGGCGCGATCCATCACATCCTGAAGACCGATCTGCTGCAGGGACCGGTGAACGTGGTCGCGCCCCGCCCTGTGACCAACGCGGAATTTACCAAGACGCTCGCGCAGGCGCTCTCCCGTCCGGCGGTTCTGCCCATGCCCGCTCTCGCCGTCAAAGTCCTGCTGGGACAGATGGGCGAAGAAGTCTTACTCGGGAGCCAAAGAGTGGAACCTACCAAGCTGATTTCGAGTGGATATCCCTTCCGCTTTCGCGAGCTCAGGGCTTCGCTGGACGCAATATTGAAGCACTGAGCAAGACTCCATTCCAGGCGCCACGGCAAAGCAAGATTTCTCCCGGGAAGGGAGCGCAGGCCTGCGGGTTGATCAGCTTTAGGTTTGCGTGGGACCCCAAAGAAAATTGGGGCGGCCGGAGCCCCCCCCAAATGTACAGGGAAATCAAAAACTAGTTCATCGCATGAGCGTCGACATCCGGGTTCCCGCGAGTGCCTTGGGATTCGAAAGCACCGATGAAACCAGAGTTCTGATTCAGGAAGTCGCTGGTCATCTGATCGTAGTCCCCCATGTAGATGGGGTTAACGAATATGTCGTTGCCGTGCGTGGGAGCGAAGGTTTGCAAACCGATGTCAGCATCGGTCCAGGTAGACCCTCCGTTGGCCGATTCGCCGCAGTGCCGCCGAATGGCGAAGTTCTCCGAGTCGGCACGACGGTCGTACCAGCACGCCGCCAGGTATCCTCGGCTATCTACAGACACGCCTGATTGGTAATGGTCATGACCGCCGCCGAGACGTGACTGGATGTCGCCATTGACTTTGATGGGCGAGGAGCCCCACGTATTTCCTCCGTCAACGGATTTGCGCAGGAACACATCATCGTAGGCATAGAATCCCTGATAGGCGAGCGGATCGGGGACGATCTTGTCGCGGCCATCGGCCCAAGTGATGTAAATCGAGCCGTCGGTCGCGGTCCCGGAATGGTCAACTGCCATGGCCATATCGATGAAGTTCCGGAATTCACCTTGCAGGAAGTAAGAATCGCCACCCGGCTGAACGCTGCTCTCGACTGTGACTGGTGCCGACAGGACGCCACGCTTAAAGCTCGAGATCTGAATTGTGCGCGGGCCCAAGGGGAAGTTGCTTCCCAGGTTGACCCATGAGATGTAAAGCGTGCCCTGCGAATCAACGCCAAGCTGGGAGCCTTGGACGCCGGCTGAACCGCAGACTTCGATAGCCACCTTCGGCGTCTTTGACCACGTGGTTCCGCCGTCATGGGATTCGACGAACTCAATGGCAGTTCTTCCCGGATAAGGGGTGCCGCAGCTGTTGGTCCTGGAAAAGTCAAAATCCGTGTACGAGACGTAGATGCGGCTCTTGTGGGAGGGATCGATGGTGGACCAGGGCTTGTCGAGCAGGTGATCGGCCCCGTTCTTGGAAATGGCTGCGACCGGATCGTCCCAGGTCTGGCCGCCATCGTTGGACTTGTTCACGGAAATCGCGGCAAAGGGGTCGGAGTCGCTATCGGTGTAGTCGAAGATCTGTGAAAAGTAAAAGGTGTTGGCGTCAGAGCAGTTGACTCCGGGGTCGCCACCGAGGAAATTGCCATTCCCCGTGCCGGGGTTGATAGGGCCGATATCGGTGAAGGACCCGCCACCGTTGGTGGAGTAGGAAGCGCCACTGAAAGCCTGGCCGCCTGCTCCGCTGTAGAAATACGGAGTTTCGAACACGCTACCGGAGTCGTTATAACCCACGACTACGCTGTTACCGCAGCGGGCCGTTGAAGTTTCGCTCTGCGTGAATCCACCGAAGGAGGAGTACGCAATATCGCTAGACGGATTGGAAACTGGGACGATGCCAGCAACCGGCGACAGTGCGGCGGCGGACCGTGTCATCTGAGCGCGAGCCATGAAGGAGGGATCGGTCAGACGCATGCCGTACTTTTGCCATGCTCCGGCGAGGTGGACGATGTTGGAATAGCCGTCAAGCATCTTCTGGTGCCTCGCATCGAGCTTGTGGTAAGCGGCTTTGACATTCTGGAGGGTTTTGTCGATAGCGGCAACTTTCTCGGGAGTGAACTGGGCTCCCGCAAACGAGGAAGCGAACGTAGCCAGTGCCAAAGCACCAGCGAAGAGGCGCGCGAACCCGGGTGACTTCATACTGATCTCCTTATCCTGGACTTCATATCGGGCAATTGTGCAATGAACAGTCTTACGGTGCGGGCTAGTAGTAGGCCATTGCTTGATCCTCGGCGTCAAGTTAAAAGACGGTATGTTAAAAGACGGTATGAAACAAACGCTGCCTGCATGAACTTGTAGATAGCACAGCGGCGCCAGACGCGGCTTTTTGGGCGGTTCGCATTCGCAGTGGAGGATCAAGACTATGGTTTTCGGGCTCGCACGACGCGCGGAACGGATTGCAGATCGCGTGTGACACCAACGTCATCCCATGAATGCAACAGCGCCTGGACGTCGTCGGCGATGGTGCCGCTGATTTCCATGACTAACCAGCCATCAGACCGGAGCGCGGCCTGCGCCTGAGGGACCAAGCTCGCTATCGCCTCCACGCCCGTGGGCCCCGCGAAAACCGCGTTGCGGGGCTCGAACTTACGGACTTCGAGTTGGACCTGATCAGCTTCCGATTCCCCGACATAGGGCGGGTTCGAGACCACCATATCGAAACCTGAAGATGGAAAGCCCCTCAGCAGATCAGTGCAGTGAAACCGGACGCGCTCTTCGAGCTGATGGCGTGCGGCGTTGGCGCGGGCGATTTCAAGAGCAGCGGAGGAAATGTCGGTGGCATGCATTTCTGCCTGCGGCAATTCTTTGGCTAGCGCCAGCGCGATGCAACCCGAACCTGTACCGACGTCTACGATGCGGACAGAGCTGACGGGCGCGCCCCTACCGGTTAGTTCGAGCACGGTTTCAACCACGTGTTCGGTCTCTGGGCGCGGAATCAGGACAGCGGGGGTGACGATAAAATCCATGCCCCAGAATTCCTGGTGGCCTGTAATGTACTGTGCGGGAACTCCGCGGGAGCGTTCGCCGAGCGCCCGGTCGTAACGCTCACCTTCTTCAGGGGTCAGCTGGCGTTCGGGATGGGCGTGCAGGTAGGCGCGATCGCAGCCAAGCGTGAACATTAAGAGCAACTCGGCATTCATGCGCGGGGAAGGCGTTTGCTCCGCAGTTAAGCGGGTGATGGCAGAAGTGAGTGCTTGCTTGAGGAGCACCAATCTATTTCACCACAGAGGCAACCCGTCGACGTTGCTCAGGAAGGATTCCGCCCCCCATCCAGGATGGGCGGCAGGGGCGAAAACCTAGGCCACGGTGGCGGTCTCCTGTTTCAGCTTCTCAGCCTGGTAGTGGGTTATGAGAGCGTCGACCAAAGGCTGGAGTTTGCCATCCATCACGGACTCTAACTGGTGAACCGTAAAACCGATGCGGTGATCCGTGAGGCGGTTTTGGGGAAAGTTATAGGTGCGGATCTTTTCGCTGCGGTCGCCAGAGCCGACCATAGCCTTGCGCTCCTTGGCCAAGGCCTGCTGCTGCTTCTCCATCTCGATTTCGTAGAGCCGCGAACGCAACACGCGCATGCCTTTTTCGCGGTTCTTGATCTGCGATTTTTCATCCTGGCAGCTCACGACCGTATTGGTGGGAATGTGCGTGATGCGGACAGCGGAGTAAGTGGTATTCACAGACTGGCCACCAGGCCCGGAGGAACAGAAGGTGTCGATGCGCAGGTCTTTGGCTTCAATTTTGATGTCGACGTCTTCAGCTTCGGGTAAGACCGCAACCGTGACGGCGGAGGTGTGGATGCGCCCCTGCTGTTCGGTGGCTGGCACGCGTTGTACACGGTGCACACCGCTTTCATACTTGAGCTGCGAATAGACGCGTTTGCCTTCGATAATGGCGATGACTTCTTTCAGCCCACCCGCGGACGACTCCGAAGTCGAGAGCACTTCGACTTTCCAGCGCTGCATTTCGGCATAGCGCGTGTACATTCGGAAAATTTCCGCGGCAAAGAGCGTGGCTTCGTCTCCGCCGGTGCCAGCGCGGATTTCAAGGATGATGTTTTTCTCGTCGTTAGGATCTTTCGGCAGGAGCAGAACTTTGAGTTCTTCTTCGAGCGAGCCGACACGCGATTGCAGCTTGTCCAGCTCTTCTTGAGCGTATGCGCGCATGTCAGGATCTTTTTCTTCAGCAAGCACACCCTTGCTTTCAACAATGCCTCGGGTTAGGTCTTTGTACTCGCGATACTTTTCGACGACCGGTGCAATTTCACTGTGCGCTTTGGCGGTTTTCTGGTATTTCGCCGAGTCGGTGACAATCTCCGGCGACGCGAGAGCCTGGGTGAGCTCTTCGTAGCGGGCTTCTATTTGCTCCAATCTTTCAAACATCGGAATCTTCCTAGAGGCGCAGCTGGCTAGGTCTCGGTTTCGGCCGCCAGGTTCGCGCCCGGGATGAGACGTAACAAGTCACGTCTCTACGGCTCATTCTAGCGATATCGGGGAGGGAAACAGGAAAGTATTCGCGGGGGAACCGCTAGGCAATCACCAATTCGCCACCGCGTTCCTTCTCAAGAGCCATGGCATGGTCGAGGGCCAGGATGGCGCACTGCACCTGTTCATCAGACGGAGGCTTGGTGGTGATGCGCTGGAGCCAAAGGCCGGGGGCGGTCATAAGCGCGAACAGAGAACCGCGATGCTTGGCGGCGAAGCGGATGATTTCGTACGACACTCCGGCGATCAAGGGCAGGAACGCAACCCGCACAGCAAATCGCGCCCAGAAGGTTGTGACCGGAACCAGCATGTAGAAGCCGATCGAGATCAGCATCACGGTCATCAGGAAACTGGTGCCGCAGCGAGGGTGGAATGTCGAATACTTCTGCACTGCCGCGGTCTCAAGCGGATCGCTGTTCTCGAAGGCGAAAACTGTTTTGTGCTCGGCGCCGTGGTATTCGTAGACCCGACGAATGTCCGGCCAGAGAGAGACTCCCCAGATGAAAAGCAGGAAGAGCGCAATGCGGACAATGCCATCTACCAGATTGAACATGATCTGGCCGCCGAGAGCAGGATCCCATTGCTTAAGCTGAGTGGCGGCCAGCAACGGCAGATACTTGTACATGAAAATAAAGAATGCGACGGAGATGATGATGTTCGCGGTCGCCAGCCAGCTGCCCACCGTGGCAGCTTTTCCCTGGTTCTCGGACGATCTCCGAAGCGCTGAACTCCGCCCGGGCTCGGCAGCCTTGGCCCCGTCCTCAACGGGACGGGCATCTTTCTGCATCATGTCTTCGAGGGCGACGTTGGCCGAAAAGCGCAGGGCACGGTAGCCCAGGCTCATGGCATAACCGAGCGTCATGACACCCCGAATAATGGGCCAAGCCATCCATTTATGCTTTTCCGAAGGGCGGTCCAGCGGCTCACTGAGGGTCGCCATTTCACCCGAGGGCTTGCGGCAAGCGATCGCCCAGGCATGCGGAGAACGCATCATTACGCCTTCGAGCACGGCCTGTCCGCCGACCAGAGTCTCTTCGCCACTTTCGAGTGCGGGAAGAAGCTGCACGGCCACCAGAAAACGCACGAAATTTCCTACGGAACGCACGGTGTGTTAGATGCTCCCAAAGGCGGAAAAGCGCCAAGCAATAGGGTATCACAGGGAGTCCGGCGGATAGGCCTTGGTTGCTCTCCCGGCTGACAGGCCAGCTGTGAGTACTGCCTCTCGAAGCGGAGAACCACAGCGGAATCCGGCTGGGACGACGAGAATGTCCTGAGCTGTCTTTACTTCTTGAGTGTATCTTCTCGATCGGCTGCGACCGTGACCTCAACGGGAGCCCCCGGTTTGAGCGCGACCTCTTGACCGTTCGCGTCGTTCAGGGTGTTATCAATGCGAATTTCACGATATCGATGGTCTGCTCCCTCCACGACGATCTGGGCTTTTTCAGGGTCTCGCGGATCGTGCGGCTTGATCACCTTCTCGACCACACCGGGTAGAGTAGTGCTCGGCTTTTCATCCGGAACGATTGAATTTTGCCTCATCGTAAGAGCCTGGGAGACGTCTGAAAGACGGAAAGTCGCCACTCCCATAGACGACAAAGCCATGAGGCTTGTCAACCGCGTTCCTTCCGGACAAACCTCATCGGTTCTGTTTTCAGTGTAGCCTCTGGCTGTGCGGATTTGTTCGCTACTTCTTGCTGGCGACAAGCGGCTAATCGCGGCAGAAAGCCTGGATAAGGGTGTGAGATGAGACGTCTGGCATCCGCCTGCGAAGCGATCGCGGGCACCACCAAGAAATTGCAGAAGATCGCCATGGTCGCCGACTATCTGAAGTCGCGTTCGCCGCAGGAGGCTGGGATTTCGGCGGTATTTTTGTCAGGTCGGCCGTTTCCGGTTTGGGAGGAAACAACGCTGCAGGTCGGCGGATCGCTTCTGTGGCGGCTGCTGGCGGAGCTTGCCGAAAAAGATGACGCCACGCTAACTGCCGCGTACCGTCGGCTAGGCGACCTGGGAGCCGTGGCCGGGGAGGTACTTGCAGAAAAAGTTGGCCAGGGCCTCAGCGTCTTGGGGGTGAATGCTGCCTTCCGTCAGATCGCGGGGACGCGAGGAGCGTCGGCAAAATCTGCGCTGTTGCGCGATTTGCTTACGCGCGCAACGCCATTGGAAGCCAAGTACATAGTGAAGATCATGACCGGCGATCTGCGGATTGGGCTGAAGGAAAGCCTGGTCGAAGAGGCAATCGCCAAAGCTTACGGCGGCGCGCTCAAGGAAGTGCAGCGCGCGAACATGCTGCTGGGGGACATTGGCGAGACACTAAAATTGGCGGAAACGGGGCGGCTTGCCCACGCGAAGATGCGGCTGTTCCATCCGTTGGGCTTCATGCTGGCGAGCCCCGTTGAGTCTGCCGAGGAAGGGCTGAGTTATTTTCCCGAGGCGGCGGTGGAGGATAAGTACGATGGCATCCGGGCACAGGCGCACGTTTCAGGGGGCAAGGTGAAATTCTTTTCCCGCACACGCGATGAGATCACGGAATCGTTTCCGGAATTGCCGGGCGCGCTGGCGGGGTTGCCCCAGGACGCGATTTTGGACGGCGAAATTGTGGCCTGGGAGTATCGTGGCGAACTGGATCAAACGCAGGGAGTAGTGGACGGCGCAATCACTGATGCCGGTGAGTCCCAGGCCATGAATCTGGGACGGGCGCGACCGTTCAGCGCGTTGCAGCAGCGGTTGGGCAGGAAGAGAGTTAGCCCGAACATGCTGCGGGAGACTCCGGTCGCTTACCTGGCATTCGATGTTCTATACGCCGGCGGCGAGCTATTGATTGATCGCCCTCTCGGGGAGCGGGCCGGGATTCTGGATGAACTGCTGGCGTTGAGAACGGGAATTGGGCCCAGAGCCACAGAGTCACCGAGAAGATCCGAAACCGCAGAAGCACAAGGCAACCTAAGCTTTGAGCTCGAGACCCAAGTAGAAGAGGTCAAGGCGGCCAGTGTCATTCGAGCGCCGGCATTTCGCACGTCTTCACCGGAACAGCTCGAAGAGCTTTTCACGGCTGCGCAGGCGCGTGGTAATGAAGGACTGATGATCAAGGATCTGAGCTCGCCTTACACGCCGGGTAAGCGTGGCAAATCGTGGCTGAAGATGAAGCGTGAACTGGCAACGCTCGACGTGGTCGTGACTGCTGTCGAGTACGGACACGGCAAACGCATCGGCGTGCTCAGCGACTACACGTTTGGCGTGTGGAACGGGGAGCGCCTGGTCAACATCGGCAAGGCTTATTCGGGACTCACCGACGCCGAGATTTCCGAGATGACGCAGTGGTTTCTCGAACACACGATTGAAGACCAGGGCTTTCGCCGCCTGGTCGAACCGAAGATTGTGCTGGAGGTGGCATTTAACAACATGATGCAGTCGGACCGGCATGACAGTGGTTTTGCGTTGCGGTTTCCCAGGATTGTGCGCCTGCGGCCGGACAAGTCTCCGGAGGACGCGGATACGATGGAGCGAGTGCGGGAAATCTATGCGTCGCAACTTGCGGACAAGAAAGCTTGAAACGGGTAAAGAACGGTTCAGCGGCTGTGCTGGTGGTGTTCCTCTTCGCTCTCACCCACTGGGATAACACATCCGTGGGCCACTTCACACACTGCATGTTCAAACTGAATCGTGGTGTGGTCGATGCGGAAGTCTCGATGCAGGCATTCCTTTACATCCCGCAGGATGCGCTCGCTAACCGAGGGGGGAATGTCGGCAATCGAGATGTGGCAGGAGAGGGCGCGAGTTTCAGAGCCGATGCTCCAACAGTGAAGGTCATGCACGTCGTTGACGCCATCGATGGAGCGGATGGCGGTCTCGACCAATTCAAGCTTCACGCCGCGGGGCGTGCCCTCGAGCAAGATGTTGAGTGTTTCGCGGACGATACCGAAGCCTGACCACAAAATCAGCGCGCCAATTCCGAAGGACAGCGCGGAGTCGATCCAGTAATGGCCCGTGGTCATAATGGCCCAGCCTCCGGCGATTACGGCGGCGGTTGAGATGGTGTCGCCCACTTCGTGCAACAGGGCGCTGCGAATGTTGATGTCGCCTCCGGAACGATAGAGCAGCAGGGCAATCACTCCGTTAATGACCACGCCTGCGGCAGCCACTGCCATCATGATGCCGGCGCGAACCTGCTCAGGATGCTGAATCCGCCGGAAGGCCTCGTAGAAGACAAGAAACGAAACCGCTACTAGCGAGACGGCATTGACCAGGGCGACCAGCACTCCGGCGCGATGGTAGCCGTAAGTCTTGGTAGCGCTGGGCGGCCGCGATTGCAAATAGACCGCAACCAGCGAAAGCAGAAGAGCCAGAAAATCCGACAGGTTGTGCCCGGCTTCGGAGAGTAGCGCCAAGGAGTGGGCGCGGATGCCGGCAACTACGAGCAGCACAATATAGGCCAGGGTGACGGCCAGCGATACTTTCAGCACCCTGCCAGGACCACGCTCGCCATGGGAGTGAACGTGCACTCTTCAAGTGTAAAGCCCAAAGAACTGGCCTTCAAGAGCGTGTCGGCAAGGGTTGCCTCGAGTGCTGCGACGATTTGGCCACCGGGGCGCGCGCGGGACCAGAAATCTTGGCGGAATTCTGCAGGTGGCGGGTCAGCGTTTGAGCAGGTTTTCGAAGTAGCGGTTGTTGTAAAACGTATTCGTCTTCTGGACGTGCTCCAGAATTCGGTACATTCTTTCCTTGGCCTCGCGATTCAGTTCTTTGAACTGCACCGCTATGCCCGATCCGGGGTCCATTCTGGCGACGTATCCCTCGGCATCCAGATTGCCATCCTCCAGAGAAAAAACTAGCTTGATTTTAGTGCCCGGAGTGAGGATCGCACTGGTTTCCACGTAGCAGCCACCCATGCTGAGATCGGTCAAGTTGCCTAACATCTGTCCGTCACCGGTCTCGGGATGCAATTCGATCGTGACCCGGCATTTCATGCGGGCGTGCAGCCGGCGATCTTTTCTGGAGGGGTGTTTCTGCTTCTCGATGTACATGCGGCGGTCGGCTTGAGCCAGGAGCTGTTCCGCATCTGTCCCGTCGTCGGGGTACACGGCCTGGCCGACGCTAAGGGAGAGAATGTCTTCCGCGCAGATTTCGAAGCCCGCCTGCTTAGCCAATGCTCGCATCTGTTCGCCCTTCTTGGCAGCCGCGTCTGCGGCCAGTCCCGGGGCAACCACCACGAATTCATCTCCGCCCATGCGCGCCACGTAGTCGTACTCGCGGCAGCTTTCTTTTAGCGCTTGGGCATAAAGCCGCAAGACCCGATTCCCCTCGAGATGGCCAAAACGATCGTTCACCTGCTTGAAACCATCGAGATCAGAAACCATCACGATCAATGAGGACTGATCGCGCTTGCAGCGAGCCAGTTCACGATCCAGCTCGAGGAACAGAGATCGTGCGTTGGGCAGCCCGGTCAGATAATCCGTGGTTGCGGAGCTTTCCGCCTGCTGATATTTCAGTGCATTCTCGATGGACAGCGCCATCTTGCTGCTTACGGCTAAAAGGATGCGCAGGTGGTCGGTCGTAAATGCATCTCGTTCCCCGCGGTAAAGAGCAAGCACTCCGATGATCCCGGCCACTCCTTCAAGAGGCACTGCCAAAGCCGAGCACAGAGTGCTAAATTTCGTGGGATCGTTCAAGTATCCCGGCTCAACCGATGGGTTCCCGTTCACAATCGGCTTTCGGTTTTGTGCCACCCATCCCGAGAGCCCTTGTCCCAGTGGGATGCGCAAAGAAGAAAACAGGCGGTAGTTGTCGCCATTTACGTATTCGGGGATCAACTCGTCGTTGCGGAGAATGTAGATTGCAATAGCGTCGTAAGGCACCATGGGCTTTAGCTTCACGGAGAACACCGACAGTGTCTCCCCCAAGCTGAGCGATGCGCCCAAATCCTGACTCAGTTCAAACAATGATTGCGCTTCCTGCCGGGCTGCGGCAATGGAAGAAAGAAATGTGGTTTCATGTCCGGTAGAATCCTGCGCCACCTTTTCGAATCCGGCGTCGGGAGCGGGCCCCCGCTCAATTCTGATCTCGGTCGAGAGGGGCGAGTTCACGTCGTTCGTGGACCTGGCCAGGGCTAAGTTTTCCAGATGCCGGTAGCGTTTCTCAAGAACCTGAACCACTTTCGGATCAAACGCCTTGCCTGACTCCGCTGAGAGCTGCTGCATTACTTCCTGCAGGGGCAGAGCCCTCCGGTACTGGCGGTCCGAAGCTAGAGCATCCAGGTAGTCCACGGCGGAGAGAATGCGCGCGCCCAACGGAATCTCCGTGGCTTTCAGTCCCATTGGGTATCCGGTTCCATCCCACTTTTCGTGGTGAGCCCGCACGATAGGCACAACCGGATAGGGAAAACGAACCCGCTCCAGGATTTCCGCGCCCACCAGGGTATGAATCTTCATCTTCTCGAACTCTTCCGGAGTAAGTCGGCCGGGCTTCGAGATAATGTGCTCCGGTACAGCGAGCTTGCCAATGTCGTGCAACAGGGCTGCGGCATGCAAAGCTTCCAGCTCCGAACCTTCCATGCCTAATTCTTTCGCTACTTCAATGGCGTAAACGCGGACGCGTTGCAGGTGATCATGGGTGGTCTGGTCCTTCGCTTCAATGGCGAGGGCCAAGGCCTCGATGGTTCGAAGATGCAGGTTTGCCATCTCCTCGACGTGCCGCTTTTCGTCTTCCAGTTTGCCCAAATACAAACGGTAGGATCGATAGATGAGATAGACAACCGGAACCAGGAGCAGAGAGGTTTCCCAGTTGAAAGTGTGATTGAACCAGGCGATGGCTCCCGCAACCCCGGCGCCCACCAAATAGTAAGGGAAGGACCAGAAATAGCAATCCACCAGGATCTTTCTGAGTGCCCTTCGTTCCGTAAGCGAGATGACGGCAGCAATGGAGCCCGCATTGGCTATGAAGTAGGTCGAAGCTGCCACCAACAGGAGCAGCGGGTGGTTGTCGAGGAGAACGCTGGATACAGGATCGTGATAAACCACATAGGCTAACGCGGTGGATACAGAACCCGCGCAGATATTAAAGGTTACCTGGATCGCCTTAGGGCGGTCGGGATACAGGCATTGCGCCAGCATAGAGACCGCTCCCAGGATCAGCGTTTCGGAAAAGCTGAGTTCCAGGATACCGACCAAGATAAAGAGGAAACTCACCGAGAGGGTGCCCGTGATGCCGGGCAGGGTGACCTTCAGCCGGGAGGCCAGGATTGCAATGCCGAGGTAACAAATGAACTCTGCGATATTTTTGCTGCTTTGGTGGATTGCCCCGTAGAGCAGGGTTGCAGTGCCCGCAAAAACCACCAGGCCAATGAAAGCTTTCGCCCCTGCGGGCAGGGGTTTCCACGAGTGTGAATGGGCAGACATGTTAGCTGCGAGTCAGATTTCAGCCAGCCTCTGTTGCGAAGCCGCCTAAATATCAATAAGTAGCAGCTAATACATTTAGAAACAACGATTTGGAGACTTTTGTGGAAACTTCGGTAACCCTCGGGGGCTTACTCACGGACTAAAGTTCGGGTTTTCCCGATTCCTCCGGGCGGGGCTCTCTACGCCGCGCCCTAGCAAGGAATCCCACCGAGGAGGCGGGAACCTCCCCCGGAAAAGGAACTTGCTTTTAACGCCAGCTCAGCTCTTGATGTTCTTGGAAGCCTGGTCCCAAGACACGGCGGTCTTGCGAAAATATGACTCATTCGCCATGTGGCAAGCCAAGGCCGCGTGATGGCCGAACACCGCATCTTCGACGACGGGTTTGCGCGAACGTACGGCCTCGAAAAAGTTCCACAGGTGCGGTTTCATGTCATCGAAGTCTGGTCCATGGAATGTCATCGCTTCCAACATCGGCTCCTGACCCAGCTTCGGATCGTTCTCTTCATGCCACTTTTTTTCATAGGCGGCACGCATCTCGTGGGGAAATCCGCTGTCGTAATAGCTCGGCCCTGAATCTTTACCGGTTTGCGGAGTGTAGCTAAGACCGAACTCGGTTACTTCCAGAATTCCTTTGGAGCCTTGGAAGCGGTAGGTCTCGGGCATCTCGGTGCCTAGATTGAGCCGCATGTAAACGGGAATTTCGCCGTACTTGAATAACGTGGCATGCACGTCAGGCATGTTCCGCCCGTCTTTGAATCGCAAAATACCGCCCAGGGACATAGCCTGCTGCGGAGCTTCATTCATGTTCAGTATGAACATCATGCCGCTGACCAAGTGGACCAGAAGATCGCCAGCCACGCCCGTACCGTATTCCTTCCAGCAGCGCCAGCGGGCAAAAATGTAGGGATCGAATGGCCTCTTAGGAACGTTGCCTTGCCACGTATCCCAATCAAGAGTCTGGGGGGAAAGATCGGTCGGTGGAGGATATTCCCACGCGCCGGTGGGGTCGTTGCGCCCCAGCCAGCCTTCCACCATCATCAGGTCGCCAAGCATCCCTTGCGCGACCATCTCTTTCGCCTTTTTACAGACGAGCGAACTGACGCGTTGCGAACCGATCTGCACAATGCGTCCAGTCCTTTTCGCGGCTTCGACCATGGCCACGCCGTCAGCGGCACTGTGGGACATGGGCTTCTCGCAATAGATATCTTTCCCTGCCGAAACTGCGTCGACGACGATTTGCTTGTGCCAGTGATCGGGAACCGCAGCCACGATGCAGTCGATATTCTTGTCCGCCAGCAGTTCCTGGTACCGACGAGTGACCGGGAGATCGGGCCTCACAATTTCTTTCGCCAGCCTGTGCCGGCCGTCGTAGAGATCGCATGCGGCGGCACACTCGACGCCGGGCAACGTGATGGACTCGGTGAGCAGACCGGAACCCTGCATGCCGATTCCGATCATTCCGAAGCGAAGCCGGTCACCTGCGGGAACCGGACGCGGGGAGGCCAGGAGCGGCTGAGGAGCGAGTAGGATCGTCTTGCTGGCAAGAGATGCGCCCGCAGCGGCGGCGCTGATTCCCAGAAACGTACGTCGCGAGTATGTGCTTTTCTTCATAGGCTCTCCTGGCGCTTGGGACGCTATTTGTTCAGTTTTTTGACGGCAACTTCCTTGAAGAAAACAACGTCGTTGTCGCTGTGATTCTGTAGTCCAAAATAACCTTCCAGGGGCCGTGGCCCACGCTGAGGTTCAAAATCAAATTTCCTATCTGGTACCGGATCGCCTTCGGTATAGTCCGTAACTTTCACTCCATTGAGAACCACGACCGTGTGCGGACCGTCCAAAGTGATCTCCATCGTGTTCCACTCAGGTCCTGGCTTGCCGGGCTTAGCCAGGGGCTTGGTCAATGAATAGAGCGTGCCGGTGATGTGGTAGTCGTCCTCGTTCGAGGTTTCGGGATGATTGTCAATCTGTACCTCGTAACCGTAATGGACGGGCATCCACTCTTCGCGGGGCTCGATCGGAATGCGGATGAACACGCCAGAGTTGTCGTTGTTGTCGCGCATCTTATAGACCACACGGATGACACACTTGCTCACCTTTCCGCCGGTCCAGTAGAGCAGCCCCATGCCGCCATGGGTTCGGATCATCCCATCTTCCACAGTATCTCCGCCGGGGCCAACGTGCTTCCATCCCGTGAGATCTTTTCCGTTGAACAGTTGTTGCCATTCCCCGGACTGCGCTTGCAGACTAATTGACGACCACGCGACGAGCAGGAATACCCAAAGCCAATGTTTGTCCATAGCTCCTCTTCACTCGAAGATGGAAGATAACTGAAATCGAGCGCAGACGCGGCTCGCGGGCTGACAAGCGCAAATCAAAATCACTCGCCCGACCCATGGCATAGTATCGCTGTAAGCCCGCTTCGCACAACCTTATGATTGATACCAACAACTTCCCTGGCCTTCAGAACGTCAGATGCGCCCAACGTCGGCAAGCCCGAGTCGAATTTCCACAGAGGGAATGCTACGATTACGTTGTTCACGAACTCCTTGGCAAGCGTGCGGCCACCGCTCTTCGATGACTGTCGAATGCAATTTCTCACTACCATGGCGCTTGTGAGCTGCGCGCTTTTCGCTCCGTGCTTCGCCACTGCTCAGTTACGTTGTCCTCCGATTGCGCCGCCTTCAAAAAACGAGTCGACCATTTGTGCCGTTCGACAAGAAAAAGAGGGCCCCATCTTCAAACTGCATGTCCGGGGACGAATTGAGTATGGCACCTTCACCCTGTGGGCGGATGAAGCCACCTACAACTCCGATACTGGCGACGTTACGCTGAATGGCCACGTTGTACTTGACGATAGCGCCAACAACGAACACGTTGAGGCGAGTCACGGGCAATACAACGTTCGCACTGAAGTGGGACGGTTTTACGATGTGACCGGCAGGATTGGATCTCGGCAGCGAGTGCGGCCGTTGCTTCTGACCTCCCCGCTCCCATTTGAGTTCACTGGCAAGGTTGTGGTGAAAACCGGACCGGATCATTACGTGGTATATGACGGCACCATAACCAACTGCGAATTGCCGCATCCCAAGTGGCAATTTAGCATGCGTCGTGCCAACGTGACTGCAGGCGGCAATGCGACGATTTATCTGAGCACTTTTCGCATCAAAAGCATACCCGTGCTCTATTTCCCATTCGCAACGCATCCCGTAGATCACAAGGTTCGGCAATCCGGCCTGCTGATGCCAAATCTAGGCACTTCATCCATCAAAGGCCAAATTCTGGGTGAGGGTTTCTACTGGGCCATCAACCGCAGCATGGATGCAGTCATCGGGGCGGAGTACTTTTCGCGCCGCGGGTGGGCGCAGCACGGCGAATTTCGAGCTCGCCCCAGCGAGGGCTCCTACGTGGACATGACTTACTTCGGCGTCCTGGACCGGGGCATCGGCACGCCTAGAAAAAACCAGGGTGGCGAGGACATTCGGCTTACCGCTGAAGATCATTTCGGTCACGGCATTCGAGGGGTGGCCAAGGTCGATTACTTGAGTTCTTTCCTGTTTCGGTTGGCATTCTACCCAGTTTTCAGTCAACCTCTACAGTCGGAAGTGAAGTCTCAAGGTTTCCTGTCGAACAGCACCAATGGATTTTCCTACAACGCACTGATCGAGCACTACCAAAGCTTTCAGAGCGCCACCCCCGGAAACGTCATCACCATCGTGCACGCTCCGAGTTTTGGCTTTTCAAGCGTCGACCGCGAGCTCGGCCATTCGCCTTTCTACTGGGCTGTCGACACCGCAGTGGAGGGCCTTTCGCGTAGCGAGCCCTCTTTTCACACCGCACCTGTTGTAGGTCGATTCGATGTCGATCCCCACGTCTCTCTGCCCCTGCATTTTGGCGGATGGTCGCTGCGCCCGGAGGTCGGAATTCGTTACACCTTATACACCCAGCAGCTCGTGCCTTCCAGCGGTTTGGGTACGGCCTCCGGTGATCCGATCGATCGCAGAGCTCTCGACACTTCGGTGGAATTACGACCACCAACGCTGGAACGTCTCTTCCATCATAAGCTTCTCGGCCTCAAGCTGAAGCATGTCATCGAGCCCAGTGTGGTCTATCGCGACGTAGTTGGAGTGAACGGGTTTTCCAAGATCCTGCGCTTCGACGAGCGCGACATCCTCAGCAACACCAACGAGGTCGAGTACCGGGTGATCAACCGTCTCTATGCTAAGAAAAGTTCTCCTCCGAGCGGAAACTGCAACGCACCTGCTTTGCCATCATTGAATTCCCCGAGTGGTTCGCCACCCGGCCCTCCCCCCTGGGAGCAAGAGGGGGAATCGCAAGTAACGCCGCCGGGCGACTCGGAGATACGTCGGGACAATTGCCCCGAGGCGTCGTCGTCTGCCCACGAACTCGTCAGTTGGGAACTGGCGCAGAAGTATTTTCTCGATACCAGCTTTGGTGGAGCGTTAGTGAATGGGCAACGCAACGTTTTCACGACGACTGTAGACTTAACAGCATTCGCGTTCTTGTCCAGTCCCCGGCATCTTTCGCCGCTTGTTTCCCGGCTTCGCATCCAACCAAGCTCGAATGTCGATGCGGAATGGGACTTGGACTACGACTTTACCGCCGGACGCATCAACGCCAGTACAACGTCCCTGACGTACCGTATGGGACAATTCGGCTTCAGCGGTATCGGCTTATACGCAAACTTCCCGGGACAGATTCTGGCGACCAATAACGTCATTGGCCCTTCGCGTTTTAACCAGTTCCGGACTCAGGTCCAGTACGGACGCTCGGACAAGCGCGGATTTAGCGGAGCGGCGAGCTTCGGCGTCGACGCCCAGTCTGCGGTGGTACAGTCTTACGTCATCCAATCTACGTATAATTGGGACTGCTGCGGCATCAATGTAGAGTACCGTCGCATCAGATTAGGCACGATCCGCAATGAGAACGAATACCGCTTCAACTACACCCTGGCCAACATCGGTTCGTTCGGAAACCTGCTGAGGAAGGAGCGGCTGTACTGAGTATTCAACTTGTGCAAGTAGCCGCTCGAATTGATCCCCAAACCGAAAAGACATCTATCCTGTCGGAGCAAAGCCGAGGATTGCAGTAGCCGACAGCGCAGCGGCGTGCTCAGGAGCGTCTGATATTCATCAGTCTGAAAGCCGGCGATCAACAAGCAAACCGCTAGCCGGCTCGGGTGCACGTCCCTTTCCTAGCCCCGTGTATAACAAAGCGATCCCAGCCACCCCAGCGAGTGCAAGCGACCAATAGATCCCTTTGGGCCGATACCGGAAGTCGATCGTCGATCGGCCGGGGCCTACGTTGACACCCATTAGAGCACCGTCTGTAAGCTGGACGGAAGAAGGGATGCCATTAGTCGTTGCCTTCCAGCTCGGGTCCCAGTTTTCGCTGACCACTAGAAAAGCAGCTTCTGGGGTCTCGGCTATCACCGTGAAGCGGTTTGGACCGTGCGCTTCAAAGTGGACATCGCCAGACGAAGGTCCCGTAAATCCAGGTTCTCCCGCTGGATTTTCCCATGGCAAAGAGCTCCCCGGCCGCCCGTAAACCAGGGCAGCGTTTCGTGGGTCGAAGAGAGGATCCAGCAGAGCGGGGAGGAGCTCTTCACTGTTCTTTTTTGGAATCACGGTCCCGACAAGCCAAGCCCGCGCCAGGCAAGTCCGATTTTCATAGACTTTCGTGCGATCCTCTCCGAACACCCTCGGCAGCGATAAATCTTCGTTCGAGACGACATACTTAACATTGTACAAATCGGAAAGCCGCCCTACCCCGAAGTGTCCTGCGATAGCCAAATCAATAAACTCTTTTGGAGCGGTAGCTCCATGACCACTCATGGTCTCCAATCGGTAGACCTCACCGATGTTCTTGGGGTAGTACTCACCGCGAAAGTCCACACGAAAGGTGCCCGGCTGTGACCGCAAGAATTTCAGGACGCCATCTTCGCGGTAGTACTGGGCGGGTTCGTAGTTCGTCTTTCGGTCGAAGGCTTCCTTGGTCCTGATGTGGACGCTCAGAAGATAATGGTAGTCCAACAGGCATAAGACAATAAGAGCAACTTTAACGAATCTAATGCGGAGCACTCCGAAAAAACGAGCGCGAGCGAGTGCTGCGCCTAACAGTAGCAGGATGCAGGCGAAGAAAAGCGAATTATAGTTCGTTGCCAAATACAGGACCTGGCTCCGGTAAAAATAGGCGACAACTGCGAGGAAGCTGGATATCAGCGAAAAAGCGCCGAATATCTGAATCGAGCGTAAACGCAAATTCCGTTCTTTCTTCGATGTCGGTCTCAAGAACAAAGTGCAGCCGACCCCCGCCAGCAAACTTACTGCAAGGTGAAAAACCATCAGACTACGATCGGCTGACCGGGTCCGACCGAAACCAGGAACCATGAAATAGAATATCCCGTGCAGCGGAGTAATGTCGGCAAGAGCGAGCGTCAGGAACAGCAGGGCTAGACACCAACATATTCGAACCACCTTTGATTTTCTGATCTCCGATACCGAAAACAAGACAAACAAAGCGGGCAAAACCCCGAAATAAGGCGTGTTATCCACACTAACGATAAACGGGAACACCAAATCCAGTACGCCCTCCGGAGGCAGTTTATCCAAAGTGCTTCCGATTGAATAAGGAATACGATGATTTGCCAAAACGGGCGCCTGTCCTCCTATCCAACGGTATGCATGGCTGGCGTATTCCACCGACGGCAATAATTGAATCGAGCTATAAGCAAGAGCAAATGAGAACAGGAGCGGCGTGACGGCCAAAACATTGCGGCGTATGCTGCGCGACGGGAAAGCGCCCCGCGATTGGGAAAAAACCACCATCAATATCGCTGTGCATGCAATTGCGATGCTGCAGTAAATGAAGGGCTGGTGGTGCCCACCAAGAAGACACAGTGCAAGCGCGAGACCAGACAGATTCGCAAAAAACAATCGGCGCTTCCAGGTAATGGCATCTAGCGATTTGAAATAACAGAGAAAGACAACAGGCAACCAGGTGGCCGCACACAGAATGTTGATTTGGCCAAAGGCTCGTACACCAATCGAACCTGAGTAGGCGAAAGCCACTCCGGAAACAAGGGAGCTAAAACGGGGCAGTCCCAGGTACCGTGCAAGTAGATATGTGAAAAGTGAAGCCAGAAAGCAGTGAAGGACCACGAATCCCTCAATTATGGTCATCGGCAGCAGGCCACGGGCATTCAGCGGCAGCAGGCCCATGAGAATGTTCAAGGGGTAAAACGCACCCGTTTGGACTTCCCCGATAAAAGACCTGCCCCCGAATGTGAACGGATCCCACAGGGGGAAATTCCCTCGATGCAAGGTCACGGCAATATATTGAAACCAGGGATACGACTGAACAGATGAATCTGGGTAGCTTAGAATTGTGTACTCTCGGGTCAGAATTATTTTCCAAAACACAATACCGGCGAAACACAAGAGGCATAACGGATAAGCGACCCTTTTCCTCAAAGGATGTCGAAAGACCCTGTTCGATCCTGCCCGAATGGCAGTGGGCGCATTCGAACCGCTCGTGATCAGCCGTGGGATTCTAGAAATTAGAAGCCGCAAATTCGCCTCCATTTAGGTTAAGGCCGCAACCGACGACAGTAATTCGCTTCCGTGGACTTTATCGATGAGTGAAACGGGCTTTTAAAATCAGAGGTAGCGTGAAAACTGTTGCCAATGTACTCCAGCTTAACCCTACGAGAACAAGATACGTCGTCTGATCGTAGTAGAACTGGATACTATTCTCTCCTGCTTGAACTCGCACAGCTCGGAAGATGAAGTTCCCCCCAAAGACTTCGGAAGGTTTCCCATTCACACGAGCGCGCCAACCGGATGACCAGCGATCCGTTACCATCAGCCAACCTTCCTGCTGACAGGACACGTTCAGATCGAGGTGGTTGGGGCTGTAGCGCAGGATTTTTGTGGAGATCGTTTCTGCTGGGCTCAGTCTCGCGATGGCATTCACTTGAGACATCTCCTGCGGACTCGTTCTCGCAACAGGATTAATGGAGAACCCACTTTGACTGATTGTGACCATTTCCTTTGCAGGGTGCACCACTAAAACTGGGGCTCCGAGTTGATCAGTCCTCCTCACCAGAGCAGTGTAGGCAGCATCCGAGGGAGACACTGTCGCCACGTTTTCTGCAAACCAAATTCGTTGGCTCCCAATCGCCATGTTCAGCAATAACGGGTGCTGCTTGAAATCCACGTGAAAACGATTCCTCATTACTTCGTCGTTGTAAAAAGTGGGAATCTTAAGCGGAAGGTTGCTGTTAGTCGCTGAACCGCCCGCCCAACTGGGAGGTTGCAGATCCCTTTGAAGTCCGTTTGCGCCGAGACCGATGGCCGGACGGTGACCAGGATTGAGTCTGTCCCATATTCGTCGTGCCGTGCTACCCCCTGAGACAAGGGGCTCCGTAAGGCGAGCGGTGAGCGAGACATCCACCAAAGCCAGAAGGATCAGAAGAGCTGGCAGCCACCGTCTCGCTTTCGCAAACAATAACATCACTAGAGAAATTGCGCTGGCTCCCAACCAAATCCGTACGAGGTGCCGATTGCCTCGATGAAACTGCTCCGCAAAATTGATGAAGTGCGTAACGATGTAGACGTACGAGACGATTGCCCCAGTCGATATCAGGACTGCTGCACACAAGAGTTTCACCCAGATTCCGGAAGACGGTTTCTTAATGGCATCTTGCAGGTCCCGCCCCGCCAGCAAAGCTAAAACCATTGTTCCGAAGATAGCGAAGGCACGAAATGCAGCTGCATGGCGAAAATATCGCGTCGGCGGACAGTAGTCATAGAGCCAACCACGGATAGGTAAGTGCTTACCCACGCTGCAGGCTAGCGCGAAAACAATGATTCCGATCAGCCACCAGCGCCAAGTAGATTTAGGCCGTTCTAACAAGGCAAGGGTTGCAAGAATAAGCGGCAGCGCGCCTAGATAGAGGGCTTGCAGAGTAATGTCGGAATCGGGCCACAAACCCGGGTTGAGCTTAGGCCAAGGCCATCGCAACAGGATTAAATATGGACTGGCAAAGTTCAAAAGTGAACCCGGTGTCATTGCACCGCTGAGGGCACCTTCTCGAGACAGAGCGCCGGCTCTTTCGCTGTAGCCCATTCCTTCCTTGAAGAAGGCAACATAAGTAGGTGCAAGGACGACCACGCCCACGCACAAGACCACGATTAGAGATACCATCGCAAAGACAAAGCGAGTTCGGGTTGGGCGGGCTTGAAAGCTCACGAATTCACATTCGGACGAGCAGCACCGGCCCAGTGCCCAAAGACCCAAAAAACCGGCTGTCATTATGGTTAGGGAAGGATAGCCACCGAGTGCGGAGAGGCCCCAGAGCGCACCCGCCTCAATAGCCGGCATCAAGCGAAAAGAATTCAAAGCTGCATCAAAACGCCAAAAAATGAAGGGAAGACTTGAGAACGAATACACAAAAGTGGTGTGCTCCGCGTGACCAACATAAAAGCCGCAGAACCCGTAAGCTAAAGTCACAACCACTGCCGCCCAGACCGGCGCGTCCAAATGGCGCGCGAACAGCAGCATTCCCAATAGCCCTAGAAACCAGATCACAAGCCAATAGACGCGGAAGCCTTTCTCGGTACCACCTGCAACAGTTCCAACCAAAATCATAAGGGGCGATGCCGCACCCACTTGCGGATCCGCGTTGTCGGGGGTTCCCCCATTTATCCATGGATCCCACAACAACAGTCGGCCCGCGCGAGCGTAGTCTGCCACCAGTGTGAACTCCGGAGCATAGTAGGACGAGGCGTCCCAGGTAGGGGCATCGTGGCCAGTTACGATGTTTCGATTGCAACACAGAAACACCACGAGAACAAACACCACGGCTAACAGCCATGGCATCTTTTCCGCTCGCCTCTTCTCAATTGGTGCTGAACTCACTCCGCTGGAAGCGTTTACAAGATCAAGTGCGACGGAGTCAGCTTTTGTTGTCGCCATGAAGAATAGCCAGTCGACTTGTCTTCGCGACGAGCTACGCGCAACAAGTCTCAACTAAAAAGCGCTCTATGCTAGCCGGCCAGAACCTAATTTTCCGCTGGAGATCCTCGGACGGAGTCAAACTGGCCTGAGTGTCTCGAAGTTTTTTGGACACCGTTGACTTCGCGTTCGACGACGGTAAGTGGCCGCCGTTTTACCTGACGATAAATTCGTCCCAGGTATTCGCCTATGATTCCTAAGAAAAGCGCGTTGAGGCTGAGAGAACCAAGAATCAGGACGATAATCGTCGCGAAGCCGGGGGGCCAATTCTTTCCTAGAAATAAACGTCCTACAAGATAACCAAATATCGCAAGTAAAGTAGCGCTGGAGATTGCCAGCCCAAGGTAGGTTGATATACGCAGCGGAACTACGGAATGGTTAAGGATGCCATCGAGAGCCAATCCGACTAACTGTTGGAACGAAAACTTGCTTCGCCCGCGTTCCCGTTCGGCGCGCTCGTAAGGTATGCCGACCTGCTCAAAGCCCAATGCAGCAATGGTCCCCCGCAAATAAGGCTGGTAATCGTCGAATTTTTGCAACTCATTCAGAATGCAACGGTCTATTAATCGGAAATCGCCGGCGTCCAAGGGCAGATCGTCCTCGCTCAGAGAATCGATAATCCTGTAGAACAACTGGCGCGTCGAGCTCATCCACCAGCTCTCTTTGCGAGAACTTCGAACTCCGTACACCACGTGATAGCCATCCTCCCATTTGCGAATGAACTCAAGGATTAGTGATGGAGGATCCTGAAGATCGCAATCGATCTGCACAGCGGCATCGCCCGCCGCATTCATGTAAGCCGTAAAGATAGAGCGTTGAAATCCGAAATTACGGGAAAACCTGAGTCCGCGCACTCGATCATCCGTGGCCGCTAGCCGCTGGATAATTTCAAACGTGCCGTCGGTGGAGTGGTTATCGGTGAAGAGCAGCTCGAAGTCGTAGCGGGCAGAAACCTGATCCATGATCGGCAGCAGGGCCTGATACAGTGGCTCGATATTCTGCTCTTCGTTCAGGACCGGAACACAGACGCTGATCAGCTGTTTACTGTCAGGCATGCTTCTCAGCCAGAACCACGTATTGAGCTCCCATTGGCAGCCATGTCAGCCAGGGTTCCAATGGACGTAAGAAGGCTAGGAAACGCGGCATAAAAACGATGTAATCGCGGCGCATCAAACGTAGCTTAACACGGCCCAAATATCCCGTCGTCTCAGCGGGCGACAGTAATATGGCGTCCGCGTCGAATGGGCAGCGCTCCACGACCGCGCGGGTAACTGGATTGGCCGGATTGTGCTCAAAGATCGCCAGGATGCCTCTTGGAGCCAGGCGGCCCGCCAAGTCCCGTATCAAGGCTTCTCGTTCACGGGGCACGATGTGATGCATCACGTTTGCAACCACGATTAGCCCATAGTCGTGAGCAAGGTCCGCCGTGCTGGAGGTGAAATAGCCTTGGCTCTTCAGGTCGTCGTCTATTTTGCCAATGCTGTCCGCGGAAACGTCAAAACCATCAAGCTGCACGGCTGGAAAGTATGTCTTCAAGAAACGTGACAGGAGCCCAACTCCGCAGCCAAAATCCAGCGCTTTTCCGGAGAGCGACGTGGAAAGAACTCTGCGTAGATAGCGTGCCTTGTATGCGGCAAAATACGCCGAGTTCTCACCAGAGACCGCAACCGTGCGGTCGAGGACCTGCTCGTACTGGTCCGCAAACTGGTCAAATTGCATGTTGTCGCTCTCTGGTTTGTCGCCGTTTGGAAACGACACATCGGATTCCGTCTTCTAAACCTAGGGTAGGCTGCCATGACGTAGCGCTGACAAACCGGCGATTGTCACCGACAAGCCACATCGGCTCGTCACTCCGGTATGTCCGTTTGCCCCACTGCAATAGTTCGCGCGGTCTTTGGAGAATATCGGCCACCATCTCCCCAAGCTCGCGTAGGCGAGTGGGCCGAGAAGAACAGATGTTGTAAGCCTCGTACAAACCCAGTTCCGCTTCAGCCGCTACGAGAAACGCTTGTACCACGTCATCCTCGAATAAGAGGTCCCGGACCTGTTCGCCAGGCGTGAGATCTGCTCCTTCATGGTTCTCGAGGCGATCGATAATATATGGAACTAATCGCCGCGGTGCTTCACGCGTCCCAAAAACGCCAAATAGCCGGAGAGTTACAAACGGAATGCTTAACTGCGATGCATAAGCGCTTCCGAAGAGTACAGAGGCTGCTTTCGCAGCACCATACAATGATAAAGGACGCAATGGTTGAGATTCAGCGATCGGAAGACCTTCGCTTCCGGGAAGACCATACTCGGAGCAGCTACCCGTGTGAATAAATTTCAGGAGTGGCCAGTTCGCAACCGCTTCGAGGAGGTGGGTGACCAGTCCGACGTTGCCTGCAATCAGCTCACCGGGATCACGATCTTCCGGCTGAACTCCGTATGATGCCAGATTGAAGACCACTTCGGCCGTCACATTTGCTAGCTCTGCCTTGAGACGTGGAGTCTGAAATGACGGAACCTCGATTACACGGACATTGGGCAGCTGGTCAAAGGCTAAAGACGCCCGTTTCCGGCGAACAAGGCACGTGACTTTCACCTGCTCGGCAGCGAGGCGAGACACCAATGCTGAGCCGATGAAGCCAGTGGCACCTGTTACCAGGGCCGAACCGAAAGACCTCATAAATCAGCCATTCTCATGTAATCTTCAATCTGCTTCTTGGTATTCGACGTTGCAGATCCACGATCCTCGTAAAATCGCCGGTACCACTCGATGGTCCAGTCCACGGTTTGACCAATAGTTAATATCGGATGCCAGCCGAGCTGGCGGCGTGCCTTGTCGCAATTGAGTCGCAGAAACTGTGCCTCATGCGGAGCGGCAGGGTCGGGCTCGATCTTCAATTCTCCTTTGCCCCAAGTCGAAATTACGCGACGCGCGAGCTCGGCCACAGGGATAGCGTCTTGCTCGACCGGGCCGAAATTCCAAGCACCGGCGCATAGGGAGCCTTCCTCGAAGAGCCGTTGCCCAAGCAAGAGGTACGCCCGGACCGGTTCGAGCACATGCTGCCACGGACGAACAGATTCGGGCCGACGAATGACTATCGAGCCGCCGGAACAGATACCGCGGACGATGTCGGGGACCAATCGGTCTTCCGCCCAGTCTCCCCCGCCTATGACGTTGCCAGCTCGAGCTGACGCGATGGCTGCACTTCCATTATTGGCAAAGAATGAGCGCCGGTATGCGGCTGTGATCAGTTCCGCTGCTCCCTTGCTCGAACTGTAGGGATCGGTACCTCCCATGGCATCTTCTTCGCGGTAGCCCCGAGACCACTCACGGTTCTCGTAGCACTTGTCACTGGTGATAATAACGACCGCGCGTACCGAAGGAGCGTGTCGTGCAGCGTCCAGCACATGCACGGTACCCATTACATTGGTGGCGTAAGTTTGTATCGGTTGTCGATAGGAGCGGCGTACAAGGGCTTGGGCAGCGCCGTGAATGATGATTTGCGGTTTATATTGTTCGAAAACAGCCGCAACTGCGGAGGGGTCCGCTACATCGCCGAAAAGCGAAGTCACATCGTTCGCAACTCCGGCGGCCGCGAAAAGATTGGGCTCTGTTTCCGGCGGCAGAGCAAAGCCAACGACGTCCGCTCCCAGAAGTTTCAACCAGCTTGTGAGCCAACTGCCTTTGAACCCCGTGTGGCCCGTTACCAGGACCCGTTTTCCAGCATAGAAATCTGCGAAAGAGTCTTTACTCATGCGGCTGCCCATGGTGCCGTGCCGGCTGACCAGAGCGACTCCAGAAATTGCTTGTCGCGCAGAGTATCCATTGGGTGCCAAAATCCTTCGTGGCGGTAGGCGAGCAATTCTCCATCGGAGGCAAGACGTTCAAGTGGCTCACCTTCGAGAGCTGTCTGGTCATCCGTGATGTATTCAAGTACGCGAGGTTCAAAAACAAAAAAACCACCGTTAATCCATGCCTCACCAGTTCGGGGCTTCTCCGCAAACTTGGTGACACATTGACCTTCAATTCGAAGACTGCCGAATCGGGCGATCGGGGAAACGGCAGTGACGGTCGCCAGTTTTCCATGAGAGCGATGAAAGCGTACAAGCGCATCAATGTCGATGTCGGCCAGTCCGTCGCCATAGGTAATCATGAACGTCTCGTCTCGAATCAAACTCTTGAGCCGGCGCAAGCGTCCGCCGGTCAGAGTTTGGAGGCCAGTGTCGACGATCCCTATTTGCCAATCCGGAGCAGATGAATTTGCGACCTTAAACGATCCCTCGCGCAAATTGATGAAAATATCGCTGTGGTGAACCAAAAAATTCCGGAAATATTCCTTGATGACCTCACCTTTGTATCCACAGGCAATCAGGAATTCACGGTAACCATGCTTCGCATAGATATTCATGATATGCCATAGCATGGGCTTGCCGCCGATCTCAACCATCGGCTTGGGCCGGGAAATAGTCTCCTCCGATAACCGGGTGCCGAGACCTCCTGCCAGGATGATCACTTTCATGATTCGTGCTTCCGACGGATGGTCAAGTTGTACTTCATTCAATCTAGGTGTATGTTGCAAGCAATCTTAGTGGAAATCAATGTTTGAAACAATTCGCTCAGTTCTTGCCCTACCACAGGCGTACCAGTTATTTTTCAATGTCATCGGCGCTCCCGAGCGCAGCCGAATTCTGGTGCGCGAGTACATACGGCCTAGGCCCGGTGATCGCATTCTGGAAATTGGATGCGGTCCAGGAACTATTGTCCCCTACTTACCTGCTACTGAGTATGTAGGATTCGATGCTAGTGCGGAATACATAGAACAAGCTCGAATGCGCTTCCCCGGGGCAAAGTTTGTCTGCAATCGAGTCAGCGAGTACGCGCTTCCGCAGGGGGATCGTTTTGACATTGTTCTTGCGCTGGGAATTTTGCATCATCTGGACAACGAGGAGGCGCTGCAACTATTCCGGATCGCACATGATGCTCTTAAGCCAGGCGGAAAGCTGGTAACGCTGGACGGTGTTTGGACACAAGACCAATCGGCCGCAGCTCGCTATATCCAAGCTCACGACCGAGGGCAGTTCATACGGGAAGAAAAGGCGTACATACAATTGGGCGGGAGAATTTTTGGCACCATCAGATCCAGCATTCGTCATGACCTCCTGCGGATTCCCTACACCCACGTCATATTGGAGTGCATTCGCTAGTCCAGCGGAAACGCCCGCACGGTCGATCCACAATTCACACGACTTGCAACTTCACGGGCAACTTGTCCCGGGAGGGGCTCGCTTTCGGCACAATAAAGGTTCCCATGAAATCGAATTCCGTTCAGAAGTGACATCCAGAGCCGTCGGACCGATCAACCTTCACGGCTCATCCTCGAAAACAATTTGGCTTCGTTAACTACGGTAACAAGAGTCTCCGCCTGCGAGCACGCGACATCAGCCACAGCGTGCGACCCAAGAGGTACAACAACCCAAAAGGGAAGAAGAGGAGAGATCCGGGATAATACATCCTTGTGCGCCGCAGAACCAGTTTGCGAAGGTCTTTCCACCTTGCTCGATCAACGATCAGAACATCTGCATTTTCATTATAGATAATGAATCTGCGCGGTTTGAGTATAAGGCTTGCCAGCTTCAACTTTCGGAACGTCGGGTTGCCGGGCAGAACCAGTATCACAACGTCAAACCCTCGTCGCCGTAGCTCCCGAAGAAAACGTATTGGCGCTGCCTTGACGTCTTCCAGCCAAATCGTCTCTCCGCCAGAAAACAAGTCGGCATAGGCCATCGGTGCTAAATGCGCGAGAGTGATATCGGGCAATTCCGTTTGCACGGAGGGAAGAATTTTCTTGACCAAACCCGGCGCAGCGCTGGCGACGAAGATGCCGGATCGATATTGTCGCAAGGTGGTTTCCTTCGTCAGTAGAGTAAGCAATCCACGCATGGTTTATTGCCGTTCCACCTTCTCTGCTGCAGGAAAGTTCGTTACTTGTATTCCTGAGAACTGCCCCTCGGACTGTCCGTAGTCCGTTGGGCGCAGGATTTGTTCGTACATGGTAGCGTAGAAGGCGGCGAACGCTTCCCATGAAAACGACGAAATCGCCAAGTCGCGTGCCCGACGCCCCATTCCCCTAGCCAGGTTCTCGTCGTGCAGGAGTTCCAGGATGCGCTGGACGAAAGTGTCAGGATCCGCGGCTATAAAGGAGAATTCACCATCCTTGGCTGATAGACCCTCGAATGCGAGAGGTGTGCCAACGACAGCCTTTGCCATGGCCCACGCTTCCAAGACTTTTGTGCGCATGCCCGCTCCCTCGAATACAGGCGCCACAACCACGGACGCGCGTCCCAGATAAGGCCGAACGTCGTCCACCCATCCGGTCACTGTAACGTTATTTTTGCCGTGTCTCTTCAACATCGCCGGAGTGGGGTTGTTTCCCACCAGATACAGTTGAGCGGAGGGAAGGCGTTCAACGACGAGCGGCCATACCTGCTCCAGCAGCCACATTGCACCGGTCGCATTGGGCGAATGCCGGAAGCTGCCAACAAATACCACAGACTTGGGGTCAGTGTCGGCCCCGGACGATTCGGCAGCAGGAGAGAAGAAGTCGCAATCCACGCCCATAGGGTGACACTGCAAGGGAACGGAGGGCGCGTATCGCGCAAGAAAATCGGCCTCAGCCTCGGTCAGCACAACCACGGCTGAGAATCTTCTTAATATCTTCTCTTCGTAGTTCAATATGCGCATCGCCGAGACCAGGGCTTTCACCTTGCCGCGGGCTGTCCAAGACAGGTGCCTGTAGTGATTGATACGGGAAAGGGACAGCACTTCATGGTTGGTTAATACGGTTGGGATGGAGGGTTCAACATTGGCGAAGTGTGCGGTTTGAAGATATTCGCACTGCATCAGGTCGAAATGTTGCGTGGCCAAGTAGCTCTTTACCAGGCGTTCCATCCCCTCGTGGTAGAACTCACGGACAATGTCCGGCGGTTTTAATCCAAAAAGGTTCGAGGTATGAAAGCTCTGCCCCCGGTAGAGCACTTCCACTCTCTCGCAGTAGGTTGCGAGCTGTGGCACGTTACTAAGTTCCGATTCCTCTTCATAGAACGACAGAACCGTTAGGCGATGGCTCTTCGACAGATGCCGAATGAGGTTGAACATCATGTTGCCCCCACCATGTGTACCAAGGCAGGGCAAGTAAGCGCAAATCATCAAGATGCGCCTTTGCTGGGAGTTTCCGGCATCATCGAATCTAGCGCCATTGATTGAAATCGAGGAATGAGGACGTCCGCGCTTTTTGGATACAAAATCGCTATGCTTGACCAGCCCGATGCTGTGAAGGGCAATGCCAAGATTTCTTTGATCGGTACCTGAACTCAGTGTTCGATTCACCCAGAGTTCAACCTCAACCGGCAGCCGGGCGGGAAGATCACGAACCGGCCAGCGGTACTCGAACCCACCTTCTTTCATGGTGAAATGTTTCTGTTGCCCGCAACAGCGCACGGTAAAACTCACGCCCGAGCCCTCGTACGACGATAGCGAAGGCACGTACCCTTGCACGAGAAGCTCAGCTTCTCCTTGTGGAGCCAGCAAGAATAGAGATGCCTGTTTAGTCATCCAACGGTACGGCCGGCCGTCGCCTAACTCGAGGTCGTGCCAACCCCTACCTAGCTGATCCGAAAACGGACCTAGTGCAAAATCAATGTGATTGGACTTGATGGTTGCGTCTGGTGGAGTGTTCGTCACTTCCAGAATTTCTTGATCACTTCGCACCACCGAGCGGGCGACGCGTAATTTTTGGCGTAGTACGGCGGGAAGACGTTCCGCTGCCCCAAGAAATGCAAGCATCTCCACCCGGATTCCAATTCCCGGAGTGCCGGCGCGGCGGACGAGGGCACGTGGTGCACGGGCAAAATGCGCCATCAGTTTGCCAAAGTCACCGAAGTTCTTCCAGAGGAAGAGATACTGATTCCGGCGGACGATTTGCGAAATAAATGGTTTACCGAAGCGGCTGGTGCTGCTGCGGTGTTTATGAATGACCTTGCTTTGAACTGCCATCAAGCACTGCCATCCAACCTTCCATGCGCAGTACGAGAGATCGGCATCCTCGACATAAAAGGGGTCGTACAGCCGATCAAAGCCGCCCAACCACAAGAATTTGTGTCGATCCACGGCAACCGCCCCTCCGTGCCCCCAAAATACCGGGACGTATTGTTGTTCCTCATCACTCGGGAGGACGGTTTCATGTCTCCAGTCCAAATCACAACCATTAAAACTCGCCCGTGCTTTACCCGTCTCTTCCCGCCTTTTGGAGGGATCTGCCAGGAAAACCTGGCTGGCAACGGCGAAAACATCGGGCGAACGGAATCCGGCGAGGAGTGGCGCCAGGAAGTCCTCATGGACGATCATGTCGTTATTAAGCAGCACCAGGATGTCATTCTTCGCCGCGGCAACGCCGAGATTGTTTCCGCCCGCAAAATATTCGTTAATAGGATTGCGAACGATTCGCACTTGCGGAAAATGAGCCCTCAAGTATTCTTCCGTCCCGTCCGTGCTGCCGTTATCGACCACGATGATTTCGTGGTCGCCTCCTTGAAACTTCACGGCCTTGAGGAGCGCCGGGAGAGACTCTGACAGCAGATCCCGCCCTTCCCAACTCACAATGACGATGCTGCATCGCGTAGGATCGACGGGGGAGTCCAACGGGGCTGGCCGTTCCCCGACTCGGCGCAGCAATCGCGCACCGAACTCAGCCAGAAGGACCAGAGCCCCGACAACCCAATAGAAGGGAGTCATGAAAAAACCCGATAGGGCTCTCTTCCAACGTGTTGCCTTCGCGACGAGAGAACTGATCTCATGAATCTGAGATCTCGCTTCGTCTAACTGCATGTCCAGCTTGTCAGCCCTCTCTGTCTCATCCTGGAGATCATAGAGAAGCGCGTGACGGTTGACATGAAATTGTGTGAAATCGAAGAGCATGTCCTGGAATCGTTCCTGATGCTGAAGGAGGTAGTTGGGGAAGGTGTGATCCAAAGGGACACAACACCAGTAGCGGTCGCGCCGTCCCAGCAGATCGAGTCCACACTTAATTCTGTCAGCGATATCGGCGGTGTCCCGAAGTTCTTCAGTGTTGAACTCCTGATGCGATTCGTGCTCCAACTTCAGGCTAGTCGGATCCTGTACGGATGAAAAGTGCCATCCTCCATTCCGCACTATGGGAATGTGGTGTTCCCGGTCACGTCCTACCAGAAGTCTAGCTTCCTGCGGAGTTTTCAACAGACTTCGTTTTATCAGCACGGGTCCGACATTTTTTCCCCGCAGATTCTTGCAGTTCAGCTTGTAATAAAAATCCTCTAGTTCGACTGCGGCTATTGTGCCCAGAAAGGAGCTCACCACGCCAGCGCGTGGGATCTCATCAACATCCGAAACGATGATTGTGTCATCAGGGTTAGCGTCGGCTAATCCCCTGAGGATGGCATCTCGCTGGTACGCCTCCACATCCCAGGCGGATTCATATTCGTCGGGCATATCCTCCACAACAATATGCCGAATTTTGCTCAAGTACTTGGCGAATAGCTGCTGGTTTTCGCGGAAATATAGGGGCTTGGGCTTGCCAGAGAATGCCCACGCCGACTCTACAAGCACAAATTGATCCACTGCCGCATTGAGTTCCCCAAAACGGAGCTCTAGAACCTTGAATTCATTAAAGAAAAGGAAGCAGTCGTAGATCATAATTGGCCCGGAGTCTGCGGCAAGCCAGAGATCGTGCACGGCGGCTGAGTCAATCTCGTGACTGATCGCCTCGATACGCCCTGCGCTACCTGAGCCTGCATTCTAATCGTTGCGTCTCGCGTCCTCAGCGGTCTATTCCATGAACTTCCGCGGCGCTGCGTCTGACGGCATTCTGGTAGATCCGTTCGTAAAGATAAGCTTCCTCCTCCTCCAGTGGCAAAACCACGGCTTCCATCGCCCTCTTGATGTCATTGAGAATCGCGGGGTTAGCCACTATAGGGACTAGCTTGCTTTCGAGGTCTTCCTGATCACCCATACGGAATGTAAAACCGGCACCGGCCTCTGCAATCTTGTCGTTCAGACTTCCAACGTCCGAAGCAATTATAGGCACGTTCGACGCGAGCGCTTCGTGCAGTGTAAGGGAATAGCTCTCATAACACAGCGATGGAATAATCACCACATCGATGGACTGAAAGATCTCATTGATCTCACTTTCGTCGTACCTTCCGTAAAACCTTATCCGCTCATCTTTCCCCGCAATGTCCCGCAGCTGGCGCTCGTAATCTCTTTGATGTTCACCGGCGGCCCCGTACACCCGCAGGTCCACATGGGGAGAGCTCAGCGAACGAAACGCGTGCAGCAGGATGTGGACCCCTTTGTGTGGGGCAAGTCCGCCGCAATAAGCAAAGATGAGTCTCGAAGTCTGATGGTAAGTCCTGCGGTTGGGACTGAAGGCTCCCAATCGCAGTCCATGGGGGATTATGGAAACGTGTAGATCAGGAAGTTCCCTTTTAACTATAGCCGCGAGGAAGGGGGAAGGCGCAACCACGTATTTGGCGCCGGCTAGCAACTTGCGACTGCATTCCAGCCGGGACTTTACGAAATCGGGCTCAAGTTCCGGGCATAAACGCGCGCAGCTTGCGCCCCCCTCGGGTCCAACGCAAAGAGTATCGAAACTGGTGCGTAGGTTCACTTTCGGACAAATCATCAAGAAGTCCGTGAGTGTCATTACGTACGGGATCGACAGTTCCGTGGCGGCGGCGGCAATCGAAGCCAGCCGCATGGGGTGTGCGATGTGCAATAGATCACACCTGTTCCTGCGAAGATATTCACGGGCAAACGATAAAATGGAGGGATTTTGAAGAGACGTGTTGACGTCAATAGGAACCTTCCTATGCCTTACTGCGGTGACGGCAATGCCGTGGTAGTCATACTCTTTGACCATCAACTCGCCCACCATGCGGGTTGCCCGAATGTCACCTAAGCTATAGGTCAGCACACGCGGATGGTGCCCGCTTCGCCGAATCGAGGATGCCAACTGAAGCAGAAAGCGTTCGGTTCCGGAGAAAAAGTCGGGATAAAACTGATGAATAGCGTAAATTATGTCCATCGAACTCTAGACGCCCGAGAGCAGGGTGCGGTCCAGACGAGCAGCGGATTGCGCGACCTCGCCGCGACTCGCCAGCGTCATATAGAAGTATGCCAGATGCGTCCCACTGTATAGGGCGAAAGCTCTGTGGATCGCCTGAACTATGTCGCGCGCGAGATTGCTATCCACCACGTCGTAGGCTCCAGAAATCCATACTCCCAGACGCTCCAAGTAGTCGAGCAGATGCGGCAGAATCATATTCGTCCTGGCATCCGATTTCGAAAAGGAAATCTCATCCTCTTTCAATAGACATTCCATCAATCCATGCAAGTCTGGATCGAAGGTTTGGTCTGCGACAGCTGTACCCGTTGCATCTGCCTGCAATGCAGAGCGGAGTTCTTCAACGAATCTGCGGACCGACAAGGGGAATTGCAGCAGCGTAAGGACTCGCCCGAGCTTGGCCACCTTGCCGTACGCCTTAATAATGTCAGAGTACAGCCGCGCTTTATCATCCACCGCGGGATAAAGAAAAGAGGAAAACAACTCCACCGAAAACCTGACATCGACGTAACCGCGTTTGAGAAAATAGTAAGAAGACCTGTTGTGGGAATGCAAAACCCTCGTGCTCTGAAGATAACCGAGTTTGTAACCATCGCGGATCAATCGGAGTCCAAGGTCCAAGTCTTCCGCGTAATTTCTCCGAAAGCGATACGTTTCAAACACGTCACGGCGGATTAATGTCGCGACATCGCTCAGTTGGGCATTCGAACTCGTTCCCGTGTATGTCGAACATGATTCGTCCAAGGCGAGAATTCTGTCTTGATTAATGCCCCCCCCTCCGCGGTGATTGTGAATCAAGAACTGGTAAAACAAGTCGGAATCGGCTCGCGGATACTCTGCACAGCTCACTGCGGCGAGGCTGTTGGTTTCGAGCGCAGTCGCCATCTCCCAAAGCCAAAAATTCGTCAGCGGTAAGGCGTCCTGCACCATGAACAGCAGGTAGTCGCCGGTGGCGCGTTCCGCTCCCGTGTTACGCGCGAACGAGTGGGTGAATTGCTCAGGCGCTATTTGCACGACCTTCGTCGCCCATCGTTCGGCAGCGGTCAAGGTGCCATCTGTCGAGCCCGAGTCCACAACGATGACTTCCAGATTCTTCACACCTTCTTGGGATTTAAGTCTCCTGAAAAGTTGATCGATACTGGATCCAGCATTCTTCGTCGGAATCACAATTGAAATGATCTTTTCGATTCCAGAAATAGCGCGGTCTGCAATATCCGGCGCAGGCGAAGGCAGCGCGGTTACATAAGCGGGAGGAGAACCCTTAGGAGTTCGAAAACGACGAAACGCCAAACGCGTCGCATTATTTACGCCATAGAGGTGACAGTACCGCCAGTACTTGGCAAGGTTTTCAAAAGAGAAGGCAGCCAGTTTGCTGCGATAAGTTGTCCAACCCATTCACATGATCCCTGATGCATGGAAATCATACACTCAGATGAACAAGCACTCGACTTTCCTTTTACCTTCGTCCTAAACGTGAAATGTGGATATTTGTGATATCGCTCCCTTCACCGCCTCGGTCTCGAATTGACCAGAAAGGATGTTGCTTCCCTGCTGGCACTGCGTTACCAACTCAAATATTTCCCGGTCGGTACGGATTGCCGACCGGGCCGCGACCAGCCTCCTCCTAAGGATCACGGGCAAGCGCTTGAGGGCTGCAAGAAAGCTCCGCATTTCAACCCTCTCGCCGATGCCTGAGGCCCTTGTGCGGCGCATCCGTCTGGATACGGAGGTTAAGCAGTGTTTCACCAACATCGGGACGTCGTCGATGTTCTTCCAAAAGAAGACGTAGGCGTTGCGCCGGACGATGAAATCTAAGAACCCTTCCCCGCCATGTGGAACCTTGAATTGATGGTTGTGCGATACCCGGCTGTTGAGCGCCAGAAGACACTTCCATCCCACTTTCCAAGCCCGATGCGATAAATCAGCATCCTCAAAGTAGCCAGGGTCGTAAAGATCATCCAAGCTGCGCAGCCAATGATATTTCCGACGGTCTAGCGTCACCGCGCCGCGATGCAGCCAGGAGACAGGGCAGTAGTCCCGGCTGTCCTCCCCGGCCAACAGGGTTTCCTGGACCCAGGTGATGTCGCCGCCCCTCAAGTAAGCGCGCGTCTTGCCTGTTTCGCGTCCCGGACCAGAAGAAGCCCGCACTTGGCTAGCCACCCCGAACACGGCCGGATCCGCGAAGGGCTTGAGTAGGGGAGCCAGGAAATCCTCATCGACAATCGTGTCGTTATTGATCAGGACCACCAGGTCACGTGTCGCCTTTCGAATACCCAAGCGAGTGGCTGCGCCAAAATAAAGACTCCTTTGCGCCTGAACGAGAACGACATCGGGAAAATTCTTTTCAAGTAACTCTCTGGTTCCATCATTACTCTCGTGATCGAGTACAACGATCACTTCGTGCTCTCCTCCATGATGGCGGGCAGCTTGCAGCAAAGCGGGCAACGACTGTACAAGGCTATTTTTTCCATGCCAACTGACAATGACAAAGCTGCAATCATGCCGGCAGACCGGAAAAGAGGGCGCATGGACGGGAGAAATCAGCTTCCAAAGTCGGCCAATTAGCTCGGCACAAAGCAATACGCCCATCAGGATCCAGTCGACTGGAGCAAGCAATATGAGAAGTAGCATGGATCTTCCGAGAGTGCTCTTACCGCCGTTGGGTTCGCAGTTCAGGCAGAACCCGGGCTCGCATACAAAGCGAAAGCAGCGGGATGATTCGAAGCAATGATGGTCCGTGCCGCCGCTTCTTCCTGGGCCGCGCATCTCGACCGCAGAGCCCTAAGGCGTCTCCCGTGATCTGGCACGAGATGGAACCGGCGGGAAACCTCGCTGCGGGCGATCTCCATTAGAGCCAGATCAAGTTGATTCAGCTTCATGATGCGGTCGAAAATCTCCGTTCCGCAATGCTGTTGGAGTCTCTCGAGTTGCGCGTCCAAGCTCATGGGCCGGCCGGCACTAACGTTTTGTGCCACATAGCTGAAGTCGAGTCCCTTGAACGCTCGACTAAGAGAATATTCGCCCAAAACGGCGCTCTCGTCGAAAAGTTCGGCTACACCGAGCACGGTAGCCTGCCTTATCACTTCCGCGGCCGGAGGCAAGTCCGAGTCGGTCGGGAGCCTTTCGCCAGCATTGGCGATCATATTCACCTGTGCGTTGTTGGCATGATACGGATAATCCTCGGTCAGCAACTGGAGAAATTCTTGTGCGCTTCTCGTCTTTGCCGCGCCAGCGAGGGGATCAGTTTCCAGGTCGCTTCGCCGATAGAACTCGTAGGTCGACCACAACCGGGCAACCGGGTGCCGGAGAAACAATATGTCATGAAAAACGAAGCGGTCATCCACCGGCTTAGGAGGGCGCAGATGGTGACTGGTCACAGCCACAACCTCAGGATGCACTGCGAGGAATTCTAAGAGGGCGTCATTCGAGAGAGTAGAGTTGTAATCATCACTGTCAAAACGGGCAAAGCGAGCACGGAAATTGTTCTTAAGAATGGACTCCACCGTGGTGCCCGCATTCTTGAAAATGTGGTAATGGAGAATTACCTGCCTTCTCGAATCTTCCGCCTTTCTCCGAAACATGCTTGACTCGTTCTGTTGGTGACCTGCCATGACCGCCCGGGGACGAGCGAATCCTACTTGCGTACTGACAGCGGTGCACGCTGTCCGATAAGCTCTTCGTATCGATCGATAACGCGATCGGGAGGCCCATCTTCAAGCATCGCGCCGTTGTGAATCAGTAACAACCGGCTGCAGAACTTGCGCATATTGTCCATCGCGTGCGAAACAAGAATGATGGTCTTCCCCGCGTCTCGAAAACGCTGAATTCGATCGAAGCACTTCTGCTGAAATCCTGCATCCCCCACGCCGAGAATTTCGTCGATGATTAAAATATCAGGGTCGACCTCGATCGCGACCGAAAAAGCTAACCTCATGTACATTCCCGACGAGTACTGCTTAATCGGGGAATCAATAAAATCACCGAGCTCGGCGAATGCAATGATTTGAGCCTCACGCTCACCTACTTGGCGCTTGGTGAGACCCAACAACAAGCCGTTTAAAAGAATATTTTCGCGGCCTGTCAGCTCGTGATGAAAGCCAGCGCCCAACTCGATCAAGGGCGCAATACTTCCGTGCACTCGCACGCTGCCTGAAGTGGGCGTGTAAACTCCCGCAACTATCTTAAGAATCGTACTCTTACCGGACCCGTTACGCCCGATGAGTCCGACCACTTCGCCTTTCGAAATACGGAATGAGACGTGCTTGACCGCCTCAAAGTCCTGATAATTTATCCGATGTCGTCTTATCTTGGCAAAGACTTCCCGGAGTGTATCGGGCCGTTCCGTGATCCGGCGGAACTGTTGTACAACGTCCTCAAACTCGATGCTGTGCTGATTCTCTACCATCCGCTAAACATAATAAACAAACGAGTTCTCATATCGACGGAACACGGTGAAGCCGATAACGACGGATAATACTCCGCACAGCAGGCACATTGCGGTTGACTGAAGTGATGGCAGCTGTCCGTAGTAAATTCCGAGCCTGAATCCATTCAGCACGTAGAGCATGGGGTTCAAGTGAAAGAGCCACTGGTACTTGGCAGGCATAAAATCCACGGAGTAGATCACCGGAGAGAAATAGAACCAGGCCGACAATAACACTTGGATAATGTGGCTTACATCCCGGTAGTAGACATTGACAGCAGCGAAAAAAAAGGCCGCTCCAAGCGTGAAAAGAAATAATCCCATCATCGGAACGGGCAGATAAAGCCAGGTCCAATGAAACGGAAATCGAGTAACGAGGATCAGTAAAGCCAGTGGAATCATGGAGAGCAGAAAATTGATGATATTGGACACCACTGCCGCGATCGGAAACACCAGCCGGGCCACGCGAACCTTCTTCAGTAATTCTCCATTCCCAACGATCGATTCAACCGAATACGCCAGGCTTTGCGAGAAGAATGTCCAGGGAAGCAATACACTGAGAAGGAAAATCGAATAATGGGGAGCCGAAAACCGCATTATGGTGCCGAACACCAGCGTGAGCACCAGCATGAGCAAAGCAGGGTTGAGCAATGCCCACAGGAAACCCAGAACTGAGCGCTTGTAACGAACGCGCAGCTCTTTCAGGGCGAGGGCCCAGATCAGTTCCCGATAACGATATGTGTCTCGAAAAAGCGCGCCCATCGATGGGTGACGGCCTCATTCCCAAGGTATTGTGTATCTTTGCCAGTGTCAAACAGCACACGCGGTTTGACCTGTCACCAACGCCAGTCTTAGATATAACCTGCTCTGCACCCAGACCGGCCCCGCTCAAAAGCTATAATCCGTTGCCAGGATGGTTCTCGGCACCGTCATCATAGTGACTCACAACTCGCGCAGCTGCATCCGCGCCTGCTTGCAAGCGCTGGTGCCGTTCCAGGGGTGGAAAGTTGTCATGGTCGATAACAATTCGACAGACGACACCATTCAGGAAGCCGGTACTTGTGGGCTCGAAGTGCTGACCTTGAGCAATTCTCATAACGTAGGTTTTGCCAGTGCCGTGAATCAGGCCGCTAAGGCTGCCGAGGGCGACGTGCTGATGCTTCTGAATCCTGACACCATCGCTGCGACGGGTTCGCTGGACAAACTGGCCGACGCACTCCGCGCGGACGCGCTGGGAGCAGCTGGCGGACTCCTACAGGGCGCAGAAGGCCTGCCCCAGAAGGGCTTCACCGTTCGAAGGCTTCCTACCATCGGAAGCATGCTGGCAGAGGTGTTGCTCGTGAACCGCATTTGGCCTCGGAATCCCTGGAATGTGCGCTATCGCTGCCTTGACCTTGACTACGAGAAGCCTCAAGAGGTTGAGCAACCAGCGGGGGCTTGTCTTGCGGTGAAGCGTCAGGCATGGGAAGCGCTTAGCGGCTTCGATGAAGGATTTTTCCCGGTGTGGTTTGAAGACGTAGACTTCTGTCGTCGCCTTCGGGATCGAGGATGGAAAATTGTTTATCGTCCCGATGCGATCTTCTCTCACTCTGGAGCGCATAGTGTGAGCAGACTCGCGTTCCATGATCGACAATCCTATTGGTATAAGAATCTCGTCCGATATTTT
>Ga0137418_10000139_pt1 | contig 54014 bp, 52 predicted proteins | sample CZODoug3_1_2_16f_FD_122242 | JGI IMG/M metagenome (GOLD analysis project Ga0137418, IMG submission 122242) | Vadose zone soil fungal communities from Angelo Coast Range Reserve, California, USA - CZODoug3_1_2_16fungal (Hybrid Assembly) | ecosystem: Environmental > Terrestrial > Soil > Vadose...
GCTGCGTACGACCAATCCCATCGAGCGGCTCAACAAAGAATTTAAGCGGCGAACCAATGCCATGGAGGTGACAGGAGGTGAAATCTCAACTTATCGTTGTTTGGCCTACGTAGCACAAACCATGGAGTACCGCTGGAGTTTCCACCCGCTCTCTCAATGGTCCACCGTTTACACACTAAATGCCGCTTGACCTTGTTGCCAGCTCTTTCCGTCTACCATTCCGTTTCATGGCATCCCGCAAGTGGGCCAGGTAGAAGCTCATGAGAAGACCGACGCTCTTGCCGCTGAGCCGCATGCAGGAAATGCGGCTATGAGTGATGAACTGGATGTATGGCCTCGACACACTTGATTTCGACCACAACCTGATCCCCCTTCCAGCGGATCAACGCGATAACCCAAGTCAGGCTTTTCGCCGTCATAAATTACGGGCGAGCCAACCTGACTGAGAACCTTTAGACCTGGTTTTCGGAGTTCGTGAAAAAGACAGGCCTGATAAGCGCTCTCCAACCATCCTGCCCCAAAAACAGAATGTACCTTCATCGCCGCGGTCACAATGGTGCTAGTGACTTGATTGACCCGCGGATAGAGCACAGTCGCTGGATTGGACATAGGATTTCACCAGCGTCATTTACAATAACAGTGCTTGCCTCCCAAACTCACGGAAACGACCGAAGAAGCGTCAGCGTGGACCCGATTCGGGAATTTCCCCTGTGTTCCGCTGTACCCTCTGTGGTTAAAAAGGGGTTGATGATGGCTACAACGGCAGTTCCCAGCTCCAAGATATCCGGCGGCAGCTTCCTACTCGAAGAGCGCCGCCCTGACGAAGTCTTTACGCCTGAAGACTTCACTGAGCAGCACCAGCTGGTCGGCCAAACAGCAGAAGAATTTGCTGTCAACGAGATCGTGCCCAATATCGAAAAGATGGAGCACAAGGATTTTTCCATTACTCGCGACCTGCTGAAGAAGGCGGGCGACCTCGGCCTAAGCTCAGCCGAGATCCCGGAGGCCTATGGCGGCCTCGAAATGGACAAAGTCACCGCCGCAGTCATCGCCGACCACATTGCGAAGTACGCCGGCTTCGCCACGACCTGGGGAGGACACACCGGGATCGGCACGCTCCCCATCGTTTATTTCGGCACTGAGGAGCAGAAGAAGAAATACCTGCCGCGTCTCGCTGCTGGTGAGATTGTCGGGGCATATGCATTGTCGGAGGCCTCTTCCGGTTCCGATGCCATGAACTGTCGCGCACGTGCCACGCTCTCGCAGGATGGCAAACACTACATCCTGAACGGCGAGAAAATGTGGATCACCAACGCCGGCTTCGCCGACCTGTTCACTGTCTTCGCCAAGATCGACGGAGAAACGTTCACCGCTTTCCTGGTCGAGAAAACCTTCCCTGGATTTTCTATCGGTGGTGAAGAGCACAAGATGGGCATTCGCGGATCGTCCACCTGTCCCATCATCCTCAACGACTGCAAAGTTCCGGTCGAAAATCTGCTGGGCGAAATCGGCAAGGGGCACGTGATCGCCTTCAACATTCTCAACGTCGGCCGCTTCAAGCTCGGTGCCATGTGCGTGGGCGGAGGCCGTGTCTCTCTGGAAAACGCCATCGCCTATGCCAAGCAGCGCAAGGCCTTCAGCAAAGTCATCGCCGACTTCGGTCTGGTGCGCGAGAAGCTGGCCAACATGGCGACGCTGATCTATGTCGGCGAGTCGCTGGTCTACCGCACCGTTGGCATGATGGACGTCGCGCTTGCCGATGTCGATAAGTCCGGAGCCGATGCCGCTAAAGAAACGCGCAAGGCCATCGAGGAATACGCTGTCGAGTGCTCCATTATAAAAGTCTGGGGCTCGGAGATGATCGATTACGTCGTCGATGAGACCGTGCAGATCTACGGCGGCTACGGCTTCGTCGAGGAATATCCCGCAGAGCGTGCCTATCGCGACGCCCGCATCAATCGAATCTTCGAAGGCACCAACGAAATCAACCGCCTCATCATCACCGGTTTCTTGCTGAAACGCGCCATGTCCGGCCAGTTGGCGCTCATGCCCGCCATCAAGAAGCTGATGGACGAGGTGCTGTCCGGTCCGAGCGTGAGCGAAGACCTTGAGGGGTCCCTGGCCGAAGAGCGCAAACTGGTTGGGCAGGCCAAGAGGCTTGGCCTCTTCGCCGCCGGAGCGGCTACGCAGAAATACATGCAAGCGATTCAGGATCAGCAGGAAATCATGGGCGCCATCGCCGACATGACGATTGAAACCTACGCGATGGAGTCGGCTGTGTTGCGCGCACAGAAGATCGCCGAAGCCAAAGGCGAGGCCGCGGCTACCATGCCGATCGCGATGACGCGGGTCTATCTCTCGCAGGCGATGGAGAAAATCGAAGCCGCGGCGAAGAAAGTCATCGCCGCCGTTGCCGACGGCGACATGCTGCGTACTCAGCTAGCCGTCCTCCGCCGCCTGGCCAAGCACGAGCCGTTCAATACGATTGAATTGCGGCAGCAAATAGCACAGAGGATGATCGAGCGAGGTAAATACACGCTGACATAATATCGTGACCACAGAGCACACAGAGATACACAGAGGAACCAGAACGACGTACGAGGCTCTGGGTCATTTTGCCGCTTAATTCGGAATTAACAGGTAACTGACAAACGCAAGCCGCTTGTTGTCCGGGGACCACGACGGCACATTGATGGTTCCCTGCCCGCCAAATAATTTCGCCAGGACCGTAATTTTCTTGTCGCTGAGCGACATCAGGCGCAGCATCACATCTTTGTTTTCGGGATGACCGGTCACGTCCCTTTCATAAGTAAGAAACACCATCCATTGCCCATCGGGCGAGATGTGCGGGAACCAGTTGTTGAGATCGTCGGAAAATACCTGCTCCTGGTCGCTTCCGTCCGGCTTCATTCGCCAGATCTGCATACGGCCTGTGCGCTCGGAGTTGAAGTAAATATATTTCCCTTCGGGAGAGTATTCAGGACCGTCATCAAGGCCTTTGGCTATGGTCAGTCGGGTCTCTTCGCCGCCAGCTGCGGGTATCGTGTAGATGTCGAACTCGCCGTTGCGTTGGGCAACGAATGCGAGCGTCTTTCCATCCGGCGACCAACCATGCCAATACGAAGGAGACTGTTGCGTGATGCGGCGCGGCGTTCCGCCGCCGATGGGAACAATGTAAACGATGGAGTTGTGGTCTTCCTGCGAGTTATCGCTAATCGCTAACTGCGCGGCATCCGGCGAAATGCCATGATCGTTGTTGCATCGGATGGCAAAGCCGGTGTCCATCACTTCAGGCGTCCCCCCATTTACCGGCAATCGCTCGATACGGCCATTACGGTTAAACAGAAACGCGCTGCCATCCCGCGTCCAGTTCGGTGCCTCGAAGCGTCCCAGCGCAAGATACTCTACTCTTCTGCCGGTGCCGTCAATTGCGATGGTCTCGAGTGCGCCATAGAGTGCAGCCTTCTCCCACTGCGCGGGAGCGGGCGTGTCCAGCGAGACGTCGGAGAATATGGCCTTCGCCACCGCGTCCTTGTCATGTGAGCAAACTCCCAACCCGACGTAAAAGCTCCCATGCAACGGAATTCGCAGCCATCCTCCCGCCACCTTCGGCTCCCCCGTGCCGGCGGACAGCGCCATGTAAACGTAATCCCCGCGCTTGGCGATACGCAGACGTTTCGGTGCCGAGACATTCGACTGTACCTCGCGTGTGACCGCGCCTTGCTCGTCTCGAAACTGCAGCGATGTCAGGCCACCAGCATGCAGCGCCACATCCGCGTAGGCGGAATCTGGGTCCAGGCCCTGGCGCAACATCAGAACCGCCTTCTTGTGCCCGTTTCCTCGTGTCTCGACAAACGAAACGTCCGCAGTCAGCGTCACATCGCCCGACACTTTCTTCCACACAAACTGAAACGCATCCGCCACGGACCACATATTCTCGCCGCTGCCGGTAATCGTGTACGTTCGCTTCGAAGCGTCGTAATCAGCTGATCCAACATGCAGAACGGTGCCGACGTCGCCGTGGCCCTCAAACACTCCAGTTCGGGTTGTCTCCTCCAGTGCGCCGGAAAGATCCGGCACTTGAGTTACGAAGAAAAAACAAGTCAAGACAAGCCAAAATGTACTCAGGGGTTTCGGCACGAAGATCCCTCCGTCGTACTCCGAGAAGCAAGGTCGTCAATCGGAAGATTGTAAATCGAGTTGTGGAACAGCGCTTCACTTTTGAATCGATACATAACATCTCAGTGCAATGCCGCACGATTTCTGGTAAAACGCTTCCATGAAAATCAACCGGCACGTGGTTGCTGCAACTTTTAGCATTTTTCTCTCAGCCAGTTTTCTGGCTTCGCAGGAAACGCACGCCCCATCCAGCGGCCTTGCCCTCACTCCTCCCATGGGCTGGAACTCCTGGAACAAGTTCGCTTGCGACGTCAGCGAAGACCTTATCAAGGGAACAGCCGACGCGATGGTTAAGTCTGGGATGAAAGACGCAGGCTATGAGTACATCGTGATCGACGATTGTTGGCAAGTGAGCCGCGACGCGAACAGCAACATCGTCGCTGATCCGCAGCGGTTCCCTCACGGGATGAAAGCCATTGGGGATTACATTCATTCGGTCGGCCTGAAGTTCGGCATTTACTCCGACGCCGGATCGAAGACCTGCCAAGGCCGTCCGGGCGGCCTTGGCCACGAGTATCAGGACGCGATCCACTACGCCGCCTGGGGCGTCGACTATCTCAAATACGACTGGTGCAATACCACCACGCAGGATGCCAAGGCTTCTTACGCCAACATTCGCGCAGCTCTGGACGCATCGGGACGGCCGATTGTATTGAGCATCTGCGAATGGGGGACGGCCAAGCCCTGGCTCTGGGGGAAAGAAGTCGGCGGCAACCTGTGGCGCAGCACTGGGGACATCTCTGACAAGTGGGAGGGTTCAACCAAATGGCCGGACGGCAGTTGCTGCTCCAATGGCATGCTTGTCAATCTGGATCTGCAAGTCGGCCTCGCCAGCTACGCTGGGCCCGGCCACTGGAATGACCCTGACATGCTGGAAGTCGGTAACGGCGGCATGAGCGACACAGAATATCGCTCCCACTTCAGCCTGTGGTCAATCCTCGCTGCGCCACTGATCGCCGGCAATGATCTGCGCAGCATGCGCCCTGAAATTCAGGACCTCCTCACCAACAAGGAAGTGATCGCAGTGGATCAGGACTCGCTCGGCCGCGAAGGTGAGCGCGTGGGGAAGGACGGTAATCTGGAAGTGTGGGCGAAGCAGCTAAAAGATGGAAGCCGTGCCGTGGTGCTGTTCAATCGGGGCGGCACCGAGGAGAAGATCACTGCAGCTTGGGAAGCGTTGGGATATCCGGATCATCTCAATGCATCGGTTCGCGATCTCTGGCGGCACAAAGATCTCGGCAAATTCACCGGCACGTTTTCTTCCTCGGTCGCATCTCATGGTGTGATGATGGTCACCGTCAAACCGTAGCAGAGCGAGTCGCCCCCGGTCTAGACCTGCAGTGGGCGGCCGCAAAGCTCGCCAATTCAAATTCGCGAAGTCACAATCCCCCATGCGGCAACCGCAAGCGTGTGCCAAACAACTAACTGGCAGCAGTGTGATAGCTTTGCTCAACCAAAGTACCCGATGGCGTGGGCAGCATGCGACGGTAAGGAATGGACCTTTCTCGAGTCTCCATTTCGGGCAGAACATTTAGAACCATAGGCTCTGTTCTTCCCTTGCTGGCGGCGTTTTTTTGCCTGGCGTGCGGTGGAAACCATTCCACGAGCACTGTTACCGGTAACCCCGCTCCCAGCCCATCAAGTCAGACCGACGTGGTCACTTACCACTACGACAACGCGCGAACCGGAGCAAATCTGAATGAAACGGTTCTCACTCCCGCTAACGTGAACGCTGCGAAGTTCGGAAAGATAGGCTTCTACTCCGTGGACGGCAAGGTGGATGGGCAGCCTGTCTACCTTTCTCAAGTCAGCATCTCCGGTCAAGGAACTCACAACGTTCTGTATGTGGTGAGCGAGCACGCCAGCGTCTATGCCTTCGACGCCGATCGCGGAAGCACTCTGTGGCATGTTTCGTTGTTGGGTTCCGGTGAAACCCCCAGCGATGCACATAACTGTGGCCAGATCGCGCCAGAGATCGGTATCACATCTACTCCCGTGATCGACCGCTCTCGCGCTCCCCACGGTACCCTCTACACCGTAGCCATGTCCAAGAACGCTACCGGCAATTACTTCCAGCGAATTCACGCTTTAGACATCACCACCGGAGCTGAATTATTCGGCGGTCCCGCGACTGTCACGGCAGCCTATCCTGGAACCGGCGACAACAGCACGGGTGGCAGCGTGGTCTTCGATGCCAGGCAGTACGCCGAACGCGCGGGGCTACTCCTGCTCAACGGCACGGTTTACACTACCTGGACTTCACACTGCGATCAGCGGCCATACACGGGCTGGATCATCGGATATGATGCGAACACACTCGCCCAAACGAAGGTCTTGAATGTAACTCCCAACGGCAGTGAAGGATCCATTTGGATGTCAGGCACCGCTCCTGCTGCCGACTCGAATGGCAACATCTATTTTCTCGATGCCAACGGAACCTTCGACACAACGCTCGACGCGAATGGGTTTCCGAGTCAACATGATTTCGGCAACTCATTCCTAAAACTTTCCACGTCTACAAACCTAAGCGTCGCCGACTATTTCACCATGTCCGGTACGGTCGCAGAATCGAATACCGATGAGGACTTGGGCTCCGGCGGAGCGCTCGTATTGCCCGATCTCACTGATAACGGAGGTCAGGTTCACCAGCTCGCAGTCGGTGCCGGAAAAGATCGCGTCATCTATGTTGTGGATCGCAATGCTATGGGGAAGTTCAATCCATCCGCTGACAATATTTACCAGGAGGTTCCAGGAGCGTTTACCGACGCGGTGTTTTCCATGCCCGCCTATTTCAACAACACCGTTTACTATGGAGCGGTCGGAAATACGATCAAGGCCTTCCCCATCTCGAATGCGAAACTCGCCGCCACGGCAAGTTCAAAAACCGGCAATGTTTTCCCGTATCCCGGCGCGACCCCGAGCATTTCTGCGAACGGCACCAGCAATGCCATCGTGTGGGCTGTGGAAAACAGCAGCCCCGCGGTTCTGCACGCTTACGATGCCACCAATTTAGCCAACGAACCCTATAACAGCGGCCAGGCATCCGGCTTGCGCGACCAGTTTGGGGCGGGGAACAAATTCATAACGCCGATAGTCGTGAATGGTAAGGTATACGTCGGAACGGCGAGCGGAGTGGCCGTCTTTGGCCTGTTGCCTTAATTTTTGTACTCGAAAATCAACGGATTCAGTCAGTCTTCTTTTTTAATTCTTCCATTACGCTTTGGATCAACTCCTTCGCGTCGGTAAGGCTCTTCATAATGATCTGTATATCCATCACGGGCTTTCCGGGCCAGCGCTGGCTCTGGCAATAGACTCCGTGCTGCCCGACCAGAGCCATGGCATCGGTGATCGTGTCCATGGTTACAGCCAGGCGCCCACGTGGCACCCCCATCATGGTCTCGTAACGTTCCAGTTCTTCTTGCTTTTCGTCAAATACCGACATGGATCGATTGTAATGTCAAGGCAAGCAGTCGGCACTCAGCCCTTGCTCTGTGCACTTCTGTGTCCTCTGTGGTCAGGGCAGTTTCCGGAAATGCCGCATTGCCGGCTCCGATGGCACCCGCCAAGGTTGCTAACGCCCGCGCCGATGGATAGTCTAAACACCTGCCTCAGCTTCACCGCCCATAGCACGGGACTGACATTGGCTGAGTGCGGAATGCTGATTACTCCTAAGGAGAATCTAATGCGCAAGGTTTTCTTTCTCGTTGCTGCAGTGCTGCTCGCCTTCACGATCGCCGCCAGTGCCCAGGGTAGTCGTCCCAGTCCCGCTGCCTCCGCTTCCTGTGACCTGGATGGCGGCAAAACTATCAAGACTGATTACTCCAGCCCACGCATGAAAGGCCGCAAAATATATGGAGACCTAGTGCCCTATGGCAAAGTCTGGCGTACGGGCGCAAACGAAGCCACCGCCTTCGTAACCAGCGCCGACGTTAAGGTTGGCGGCAAAGACGTTCCTGCCGGCAGCTATACTCTCTTCACGATCCCGAATGCCGACAAATGGATCCTCATCATCAACAAGAAGACTGGCGAGTGGGGAATTCCGTACAAGTATGAAGGCGACGAGTTGGCTCGCGTCGATATGAAGGTCTCGAAGCGGCCATCGCCGGTCGAGAACTTCACCATCAGCTATGAGAAGTCAGGCAGCGGTTGCGCCTTGAACATCGACTGGGACAATACGCGCGCCTCCGTCGACATTTCAGCGAAATAGAGCTCAAGTCCTGGGCAATCAGACGCATGGAATTGTTGATTGTTGTGCATGGGTATTTATCCCCGCATCAGCATTCAACAATTCCTCCACGGACCATACTTCTACCTTCCGAGCAGAAGCCGTCACTCGCCCCGCTGAGAAACAGTCCAAGGTTATAATCACGGCGGCATGGCCCTTCCTCGAGGTACCAAACTCGGCCAGTACGAGATAGTCTCGCCGCTGGGCGCTGGCGGCATGGGTGAGGTGTATCGCGCTCACGATGACAGTCTGGGCCGCGAAGTTGCCATCAAAGTGCTGCCGAAAGAGTTGGCCTCGGACCCCGATCGGCTGCGACGTTTCGAGCAGGAAGCGCGGGCAGCGGCGGCGCTCAACCATCCCAACATACTCGCGGTGTATGGCTTCAGTACAACCGAGGAACACGAGCCCTATCTGGTCACCGAACTTCTTCAAGGGCAGACTCTGCGTGAGCGGCTGCAGCAGTGCGAAATTCCGGTACGCAAGGCGGTGGAATTCTCTCTGCAGACGGCGAGAGGGCTGGCAGCAGCGCACGATCGCGGCATTGTGCATAGAGACCTGAAACCCGAAAACCTCTTTCTCACCCGCGATGGTGTAGTCAAGATCCTTGATTTTGGCCTGGCCAAGCTGATCGTTCCCGTGGTCACGTCGAAGACTTCGGTGGCGACGGCCAGCTTCACAGAGGTAGGAGTGGTGCTAGGGACCGTGGGTTACATGTCACCCGAGCAGGTGCGCGGGCAGGTCGTCGAGTGTCGCTCCGATATCTTCGGCCTGGGCGCGATTCTGTACGAGATGCTCTCCGGAAAGCGAGCGTTTGAGGGGCAGACGGCCGCAGATACCATGACTGCAATCCTCAAGGAGGAGCCCGCCGAACTTTCTCCCCGCGGGCGCAGTCTTCCTCCGACACTGGGGCACATCGTTGATCGCTGCCTGGAAAAGGATCCGGCGGAACGGTTTCAATCAGCGCGCGACCTGGCATTCAATCTGGAATTGCTCAGCCGCGAGGAAACAGGAAGCGGCGCGGCGGTGGTACTCCCGGCAAGGAAGGGTCGACGCTGGCTGATCGCAGCTTTGGGTGCGTTGGCACTGTTAGCGGCGGCGGCGGGTTTTGGATTCTTGGCTCGAGGACTGAAGCCGCGGGCGGAAAATTCTTCGCCGGCAGAGTTGAGGCGGCTTACGGACTTTGTGGGCATGGAAGAATTTCCGGCGTTGTCCCCCGACGGCAAATCCGTAGCGTTCATCGCCGACGTCAGCGGACGGAGGCAGATTTGGGTGCGATTGCTGGCAGGAGGTACGCCGCTGCAAGTGACCCGGGACGATGCCGACCATCAATACCCCCGCTGGTCGCCAGATTCCTCATCGCTGATTTATTTCTCTCCTTCCCAGGAGCCGGACGGGGAAGGAAAGATCTGGCAAATCTCCGCCCTGGGAGGAACGGCTCGGCCGTTGGTCAGCAGCCTGAGCGGCGGCGACCTGAGCCATGACGGCAAACACATCGCCTATTTCCACTCCAACCAAGGGGCCATTGAATTAGCCGTCGCAGATCCCGATGGCTCGAACTCTGGCAAGCTCATCGTTCTTCCGAACGAATACAACTATTCTGATTTGCGCTGGTCTCCCGACGACCGAAAATTGGGATTCCAGCGCGGCAGAACCTTTGATTACGACGTGTTTTACGTGCCAGCCGAAGGGGGCAGCCTACAAGCGATTACACAGGATGGGAATCCACTTGAGGGTTTTGCCTGGCTGCCCGACGGCTCTGGAGTGATCTACAGCTCTTCGAGAGGCGCCACGGTTCTCTACTTGCGCACGATGAATCTGTGGTCGGTGCGAATCGGCGGAAAGAACCTTCGTCAACTCACTTTCGGAGAGACGTCTTACATCTCGCCGGATCTAGACCGCCACGGAAACATCGTCGCCACTCGCAGGCAGATTCATTTCGATATTTGGCGCTATCCGGTGGACGGCAGCCCAGAAGAGAACGTTCGTCGTGGTGCGCAGATCACGCACCAAACCGGCACGGTGCAAACGCCATCCGCGGGCCCGGGAGATGGCGAACTCGTATATCTGAGCGACAGTGGAGGCCATGGCAATCTCTGGATACTGAATCTCGAAACCCAGCAGAATCGTCAGGTGACCTTCGAAAACGATCCGCAACTCGCAATTGGCGTACCTGTCTGGTCCCCCGACGGCAAGCACATTGCCTACGTGAAGCGCGGACGCACTGCGTGGAACGTCGATCTGTGGCTGATGAATCCCGATGGAAGTGATGCTCACAAAGTATCGGAGGGCGGCGGTTGGGCTTGCTGGTCTCCGGACAGTCAATGGCTGTATTTTTCGCCGCCCAACCAGAATGGATTTCGCATAGACAAAGCCTCGCCTGCGGGTGGCGGCAATCTGTTGGTGCGCGCGGAAGGACAGAAACCGGCGGCTGATTCGCGAGGAAAGCTTTTCTTCGTGCAGAGTCTGCCCGCTCTGAATGGCTTATCGGACATGGAGATACTGCTGGCCGATCCAGAGAGTGGCCCGGCGCGGCGGTTGGCTCGAATTTCAGGATCGCGCTTGTCAAGCTGGTTGCTCATGCAACCGGTGCTCTCCCCAGACGGCAAGTGGCTGGCGGTGCTGCTGACGGATGGACCGACCACGGATATATGGTCGCAACCGACAGGCGGAGGTCCCATGCGCCGCATTACTAATTTCGGCCGTCAAGCAACGTTCATCACCCGTAGAGTTTCCTGGTCATCAGATGGACACTCTGTCTACGCCGCGCTGGGAAAAGGCGAGGCCGACATTGTTCTGTTGAGCAACCTGAAGCCATAGCCAGGTTGTAACATCCCCAGACCGCGGTTTACGAATTGCAAAAGGCGGCCGCCACTACATTTATGAGACGACTTCTAGTATTATCTCCGACATGAACCGCCGAACCTTTCTCGAGATTCTTACCGCCGCCGCAGTTCTTCCTCGTCACCTGAGTTGGGCAGCTGCTGACCGTCGAATTGAAAAGATCGGCTTGCAGCTCTATACCGTGCGGGACCAGATGAAGGCCGACTTCGACGGCACCATCGCCAAAGTGGCAGCCATCGGTTACAAAGAAGTCGAATTCGCAGGATATTTCGGGCGCACGCCGGCGCAGGTCCGAGCCGTGATCGATCGCAACGGTCTCACCTCGCCCTCGTGTCACGTCGAATACGCTGTGCTCACCGACCAATGGCCTTCCGTGATCGAGTCATCTAAGACCATCGGCCAGAGTTACATCGTCTGCCCGTGGATACCGGAAGAGATCCGCAAGCAGCCCGACGGTTGGAAACGTGCCATCGATACCTTCAATCATGCCGGAGAAGTCAGCAAGAAATCCGGCATTCAGTTCGCCTACCACAATCACTGGTTCGAGTTCCTCCCCGCAAACGGAAAGCTTCCCTACGACATGCTGCTGGAGCAGTGCGATCCTGACCTCGTGAAAATGGAGCTGGATCTGTGTTGGATCACGGTCGCCGGTGCGGATCCCCTGACCTACTTCAACCGCTATCCCGGACGCTTCCCACTGATTCACGTGAAGGACATGAAGAAGCTCCCCAAGGTTTCGGCCTCCGGGGGCCAGGACTTTGGAGACTCACTCAAGGATATGACCGCGGTCGGCAGCGGCATCATTGACTGGAAGCGCATTTTCGCACAATCAGAGAAGGCCGGCATCAAGCACTACATCGTCGAACATGACAAGCCGGATGCGCCGTTTGAGAGCATTAAGATCAGCTACGACTATCTCAGCAAGCTGCGCTTCTGAAGAGTTTTCGATTTTTTGGAAGAGTTGTTTGTGGAGCAATAGCGGGCTCCAAAATCGCTTTGCGAAGGGCACAGCCGTGCCATCCAGAGCAGCTAAAGACGCGGGCCTTAGCCCCTGAGAGATCTGCCCGTTGCTGCTTCTCTCTTTGGCGTGATTTCACAAAGCGGAGACAGGCAAATCGGAACCCGGATTGAAACTCGAAAATCAATTCTCCGGCTTCCAGCGCAAGATCGGTTTCCGCGCCGCCGCAGTTTCATCGAGCCGGGAAACTCTCGTCGAATGTGGCGCATCCAGCACAAGCTGCGGATCTTCCTGCACTTCTTCCGCGATCGACGACATCGCCTCGATGAATAGATCCATTTCTTCTTTGGATTCGCTTTCAGTTGGCTCGATCATCATCGCTCCCGGCACGATCAGCGGAAACGCGGTCGTATAAGGATGAAATCCGTAGTCGATAAGCCGCTTGGCAATATCCATGGTGCGGACGCCTTTTTTCGCCTGCAATCTATCGCTGAAGACGACTTCGTGCATGGTCGGCGTGGAATACGGCAGATCGTAAGTCCCTTCTAGCCCTTTGCGGATGTAGTTCGCGTTAAGCACCGCATCTTCCGTAGTCTGCCGGAGACCATCGGGCCCATTCGCCATGATGTAAGCCAAGGCGCGAACAAACATCCCGAAGTTGCCGTAGAACGCGCGCACGCGGCCCACCGACTTTGGCCGGTTGTATTCAAAGCCCAAAGTTCCATCAGGCTTGGAAATGACGACAGGTGTCGGCAGAAACGGCTCAAGAATTTTCTTGATCGCCACCGGTCCCGATCCCGGCCCGCCGCCTCCATGCGGAGTAGAGAAAGTCTTGTGCAGGTTCAGATGCATCACATCCACTCCGAAATCACCGGGGCGCACCTTACCCACCAGCGCGTTCATGTTCGCGCCGTCCATATAAAGCAGGCCGCCCTTGGCGTGGAGAATGTCGGCGATCTTGTGGATCTGCTGCTCGAAGACACCCAGCGTGTTGGGATTCGTAAGCATGAGTGCCGCGACATCTTCGTTCATCTGCGATTCCAAAGCCGCAATATCAACCATGCCGCGAGAATCAGATTTCAGATTCTCGACCGCGTAGTTCACCATCGCCGCAGTCGCCGGATTTGTTCCGTGCGCCGAGTCTGGAATAAGAATTTTCTTCCGCGCATTTCCCTTCGACTGGTGGTGAGCCCGCACCATCAGTAGGCCGGTCATCTCGCCATGCGCTCCAGCGGCGGGCTGCAGCGTGATGGCATCCATCCCCGTGATGTCAATCAGACATTCACTCAGCGTTTGCAGAATGCGCAGAGCGCCTTGCGAAACTTTCTCGGGCTGATACGGATGACCGTCGGCTAAGCCCTCGACTCGCGCCACGTGCTCGTTCACTCGCGGGTTGTACTTCATGGTGCAGGAGCCCAGGGGATACATCCCCAGATCGATCGCGTAGTTCCACGTAGAAAGTCGCGTGAAGTGGCGAATGATCTCGATTTCGCTGACCTCCGGCATATTTCCCAGGTCTTTTCTCTCTGACGATCCCAGGAGCTTCTTGGTGTCCACTTCCGGCACATCCAGTGGCGGCAGCTTCCAAGCGGCCTTGCCTGCGGATGATTTCTCAAAAATCAATCCTTCGTTCTGATTGACGTGACGAGTGGCCTTGCGCGTCATGTGCTTCATCGCGCCACCTCTTCCACGTCAGCTTCCTGTTTCAACGAGCGCACGGAGCTCTCGCTTTCGGCGACCAGGCCAACGGCCGTATCAATCGCGGTCCGTGTCGTCAGCTCGGTGCAGCACCACAAAGCTGCATTCCCCAATTCGGGGAAGAATTTCTTCAATGGCAGTCCGCCAATGGTCTTGTGCTCAAGCAAACGGCTATTGATGGCATAAGCATCTTCGCTGGTCTCGACCACGAACTCGTTGAACCGCGGTGCGCCTGTAAACAGCAGCTTGCCCTGCTTGCCAAACTGTTCGGCCGCGTACGCCGTCTTTGCCAGATTTTGCTTCGCCAGCTCCTTAAGCCCGGCCTTGCCGTAAATCGTCATAAAGATATTGACCATCAGCGCTACCAGTGCCTGATTGGTGCAAATATTCGACGTCGCTTTCTCCCGCCGGATGTGTTGCTCTCGCGTCGCTAGCGTCAACACGAAGCCACGTTTTCCCTGTTTGTCCGTAGTCTGACCCACCAGCCGGCCCGGCATTTGCCGCACAAGTTTCTCTCGCGTGGCAATCACACCGCAGTAGGGACCGCCGAACCCCACCGGCACCCCGAACGATTGTGCTTCCATGGCAATGACGTCAGCCTGCCGCGGCGGCTCGACAATTCCCAGCGATAATGCTTCGGCAATCGAAACCACTAGCATTGCGCCATTCTTGTGCGCGATCTCTGCCAACGCGTCAACGTCCTCTATGGTGCCAAAAAAATTTGGGGACTGAATGAGAACGCACGCCGTCTCCCCAGAAACGGCCTTGGCGAGTTCCTCCAAATTCACGCGACCGTCATCGCCAAAACCAGCGACCGCCAGCGGCATCCCTTGGTGCGTCGCGTACGTGGTCAGCACCTCGCGATACTCAGGATGCAAACTCCGTGCCACCACCACGGAACGCCGGCCGGTAAGGCGCACCGCCATCATCACGGCTTCGGCCGCGGCGGTGGAGCCGTCATACATGGAAGCGTTGGCCACCTCCATGCCGGTGAGCTCGCAAATCATGGTCTGAAATTCAAAAATCGACTGCAGCGTCCCCTGCGAAATCTCCGCCTGGTAGGGGGTGTAGGCAGTGAGGAACTCGCCGCGCGAAATCAGCGAGTCAATGACGACGGGTCGGTAGTGAAAATAAGCACCCGCACCCAAGAAGCTGGTGTAGCCCTCACCATTTTCCCGCGAGCGCTCCTTAAACCATTCCACAATTTCCGATTCCGCCATCTGGCGCGGAACTTTCAGGTCACGGCTCAGCCGGTACTCCGCAGGAATCGGAGCAAACAATTCGTCCACCGAGCGCAAGCCAATCACCTTGAGCATGGCTTCGCGGTCAGCAGGAGATTTGGGCAAATAGCGCATAAGAACGTTGATTAGATGTAACCCGAGGTCAGTTGGATTGTGTGAGCAAATATGCCGGTTGAAGCGGCTGAAAAATCCATGTGGAAGGTATTGGATTTCCAATTGCCAATTTTCAAGCGTCCAGCCAATGTTCCAATCGGCAATTGCAAATCGAAGGTTGACAATCCTCCTCCTAATGACCTGCTTCTTCCGCCACGAACTTTTCATAGTCAGCGGCGGAAAGCAGTGCCGCCAACTCGCCGGGATTCTTCAGCGTGATCTTCACCATCCACGAGCCATGCGGATCTTTGTTCACTTTCTCCGGCGATGTAGCCAAATCCCCGTTGACCTCGGTGGCCGTCCCCGAGGCCGGAGCATACAAATCCGACACCGCCTTCACCGACTCCACCGTGCCAAAAGGCTTCCCCGCGGACAGCTCCGCACCCACTTTGGGCAACTCGACAAACACGATATCGCCTAACGACTCCTGCGCATAGGCGGTGATGCCAATGGCTGCCGTCGTGCCGGTGGCTTGAATCCACTCATGCTCTTTTGTGTACTTACGATCGGTTGGATAGGCCATGATCAGTGCGTCTAGCTCCTAGCTTCTAGCTCTTTGCTCGGTCTTCCCGTCGCCCGATCCAGTTACATCCAAATCGGCAATCGAAAATCCTCTGTGCCCCTCTGTGTCATCTGTGGTTAAGCCGTTTTCTTCGGCCGCTTGTAAAAGGGCGTCGGCACCACCTGCGCCCCCACGCCCCGCCCGCGGATTTCTACCTGCAAAGCCGTCCCCACCGCCGCAACCTCCGGCGGAACATAAGCCAGTGCGATATTCCTCCTCAAAAATGGCGCCGGAGATCCACTGGTGACATATCCAATTTCGCGACCGTCCGCGTCCTGCACCTTATATCCATCGCGTGCGATTCCGCGCTCGGTCATCTCGAGACCCACCAATGTGCGCTTCACGCCCGCAGCCTTCGCTTTCTCGAGCGCGGCCCGACCGACGAACTCGGCTTTCTCCATCTTGCAGAAGCGGTCCAGTCCCGCTTCCCATACATTGATCGTATCCGAAATCTCGTGGCCGTAGAGTGGAAGCTTGCCTTCGAGGCGCAGAGTATTGCGCGCACCAAGGCCGCAGGGAACGACTCCGAACTCCTTGCCTGCCTTTTGAATCTCACGCCACACCCGAGTGCTAGTCCCCTCATCCGCCGGAACATAAATCTCGAACCCGTCTTCAGCCGTATAACCAGTGCGCGCAATCAGAATGTTCTTGAGTCCAGATATTGATCCTCGCGTGACCCAATAAAACCTCACCGCGCCCAAGTCTGCGTCTGTCAGTTTCTGCAGCAGGTTGACGCCTTTCGGTCCCTGGACCGCAATCTGCGTGAAGTCGTCTGACAGATTCTCAACCGCGCAGTTAAACTGCCGCGTATTCTCCCGTACCCAGTTGAAATCCTTTTCGCGGGTGCCCGCATTGATCACAAGCAGATACTCATCCTCGCCCAGACGGTGAACGATCACATCGTCCACGAAAGTCCCCTGCGGATAGAGTAGCGCCGAATATTGCGCCTGCCCCACGGCCAGCCGCGAGGCATCATTCATCGAAATGTGTTGCACCGCGGCCAGCGCCTGCGGTCCCGCTAGGCGGATGTCTCCCATGTGGCTAACGTCGAAGATGCCAACGCCAGTTCGCACCGCCATGTGCTCGACAATGATGCCGCCGCCCACCGACGCCGGATACTCCACTGGCATGTCCCAGCCATTGAACTCCACCATCTTCGCCCCCATCTGGCGGTGGACGGCGTTCAGTGCAGTTTTTCGTACGGAGGGAGTGGTCGAAGGTTCGTGCGTGGTCGCCTCAACAGCGGACAAGAAAACCTCAGCCTGAGGGCAGCGGCAAGTCTGCCAGGATGGTGTGACTGTTTACCGTACCATGCGCTTTTTCAGGCGGTCAAACGGGAAGGCTTACCTCAGGGGTCGCTGAGTCCCACAGAGCAAATCGAGTCTGCTGATTTCCCGCGGTTAGGATGTTTTTCTCTGTTACCGCCCGAACTGCACCGTCACCTGCGAGCCCGCCGCTACGTGCGTCCCTGCTGGCGGCGATTGCTGCCGGCCCACGCCGCTGCCTACTGCTTCCAACTGCAGCCCGGCATCCTCGGCGGATTCAACCGCAGCCCGCACGGTCTTTCCCACAAAGGACGGAACCTCTATACCGCCTTGCTCGACCTCTAAGACCACGGTGCCACTTACTGGTAGCTTGCTTTGCGCTGCCGCTGCTGCATCCATTGCGCTCGGATCTCTCGGCTGGAGCGTTTGCCCCTTGCTTCCAACTGGGAATTCATGCCCCGGCTCGCCCTCTCGCATTGCCGCTTGCACGATGTGTCCATCGGCTGCAGCATTCGCGGTGGAGAGCGTCTTCTGAGCCTGCCGAAGGGGGGCCTGTGCCACACCTGGCCTAAGGGACGCTGGCTCTGAGGAATCCCCGTTCACCTCTGCCGTCTCCAGCGGCTCTCCGGGATGGTCGGGCGTACCCTCCTCCAAATCTTTATCTCTTGCCTTGGCTGAAGCCAGCAGCAACTGATGCTGCGGCGCCAGCGGTAGATCGTGAGGCACGTGCAGGTACTCCAGTACCTGCTGCGCAACCCGACGAAACACTGGCGCTGAGACTTGCCCACCTTGGTGCAGTCCTACGGCCGAATCCAGAATCACCGCGACCACAATCTGCGGATTATTTACCGGCGCAAATCCCGCGAACGATCCGACATATTTTGTTTTCGAATAAGCGCCCGTCGCCGGATCTACTTTCTGCGCTGTCCCTGTCTTTCCCGCGGCCGAATATCCTTCCAGAATTGCCTTGCGCCCCGTGCCTTCGAGCACAACTTTCTGCATCATGGACCGCATCTCAGCCGCCGTAAAGGACGAGATCACCCGATGCTGGTTGGCCGGATGAAACGTGACCGTCTGCGGCGCGGTCTTTGGATCGGCATGCGACGGTACCGTTCCGGCCACGATGCGCGGCGCAACCCACACACCATCATGGGCAAAGGTTGAGATCAGGCTCGTGAGTTGCAAAGGCGAAATGCCAATTTCTTGCCCCATAGAAATCGCTGCAATCGACACTTTCGACCACCGGCTCACCGGTTTGGTCAGTCCCCGTGTTTCCCCCGGCAACTCGATCCCGGTCTGTTGCCCAAATCCATAGGCGCGAATGTATCGGTAAAACCTGTCTTCACCCAGCCTTAGCGCAATCTTGATCGCTCCCACGTCGCTCGATTCCGCCAGCACTCCCCACACCGGCAGCAAGCCATGCGGTTTGCTGTCACGAATGCGCATGCCATTGTAGACAATCGATCCCATCTGGCAGTCGAACACTTCGTTTGGATTCGTGACCTTCTCTTCCAGGGCTGCCGAAATCGTCACCAACTTGAACGTCGATCCCGGCTCATACACGTCGCTCACGGCGCGGTTCTTCATGGCCGCAGGCGTAACTTCCTTGCGCAGATTCGGGTTGAACGTTGGCCGGTTGGCCAACGCCAGAATTTCCCCGGTGTGCGGATTCTCCACCACCACCGTGCCGGCAATGGCTTGCGTGTCATGCATCGCCTGTTCGAGTTCGCGCTCCGCAATGTACTGGATATTCTCGTCAATGGTGAGAACCAGGTTCTCGCCCGGTTCCGGTCGCTTCTGGATGCTTGAGAACCATTGCTTGCGCGCGTCTACCGAGATCGACATCTTCCCCGTGCGCCCGCGCAGTTCGTCGTCAAACTCGCGTTCAATCCCGCTCAGACCGCCGTCGTCCGTGCCAACGTCACCAATGACCTGCGCGGCCAGTTCCCGCTTGGGATAGAAGCGTCTCGATTCCTTCTGAAAGTGAATTCCCCTCAGGTTTAGTGACTTGATGCGGTCAATGGTCTCTTCGTCCGCTTTCCGCGCCACCCAACAAAAGGTTTTGTGGTTGCGGCAATCGGACAGCACAACCCGCGGATCTTCTTTGGTGATGCGGCTGATCAAAGAGATCGTGCTCGGAAGGTCGGGGATTTCAGTGGGTACGGCAAACGCCGAATCCACCTGGATCGACATCGCCAGCTCGCGCCCCGCGCGGTCGTAAATAACGCCACGGTTCGCCGAAACATCAAACCCACGCTGTTGCTGATGCTCCGCCTGCTTGACAAAGCTGCCGTAACGGAAAATCTGCAAATAGACCAGACGGCCGCAAATCGCCACGCACCAAAATAAGAGCATCGCGCCCAGCAGATAAAGTCGCGAATTCTTGTCGAGGTTGGAATTAGTTGCCATGGTTCTTAAGCACTCAGCAGCAGCGGCATTCGGCACTCAGCGCATCGTGCAGTTGGCAAAAAGCCCTAGTGACTAAATGCTGAGTGCTAGTCCTCAGACAAACATGGCGGCCCACCATTCAGGCGGACCGCCAAATATGTTTATGTGGGGACAGCCGCCCTCGCCTATCCGGCCGAGCGCGGCTCGGCTTGTATTCATCCGCGAGCTCTACTGGCCCGCCATCACCCGCACCGGCGCAGCGCTCGCCACTACAGGCTCGCTCGGGTCCGCGGTCGCACTATCGATGCGAATTATCTGGCCCGGTTCCGGAGGAACCAGTCCGATCCGCCGCGCAATCACATCAATGCGCTCCGGATCGCGCAGGGAGGCGTGCTCCAGCCGCAGGGCCCGATTCATCTCGGTCAAGCCGCCGATCTCACGCTTCGCCGATTCGATCTGATAACCGTACTCAATAGCCTTGAAATGCTGCCAGGCATACGTAAAAACCAACAGGAACAAGCACACCAGCGCCGTACAAAATTGCTTCATTTCCCGGTTGCGCCGCGGATCTTCCATCTTCACCAGCCGCGAGTTGTCGATCGCTTTGGTGAAATAGACTTCCGGCGTACCCGTCCATAGAGTCTTCGGACGTGCCGCCGGAACCATTCCTCGAATTGCCGCTGCGCTGGCTGCCATTATGCCGCTCCCATAAAAACGGTTCCACCCTGCATCGGCTGCGCATACAGCGATGCCAGCATCCGCAGTTCCACGGTTTCGAAGGCTTCCGGCTCTCGAGTGCAGTGCTCCGCGCGCTCGACAGCCGCCATCAGATCGTTGATCATTGTGCCTGTATACATTTCTTCTGCCTCCAGCTAAATTCCTACCCAGAACCCATCTACGTCCCAGCGGATCTCCGTCCGCATTGAGAATCTGAATACCCGGCAAGCCTTCTACGGCTATACCGGGAGGCTCGGCAGGTTTTCCGGAGCCTAAACTTTTAAACAGCCTTCTGGCGTCCGCCATCAGGCCTGCGCCAACCGCAATCAGGCTTTCTTATCTGCAGCCTGAAGCCGATTCTTAAACTTTTTCCGCCGCCCTCAGCTTCGCGCTGCGCGCCCGCGGATTACGATCGCTTTCCTCCTTGGTTGCGGTTACTGGCTTCTTCGTGAGTACCCGGAAGTACTTGTCCTTTATTCCGTCGCGGAAGGCATCCTTTACGATGCGATCCTCGAGCGAGTGGAAGCTGATGATCACCACCCGCCCCCCCGGCTTTAGCACCCGCCGCGGCGCTTTCAACAGCGCCCGCAGGTCGTCTAACTCACGGTTTACGAAGATTCGAAGAGCCTGAAAAGTTCGCGTCGCCGGATGAATTCGCCTTTGTTCAGAATTCATTGGCCGGGCCGCGGCTGATATGACATCCGCAAGATGTGCGGTAGATCGTATCGGCCGCGACCGGACAATGGCTCTGGCGATTCTCCGCGACCTCCTTTCCTCTCCGAATTCGTAAATCACATCGGCAAGCTCGCGCTCGTCGAGGTGGTTTACCACTTGTTCGGCGGTACGCTCCGACCGCGGGTCCATGCGCATGTCGAGCGGTCCTTCCGCCTGAAAACTGAATCCGCGCGCCCCATCTTCTAGTTGCAAGCTGCTCACCCCGATGTCGGCCAGAATTCCGTCGATAGCCCCTGGCCGTTGATCATTCGCAATTTCCGCGAACGATCGATGCAACAACGTAATCGTCGGCCAGTCCGGTCGATCAACTGCCAGACTTAATGTTTTGCGCGCGATTTCCAGCGCCACAGGATCTTTATCGAGCCCAATCAAATGTCCCGGTGCGCCGAGGCGTTTTGCGATTTCTAAGCTGTGTCCGCCCAAACCCACCGTGGCGTCGATATAGGTCCCACCGCGCCGAACGGCTAAAAAGTCGATCGCTTCTTTTAAAAGAACCGGAACATGGCCAACCTTCATCCCGCCATGCCCAACCCCCTGAGGGGTGTCTGTTGATCCCTCGCCCACTAGATGCCCAGTTCGTCGAGCGTCTTCTCATCCTCAGGCGTGAACTTCTCTTCCTCGATCTCTCGCTTGAACAGCTCCAGGTTCCGCACGACCAGATAGGTCAGGTTTCCCAGAACTGCCACCTCGCCCTTGATCTGTCCTGACTCGCGCAGCAACTGGGGCAGCAACAACCGTCCCTGCCCATCTATTTCCACCTGCTGGCCGTAATAATTCGTTCTGTCCAGAAATTTCTTCTTCGTGGGATTGAAATTCGAGAGCCCTGCAAGCTTTTGCTCGATCCGCTCCCACTCCTCGAAGGGATACACTTGAGCAACCTTCCCATCGAGGCTCGTGATGTAAAATTGCTGTCCGTATTTCTCGTCGATCACCCGCTTGAACTCGGCCGGGACCTTCAACCGTCCTTTTTCGTCGACGCGAGTTGGGTGATTGCCGCGAAACATGGTCTTTGTCTGTCATCCTGAGGCGAGTTGCCTTTCGTCGCCGAAGGATCCGGGCGCCTCGCGCGAATCGTACGCGGTCTTTGCGGGCGAACAAGTTGCGCGTTTGGCGCGGTTGGCGCGTTTCTTTAAGAGCTACTACGACAGCAACGAGGGAGGTAAAAACGGCACAAAGTTCGGTCTCTTTCGGTTCGTCGGGGCTGTTTTTCGTGTCTCTGGGTCGGATTTCCACCGGCGCCTCGTTTCAGCTCCACTTGCCCACGACCTTTAAACTGCTCTTACCACTATGTACCACTTTTGACCACATCTTAGCCCTAAGTTCTTTATTGTCAAGCAGAAACTTGAGGGTTAGGCTGTTACTAAAGCGTGATTTAGGGAAAGCGCGATACCTAGCGGCTAACCGGGAAGATCACCCCAACAGGTTGTGTTTGCGCTTTTGGTTCTTTCGCCATACATTCGCTTACTTTTTTTCTTGCATTCCGCGCCCAACGGGCTGATCCCTGTGCAGAATCCGGCGACCCCGGAAAACCCTTCCAGGTTCCTACATGTGAACTTCACTCTCCGGCTCCGCGTTCAAAAAGTTTGAACGCTCTTTCGAGAACTGTCATCGAAATGGCGAAACACTTTCACATGAGTGACTTCTGCCGAGGTGAATTCTTATGAAGAAACCCCTTATTTCGTTGCTCTTCGCGCTAATTTCCGGATTTTCACTCGCCCAGGAGGCCCCCGCCCCGCCACCAGCAGACTCAGCCCCGCAGCAAAACCCCGCGGACTCGACCGTCCAGCAAAATCCCGCGGTCGAGAATATGGATCAGCGGCCGGTATTCCGCGTGACGGTTTACGCGCGCACCACCAAGGCGGTGAACTATCGCCATCGCGGCGGTTCGACCATCGTGGACTTCCGCGGAACCGACCTCATGCCTGAGGTTGGCGGGCACGCCAAAGTTGACGGCAAAGTTGGACGCCTCGCCATCAGCGCCGAACTCACTCATCTGCAGCCCCCCGGCAAGTTCGGTGGCCAATATCTCACCTATGTGCTGTGGGCGATCACACCCGAAGGCCGAGCCGCCAACCTGGGTGAGATCGTTCCCAACAGCGACGGCAAAAGCAAAATCGACGTCACCACCGACTTGCAAGCCTTCGGACTGATCGTGACCGCCGAACCTTATTTCGCGGTCATATACCCGAGCAACATCGTGGTCGCGGAAAATATCGTGCGCCAGGAAACGAAAGGATTTGAAGAACCCATCGATGCCAGATTCGACGTGCTCGAGGGCGGTCAGTACATCATTGACGTGCCCTCCGGTCAGCTTCCTTCTTCGCAGGCCGGGCCCAACGTCCCGCTCGATCTGCTGGAAGCGCGGAACGCGGTCGCCATTGCCAAAGCGGCAGGCGCTAAAGAGTACGCGCCACAAAGCCTCGCCAAAGCGGAAGACATGCTGGCACGCGCCGAAGACTACCTCGTGCGTAAACAAGGCAGAACGCCAATCGGCACCGCCGCTCGTGGCGCCGCTCAGACCGCTGAAGACGCGCGAGTCTTGACCCTGCGCCAAAAAGAGAAAGAACGTCTTGCGGCTGATCAGCGGCGCATGCAGGAAGAGCGCGAAAAGGCCGAGGCCGACGCCAGAACTGCCCAGGCACAGTCTGAGGAAGATGCTCGCCGCCGCGCCCAGGCCGAAAGCGAGGCCAACGCTGCTTCGGCCCAGTCTGAAAAAGACACCCGCCGCCGCGCTCAGGCCGAAGCTGACCGCGAAGCTGCCGAAAAAGGTAGAGCGGAAGCTGAGCAACAGCAAGCTGCGGCTTTGGCAGAGAAACAGAAAGCTCAGACTGCGGCGGAAGAGTCCGAGCGCCAAAGACAAGAGGCCGTTCGCCAAAAAGAAGAAATGCGCGCCCGGCTGCTGGCACAACTTAACCAGGTATTGCAGACCCGCGATTCGGCACGAGGACTCATCGTCAACATGCCCGACGTCCTGTTCGACACCGGCCAGTACAGTCTCAAACCCGCAGCCCGAGAGCGCCTGGCGAGAATCTCAGGGATCGTGCTGGCGTATCCGGACCTGAAACTAGAAATCGAGGGTCACACCGACAGCATCGGCGGCGACGAATACAATCAACGCCTGTCCGAAAAGCGCGCTGCGTCGGTCCGCGATTACCTGGTGAACTCGCGAGTTTCAATCAACAACACGGTAGCTCGCGGCCTGGGCAAGTCCGAGCCGGTGGCCGACAACAAGACCGCAGCCGGCCGCAAGCTGAATCGCCGCGTCGAGATGATCGTCTCAGGCGACGTGATCGGCAATCCGGTGGGACAACAGCCGAGCGCTGACTCTCAACCAGTCACGCCTCCATCTGCCCAACCCTCAAATCCACAGTAAGAAAATAGGAAGGAAAGACACTGAACCAGCAGCAAACAGGGCTCAAGACGCTAAGGCAATGAACAGCGGCTGGTACTCCAGCCATTCCCTCAGCCACCGGTCTCGGTGACTGCCGAAGAATCCTGTGAGTGCGGGCGCGGCCTGCTTATCATCGTCTTCGGTACCGGATTCACGGTGCTTCTGATCGAGCAGGTCATTGATCTGCTTGATTAGATCTATCAATTCCTCGTGGTCGTGTTCTTTCGAAGCCCGTTCGCAAAGCTCACGCAACCTATGATCGGTTTCAATATATGCCATCGCAGCATTGTCTCCGTGGTGGTCGCTCAACCGGGGGGCGGCACGCGCCTCTCTATGAGCAGTAAGATTCTTGTTCGCATACTCAAACCCATGTCCCGGCTCGCAGTTTCGTAACTATAAAGTAACCCTACACACTACAGGTGCCGCGGGAAATCAGCCACCCCGCAGGAAATTCACGGCCCGCCGCAGCACTTCCGGCGTAACATTCGCGCCAGTTACAAGCGCCACCGTATTGCCTCGCATGTCCGTATTCGCTTGAAGCAAAACCGCCGTGGCCGCCGCGCCCGAAGGTTCAGCCGCGACCTGTTCCTCAAACCGAAGATGCCGCATCGCTCCCAGCATCTCTTGCTCGCTGACCAGCTGTACGTCATCCACCAATTCGCGAATCTCGCGAACATTCTCAGCGTCAGGCGTGCGCGTGGCCAGGCCATCGGCAATGGTGTCGCAAGTTTCGGTGCTCACCGCCTCACCCCGCTTCCACGATAAGTAATAGGCTGGAGCTCGCTCGGCTTGCACTCCGATGATCCTGACTTTCTTGTTTGCGAGATGCCTCACCGCAGACGCGACTCCGCGAATCAGAGCCGTATCGCCCATGGGAACGTAGATTGCGTCGACCCCCGGAAGCTGATCGACAATCTCGCAGCCGATCGTCGCCGGGCCCGCCGGCAGATCAGGATCGGTAGCATCGTTCAGGAGGAAGACATCCGGATGAGCTTGCGCGTATGCCGAAGCAAGCTCAAATCCTTCCGTCAGATCCGGACCGTGCTCCACAAGTTTCGCGCCCAATGCAGCGATTTTTTCCCGCTTCACCGGATTCGGATTCTCCGGCAGAAAAATCGTCGCCCGCACGCCTAGCAATTTCGCCGCATAGGCCACGGCCGCGCCGTGATTGCCTGTACTCGAAGCCACGACTTCCCTCACCTTTCGCCGCGCCAGATTCACCGACAACGCGTACAGCGCGCCACGCGGCTTGAAGGATCCGGTTGGCAGATCCGCCTCAAGCTTTAGGTAGACATGGCCTCCGGACCGGGGTGAAATGGAGGGCGCAGCCACGAGCCTCGTCTGCGGTAAATGCTGTTTCAGGAATTTCTGCGCTCGGCGGATAGCGGAAACTGGGACAGGCATGGATTCGTAGGGTAGTCTAAACGTTGCACGCATTCCGAAAGGACCGCAGAATAGCCTGCCAGTTGTGGCAACATGCTGCGACCGTCTGCAACATGGAATATCAGGTTCAATTCGAACAGTGGGTGCCCTTCCCGGTGGATCGTGTATTCGCCTTCTTCGCTAATCCTAATAACCTGCCGCGCATCATGCCCCCTGCCATCCAGACCAAAATTGTGCTCCTCGAACTCAAGCATCCGCCGCCCGACCATTCAGCTTTGGCGACCATGGCCAGCACCCTTGCAGGATCGGGATCAAAGATCGTCACGTCCTTTCGCGTATTTCCTTTTCTGCCGATCCAAGCGCAGTGGATCTCCTACATCACTGAATTCGAGTGGAATCACCACTTCGCCGATATACAGGAGAAGGGCCCATTCAAGACCTGGCACCATCGGCATCAGTTCGCAACCGTCACGCGCAACGGAGTCAACGGCACCATCGTCCGCGACCTGATCGAATATGAAGTCGGCTTCGGATTCCTCGGCGTGATCGCGCAAAACCTCTTTGTATCCCGTCAAATCCAGCAAACCTTCGCCTACCGGCAAAACATTCTTCAGTCGTTGCTTCAGTCTTGAAAGCCCACTGTCCAGAACGCTTTGGATTCTGACGAATCGCACCTATCGGAGTCATCCCGAAGCCCAGCGCTATTACCAGAGAGGCGAGACCTGCACGGAGCGGAGCCTGGGTGCATTGCTACCTAACAGGAGCCAAACGGCACCTACCGGATTCCGCTGGACACTCGCGCCAATTGGTGTACACTTCCGCGCATCTCTAAGCGGGCCATCGTTCTTACAACGCAAAATGCGGAGGTCTCTATGTCGCTCAACAAAGGCAGAATCTGGCTAGGAGGACTCGCCGGCGGAGCGGTCTGGGTCCTGTGGAGTTTCATCGTCGGCAAGTTCATCATCACCGACGCCCGTTACGCCGCTGCCCAGGCGAGCGGGCTGTTCTTGAAAACGCCGCGCTATCCATTCTTCGCGGGCCAGTGGATCATAATGCTGTTCGTGCTGGCGATCGCGCTGGCACATCTGTACGCCTGGTCCCGGCAGTCTCTGGGACCCGGTCCTGGCTCTGCCCTGAAGGTCGGCTTCACTGTCGGATTCATCGCCGGCTTTCCCCTGAACTTTGCTCAAGCCACATGGTCCCCAATCGATCGCGTGTTTCCCTGGGGCTGGATGATGGACATGTGGGTAGGATCGATTCTGGCAGCGCTAGTCGCAGGCGCAATCTACAAAGACTGAGCCCCACTGCGATGAGTAATGTTCGTAGGGCATTGAAATCGAAAATTCGTAATTGATAAATGATCCGGGGCGTAAGTCGACTGGCCGCGTCATTCCGATGCAGCCGTTTTTCGGGCGGAACGAGGGATCTCGCGAGCAATCGTCACCGCTGCCTGGAGCCGAACCGCACGACCACTAACTCGCCGGGAGTCGACTGGCAATTCTATGCCGGTCGATTCTCGCAATGGTTTCAATCAACAATCAACACTTGTTATTTAGCCGGCTCAACCACAACCGCCGTCCCATAAGCCAGTACCTCAGTGACGCCCTGCATAACCTCGGTAGCGTCATACCGCGCCCCCACTACAGCGTTGCCACCCAATTCGGCCGCATGCCGCAGCATAAGGTCAAAAGCCTCCGAACGGGTCCTCTCACACAAGTTTGTGAGCAGCGTGATGTTGCCGCCGACGAGCGTCTGCAGGCCGGCGCCAATCGTGCCGAAGATGGAACGCGAGCGCACCACAATGCCGCGCACCACCCCCAGCGTGCGCGTGACCCGGAAGCCATCCAGTTCAAATTGCGTCGTGACCATGTTGTGCGCCACCATCCGTCCGCCGCCCGTGTAGCTTGTTGCCATAGTCTTCGCCCCCCGAAATCTGTCCCGCCGACTCATTGTTTCGCCGTGAGTCGCGGCGAGCAGCTAACTATAACGCAGAAGGCAGCTGGCGAGACCCCATTGCAGCCACCGGCCTTGTTCTGGCCTGCTAGGCTGCGGCCCTGCGCACTCTGCGGAGTTTCTCTGCGTTCTCCGCGATGAAGGCCTACCTGGTCTAGGCAAGCTGTTACTCCAGCTCGGCGGTGATAAAAAACTCCTGAGATGTCGCGTCATAGCGGGCGCGCAGCACGTTGGGCTTGCAGCAGACCTGACAATCTTCAACGTAACTCTGCTGCCGTCCCGCGGATTCATCCACGATGACAGAGTTCCATTCCCCACAGCCCGCGCATTGATAGCTAGCTTCCATTGTTGCCTGCCAAAAACACGGCTGAAGCACCAGCCCATTCATCGAAAGTTACGGCAGGATTTTCACCACGTGCTGGGCACCAACTCAGATCATCATAGTCAAGGCGGAGGCGGTACGGACACATCGAGGGCGGCTGAGCTTAAGTCTCATCGTCTCTAGATCTTGCCCATAAGTTATTTGGCATATATATTTTGCAGAAAAATCTCTAAGACGATGATTCCAATAGCTCAGGGGAGAGGTACCGGGGTACCCCATGTCCTGCGCAGAGATCCCGATTCGGCACGGCTCGTTCGAGGAGTAATTTTGGGCGATAGACAGTTTATTTTTGGGCAGAAATTCACAGGCGAAACGACCTCGCTTCGCTCTCTAAAACTCCCCGGAGGTTGTGCCGCCGTAACTAGATCGGCATCGAGAATTGGCAATTGCCACTTCAGCTCCCCACTCTATAATGGCCGTTCTTCCCCGTCGGAGGCTGCATGGTTTCGCGTCGTCGTTTTCTCCAAGTTGGCGGAGTGGCGGCCATAGCCGCTTCACCTCTCTTGGCTTCGGGCGAACCGGATACGAAAGCCGACGCAACCTTGGCGCCAGCACTGGCTCGCCTGAAATCCCGAAAGGATGAAGCCAAGCCAATCACCCGAGAAGAACGACAGCAACGCCAGGAGCGCGCCCGACAATTGATGACCGAGAACGAACTCGACGCCATCCTGCTCATGGAAGGCACATCCTTGAAGTACTTCACCGGCATTCGCTGGTGGGGCGGAGAGCGGATGTTTGCCCTGGTCCTGCCGGCCAAAGGCATACCATTTTATGTCTGTCCGGCGTTCGAAGAAGGCCGCGCCCGAGAACAGATCGCCAACGCGTCCGACAGCAAAGATCCTGACGTGTGGGTTTGGCAGGAGGATGAGAATCCCTACCAACTCATTGCACAAGGACTGAAAGAACGCGGTCTCTCGAGCGGCAAACTGGGCATGGAAGAGACTGTCCGCTTCGCTTTCAGTGACGGAATCGGCAAGGCCGCGCCACAATTAAGCATCGTGAGTGCGACTCGGGTCACCGCAAGATGCCGCATGATCAAGAGCGCGCATGAAATCGCGCTCATGCAATTGGCAAATCAGGTAACGCTCGCTGCCTACGAGGCGGTGCACCGGGCAATAAAAGACGGCATGACACAACGCCAGGTCGAAGACTTGGTCGCCGCTGCCTACGGGCAGTTGGGATTCCCCGGTGAAGCGAGCGTGGAAGTCGGGGAATATTCCGCCTTCCCCCACGGCTCGGCCACCCCGCAGATAATTCGCGAAGGCTCCGTCATCATGGTCGATGACGGTTGCACGGTTGAGGGCTATCAATCGGATATCACGCGCACGTTCGTGCTCGGAAAGGCTAGCGACAAGATGAAAAAAGTATTTGACATCGTGCACCGGGCGCAATCAGCGGGGCTCGCGGTGGCGCGTCCGGGCGTCGAGTGCGGCGACGTGGATGCTGCAGCCCGCAAAGTCATTACCGACGCTGGCTTCGGTCCTGACTACAAATTTTTCACACACCGGCTTGGCCATGGCATCGGCATGGATGGTCATGAGTGGCCGTATCTGGTGCGCGGCAACGCGACCAAACTCCAAGCCAACATGACCTTCAGCGATGAACCGGGAATTTATATTCGGGGCGAATTTGGCGTGCGTCTCGAAGACGACATGCACGTCACGGAAAACGGTGCGGAACTGTTTACACGACAGAGCGCATCGCTGGAAGAGCCGTTCGGCAAGTAATTTTGAGTTTGGCCACTCCGGTTTGCCACTTAAAGTCCGCTTACGGATTGCGAACTGACGAGAGGCATGCTTCGCCGCCCCAAGTTCTGGAGCGGCGAAGCGAACACGGGAGTCTGATCAACGCGGAGGCCTTAGTTGGGTACAACCTGTAGATTATTGGTCACCGAGAAGATCCCAGGGACGCCGTTGGCGCGGATACCGGCGGCGTTCTTGTCAGCCTCGTTGTCTACCACGCCTTCCAGAGTCACGTGGCCGTTCTTGACGATAATTCGGATCGGTTTTTGCACACCCAAGGCGTACTTTTGCAAAGGCTCGTAGCCATAGATGGCATGGAACAACTGTATGCGCAGGCGGTCGTCCATGGGAGACGGCGGCAATACTTCGATCTTATTGTCCACGCGTTCAACGCCTTCAATGTGCTTTACCACATTCTCGGCATCGGACTTCAACGACGGGCGGACGACTTGACCGTACAGAGTAACGTTATAGCCGTCGACCTTGTATGAGATGTTGTCGAAGACGCCGAACCAGGGAAGCATGAGCAGTTCGTGGCGCACTTCCTTTTGTATGCGTTCCTGCGAACGCGCTGAAGGCTGATCCCGTTGCATGGGTGCGGCCTGCGGATCGCGCTGCATGGACGAGGGTGCGCTGTTTTGAGCAGCGGCGAAGGTTGCAATGGCCAACCAGGTGACGAAGAGGAACACCAGCTTGTGGTTCATTGGTATCTCCTTACGTTCAATTAGTCCCGGTGATCGAACACCAACCCCTCCGCGGAGACTCGATAGACACAAACTGCCAAGAAGCGCTGCGAGCCTGATCAGGAAACTAACTCAATACTCGTAATATGGATCGTGTTAGTGGTCCGATCCAGCGAACCAACAATCTTCACCTGCTTGCCCTCATATTCCTTGGCTCTGTCCTGGTCGTCCAGCTCATACGTTTGCTTGTCTGTGGTCTTGAGAACATACTTGTTTCCCAGCTTGATGACCGTACCGTTAAGTGTCTGGGCCGCAGGCCCCTGCTTTTCTTGCGCCGGCGCCTTCGCATCTTGCGCAGGCTGCTGTTGCGGCGTGTCCTCTGTAGGACCCTCCTGCTTGTCGGCATTGGAATCGGGAACAGGAACAGGTTGGGGCCGCTGTGGGACGGGTTGCGGCTTCTGCATCTCTGACCATGCAATCAATTGGGGACCAAGAATTCCATCACCGGTGCGGGGAGCGGGTCGAGCGGCAAGTTCCTGCGCCGGGCTAACTCCGCTAAACAGGAGAGCGATCGCGACTGGCATCGTCCAATGCTTCATATGCCACCTCCTACTCGGCTGCGACAAGCGGCGCTTATGAGGAAGGAGCGGAGCCATCCGGCCATTGGTGTTCAGACAAACTTCCACGCCTTAGCAAGATGTACCACCTGCGGTGAGAGCGGTCGCTACTGCTTATTACGCAAAAAAGCCTACAGTGTTTCCTGTAGCGCACTTATCCCTCGACAGACTTCGAGGGGCTTCGACATCCCAAATTGGAACGCTCCTAAGTATGCGTTCACAACGACATAGGCGAGCAAATCGGGTATGCTGCTCAGCAACGACTGAATCCCCATAGAGGGAGTTGGTAAATGACTGAACTAGGTGCGGTACTAGAACAGTTGAAGCAAGAACGTAAGCGTGCGGAGGGTGAACTTCGGCAACTGGAGGAAGTGATTGCGGCTCTGAGCAAGATGACCGGACATTCACGCCGGTCATCGAGATTCGGAAACCGCGCAAAGCACCGCCTGTCGGTTGCCGCCAGAGAGCGCATCGCAGCAGCGCAAAGGGCGCGTTGGGCGAAGGTGCGGGCGAAGGCGAAGAAGTCATCCTGAAGATGTCCCACTCTGTATAACCGCTGTTCAGGGCGGGGGCGCGCGGTTCCGCCCCCTTCTTTCTTGCCCGACCTCAAGTTTCGACCCCGCGGCAGTCGGACGATTCCTTGAGTAAATCGACGGCGCGGACGTGTGTCCTCGTTGCGCGCAAATAATTTTTGTTTTTTCTTGACATTGAGTTTGCCATCCGCAACACTAGGCACATCTTTATTCACGAGTGTGGATATTTATTCATAATGAATAAAACGCTTAGGCAGCGGGCAATTCTGGAAGCGCTCGGGCAAAAACCGATCGCCAGTCAGGAACACTTGCAGCGGGTGCTGCGGAAGCGGGGATTCAAGGTAGGGCAAGCGACGCTTTCGCGGGACATTCACCATTTGAATCTCAGCAAGACCGCGACCGGCTATGCCCTCCCCCAGGGCGAGAACGCAGCCAGTTTGGCGCTGCCTCCGGCGTCGCGATTGGTGCGGGAGTTCGTGCTAGACATTCGCGCGGCGCAGAATCTGCTCGTAATCAAGACCATTGTGGGCAGTGCACAGCCGGTGGCGGCTGCCCTCGACGAAGAAGACTGGCCTGAATCCGTCGGCACCATCGCCGGAGATGACACAATTCTGATCGTCTGCCCAGATAAGGAAGACGCCAAGAAAATGGCGACTCGACTTGAGGAGATGCTTGCCTGATGAGTGCCGGCATCAAAACCGCAGTGCTCGGCGCGACTGGCTACTCCGGTCTGGAGCTGACGCGGATTCTTCTGCACCACCCTCGCTTGGCGAAACCCATTTTGCTGCGGCGCGACAATGCAACGGATGGTGCGGCAAATTTGGCCGACCTATTTCCGGTGCTGTCCGGCAATGGCAGCTATCCCTTGCAGCCGCTCAACTGGTCCGCACTCAAGCGCCAGGGCGTGCAACTATTGTTTCTGGCGACGCCGCACGAGACTTCGCGATCGCTGGTGCCCGAGGCAATGGCACAAGGCTTGCGGGTAATTGATCTCAGCGGAGCGTGGCGGTTGAAGCAGGCGCAGAACCGCGCCATCTACGACTTCAGGGATTCAGATTCGATCAGAGCTGCGGAACTTACGGAAAAGGCCGTCTACGGATTGACCGAATTGAACAGTGAGCGAATCGCGAATGCCGACTTAGTAGCCAATCCTGGATGTTATGCGACATCCGTAATACTTGCGCTGGCGCCACTGCTGAAAGCTGGCCTCACCGATCGCCAACGGGGAATCGTTTCCGATTCCAAGTCTGGAGTATCGGGCGCGGGTAAGGAGCCCTCGTCCCGCACGCACTTTGTCTCGGTGGCTGACAATCTTTCTGCGTACTCCGTGTTTAACCACCGGCATGTGGGCGAGATTATGGAGCAACTGCATTTGAACGTGCACGAGCTGACATTTACGCCGCATTTGCTGCCCATTCCGCGAGGGATCCTGTCGACGATTTACGTGCACCTCAGCCGCGAACTGAGATCCTGCGAAGTGGAGTCGTGCTTCCGCGATTTCTATTCGGGCAAGCGCTGGATCCGTCTTTTTGCGACACCGAAGCTTCCGCAGGTGCAGTTTTCGCTGCACACCAACTATTGCGATCTCGGATTTTGTCTGGCGGAAGACGGCCAGCGTCTTGTGCTCATCTCCTGCGTCGACAACCTTCTCAAAGGCGCCGCCGGACAGGCCGTGCAGAACATGAACCTGATGTATGGATGGAAAGAAGAGGAAGGACTGCAGTGACCATCGTGGTCAAAATCGGTGGAGCGGCGCTTGAGGACGCATCCACGTTGCGTAAGTGCGCACGCGCCATTTCCGACCTGGTGAATGACGCTCATCGCGTGCTGGTCGTCCATGGCGGGGGAGCTGCCTTGACTCGCACGCTGGACCAGTTGGGAAGGAAAAGCGAGTTCGTGGATGGATTGCGAGTTACGGACGCCGAAACTCGCGATGTGGCATTGATGGTGCTCGCAGGCATCGTCAATAAGAAGCTCGTGGCTGCAATTCAGACCACCGGAAATCCGGCAATCGGGCTTTGCGGTGGCGATGGCATGACATTTCGCGCCAGAAAAAAGCACGTCGCAAATCGTGATCTTGGCTTTGTCGGTGAGATTTGCTTTGCGGACCCGAGCTGGATCGAGACCATCTGGAAAGGAGGCAACGTGCCTGTCCTGGCCTCAATGGCGCTGGGAGCAGATGGCGAATATTACAACATCAATGCTGATCAGATGGCCGCTGCTTGCGCCGTGGCCTGCAAAGCTGATGCTCTGATTTTTCTGACCGATGTACCCGGCGTCAAGAACGCCGAGGGAGCAGTGATTCCACGGCTGAATACAAAACAAGCAGCTAGTTTGGCCGCGGACTCTATCGTCAGTGGCGGCATGTTGCCGAAGCTGGAAGCCTGCAGCCAGGCATTGAACCATGGCGTGAGGCGGGTAAGAATCCTGCCCGCGGCCCAGGTTGAGGTACTGCCTCAGTTCTACTTCACCAAACTGACATGTGGAACGGAAGTGGCCTGCGTATGAATCGCGCTGACGTCACCGATGCCGAACCGCAGGCGACCTATGCAAACTCTTATGGCAAGGAGCAACGTTGAACACGCAACTACAGAACAAAGCGCCGGTCGCGCCTACAATTTTCCCTCAAGCCTTCTGGTGTCATGACCTGATTTCGACTCGCGACCTCGGCCCGCAGGGGGTTCAGGCGGTGCTGCACTTGGCAGAAATCATGAAGTCGCGTCCATCGGTCTTTCAAAGAACGCTGGCGGGCAAACAGCTAGTGATGTTCTTTGAGAAGCCCTCGCTTCGTACCCGGCTTACGTTCGAGGCCGGAATGGCGAGCTTGGGCGGAACTGCCTTTTTTGTCGACCAGACTCATGGTCGAATCGATGCGCGAGAGAAGCTAAGTGACATAGCGCACAATCTCGAACGCTGGGTGGATGCCATTGTACTGCGCACGTTCGCGCAACAAACGATTGAAGGCATGGCGGAGTACGCGTCCGTCCCCGTAATTAACGCTCTCAGCGATCTGGAGCATCCGTGCCAAGCGTTGGCCGATTACTTCACCCTGCAGGAACAGTTCGGTGACCTCAAGAACGTCCGCCTCGCTTATGTGGGCGATGGCAACAATGTCGCGCACTCTCTGCTTCTCACCTGCGCTTGTCTTGGGTCTTCGATTCGAGTCGCCACACCTGCTGGCTTTGCCCCCAGCGCGCAGATTGTCGCAGACGCCCGGGAGATCGCGGAGGGAACCGGCGCCGAGATTGAGCTCATGACGGATCCCTGCGCGGCCGTTATCGGCGCTGATGCGATTTACACCGACGCCTGGGCCAGCATGGGTCAGGAGCACGAAGCGGACGATCGGGCGAAGATATTCCCGCCCTACCAGGTGAACCGGAAACTCATGATCAAGGCCGCACCTAATGCGGTCTTCATGCACTGTTTGCCTGCCCACCGGGGAGAAGAGGTCACCGACGAGGTTATGGATTCTGAAAACTCGATGATCTTTGAGCAAGCCGAAAACCGCCTGCACGTTCAAAAAGCCATTCTGTACTTGCTGCTGGGCGGCGCCGTTCGCTTGCCCGCAAGGAGCGCTCATGCCTGAAAAGATTGTGCTCGCTTATTCCGGGGGGTTGGACACCTCAATCATCATTCCGTGGCTAAAGGAAAACTACGCCTATGACGTGATCGCCATGGTAGGCGACGTGGGTCAGGGAGACGACATTGAGGCGGTCATCGAAAAAGCTTACGCGACGGGCGCGAGCAAAGTGGTTGTTGAAGATCTTCGCGAAGAATTTCTCACTGGCTATGTCTTTCCTGCCCTGAAAGCGGGTGCTGTATACGAGCACAAATATCTTCTCGGTACGTCACTCGCCCGGCCTGTAATCGCGAAGCACCAGGTTGAGGTCGCTGTGCGCGAGGCGGCGTCTGCCGTGGCTCACGGGTGTACCGGCAAGGGAAACGATCAGGTTCGGTTTGAATTGACCTATCAAGCGCTCGCCCCCGAGCTAAAGGTGATTGCTCCGTGGCGGGAATGGTCGCTCAAGTCTCGTGAAGATTGCTTGGACTATGCCGAGCAGCACGGCATTCCGGTGGCGGCGAGCCGCGAAAAGATTCACAGCCGCGACCGCAACCTATGGCACATCAGTCACGAGGGCGGCGAATTGGAAGACGCCGCGAACGCTCCCCTGCCCACAACCTGGCAGATCACTCGCTCGCCGCAAGAGGCGCCTGACAGTGAAGAGCAGGTGAAGATAGGTTTCAGCAGAGGAATTCCGGTCTCCGTAAACGGGATGGAGCTTGACCCCGTGTCGCTGGTCGAACTGCTCAACGAAATTGGCGCACGGAACGCAATCGGTCGCGTCGATCTGGTGGAGAACCGTTTTGTCGGAATTAAATCACGCGGATGCTATGAAACGCCTGGCGGAACTCTGCTCATTGCCGCCCATCGCGAGTTGGAGGGATTGTGCCTGGAACGCGACGTGGCGCATTTCAAGCAACACATAGGCCTCAAATATGCTGAGCTTGTTTACTTCGGTCTTTGGTTTACTCCATTGCGCGAAGCCCTCGACGCCTTCGTCGAGACTACCCAAAGGGAAATGACGGGAAGCGCCACCCTCTCTTTATATAAGGGGAATGTGTCGGTGGTGAGCCGGGAGTCTGAGCACTCGCTCTATCGCACCGACCTCTCTTCCTTCACCATGGACGACAGTTACGACCAGAAGGATGCGGCCGGTTTCATCCGCATTCTCGGACTGCCTTCACGCTCGCGCGCCCGCGCCCGACAGGAGGTCGCACGATGAAGATGTGGTCCGGCCGATTCCGGCAGCCGCTCGATCCCGAGTTCGAACGTTGGCAGCGGTCGTTTGAGTTCGACTGTCGCCTGTTGCGCTACGAGCTCGCAGCCAGCAGCGCCCATGCCAATGCTCTCAAAGCCGCGGGCATCCTGACTGCCGATGACTTGATCAACATCCTTCAAGCGCTGGAGCAGATAGGTGCACAGACCGCTTCACCGGATTTTCTGAAAGACGACAGCGCGGAGGACGTGCATCACTTCGTTGAGAAGCACCTGGTGGCGCGGATCGGTGAAACTGGATACAAGCTGCACAGTGGCCGCAGCCGTAATGAGCAGATCGCGACTGATCTCCGCTTATACGTGCGTGCGGCGATTGATCAATTGCGATTCGATCTTGCTGAATTGTGCGGAGTTGTGACGAATCGTGCCGAGCAGGCCGAAAATGCCGCGATGCCTGCTTACACTCACTTGCAACGTGCTGAACCCGTGCTGGTGGCGCATTGGCTGCTGGCTTACGTCGAAATGCTTCTTCGCGATGCAGACCGGCTGGCCGACTGCCGGAAGCGAGTGAATCTTTGCCCTCTGGGTTCCGGAGCGGTGGCCGGAGCTACGCTCCCTCTGGATCGCAGCGCCATGACTGCGGATCTCGATTTCGCTGCTTCGACTGCAAACAGTATCGATGCCACCGGCGACCGTGATTTCGTCCTCGAGTTCGTGAACGCGCTTTCCCTTTTGGCATTGCACATGAGCCGATGGGCGGAGGAGATGATTTTATTTTCCTCGCTGGAGTTTGGCTTTGTCCATCTGCCCGAGGCCTATTCAACTGGAAGCAGCGCGATGCCCCAGAAGAAGAATCCGGATCTCCTGGAGCTGGCGCGGGGAAAAGCTGGTCGCGTGATCGGTGATGCAACCACGCTGCTGGTCGCCTTGAAAGGGTTACCGCTGGCATACAACAAGGACCTTCAGGAAACGCAGGAACCGCTCTTCGACGCAACCGACACGGTGGTAGCGCTGCTGCCGCTGGTTACGGGCTGGATGAAATCAGTGGAATTCAATCACGATCGCATGCAGGAAGCGGCGCGATCAGGGTTCATGAACGCCTGGGCCGCCGCGACTTATCTAGTCAAACGTGGTGTTGCTTTTCGAATCGCTCATGAGCAGATTGGCAGAGCCGTCCAGATCTGTATGGAGAAAGGCTGCGAGCTTCAGGATCTTTCGTTGGATGAGCTGCGGTCTCTGAATCCTACCTTTGCTCAAGATTTTTATGAATGCTTGAACCTCGCTTCCGTGCTTGCGATCCACGACGTTCAAGGCGGCACGGCTCCGGCCCGAGTGCGACAGGCAATCGTCCTTGCCAAGAAACGAATTTCAGCGATGCTTGAGGATATCCATGCGCACGCGTAAAGCGATTCTGCCGGACGCTCCGCAGATCCATGGCCTGATATCGGCCTATGCAGGCGATGGCACGCTGTTGCCGCGCACCCTGGCGGAAATCTGCGAAAACATACGGGATTTTGTTGTCCTCGAAGATGGCGGTGCAATTATTGGCTGCGGAGCGCTCCATCTTTATGGCACGCACCTGGCCGAAATTCGCTCCATCACGGTGGCTTCGGCCGCGCAAGGCAGAGGAGGCGGCGGGCGCCTGGTGAAAGCGTTGATGGCAGAAGCGAAGAAGCAGCGCGTGGGTTGTATATGCCTGTTCACGCGCACTCCGGACTTCTTCGCACACCTGGGTTTCAAGACCGCGCAGCGAGAGGACCTTCCCGACAAAATTTACAAGGACTGCCACTCCTGCCCCAGATTCCAGGCCTGCGATGAAGTAGCCATGGTGCGTGGTGAACTCCCAAAATTCGCGATCCTTCCAGAGCCTGCGAACTGGCTCGTGAAGTTACAAGTCTGACCGGAAAGCCCAATCTGCGGGATCAAGATTCACTATTGGCTCGCCGATACTGATCAGCCATCGGAAGTGTTCGATACAGAACACCGCGTCAGGTTTGCCCTGATCTGGTTTACGGACATCCCTTGAGGATCAAGTCGGCATCTTTAGTACTACCCACTTCCAACGAATCCGAAAAGGAAAACTGATTCTATGAAAAAGCTTGCAGTGGCGTTGTTGCTGGCGGCGGGCCTGGTGCTCGTCGGATGTGGCTCCAATAATTCGAACTCGAGCACCATTAATGGCAATTGGACAGCGGTACTGACGAATAGTTCTGATGGATCGGAGGCATTTACCTTCACAACTTCTGTAACCGCAAATAACGACGGGACACTGAGCGTCACCAACCTTACTATCTCGTCGAGCTCCTGTTTCGTATCAGGAGAAACGGAGAGCGGGTCTTTCGCTTTGGGCGGAAACTTCAACGGCAACGTGACGGGCCAGTTCCAATTCAAGGTAATGTCTGCGTCGCCCAGTAACAACGTACTCACCCTCACAGGTACCGCGAACGGTAACACGATTAAGGGCACATGGACTCTAACTGGCGGCACAGGCTGCCAAGGCTCGGGGAACTTCACGATGACGAAGAGCTAGACCCAATTGCAACAAGAACAAGCACATCCAGGGGCGACCGACCAGGTCGCCTCCAGTACCCGCCCTCAAATAGACATGAATCTGCAATAGGAACCATCCCTCTGCGGCCGATCATGCTAAAGGCATCGTGCGGATCGCGTACCAACGTTGGACTACTCTTGTGTTCGACTTCGAACGTTAAGAAACAAGCGCTAATGGTATAAACCACTGACTCTGTTCGATTGTTGGACACACCCTCGGAAAGGACCCCAATCGCTTTGCCAAAACGCAGCCTTCGGATCGTGAATTCCAGCGACCCTCTGTTTGCTATCTGCGAAGCTTGCAACGCGACGTTCACGTCCTTTGCATTCCGGTCAGAGGAGGCTGAGCGGGAAGTCAAGCATCAGTTTGATGCGCATGAATGCAAGCGGGTGATGGCGCGAACTTCTCCCGGCACCTCAACGGCAGCGGGGCCCGATCATTCGACTCTCGTCTGCCGTGTTTGCAACAAGCCCATCAGATTGGAAGAAGGCGGTATCTCGACCGACGAAAACGGCAAAGCCTTACATACCAAGTGCTACGTGAACGAGATTATAGAAAATCGAAAGAAGAACGAGAGTGCGAACTCTAAAGAGTGACTTCTCGGGCGGCGGAATCTTGCCCTCTCGGTGAATTTTTGTCAGGCGGGCTGCGAATCGGGTCGGTCCGAAACCAGGATACTCACGTCGCGCCCGCCGTTCTTGGCCTGTCCCGTCTTTCTCAGCATTCCCGCTCTGCTTGTCTGTTCTGAGAGTATGACACCGAACAGTAAAGCATCGCCCGCTTATGCCATAAGGGTCCGTTCAGTTCTCTCGAAAGTTTGAGAGTGAGCTGGATGATCGGCAAAGAAAAAGAACGCTGGCGCGAACTCCGCGAGCAAGCTGCCAACGAGTACCCCGCAGAAACTCCATGAACTCGTCATAGAAATCAACCGCCTTCTGCAAGAAAGGGAACGACAGCTGCTCCAGCAGACTATCTCCGGGACTGACTCGGCTAGTCGAACGTCCGATGGTAGTCGTGAAACGGAAGAGCAGATTCGATTTTATGCCGACGCGCAACCTTCGCATTGTAAAACGCGAGCTAGGGCTGATGCTGGGCATCTGTGAATCCTGCAACAAACAATTCCGATCTCATATCCACCCACCCACACAAGCAGAGTGGGAAATTAAGATTCTCTTCGAGCGGCACACGTGCAAAACGCTGGCGGAGCGCCTAGGAATAATGCGTGGATCGCGGGAAGGCTGAACTCCTCCTCCGGGAAGGCGTGCACGCTGAGCCTCGTAGTTACGACGGTTGTGGCGGCGCTGATCCACGCGCGCTCGCGGCGGCCCGCTCTAGCAGCAGCCGGCGCTCGCGTGCGTTGCGCGTAAGCGCTGCCGCACGCTCGAACTCTCCATGCGCTTCGTCGAAGCGACCGAGCTTGGCGAGAAGGTCTCCACGCACGCTTGGCAAGAGATGGTAGGTCTGAAGCGACCGCTCCGAGGCCAGCGCATCCACGAGCTCGAGGCCCGCCTGAGGTCCGAATGCCATCGCAACCGCGACCGCGTGATTCAGCTCGACGATGGGAGATGGTGTCACCTGGCCGAGCGTCTCATAGAGCGCGACGATGCGCGCCCAGTCCGTCTCCCCTGGGGTGAGTGCCCGCGCGTGACAGGCAGCAATCGCGGCCTGCAACGCGTATGCGCCCCGTGCGCCGCCGAGATTTTCAGCGTGCTCGAGTGCGGCCAAACCGCGACCGATGAGGAGTCGGTCCCAGTGCGCACGGTTTTGGTCGAAGAGCAGGATAGGTTCTCCGGACGGGCCCGCACGCGCTCTCGCGCGTGACGCTTGAATCTCCATGAGCGCGACTAACCCGTGGACCTCCGGCTCATTCGGGGCGAGCTCCGCCAGGATGCGCCCGAGACGCAGCGCATCTTCACAGAGCGTGGGCCGCATCCAGTCGTCGCCGGCGGTCGCCGAGTAGCCCTCGTTGAAGATCAGGTAGATGACTTCCAGGACCGACGACAAGCGTGCGGCAAGCTCGGCGCCACTGGGGACCTCAAAGGGAACGCGCTTTTCGGCCAGGGTACGTTTGGCGCGGACAATGCGTTGGGCGATGGTCGGCTCCGGGACGACGAAGGCACGCGCGATCTCTTCAGTTGTCAGACCCCCGAGCAAGCGGAGGGTGAGTGCCACGCGTCCCTCGGTCGAGAGCACCGGGTGACAGGACGTGAACACGAGGCGCAGGAGGTCGTCGCCCACGTCATCGTCGATTACGGTATTGAAGTCTGGCACGGCCATCTCCTGCGCTTCAAGCTCGCGACCGAGTTCCTCGTGCTTGCGCTCCATGCGAGTGTTTCGGCGGAAGAGATCGATTGCACGATGCTTGGCGGTGGTCATGAGCCAGGCGCCCGGGTTGTCCGGGACGCCCGACTTCGGCCACTGCTCGAGCGCGGCGACGAGAGCATCCTGCGCAAGGTCCTCGGCCAGGCCGACATCGCGGACGATTCGCGCCAGCCCGGCAATGAGCCTCGGGGACTCGATCCTCCAGACGGCATCGATGGCGCGATGTGTGTCGGTAGCTGTCACAGCTACCGATCACAACATCTTTATTGCGCCAGCGCAAGCTCGGACGCTCCGCGATGTGAATCGTGCTTCTACTTGGCCGTCGTACTCGAAAACTCCTTTACGTGTTGAACGAAGTCTTCTGGCCCGCACATCTGGCGAACCTCGGTCACTCCTTCCCAGCCGGGCCAGTGTTTCTTGTGAAGCTCCATGAAGAGCACCGCAGATTCGATCGCCTCTTCCCTCGACTTCAACTCAAACTGAGCATAGCCGCCGATGACCTCCTTAGCCTCGGTGAAGGGCCCGTCGGTCACGGTCACCTTCCCCCCAGAGAGTCGGACGCGGGCGCCCTGCGCTGTTGGGGAGAGCCCCCCGCTGCCGAGCATCGTTCCGGCTTTGTCCGCCTCTTCGCTAAGCTTCGCAATGGCATCCATGAGCGACTTGGGCGGCAGGCCCTGGTTCTCGGGATGCTTGACTATCATCATGAATCGCATTTTTAGATCTCCTTACTAGTTTTTGGGTTGAGAGCCCGGGTTCCGGACGGTCTCGACCGGCCGACCCCCCTAGCTCTACTTATACGTCGAACGAAGGGCAGCGAAATCGACATCCGGTATCTTTATTTTTGGAAGTATTTTTTTGGAAGTATTGGTTAGGTGTCGGTGATGCTTTTTACCTTTATCCGCGAAAACATCCCACAACAATACCGTTCCGACGACGACGAGCAGCAGCGGCCAGAATGATAGCAACATCCGGAGGAAGCATTGCAAGAAACCATGATGATCCAAGGCATAGGCCTGCGCAGCTTGCGAGGAAGCCAGGACGACGGAGGGCACCACTCCTAGGGCGTCCCCGCCAGGATTGCCAAGGAGGTGCCTCAACGGGTCTCCGGCAGTGTCCAGGTTCCCAGACAGAATATGAAGCCCAAGCCCGACGAGGGCCCCTCCGGCGATTGCCGTAATACTCTCAGAGGTTTTGTGCTGCCTTGTCATCTCCGCCTCCTGGACGCTCTTTCGCGCCTCTACTTACACGTCGAACGAGGCGCAGGAATATCGACAAGTGCAGGATTTTGTTGGAAGCATTTTTTTGGGGTTGGCATTTAGGCTTGGGACACTCTGGGTTGGTCTCCGCTCTATTTTTGCGTTGAACAGAAGACAGGCGAAAGCGCGACATCGCAGATTCAGTTTTTAACCCTCCCACCCAGTCGTTCCAGAAAGCAGAACGACTGGGATGGGGCACTTCGGCGCTTACTTCTTCTTCGCGGCCACCTGGGCGCGCAGGCGGTCTTCTCTCTCTTTGAGCTCGGGTGTGAATTCGGCGCCGAAGTCCTCGGCCTCGAATACCTGACGAATCTCGATCTCGGATTCCGCTTCATGAGGATTGGGGCAGCGCTTTACCCATTCGATAGCCTCTTCCAGAGACCTCACCTGCCAAAGCCAGAATCCGGCGATGAGTTCCTTGGTCTCGGTGAAGGGCCCGTCGACGACGGTACGCTTGGCTCCGGAAAACTTGACACGTTTGCCCTTCGAGGTCGGATGTAGCCCCTCGGCGGCCAGTAGCACGCCAGCTTTCACCAGCTCTTCGTTGAACTTTCCCATCTCCGCAAGGAGCGTCTGGTTTGGCATTACGCCCGCTTCCGACTCCTTGCTGGCTTTGACGATCACCATGAATCGCATAGTTATGTCTCCTTTTGATTTCGGGTGGAGCTGGATCGCCGGTGGCCTGGATCGGCCGATCCTTCTCTCTACTCTAACGTCGAACGAGCAGCAGCGAAATCGACAGGTTCAGCAATTTTTTTGCAATTGTCGGATAAGGGACTTGCGCCGATTAGGGCTTGTAACTGCTTTAGAATCAGGCGGCGAGAGTGGGATTCGAAGACCCAGCTTTGCCCCAGAGTGCCTGAGGCGTTCAGCTAGGAGCTTCGGCGTGCGAAAATGATTTCGGAAATCAGTAGCTTAAATCCTGCGACATCGTATGGTTCCGTTCGACGTCGGCCCCCGCACAAGAACTCGACCAACAGACTGCAGAGACAGGAAGCCGGATTGCCCAAATACGTGGCACAGGCGCCTGTAAAGAATTTAATATTTCCTTCAGGTTCCTTCGTTATGGTGGGTACGGGTTCACTATCCGCCTAAACCTAGCAGGATCGGAAGCCCGATGCTGAGGCAGGAAGATTTCGAATCAAGGGTCGTTGGCGATGAAGCTTTTGATCGTGGAAGACGAAACCCACATGGCCGACCTGCTGCGCAAGGGGCTGACCGAAGAAGGGCACAATGCCATCTGCGCCTACGACGGCGCCGAGGGATTGGATCTGGCCAAGAGCTATGAGTTCGACGTCATTATTCTTGACGTCATGATGCCTAAGCTCAACGGCTACGATTTGGCCAAGCGACTGCGCGCGGAGAAAATTCGGACTCCGATCCTCATGCTGACCGCCAAGGACACAGTTCCCGATATTGTTCGTGGGCTTGATTTGGGCGTGGACGACTACATGACCAAGCCGTTCTCCTTTGACGAGCTCCTGGCACGTTTGCGGTCAGTGAGACGGCGCATTTCCGCGGCCGGGGAGAGCGAGCTGCGCGTGGGCGATCTGGTCCTTGATCCGGCGGGCCGCGACGTGGTGCGCGGCGAGGTGGGCATATCCCTGACTCGGACCGAATATAACCTATTGGAACGCATGATGTTTCGCGTCGGCAAAGTCGTTTCGCGAAGATCCTTGATCGAATCGGTGTGGGGCTTCGATCGCGAGATCGAAGAGAACACTCTGGACGCGTTCATGCACCTGTTGCGCAACAAGATTGATACTCCTGGCAAACCAAAGCTCATTCACACGGTTCGTGGTGTGGGATACCTGATCCGCGACGATGGCCAGGCATGAGAAAACTGTCGATCGGAATGCGCCTCACTCTTTGGTACCTCACGATTTTCGCCCTGGCACAACTCGTCTTCGGCGCGGGAATGTGGTTGGTCCTGCGCCATCATCTCTATGACCTCGTGGACGATAACCTCGAGCGTGAAGTGGATGATTTAAACAATTTATTGCATGCGCAAAAGCGAAAGAAAGATGCGACTCTTGCCGGCTTGAGGCACGAACTCACGGAGGAATATGCCCTGGAACACTCGGGCGATTATCTTCAGGTCTATTTGGCTGATGGAGAAATGATTTATCAGTCCCCTTTCTTGCAGGCTTATCCTCTTCATCACTGGAAGCCGGGCACCGTCACCCCTGCTGTGGTGAAGCCTGGTCAACGTAGGCGACCCTCCTACGAAGACCTCTGGCTTGGAGGAAAACCCCTGCGCTTCGCCACGCAAGATATAGATATAAATGGAGCCGTGTATATCGTGCAGACCGGGTTAGTCACCTACGACGTCCTGAAGACCCTGTCCCGGTTCCGTCTTTATCTGCTCATGTTCGCTCCCCTGCTGCTACTCGTTGCCGCAGGCGGTGGATACTGGCTGAGCCGAAGAGCGTTGTCTCCAGTAGACGCGCTGGTACGCACCGCACGATCCATCACTGGAACCACGCTCAGCAGCCGGCTTGAAAAGCTAAACACTGGGGATGAACTGCAGCGCCTGTCGGACACATTGAATGAAATGCTGGACCGCATTGAGCTTGCCTTTCGCCGGGTGACACAATTCACTGCCGATGCTTCCCACGAGCTGCGGACTCCCATCTCGCTGGTCCGCACCGAGGCGGAATTGGCCCTGAGAAGATCACGCGGTGAGTCCGAATATAAAGAGGCGTTACAACACATTCTGCTGGAGGCGGAAAGGACCACTTCGTTGATTGAGGAGCTCCTGGCTCTCGCCCGCGCCGATGCGGGGCGCGAGAGCCTCAACCTGCATCCAGTAGACGTTCGGGAGATCTTACGAGAAGTCGTAGAAGGCTGGCGGCGAGTTGCCAAAATTAGCAATCTGCAGTTTAGCGACAGCATCGAGGCTCGGGAGTCGTTGGTCTTGGCTGACGAAGGGGCGTTGCGACGAGCCATCGACATCCTGCTGGACAATGCTTTCAAGTACACTCCTTCGCCCGGGACCGTGCACCTCTCTCTCGAACAGCAAAATGACAAAGTCGTGATCACGGTTCGGGACACTGGAGTCGGAATCGCAGCAGAAGAACAAAGCAAAGTGTTCGAGCGTTTCTATCGCGTCGATAAGGCACGCAGCCGGAACATGGGAGGCGCAGGTCTGGGGCTCTCCATCGCCCAATGGATTGTTCAGCAGCACGGGGGCAAAATTGAGGTGGAGAGCAGTTTGGGCAAGGGCTCGATGTTTCGCGTGGAGTTGCCTCTCACCACCGTCGCGCTGCAAAATCCGCTGCCGGCTTGACGCTTCGCCTTCGGATCGCCCGACTTCGATTCGCTGAACGGCTAATCAAGTTGGGATTCTCGCGACTACTAGGATGCCGCCGAAATCCTTTGACCAATATGGGCATGGCAGGCGCCAGTTGCGGCTCCACGCGCGCAGGTTGTTCTGCTGGAGCATTGAAGATTGGAAAAGTAGCGTAGATAACTGCTTCGGAGACTACTTCCAACTTTTCAATTGACAACACCGCACAAAGTTGCCTGCTTCTTGGACAAGGATGCGAATCAAGAGACGCACCATAAGGGATCCGTTCACCACCGGAATTGATGAGGACTCCGAACTTGATCTGCAAGTGCCATGCACGTCTGTCACTTGGGTCGCGATGCCGCGTTCGCTAGAATCATAAGATGGCCTTAGAGTGCTTGCTGGTGACTTGCGACTCCGCGCTGCTAGCTCAGATCAAGTCAATCGTAAATACGCACGCAGCTTCGCTTGATCTCCGTCAGGATTCCCTGAGTGCGATAGAACTCACGGGCCGCCGCCATTGGGACGGACTTGTCATCGACTGTGACGATGTAGCTGGAGGTACGGAAGCACTCGCCAAGGCGCGAAGCAGCCGCTCGAATAAGGAAACCGTGATTGTGGCTGTTGTGAATGGCTCGACCAGCGTGGGAACGGCTCTTGATTTGGGAGCAAACTTTGTACTCCGCAAGCCGATTCAGGAAACTCGATTGCGGAGCGTTTTAGAGATTGCCCTGGACAAGATGGAATGTGAACATCGCCGGTATTTCCGATACGGCATAGATTTGCCCGTACGGTTTCGGAATCACCTTGGGGAATCTTTCACCGGCAGAATGAAGAACGTGAGCGAGGGCGGACTGGCGATAAGACTCATTGATCCCATGCATCTCAAAGGAGTCGTTCCAGTGGAATTCGACATTCCAAGCATTGAGTCCCAGACTTTTCAAGGGAAAGCGGAGGTTGTGTGGAGCGACGCTTTTGAAATGGGCTTGCGCTTCTTATACATCGACAAAGACTCTGGTGTTGCCCTTAAGTCGTGGCTAAGTTTGTTAGAGGCGCAATGCCGACTCCGTGAGCAGTCCGAACCACCTTCTAGGGCAAACCACTAGCGCATATGCGAAGTGAGCGAAGGCAAGTTCGCAGGCGAGCACAAGCTGTTCCTGCTGACTGGGGCCAGCCACTCATCACGCTCTTCTACTGGACTTAGCATTCACACAATTCGTCCAGAATCGCCTGTCTGCTACGCACTTCTAGACCATCGGTGTCTGCACGCATTTCCTCTCGTTAGACTGCTGGCAGCAAGTCGCCACACTCCAAGCAAAATGGTTTTGAGCGCGGCGTAATCGCCCCGCACGACCGGCACATCCTTTGCGATCCGTAAACCGCGATCTGAGGATGTACTTCGAAAGAGCGCACTAGCGACGTGATTTTTTTCGGCCGACGAGTCATGACGAACTGCAGCATACGGTTGAACCGGGTGGGTTCCATGGCGACCTCGCATTTCTGTCGGTTGCGCAGGAGACCGTCGTCGCGAGGCGGGAACTGCCGGAATGCGACGGAGAGATGGACAATAGACTCATTCACTGTAGGCCCTACCGTCGCCGAAAGCAAATAGTTCTGTCCCGGAGAGAAGCTCGCCACTGGGCTGAAAGGAACGGCCACGCCGGCGGACGGCGTTGCGGGTTTGCTCTTATACCGTGCGTAAATGTCGGACCGTCAGCAAGCTTCGCTCGGCTCCAAGGTTTCACAGAACAGCATGACCATCGATACTTCGAAGCACGCGCTCAACTCCGTAGTGTCGGCTATGCGGAAACTGGGCGAAAAGCGTTGTCTTATGCACATCTTCCACCTGATCCGTTACAATTCCTATGATCGCGGAGTTAGGCACACTTGCGACATGGATGGAGGGCAAAAATGGCAAAGACAACACCTAAAGCAAAGAACAGCGCTTTTATGAAACCAATGCGGCCTTCAGAGCACCTGGCGAAAATTGTCGGCACCGAGCCACTGCCCCGAACTGCAGTCACAAAAAAGATTTGGGCGCACATTAAGAAGCACAAACTTCAGAATCCCAAGAATAAACGAGAAATTCTGGCCGACGATAAGTTGCAGCCGATCTTTGGCACTAAGAAATTGGACATGTTTCAGATGACCAAGGCGGTCAACAAGCACTTGAAATAAGGGGCAAGGGAATCACAGCTTTGACGAGCCGTTGCGCTGAAGCTCCAGGAGGATCCGTATTCCTCGATAAAAATTCTCCTTGTCATAAGCTGTTTCCCAGCGACTCAAGACTGCTTTGAATTCGCGATTAGCTTGCTTGATAGCGACCTTTGCCCGGGGGCGATTTCTCCTCATGCTGATCACGGAGTGCAAGGCCTCGACAATCTCTGGCTCAATTCTCTTACGTGACTTCTGCGCATTTTTGATCCATCGAGGCGGGATGTTCGCCCGGAATTTCAAAAATCCACGAGCCGCAGAACCGGAACTCGACGAAAAGAGCCTGGCCTTCCTGGGCATAAGCTACACCTCTGCATGCGGCCCGCCGAGCATCGTCAGGCCGATTTTTGCCTGCGCTGTTTAGTTTAATTTACGTCTACTCGAAGCTTTTCACCAAGAAGTTGTTTCGGCGCGGTGGTCAGAAAGTACACGGTTTCGACATGCTAGGCACAGCAGTCCGGACGGCCCGTCATCCACCCCAAACCGTGGTGGCGGGCATGATCATCGGCATCGAGAGCGCTCGCGAGCGAAGGGCTGCCGAGCCGTAGCTTCAACTCTTTTCTCGAGACCAACGGTGAAAAGGATGTTCGGTGTTTTGGACTGCCGGTAGGCCGTCCAATTGTCATGCTCGCGTCGTCCGAGGTTAGGGTCGTCGAAGTCGACCGGAGAGTATCGATGCCCGCGGAAGAGACAGTGACAGCGCGCGCAGTCCCGGCCTGGGCGTGAGTTGAAAAGTACCCAAATGATTCGCTCGGAAACTGGGACTCATATCCTCGAGCATCGCGCGTCAGCGGCGCAGCCGTGGTGCCAGCAGCGTTTATAAGCAGGTGCAGGGGAACGCCATACTAAAGACAGACCACATTAGCTCTAAAAACGCCTCAACTTAACATTGCCGTTCAGCACGGTTGGATGGAAGGCACGCTCGCGGTAAAACCCAATAGCGACCGCAGAACCAGCTACAGCCAAAGACTGTATCAACCAATCAAATATTCCATTTGCTGCCCTCACCGGGCGCCACCTCGTACCCCTAGCTTTAGCTAGGTAAACCGGTGATCAAATCTTCCGACCGTAGTTGCAGCTATCTCTGACCGGACATTCGGTGCAACGCGGCTTTGACCGCTTGCACATTTCTTGACCGTGCTGCCGGAGCAACTGATGTGCCCGGATCAGCGAGTCGCAGTCTCGGGGCAATTGTTCGAGGATCGCATCCTGAACCAAGCGGTATGTCGCTGAATAATTCTTCTGTCCCTCGGCAAACCCCACTCGACATAACACGCGCAAGCCATTCGAGTCGAGCGCCATCACCGGATAGGAACGAGTAAGCAAGAGTATCTTTTCCGCTCCCGGATCGCCGATGCTGGGGAATCTCTTCAAAGCTTTCTTTGCTTGAAGCAATGGCTTCCTGAGAACTGCACGCAGGTCGCTGTCGAACTCCTCATACGCAATTTTGGCAATCGCGAGAAGTTTCTCCGCACTCACGTCTGGGAGTATGCCAGCTTTGCCAATGGCAGCTAGCGTGGAGTGCTTGGCAGCAAGAATCTGCTCGGGGCGTGTTCCAATGCTTCGTTTGAGGGTGGCGAATGCTTCGGCACGGCGCCTGTCACTCGCCAGATACGCGATGTTCTCCCAGATGATTAACTCCAGTGGGTCGGTCGAGGGAGGCGTGGGAGGGCCGTAATGCTGCTGCAGTTTATCGACCAGCTTAGAAAATGTGATGCCGGCGGGTTTCATAGCCTCACAGTCTCACTACGAGAAAAGCCGATCCTGAATTCGGGCGAGTTCCACGGGTGCGGAGCACTCTTCGTCGTCGTTAGCAACGTGGTTGATTCGGATGCTCACGGGATAGCAGCGCCTCAGCCGGGTATCGCTGGGCCTCAGCAGTTCGAACGCCGCAGTTACATTATTCATCCCCGGATCGAGCCACAGGTCGGAACCGTCTGGATCAAGGATGACAGGCATACGGTCGTGCCCGGCTGAGGTCACAGCATTTGCGGTCGTGGTCAGAATCGAGCAGGTCTCGACGAGTTTGCCGCTTGGGTCCCTCCAGCGATCCCATATTCCCGCGAACGCGAACAACTCCCCTCCGTTGACTTCAAAGCAATATGGCCGCTTAACTGTCGGCATTCTCGACCACTCGCAGAAACCATCGGCGGGGATGAGACACCTTCGAAATTTCAATGCATCTCTAAACGCGGGTTTGGTGCTCGCTGTTTCCGATCTCGCATTGATCATGCTGGCGGTGATAGAAGAGTCTTTCGACCATGATGGAATGAGCCCCCAGCGAACTAGCGACAATTTCCGCAGAGGCTCTTTTGGATTCTGACGGATGACAGGGACAGGTTGAGTGGGGGTGATGTTGTAACGGGGATTCCAGTCTGGTTCGTGGGAAGCGCACTCGAAATATTCCTCCACAACTTGCTTTCGCCGCGCCAGTCGGTAGCGTCCGCACATGGGGAGATTATGCCAGATCGAGTCTGAATTCTAGCCACCCCGGTGCCCAAAGGTGCTCAAATGGTACGCTCGATCCATGAAGAGATATTCAGTTCGATGAAGAGAAATGAATCGGACGCAGCAGTCTCAATCACTGGCCGCGCACATCACCGCTATTCCTCACGCGATGACTGCGGAGGAACCTTGCCAATCAAATTGAACCGAGGGTAGGCGTTGCGTATTTCCACAGGCTATCCACGATGTAGGCGTATTCCAAGCATGACGGCAATAAAGCACAAGAGATTATTAGCGAATAAATTCAGCGCGAATGCGCCCAACTCGCGCTCATGCCAATAGGCCATACTCTCATAAGCAAAGGCAGAGAAGGTTGTAAATGCTCCGCAGAATCCGGTGGCCATTAACAGTCGCCAACGGTCATGATCGTGGTCCGCTGTCCAAGTGAGTACATATCCGACGATTACACAGCCCACTACGTTGACCACCAATGTTCCGTAAGGGAATCCGTGATGGTGGGAAAGCTCAGAGGAATAGTGAGTAACAAGAAAACGGGCTAAAGCCCCGAAGATAGCCCCGACCGCGACATACAGCAGACTTGGCGAACTCCATCGCCAATCCGATTCTATCAAACTTCTTTTCTCCGAGGGCTTCCCATACATCGTTTAAGAAAGTACGTGGGTGTCATCAGCAACTCGAAAGCTGCCGACTAAACCGTGCCTTGCGACAGGTCAGGTCTTCGTGCTCCTCAGTCACGATCTTTCCGCGACTCTTGAGAGACTTGTTTGCCGTCTAGGAGTTCGTTGAATTCTTTGACGAGCGCCGTAAATCTATCGTGGTCTTGTTCGGCTGCGATTCGAGCGGCGAGTTCCCGCAATCTTTGTGTGTTGTCCCGGCTTCCCTGCATTGTGGTCATTTTCGTTCTGTTGGGTGTCTGAGGTCTTTTCTACCACCTAACTGCTCAATCAACGTTTTACGCAGGTTTTGGGCGTGTTCGCGGAGAGCCGCTTGGAGTTCTGAAATGGCGTCCTTGAAATCGTCATCGCCTGCTGCTACGGCTCTGGCGCACAGTTGGCGGATTTTATCTTCCATCATCATGCGAGGAGAGCGTCAGCCAGACTACTACAAGGCTGGAGGCGGTTTCCTATACAGCGTTTAAGGTATCACACAACACAGAGGTTGTAGCACGAGAGTGCCATGAGTTATTGAAGGGACCCGTCCGCACGATAGCTCTAGTCTGCGTGTGCTTTGGGCTGCTGGATCCAGTCCTGGGGCGAGCAAGCGACGGGATAAAGCGTGGGCTGCTCATGTGGGTCGTGCCGTGGACCGAACGGAAAGTACTCGTCAAAAGCGGAACAGGTAGGAGACCTTAACGAAAAACTGCCGCTGTCATTGATGAAGTCGTCCCGCGTCGTCAGCAGGCCGGTCGGAGTCGGCAGCAGGCGCCGGTCGAGGTTCTGCAGATTGGCATTGTACCCGACGTAGATCGCCGTTCCAGGGTGCACGAGGTAGGTGATGAGGAAGTCGGTGTTGAAGTTCTTCGTCGGCGACAGGGAGCTGATGAGCGGGTTGGAAAGCACCGACGTGTACTGGAGGATAACGCGCGCTGAGAGTTCCCGCGTGAACTGCCAGTTCCGCTTGCTACGCACGATGTGGTTGGTCACCGCGGTGAGGTGCGTATCGCGCTCGCGGATGCGCTCAAGCAGGTAGGTGTTGTCAATGCGCAGGCGCCCGGAAGCGTGGAACGTGAGTGTCGCGTTCCCCTGGTCTTCGTGGCCGATCGCCGGAACGCGGCTCGCGGATGGATTGTAGTTCACTCCGCCACCGGAAACGAAGAACCAGGTAAAGTCGAACTGCTTGAACCAACCGGTGCCACCCTCGATTCCCCAGAACGGTTGCGGATACGCGGTCACGCGCGTCAGGACGCTGTAGTCCTGCGGGCCCAGGTAGACGTAATCGTAAGCATACGGGTGGAAGTTGACGAAGGTGCTGTGCGTCATGTCGACGCGGATGCCGGGAGAGATAAAGTAGTCGAGCGCGGTGCCGCGGTGGTCCCAGATGCTGAACTGCTGCAGCGTCGGTCCCCAGGAGATCAGGAATTTGCCCTCGGGGCGGACGTAGTAGCTGGCGTTGATGTTTTGCTGACGGATATCGACGCGATTAACGAAGCCGGTTTCCGTCGCGAAGCCCGGGCTGTAGTCGAGAACTTGCGGCCCAAGCGTTCGGCGTCGAGCTTGTAGCCCGGTCTCGCCGAATAAGAGCCGTCGCGGTTGAGAGCGGAACTGGTCACGGCTGCGCCCTGCAACCGCCAGATCTGGTTGAGCTTGATGTTGGCATCCACCCCGCCGACGCGGTTGTACCCGCCGCCGAATTCACGATCGGTGAAGATGGCGCCGATCGTCGACTGCTCGAGAACGTCACGGCTGACGCGAGCGATCGTGAAGGCAGCGCGATCACCGCTGTGTGGATCGCTCGGCGGCACCGCTTCGCCCGGGGCGCGATCGTCGGCGGCAAGGACCCCCACGGCCCAGGGGCCTGACTTGCCGGTAAGACGCAGACCCGACTCGGGGTGGCCGATGCGGCGGGTGAAGACGAGATTGATCGGCGTGGTGAAGTAGTTGCTGTTCTCCAGAAAGAACGGCCTCTTTTCGGGGAAGAAAACCTCGAACCGTTGGTTGGCCGTGATCTGCGGCTGGTCGGATTCCACCTGGCTGAAGTCAGGATTGACCGTCGCATCGATCACGAAGCTGTCGTGCAGGACGAATTTCGAGTCGAGACCAACGTCGGGCTTGAGCGTTCGGCTCTCGTAGAACGGATGATTCGGGTCGCGTTGATCAATGTCGCGGAAGCTGCGGACGACTCCGTAGGGAATGATCTGGATGTTGCGTCCTGGCGAGATGAGCGCGAGACCGGTCGCGGTGGCGGCCTGGTTGAAGCGTCCCTGGATGCGGTTGGAGACGCGCGGCCAGAACAGGTTCTCGTTGGTGCGCGGGATGCCGCGGTTCAGAATAATGCCCACTCCTGCTGGCCGGTGCTGGGAAACCGCAGGCTCTTAAACGGAATCGCCATCAGTACCAGATAGCCGCGACCGGTCAGGCGTCCCTCGGACCGCCACACCGTTTCAAACGAAGTATCGAACCCGCTGTAGTCGGCGGGGAGACCGGTGCCGATCGAGCCCTCAGTCCACAACGCATCCCACTGGATCCCGAACGGATTGGCGGCAAAGGCATAGCCGCGGCGCGCATCGTGGAAGGTGTCGATCATGACCTCGGCCGAATCGTCGGAGAAGATATCTTCGCGGCGCGTCATGCGCGCACGGATCTTCTCCGGCTCCTTGTCCCAGCATACGAAAACAGCGTAGAGGTTGCGCTGGTCGTTAGGCGAGATAAACGTTGGTGTCCTGCGTCGGATCGGCGCCGTCCGCGGGCTCGCGAGCAATGAAGCCTGTCACCTTCACCATGTGGCCGGCAACGCCAGCACTGGGCTGCATGTCCTCGAAGTCAGCGAGCGATGG